>Ga0209698_10001924_pt1 | contig 23835 bp, 23 predicted proteins | sample LitLauG_LLR_2012_FD_187203 | JGI IMG/M metagenome (GOLD analysis project Ga0209698, IMG submission 187203) | Freshwater sediment microbial communities from Pennsylvania, USA - Little Laurel Run_MetaG_LLR_2012 (SPAdes) (version 2) | ecosystem: Environmental > Aquatic > Freshwater > Creek >... | reverse complement strand
ACGTAGGGCCTGGCAGCGGGGTCGGGGGCGGTGTCCAGGACGCAGCCCCGGCCGCTGCGCAGCGACGACGTCCGCGACACCAGGCCCAGGAACGTGCCCGTCACCGTGTGCGCGCGGTCATCCACCGTGGCGGAGACCGCCGCCAGCAAGGGGCTCTGCGGTGTCACGTCGGAGGCGACCAGCCGATCGGTGGGGAGATCCCTGCCCGCGACCCACTTGGCGCTGCAGATCGTCTGCGCGACCACGGCCGCTCCGTTGGAGGGGATGTGGAACCAGGCCAGCACGCCGATGACGGCGCAGACCGCCACGGCGACCAGGACGGCGATGCCAGCCAGGACCCGGCGAACCCACCGCACGTCAGCCTCCACGGATGCGCTGAGACCCGGCCCTGCGCTCGGGCGGGGACGACCTCCTGCCGGGGCGTCCCTACCGTAGCCCCGGGGCCCCGCGGCGAGGCCAGCCTGCCTGCCGGCGACGGGCCCGTGAGGCGGTGCCCGGCGGGGTGATCCCCCGGGAGCCCCCCCGATGGCGGTGGCGCCCGTGGCGCCGTCCCGCCGGCGGCGACCGTACAGCCGACAGGCCCGCCGCCGTTGTGTGGACGCACACGTGCGCACGAGCGCGCCGCCGGGTGCCCGCGCTCATCGCTGGCGGGAGCCGAGTCAGACGGCCTGGTGAGCGGGCCAGGAGCACGGGCGCCCCACCGGCAGGCGCCGCCCCCCGGTGTCGGGCCCGGCACTCCCGACCCGTCGGGGGCGCGCCCGCACCCGCCCCACCCAGCGTCGGACTGCCCCGCCGGGCTGGGCGCGACACCGGGTCACCACCGGCGGCGACACAGTCACCTACCTCAGCGTCGTCGATGTCCCGCGGGCGGCCCGGCTGCGCAGCGGTGAGGGTCACCAGGGGCGCAGCAGCAGCGGTGTCGCGCGCGTGCCGGGCGGCGTGCGCCGCCACCTGGAACGGGAGGCCGCTGAAGGTCTCCCCGAGGTCGAAAGCCTCGCCGTGGGCGTTGTGGCGGTGGTCGTGGGGGGGAACGTCGTGCTCGCGTCGTCCTTGTCCCTCGGGGCCCGGCTCCCCGAGAGCCGGCGGCCTCGCACGCTCCGCGGCGCATCGCGCCGGCCCTCAGACAATCCGCCGGCTCCCTCTCACAGGGCGAGGGAGGTGCGGCAGGATGCACGCATGGCGACGACCACGGGCTCCCGCTCCGTCCTCCCGATCCCGAACCGGACCAAGCCGGGGCTGACGACGTACGACGCGAAGGACCCGGACACGACCTTCCCGCCGATCGAGCCGCTGCTTCCGCCACCGGGGGCTCCCAACGTGCTCGTCATCCTGCTGGACGACGTGGGGTTCGGGGCCTCGAGCGCGTTCGGGGGCCCCTGCCCGACACCGAACGCCGAGCGGCTCGCCGCCCGGGGGCTGAAGTTCACCCGGTTCCACACCACGGCGTTGTGCGCCCCCACGCGCCAGGCGCTGCTGACCGGGCGCAACCACCATGCCGTGGGCATGGGAGCCATTACCGAGATTGCCACATCCGCCCCGGGGTACAGCTCCGTGCGCCCGAGTAACGCCGCGCCGCTGGCCGAGACCCTGCTGCTGAACGGCTACTCCACAGCCCAGTTCGGCAAGTGCCACGAGGTGCCGGTCTGGCAGACCAGCCCGATGGGACCGTTCGACAACTGGCCGACCCGCAGCGGGTTCGAGTACTTCTACGGGTTCCTGGGTGGCGAGACCAACCAGTACTACCCCTCGCTGTTCGAGGGGACCACGCCGATCGAGCCGCCCGGCACGCCGGAGGAGGGCTACCACTTCACCGAGGACATGACCGACAAGGCCATCACCTGGGTGCGCCAGCAGAAGACCCTCATGCCGGACAAGCCCTTCTTCATCTACTACGCGCCCGGTGCCACCCATGCCCCCCACCACGTGCCGGAGGAGTGGGCGGACCGCCACCGCGGCCGGTTCGCGGCGGGCTGGGACGTGCTGCGCGAGGAGATGTTCGCCCGGCAGAAGGAGCTCGGGGTGGTCCCGCCCGAGGCCGAGCTGACTCGGCGACCCGACGAGATCCCCGCGTACGAGGACATGCCGATGGAGCTGCGGCCCGTCCTGGAGCGTCAGATGGAGGTCTACGCCGGGTTCCTCGAGCACACCGACCACCACATCGGGCGCCTCCTCGACACCCTGGACGAGCTCGAGATCTTCGACGACACCCTGATCTACCTGATCATCGGCGACAACGGGGCCAGCGCCGAGGGCACGCTGAACGGCAGCTTCAACGAGATGTTCATCTTCAACGGCGCCGCGCACCTGGAGACGCCGGAGTTCCTCATCGCCCACGTGGACAGCATTGGCAGCCCGGCCGCGTACAACCACTACGCGGTGGGATGGGCGCACGCCATGTGCGCGCCCTACCAGTGGACCAAGCAGATCGCCTCCCACTGGGGCGGAACCCGCAACGGGACTGTCGTGAGCTGGCCCAACGGCATCCGGGCCGCCGGCGAGGTCCGCCACCAGTTCCACCACGTCATCGACGTGGCGCCCACCGTGCTCGAGGCCGCCGGCCTGCCCGAACCTGACTTCGTCAACGGCCTGCAGCAGATGCCGCTGCATGGCGTGAGTATGGCGTACTGCTTCGACGCGGCGGCCGCGCCCGAGGCGCGGCAGACGCAGTACTTCGAGATGGTCGGGAACCGGGGGATCTACCACAAGGGCTGGACGGCAGTCACCAAGCACCGCACCCCCTGGGTGGTGACCGGGCCGATGACGCCGTTCGACGAGGACGTCTGGGAGCTGTACGACACCACCACCGACTGGACCCAGGCCCACGACCTGGCGGCCGCCGAGCCTGACCGGCTCCGCCACCTGCAGCGGCTGTTCCTCCTCGAGGCCTCCAAGTACGGGGTGTTCCCGCTCGACGACCGCGCCGTGGAGCGCTTCGACGCCGCCCTGGCGGGGCGACCGACCCTCATCCGTGGCACGTCGCAGAAGCTGTACCCCGGCAGCGGACGGCTGACCGAGAACACGGTGCTCAACCTGAAGAACAAGTCCCACCGCGTCACAGCGGAGGTCACGATCCCCGAGCGCGGGGCGGACGGGGTGATCATCGCCCAGGGCGGAGCCTTCGCTGGCTGGGCGCTGTACCTGAACCAGGGCGCGCTGACCTACTGCTACAACCTGTTCGGCCTGGCCCGCGTCAAGGTCGCCAGTGCCGGACCCGTCGCGCCCGGCACCCACCAGGTGCGCATGGAGTTCACCTACGACGGGGGAGGGCTCGGTCGCGGCGCGGACATCGGGCTGTACGTCGACGGGAGCCCCACGGCCACCGGCCGCCTGGAGGCGACGGTTCCGCTGGTGTTCTCCGCCGACGAGACCTGCGACGTCGGCGCTGACACCGCGTCCCCGGTCAGCGACGACTACACCCCGGAGGGCAGCCGGTTCAGCGGGAGCATCAGCTGGGTCCAGCTGGACGTCGGGCCGGCCGACGACGACCACCTGATCACCGCGGCCGACCAGTGGCGCGTGGCGATGGGCCGCCAGTAGGCGACCGCCACGCGCAGGGCGTGTCGGCGGGCGGCCCGTTTCGCGGCTGCCCCCACGGCCGCCCGAGCCCGGGCGGGGCCTCGTCCCGCAGCCTCCCGCGACGCCCCGCTCAGTCGGGGGGCGTCGTCGCGTAGCACCTCAGGTGAGCCACCGCCGCGGTGAGCGCGATGACGAGCGGACGTGTGTCGTGCTCCACCTCGGCGAGGAGCAGACCGCCCTGCAGCGCCGCGATCGTCGCTACTGCGAGGGAGTCCGGGTCCGCGTCCGTTCGCAGGGCCCCGGCGTCGATCATCTGCGTGAGCCCGGCGGCCAGCATCGCCTGCCAGTCACTGAAGGCCGCGGACAGCTGGCGCCGGGCGGGCTCGTCCCGGTCGGCGAGGTCGTTGGCCAGTGAGCCCAGCGGGCACCCACCGCGGCAGCCGACGCCCGCCTGAGCAGAGATGATCGCCGCGCACCACGCGTCGATGTCCTCCCACGTTGCCAGCCCGTCGAGGTGCGGTTGGTGGAACCCGAGCACCCTCGTCCGCTGCTCGTCGATGACGGCGTGGACGAGGCCCGACCGGTCGGGGAAGTAGTGGTAGAGCTGGGACTTGCTTGCCGACGAGGCGGTGAGAACGTCGTCAAGACTGACCTCGCTGACGCCCCGGGTTGCCATCAGCGCCGCGGCAGCGTCGAGGATCCGCCGACGGGTCGCCCGGCCCTTGGCTGTCGCCGGCTCCACCGCGGCAGTCGCTGTCCTCACCATGGGAGCACTGTGCACCTTGTGGACTTGACAGTCCACTTTCCTGCCAGCAAGGTGGACCGATCAGTCCAACTTCTTCTCCTCAGGAGCCCCCGTGACACCCCCCGACGCCGCTCCAGCCCTGCAGCCTCAGCTCGACGCGGTCAGCGCCCACATCCCCGATGTCATCGATGCCCGCATCCGCGAGGGGGCCTCGGCGGTGCAGGCGTCGCAGGTCGCCCCTGGCCTAGCCGTCGGCGAGCAGGCGCCGCTGTTCAGCCTGCCCGACGCACTGGGGCGGCCCGTCGCGCTCGCGGACCTCCTGCGGGTCGGTCCCGTCGTCGTGGTGTTCTACCGCGGCGAGTGGTGCCCGTTCTGCAACCTCCAGCTGCACGCGCTGCAAGAGGCCCTGCCGCGGTTCCAGGCTCTCGGCGCCTCGCTCGTCGCGATCAGCCCTCAGGCCGCCGACCACAGCCTGACGCTCAGCGAGAAGCAGAACCTTGCCTTCCCTGTGCTCAGCGACCTCGACCAGTCGGTGATCCGTGACTACCGGGTGCAGTTCACGCTGAGTGGGGACCTGGAGGACCTGCAGGTGAACGTCTTCGGCAACGACCCGGCTACACAGAATGCCGACCACAGCCGCTCGCTGCCGGTGCCGTCGACCTTCGTCATCGACGCAGCGGGCGTCGTGCGCTACGCGTTCGTCTCCGCCGACTGGCGCCAGCGCGCCGAACCGGCGGCCATCGAGGCCGCCCTGCAGGGGCTGGTGGGCGTCGGCTGAGGTCCCGATGTCCGCGGCGCTGGGCGACAGTCGCGGGCACCGTGTCCCAGCCCAGCCCAGCGGGTCGGAGCTGGGCGCCCGGCAGGCGTGACCGGACGTGCGCTAGGAGCCGCTGGGCTGCCCGGACACCTGGCGGGCGGCCTCGACCACACCGAGGCGACGGATCAGCGTGCGGGCGTCGTCGGCGTCGATGCGCTCGGCCCTCACGGCGTCGAGGACCACCTGCATGGCGTCGTCGAGGGCGTTGGGCTCCGGCTGCGGCGGCGTGGGGTCGCTCACGTCCCCGAGTCTGCCAGGCCGTCTCCCCCTCCGCGAAATCGTCCGTTCACCCGATGTCCACCTGGGAGCGCTCTCAGCCGCTGGCCGGGCTGCGCGAGCGCTGACCGCCGTATCGTGTAGGGCAGGACTTGGAAGGAGCCCTGATGCCCGCCACACAGACGCGCAACCCGGTCTTCGCGCGCGAGTTCGTCCCGCAAAACAGCCTGCCGGGCGGTGGGTCCGCCGGCTACGCGATCCTGCCGGACAGTTCGGGGCGGACGATGACGATCGACGACGTCATCGTCAAGACCGGGCTGATGTTCGTCGTGCTCCTGGCCGGGGCGGGACTGGGCTGGGCGGGGTCGGCGAGCATCGGCGGGCTGGTCATCGTGCCGATGATCATCGCCTTCGTCCTCGGCCTGGTCGCCTACGGCTCGCGCACCGTGCGGCCCGCGCTCTTCCTGCTCTACGCGGCCTTCGAGGGCATCACGCTGGGTGTGATCAGCCGCTGGTACTCCGCGTCGTCCTCGCTGGTGGAGAAGAGTGGCGGCGCGAACATCGTCGCCCAGGCGGTGCTGGGCACCTTGGTGACCTTCGCCGTGGTCCTGGTGCTGTTCTTGTCCAAGAAGATCCGGGTCACCTCCCGCTCGCGACGGATCTTCGGTGTGGCACTGATGTCCTACATGATCATCGGCCTGGTGTCCCTCATCGGCGCGATCTTCGGCGTGGGGTCGGGCTGGGGCTTCTACGGCGTGGGAGGGATCGGCCTGCTGTTCTGCGGACTCGGGGTCGCGCTGGCCGCTTACTCCCTCGTGATGGACTTCGACGCCATCGCCTACGGGGTGCAGGCGGGCTTTCCTGCCGAGCAGTCGTGGCGCGCGGGGTTCGGCCTGATGGTGTCGCTGGTCTGGCTGTACCTGGAGCTGCTGCGCCTTCTGGCGATCCTGAACCGGCGCTAGCCCGACTGACCCACCGACCGCCGCCTGCTCAGCCGGGCGGCTGGCCGGCCGCCCAGGCCGACCCGTCCCACCACCGGGTGGCGCCGGGGAGCTCCGGGTCGGGGTACCAGCCCGGTGGGGCGGTGAGCGCCGCCCCCGGCCGCCACGGATCCGTCTGACTCGGCGGGAGGCTGGACGTCGCGGCGGCGGCAGAGCGGCCCTGGCTCCGCGTCGAGCGCCACAGCACGCCGCCGGCGGCGGTGAAGGCCAGCCCGGCCAGGAGCGCGAGCCCGGGGGGAGTCCGACCGTTCGGGGTGACGGCGAAGGCGACCAGCCCCACCACGGCACCGATACCCGCGAGCAGGCATGCCAGGGACAGGCGGGCAAGGACGGCGTCGTCCAGGGGGGTGGGCGCCCGGGGTGCCCACGCGAGGTCGGGGCGCGCGGCCGCGAGCAGTGCCGCGTTGGCCAGCAGTGCGGCGGCGAGGACCGCGCAGACCGCGGCGCCGACGAGGTTCCAGCTCATGGCGCCAGCGCTGCGCGAGGGACCGCGGCGGCGGAGCTAGGCGGTGCGGCGCGCCGCGCGCTGACGGTCGAACTCCATCGCCAGCGCCGTGGCGTACCCCTGGGACAAGCTGTACTCGTCCTGCAGCCAGTGCACGCGCTCGTCGAGCCGGCTGAACGAGGGACCCTCGTCCACCAGCCCCATCCACTCCTTGACCGAACGCCCGGTGGCGGCCGGGATCCGCTCCAGCAGGTTGGCCTGGGTCTCCGCCGAGTGGTGCAGGCTCATCAGCGCCTCCGTGTGCTCGCCCGCCGTCGGGCCTACCGTGCTGGGCACCCTAGACCCGCGGGGCCTGTCGCGGGAGGGGTCGGGCGTAGCGTCGCGGGCGTGCCCGACCCGCCCGCTTGCGAGCCAGGCGTGCCCGGCGCCGCTCCCGAGGGCGCGGTGGGCGCGACCGGGGTGGGCGCCCTGGCCAGGGACGGCGTCCGCGTGGCTGACCGGCTGCGGGCCATGACCGCGGGGCGCCTGCAGCGCGCCACCCCCTCCGGGGCCCCCCTGCAGGCCGAGGTGGCCGGCCTCGCCCGCGTCGTGGTGGACCTGGCCGCGGGGGTGGCCGCCCGTGACGCCACTCTGCCTCCGGTGCGCCGTCCCCTGCCCGCCCTGCCGGTGCTGGCCAGCGGGGACCTGCTCGGTCTCGCGCTCGGCGAGCTGGCCGGGCAGGCGGCCGGCCTGCCAGGACGCACGCCGGTGTGGGACGGCGCGGAGCGCCGGGCCCTGCAGGCGTGCCTGGCCGAGGTCGCCGCCGGCCTCGCCGCGGTGCGAGAGGCCCTGTAGCGAGCCCTACGCGATCCGCTCCACGACCATCGCCATGCCCTGGCCACCACCCACGCACATCGTCTCCAGCCCGACGGAGGCGTCACGGGTGGCCAGACCGTTGAGCAGGGTGGCAGTGATCCGCGCGCCGGTCATCCCGAACGGGTGCCCGATGCCGATCGCGCCGCCGTGCACGTTCAACCGGTCCTCCGCCACCCCCAGCAGCCGCGCCGAGGGCAGGACCTGGGCGGCGAACGCCTCGTTGATCTCCACCAGGTCCACGTCGTCGATGCTCATTCCGGCCCGGGCCAGAGCCCGGCGGGACGCCTCGACCGGGCCCAGGCCCATGATCTCGGGGGACAGCGCGCTGACCGCGGTGGACACCACGCGTGCCAGGGGCGTCACCCCCAGGTCGCGGGCCCGCTGCAGGCTCATCACGACCACCGCCGCAGCACCGTCGTTGAGGGGGCAGCAGTTGCCGGCGGTGACCGTGCCGTCGGGCCGGAACGCGGGCTTCAGCTCGGCCACGGCGGCCAGGGTGACCCCGCGGCGCGGCCCGTCGTCGACGCTGACGAGCCGGCCGTCGCCGGTGCGCACGGGCACGATCTCCCGGGCCCAGAACCCGTCGTCCGCGGCGGCCTCGGCCCGGTTCTGCGACGCGACCCCGAACGCGTCCTGGTCTGCGCGGGTCACGCCGTGCAGGCGGGCCACGTTCTCCGCGGTCTGGCCCATGGCGACGTAGACGTCGGGCAGCGCTCCGACCAGCCGAGGGTCGGTCCAGTCGCTGCCCCCGCCGGCGAGCTCGGCACTGCGCCGTGCCGCGTCGGCAAAGGCCGGGTTCTGGGTGCCCGGCAGGGAGTCCGAGCTGCCCGCGGCGAACCGGGACACCGTCTCCACCCCCGCGCTGACCAGCACCTCGGCCTCGCCGGCCGCTATGGCGTGGGCGGCCATGCGGGTGGTCTGCAGCGAGGAGGAGCAGTAGCGGTTCACCGTCGTGCCCGGCAGGTCGTCGCGCCCGAGCAGCACAGCCACCACCCGGGCGATGTTGAAGCCCTGCTCGCCACCCGGCATCCCACAGCCGACCAGCAGGTCCTCCACGTCGGCCAGGGACACCCCCACGACGCGGTCCAGCGCGGCGGCGACGACCTGGGCGAGCAGGTCATCGGCCCGGGTGTCGGCCAGTGAGCCCTTCACGGCGCGCCCGATCGGGGAGCGGACCGCGGAGACGATCACGGGCGTGGTGGCGGCGGTGGGGCTGAGCACGGCGTCCTCCCGGGCAGCGACGGCTGGCGCCACCTTAGGTCGGCGCGGGCCCTCAGACCGGCAGGGGGCGCAGCCACCCCGCCCGGCGACCGGGCGTCGCCGCGGCCGCCGCGTCCAGCTGGGGGGCCGCCGCGACCCCCGACAGGCCGGCGACCAGCGGGGGCAGCAGCAGCTGGGCGGTGCGCAGGTAGCCCTCGGAGGAGGGATGGAACCGGTCGGCGCTGAAGAACCGCTCGGGGTGGGCCGCGAACGCCGGGCCGAGCAGGTCGCCCAGCGCCACCGGCACCCCGCCCACCTCGCGGACGGCGGTGGCCTGTGCGCGGGCCAGCCGCGCGCTCCACCGGGCGATCAGCGAACGGGTGGGCTGCGGCACGGGGCGCACCGCGCCCAGGGCGGGGCAGCAGCCGACCACGACCACCACCCCCGCCTGGACCAGCCGCTCCACCGCGGCCGCGAGGCGCGCCGCCGCCACCCCCGGCGGCACCGCGTGGGTCACGTCGTTCGCCCCGATGAGCACCGCGACGGCGTCCGGCGCTCCGCCGGCATCTTCGAGCAGCAGGTCCACCTGGGCGGCGAGGTCGGCACTGCGCGCCCCGACCACGGCGGTGCTGCGCAACAGCACCGCACGCCCGGTGGCCGCGGCCAGGCCGCGGGCCAGCACCGCTCCCGGGGTGTCCCGCGGGGTCTCGGCTCCCAGCCCGGCCGCGCCGGAGTCCCCGACCATCGCCAGGCGCAGCGCGGGGCCGTCGTCGCCGCTGGGGGACGCGGCGCTGGGCGCGTAGGTGCCGTCCAGCGAGAAGGGCGTGCCGACCGGGCCGACCCGCGCACGGGCCAGCCGCGCCTGCGTCGCCACCAGGCCGTAGGTCCCGGTGGCCACCCCCGCGACCCCGCCACCGCCGGCGGCGAGCAGCAGTCGTCGGTGGCGTCCGACGCCGGACAGTGCGTGCACGACAGCCCCCACGCCCACCTCCCTGCGTCTGGTCCAGGGTAGCCGCGCCGCTAGGTTGACGCCGTGCGCGTCTTCGACTCCGTGACCGACCTCGTCGGGGGGACCCCCCTGGTCCGACTCCACCGGGTCTGTGCGCCCGGCGGCGCGCCCGTGCTGGCCAAGGTGGAGTACCTGAACCCGGGTGGGTCGGTGAAGGACCGGATCGCCGCGGCGATGGTGGACGCGGCCGAGGCGTCGGGCGCGCTGCGCCCCGGCGGCACGATCGTCGAGCCCACCTCCGGCAACACTGGCGTGGGGCTGGCGCTGGTGGCCCAGCAGCGCGGCTACTCCTGCATCTTCGTCTGCCCGGACAAGGTCAGTGAGGACAAGATCGCGGTGCTGCGGGCCTACGGCACGCAGGTGGTGGTCTGCCCCACGGCCGTGGAGCCGGAGCACCCGGACTCCTACTACAGCGTCAGCGACCGCCTGGCCCGCGACACCCCCGGCGGGTGGAAGCCCGACCAGTACGCGAACCCGGCCAACCCGGCGGCGCACTACGCCTCCACCGGCCCGGAGGTGTGGGCGGACACCGACGGTCGGGTGACGCACTTCGTCGCGGGCATCGGGACCGGCGGCACGATCACCGGCGTCGGGCGCTACCTCAAGGAGGTCTCCGCCGGCGCGGTGCGCATCGTCGGCGCGGACCCGGTGGGGTCGGTGTACTCCGGCGGCAGTGGCCGTCCCTACCTGGTGGAGGGGGTCGGCGAGGACTTCTGGCCGTCCACCTTCGACCCGGCGGTGTGCGACGAGGTGGTCGCTGTGTCCGACGCCGACTCCTTCGCCATGACACGGCGGCTGGCCGCGGAGGAGGGGCTCCTGGTGGGCGGCTCCTGCGGCATGGCGGTGGTGGCCGCCCTCGCCGTCGCCGCGCAGGCACGTCCCGACGACCTGGTCGTCGTGCTCCTGCCGGACTCCGGGCGCGGCTACCTGTCCAAGGTGTTCAACGACGCCTGGCTGGCCAGCTTCGGCTTCGGTGCCCCCCAGGGCGACGTGACGGTCGGCGACGTACTGCGCGGCAAGGGCGGCCAGCTGCCGCCGCTGGTCCACACCCACCCCGGGGAGACCCTGGCCGAGGCGGTGGCGATCCTGCGCGAGTACGGGGTCTCCCAGATGCCGGTCGTCCGGGCCGAGCCGCCGGTGATGGCCGCGGAGGTCGCCGGCTCGGTCAGTGAGCGGGGGCTGCTGGAGGAGCTGTTCGCCGGGCGCGCGCGGCTGACCGACCCGGTCGGCGGGCACCTCGCCCCGGCGCTGCCCGCGCTCGGCGCCGGGGAACCCGTGGCCCGCGCCGTGGAGCTGCTCGCCAGCGTCGACGCGCTGCTGGTGCTCGACGACGGCCGCCCGGCGGGTGTCCTGACCCGTCACGACCTGCTCGGCTACCTGGCGTCCAGCTAGCCACCGGGGCAGGTGCCCGCCGTGGCGCCCACGGGGGTGCCAGGCGCCCTGGCAGGATCGGCCCGTGCTGACCAGGCGGGGGCTGTTGGCGCTGGGCGCGGCCGGCGGGGTCGCCGTGCTGGCCGGCGGCGCGGGCGCCCTGGACGCGGTCAACGAGGGCTGGCTACCCGGCCGGGTGAGGCTGGGACGGGTCCTGGGCGAGTGCAACGTGGACACCGCACCGCCGGCGGTGGCCACCCCGGTGCGCAGCGGGGCCTTCCCGTCCGCGCTGCGCGGGCGGCAGGTGCGCTGGGGCCTCGCGGTGCCCGACGGGGCGGCTGCGACCGGGCTGCCGGTGGCGGTCGTCCTGCACGGGTACGGCGGCACCTGGCGCTCGGCGTGGACGGACCTGGGTCTGCACCACTTTCTCGCCGCACACGTCGCCGCCGGCGGCCGCCCGTACGCACTGGCGAGCGTCGACGGCGGCAACGGGTACTGGCACCCCCGCGCCAGCGGGGACGACCCGCTCGGCATGGTGGTGCACGAGCTGGTGCCCCGGCTGGCGGCGATGGGGCTGGCCACTGCCCAGATCGGGGCGATGGGGTGGTCGATGGGCGGCTACGGCGCGCTGCTTCTCGCCCGCCAGTCCGCCCGCGGACAGGCAGGCTCCGCCCGCGTCAGGGTCGCGGCGGTGTCCAGCCCGGCACTGTTCGCCTCGGCGGCGGCGACGGCACCGGGGGCGTTCGACTCCGCAGCCGACTGGGCGGCCTGGGGGGACCTCGTCGCCCACCCGGGCGTCGGCCGGGACACCGCGCTGTCGGTGTCGTGCGGGGACTACGACGCCTTCACGGCGACGACGCAGGCCTACCGCGCGGCGGTCTCGCCCACCCCCGATGGGGGGATCGGCAGGGGCTGCCACACCAACGGGTACTGGCGCACCCAGGCGGGCGCGCAGGTCGCCTTCCTCGGCGAGCACCTGACCGCGGCGTAGCGGGGTGGGCCTCAGCCGGCGTCGGGGCGTGGCTGGGACAGCCACCGACCGGTGATGGTGTGCGGCACGACGACGCCGACGCTGTGCCGTTCGCCGGCCGCCCACGGGGTGACCCTCTCGGCCAGCGCCGCCTCCTGGCTGGGCACAGCCTCGCGCAGGTCCCCGCGCAGCAGCACGGACCAGCCGGCGTGCTCGACCTCGTCGACGTTGTCGACCTGGAAGGCCACCGGCCGGCCCCACGCCGCCGCCGTGCCGAGCACGCCGCCGCCCGAGGTGCGGAACAGCACGGTGTCCTCGTGCACGATGTAGTTGACGGGCAGCACCATCGGCGCCTCGCCGTCCGCGGCGAGGGCCACCCGCCCCACCGTGCGCTGCTCGAGCAGGCGCCAGCACTCCTGCTCGGACAGGCCGGACAGCGACCCCGTGCCCTCGTCCATGGCCACCCCCCTCGGTGACGGGTACCCCGCAGCCGCCGGGGCGGCGGCCACGCCCACACTCTCACGGCGGGGATCGTCGCGGACGCGCGCCCGCGGCTGAGCCGCCGACGGGTCGCGGCGCGCACCCCGGACGATGATGATGTCGTGATGGACCTCCTGCTGCCCACCGCCGACGGTCGGCGCCTGGAGGTAGAGGTGACCGGCCCGCAGGGCGGCGCGGTGCTGCTGTTCCACCACGGCACGCCGTCCGGCTCCCACCAGTCGGTGGCCTTGGCCGCGGCCGCGCAGCGACGCGGCCTGCGCCTGGTCACCTGGAGCCGGCCCGGCTATGGACGCTCCACCCGCCAGCCCGGTCGCGACGTGGCCGCCGCCGCCGCCGACGCGGGGTGCTTGCTGGACGCCCTGGAGGCCCGCCGCTGCATCGTGGCCGGGTGGTCCGGCGGCGGCCCGCACGCCCTGGCGTGCGGCGCCCTGCTCGGCGACCGGGTCGCCGCAGTGGCCTGCCTGGCCGGGGTGGCGCCCTACGACGCCGCCGGGCTGGACTTCCTGGACGGCATGGGCCAGGACAACCTGGAGGAGTTCGGTGCGGCGCTGGCCGGAGAGGCGGCGCTGCGCGCCTACCTGGAGCCCGCCGGCGCGGGCCTGGCCGACGTGCAGGCGGCGGGCGTCGTCGCGCAGATGGCCTCGCTGCTGCCCCCGGTGGACCGCGCGACGTTGCACGGCCCCTTCGGCGACGACCTGGCCGCCGGGTTCCGCCAGGCTGTCAGCACCGGGGTGGACGGGTGGCTGGACGACGACCTCGCGTTCACCCGGCCGTGGGGCTTCGCCCCTGCCCAGGTGGACGTGCCGGTGTCGGTGTGGCAGGGCGACGCGGACCTGATGGTGCCCGCGGCGCACGGGGGCTGGCTCGCTGCCACGCTGCCCCAGGCCCGACCGCACCTCCTGGCAGGGCCGGGGCACCTCTCGCTCCTTGTTGACGAGGTCGAGGCGATCCTCGACGAGCTCGTCGGCCACCTCGCCTGACCCGGGCGCGCACGACGCGCCGACCCCGGGTCAGGCGCCCGGCTCACTGCGTGGGCGCGGCCTGCTCCGCGGTGGCGGCCTGCACGCCCAGCCCGACCGGGCAGGACACCCCGGTGCCGGCCAGCCCGCAGTAGCCGTTGGGCACCTTGTGCAGGTACTGCTGGTGGTAGTCCTCGGCGGCGTAGAAGGCGCCCACCGGCGCGATCTCGGTGGTCACCGCGCCGTGGCCGGCCGCGCGCAGCCGGTCGGAGTAGGCGGACGCCACCGCCGTGGCGGTCGCCAGCTGGGCGTCGGTGGTCGTGTACACCGCGGAGCGGTACTGGGTGCCGACGTCGTTGCCCTGCCGGTAGCCCTGGGTGGGGTCGTGCTCCTCGAAGAAGATCCCCAGCAGGGCCGGCAGGCTCACCACCGCCGGGTCGTAGACGACCTGCACCACCTCGGCGTGCCCGGTGCGGCCCGTGCAGACCTCCTCGTACGTGGGGTGCGGGGTGGACCCTCCGGCGTAGCCGACGGCGGTCGAGTACACCCCCGGGGTCTGCCAGAACACCCGCTCGGCGCCCCAGAAGCAGCCCATGCCCACGTACAGCACCTCCAGGCCGTCGCGCCACGGGCCGGCCAGCGGCGTGCCCAGGACGACGTGCCGCTCCGGGACTCTGTAGGTGGGGGTGTCGCGGCCGGGCAGTGCCTGGTCGGGGGTCGGGATGGTGGCGGGGCGGCGGCTGAACACGGTGGTCCTCCTGGGCCGGGGCCCGCGGCGCGTCCGCGGGTGACGACGCCTACGACAACGCCGCCCGTTGCTGGACTGTTCCGGGCGGCTAGCCTGGCCCGCTATGGCGACCCCCACCCCGTCCGAGGCGTCCTGGGCGTTCGCGACCGTGGCCCTGCACGCGGGCCAGGAGCCCGACGCCACCACGGGGGCGGTCGTCCCGCCGATCTACCAGGTCTCGACGTTCAAGCAGGACGGCGTGGGGGGCCTGCGCGGCGGCTACGAGTACGCCCGCAGCGCCAACCCGACCCGCACCGCCCTGCAGGAGTGCCTCGCCGCGCTGGACGGCGGGGTGGCTGCCTTCGCCTTCGCCTCAGGGCTGGCCGCGGAGGACACCGTGATCCGGGCGCTGTGCCGTCCGGGGGACCACCTGCTGCTGCCGGACGACGCCTACGGCGGCACGGTCCGCCTCGCCCACCAGGTCGCGGCCCGCTGGGGCCTGGAGGTGGACGCCGCGCCGGTGGGCGACCCTTCGGCGGTCGCTGCGGCGCTGCGACCCGGCCAGACCCGGCTGGTCTGGCTGGAGACCCCGTCCAACCCGTTCCTGCGCATCGGCGACATCGCGGCGCTCGCCGACCTGGCCCACCGGGCGGGGGCCCTCCTCGTGGTGGACTCCACCTTCGCCAGCCCCTACCTGCAGCGCCCGCTCGCCCTCGGCGCCGACGTCGTGGTGCACTCGACGACCAAGTACCTCGGCGGGCACTCCGACGTCGTCGGGGGCGCGGTGGTCGTCGCCGACGAGGAGCTGGCGGCCCGGCTGGCCTTCCACCACAACGCGATGGGCGCGGTGGCCGGGCCGTTCGACTCCTGGCTGGTGCTGCGCGGGGTGAAGACGCTGGCGGTCCGCATGGACCGGCACTGCGCGAACGCCCGTCGTGTCGTCGACGCCCTGCTCGCACACCCGGCGGTGTCCCGGGTGCACTACCCGGGGCTGCCCGACCACCCGGGGCACGCCGTGGCGGCCGCGCAGATGCGCGACTTCGGCGGGATGGTCAGCTTCCAGCTCGCTGCGGGGGAGGACCACGCGGTCGCCATGGTCGGCGCGACCCGGCTGTTCACCCTGGCGGAGTCCCTGGGCGGGGTGGAGTCCTTGATCGAGCACCCGGCCCGGATGACCCACGCATCGGTGGCCGGGACGGCGCACGCCGTCCCCGGGGACCTGGTGCGGCTGTCGGTGGGCCTGGAGGACGCCGAGGACCTGGTGGCCGACCTCGAGGCCGCGCTGGGCTGACCTGACCCGTCGCTGCTGCCGCGCCGCGAGCCTGGCCGCCCTAGGGTGGCGGCCGTGAGCGCCGACGGTCAGCCTGGCGGGTCGGGCGTGCCGGACACCGCGGTCGCGCAGGCCGCGGCGGTCCGGGAGGGCTCGACGACGGCGCGCGCCGTGGTGGACCGGGCGCTGGCCCGCATCGTCGAGCGCGACTGGGTGCTCTCGGCGTTCGTCGGCCGGCGCGACGACGCCGCGCGGGCCGAGGCCGACGCGCTCGACGCGCTGCCCGACCGCTCCGCGCTCCCGCTCGCCGGCGTGGCTGTGGCGGTGAAGGACAACCTCGCCGTGGCCGGGGAGCCGATGCGGGTCGGCTCCGCCGCCACCAGTCCCGCCGCCCAGTCGCACGACCACCCGGTAGTGGCCCGGCTGCGGGCGGCGGGCGCGGTGGTGGTCGGGCGCACCGCGGTGCCCGAGCTGTGCGCGCTGGCGGTCTCGGACTCCGTCTACGGGGTGCCGCGCAACCCCTGGGCGACCACGAGGACCCCCGGTGGGTCGTCCGGCGGGTCCGCCGCGGCGGTCGCCGCCGGCATGGTCGCCCTCGCCGTCGGCAACGACGGGCTGGGCTCGGTGCGCATCCCCGCGGCGTGCTGCGGGCTGGTGGGGATCAAGCCAGGCGCGGGGCTGGTGCCCGCGCAGGTGGGCAGCTCCGGGTGGTTCGGCATGGTGGAGAACGGCCCCCTGGCCACCACCGTCGCCGACGTCGCGCTGGCCCTGTCGGTGATGGCCGCCCAGCCCGCGTGGGCGAGCGTCCGGGAGCCGGACGCGGGGCTGAGGCTGGCGGTGTCGCTGACGCCCCCCCTGGCGGGGGTCGCCCTGGACCACGAGCACGCCCGGGCGGTGATGGCCTCCGCTCGCGTGCTGCGCGACGCCGGCCACCTCCTGGCCCGCGACGACCCGCCCTACCCGGTGAACCCGCTGCCGGTGCTGGCGCGCTGGGTCGCCGGCCCGGCGGGTGACGCCGAGGGTCTGGACCTCGCGCGGATGGACCCGGCCATCGCCACCCACGTGCGGCTGGGTCGCGCGGCCCGCCGGGCGGGGCTGGTGCGGCCCGGTGAGGGCGCCGCGCTGGCCGCGGCGATGGCCCCCTTCTTCGCCACCCACGACGTGCTGCTCACCCCGGTGCTCGCCCGGCCGCCGCTGGTGGCGGCACGCTGGGGGCGTCGGCCGTGGCCGTGGGTGGCCGCCGCCAACGCCGCCTACGCGCCCTACGCCGGCGTGTGGAACCTGGCGGGGTACCCGGCGATGAGCGTCCCCGCCGGGCTGCACCCGGTGACCGGCACCCCGCTGTCGGTGCAGCTGGTGGCCGCCCCCGGTGGCGAGTCGGTGCTGCTCGGGCTGGCCGCCACGCTGGAGCGGTGTGCCCCCTGGCCCCGGCTGGCGCCCCGCGGCACGGCCGCGTAGCGCACGCCCCGCGCACCGCTGATCAGGTGTGGGCGCCGCTGGCGTGGGTACAGCTGCACTCGCGGGGCGCTCCAGCGCCGCCGCGCCATGCCGGTCCGGCGACGCCCAGCGGCGACTGCCTCGGGCGTCGCGGGACGCTGCCACCGGAAGGAGGGCGGACCCCCCGGGGTCCCCACCGCCGATGCCCCACGACGCGGCCAACGCCGCGGTCCTGTTCGTCGCCGTCGCCGTGGTCGCGGTGCCGATCGGCTGGGTGGTCCGGCGCGAGCGGCGCGGTCGGACTCGCACCGGGCCCGAGGCGGAGTGGCGTGACGTCACCGAGGCCCCGGCGGCCCTGTCGTCCGAGGCCTTCGGTGCCCCGCCGCCGGTCGTGCCGGCACCCGTCCCGGTCGCCGAGGTCCTCGACGCCCCGGTGGTCGAGGGCGAGCACCGGGCAGGGGGCTGAGCCGGCGCACTCGCCGCTAGCGGCGTCGCGCGGCGCGGCGGGTGGCCAGGAAGTCCGCCACCACGAACTCCCCCAGGCGCATGGGGTCGGGGGAGAAGACCCGGCCCCCGTTACGCCGGGCGACATCGGCGACAAAGTCCTGGAGGCGGGGCTCCTCGCCGAGCATGAACACGTTCAGGGCCGCGCCGCGCCGGGTCATCCGGTCCACCTCCGCGAGGGTGAGCTCCAGGGTGGTCGACGATGGCGGCCAGTCGAAGTACACGCTGCCGTCGCGCTCCAAGTGGGCGGTCGGCTCGCCGTCGGAGACCACCAGCACCACCGGCTCGGCGTCGGGGTGGCGGTCCAGGAAACGGCCCGCCAGCATCAGCGCGTGCTGCAGGTTGGTGCCCTGCACGAGGTCCCCGTCGAGCCCCGCCAGCTCGGTGACCGCTATGTGGCGGGCGTGGCGGGAGAACCCGATGATCGCCAGCGCGTCGGCGGGGAACTGGGTCTCGATCAGGGTGTGCAGCGCCAGCGCGGTCTGCTTGGCCGGACCCCACCGGTCGTTGAGGATCATCGAGTAGGACAGGTCGACCAGGAGCACCACCGCGGCGGTGACCCGGTGCTCGGTCTCGCGCACGGCGAAGTCCTCGACCCCCACCGCCAGCGTGCCGTCGGCGCGGCGTGCCTCGGGCCGGGTCACCGCGCGGGACAGCGTCGCGACGGCGTCCAGCGGCTGCTCGTCACCGAACTCCCACGCCCGGTGGGTGCCGACCATCTCCCCGGCGGCGCCGGCGTCGGTGATGTCGTGCGCCCCGGCCCGAGCGGTGGCCAGGGCCGCGAAGACGCGCCGCAGCGCCGTGCGGCCCAGCCGGCGCACCGCCTTGGCGCTCAGCTCGAGGCGGCCGTCGGCGCGCATCAGGTAGCCCTGGCGCTCCAGCTCCCGCTCGATGCGGCGCAGCGCGTCGAGGTCGTCGACCGCTGACCGACCCAGCGCGCGGGCGACCGCGTCCTCGTCGACGTCGGCGAGCTGCGCGCCGGGGTAGTCCTGGCCGAGGGACTCGGCCAGGGACTCCAGGTCCGCGAGCTCGGCGAGGGCACCGGTGCCCTCCCCGACGCCCAGACCCTGCTGGCCGCGCATCCGCTCCCGGCCCGTCCAGTCCATGTCCGGGCGCCGGGCGCGCAGGTGGTCGCCCAGCTGGGCCATCGCCGAGGCCATGTCCAGATCCGCCATGGCCTGCTCCATCAGGGCGGACAGCTCCGCGCGCTGCTCGGCGGTCAGGCTGTTGAGCAGCCGCGCGGTGGCCGCCGCCCGCCGCGCGAGAGAGTCGACCAGCTCCTCCAGGTCGGCCGGTGCGTCGGGGAACAGGTCGCCGTAGCGGTCCATGAAGGCGTCGAAGTCCGCCGGGGTGTGCCGACCCGCGGCGTCGGCCTCCAGCATCGCGTTGAGATCGGCGAGCATGTCCTTGACCCGCTGCGCGGCCGCCGGGTCACCCCCGGACATCGCCTGCTTCATGCCGGCGAACTGCGCGTCCAGCACCTCCTGGCGCAGCAGCTCGCTGATCTGCGCGTAGGCGGCCGCGGCCTGCGGGCTGCGCCACGGGTACTCGGCCAGCGCCTGCACCGCTGGCGCCGTCTGGGTCGGCAGCGCGTCCAGCTGCGCCTCGGCGAAGCGGGCAGCGTCGTCCGGGTCGGGGAACAGCGCCGCGCGCTCGGCCTGCAGGGCGGTGTCGAGCAGCTCGCGGACCTGCTCGAGGGTGGCGTCGAGGCGGTGGGTGCGACGCAGCCGGCGCGCCTGCTCGCGCGCCCGGGCGCGCAGTGCGTCCAGACCGCGCAGTCCCGGGGCGCCCCGGCGCAGCAGCTCGGCCAGCGCGTCGCGCGCGGAGGCGCCGTCGAGGACGGCGTCACCGAGCGCGTCGACCGCCTCCGCGACGTCGAACGGTGGCGCGAGGGGGTCCGGACCGTCGTCGTAGGGTCCGTAGCGCACAGCAGGCGGCGCCACCGGCTCAGCTCCCGCCGTACACGGCTCGCCCGTCGATGGTGTCCTTGGACAGCCGGCGTAGCAGGTACAGCCCCTCCAGGGCGAACTCCGCCGCGGCCGCGGCAGCGGCGGGGGAGTCCTGCTCCGGGCCGGGCAGACGGGCGACCAGCGCGCCCAGTCCCTCGACCGGCCCCAGGCGGCGCAGCAGCTCGGCGGCCGTCACCAGCTCCCCGGTCTCCACCGTGTCGCCCTCGGCGAAGCGCGCGAGCAGGCCCGAGGTGTCCGCTCCGGCGAGGTGGGCGCGGAACGTCTCCGCGGTGGCCCGCCGCAGCAGGTGCGCGAGCACCTCGATCTCGCGACCTTCCTCCGCGGACTCGAACTCCACCTTGCCGCGCAGCGTGGGCACCACGCCTGCCAGGTCCGACACCCGCGCCGAGGCCGGGTCCTCCCCGGTGATCGCCGCGCGTCGCAGGGCGGACGCGGCGACGGTCTCCGCGGCGGCGACGGCGAAGCGGGCCGACACCCCGGAGCGCTGGTCGACCTGCGGGGAGTCCCGGACATGCCGGGTGAAACGGGCGAGCACCTCCAGCAGGTGCTCGGGCACCGGGGCGACCAGGACCGCCTCCTGGCGGATGAGCGCGACCTCGTCCTCCAGCCGCAGCGGGTAGTGGGTGCGCACCTCCGCACCGAAGCGGTCCTTCAGCGGGGTGATGATCCGGCCGCGGTTGGTGTAGTCCTCGGGGTTGGCGCTGGCGACCAGCAGCAGGTCCAGCGGCAGCCGCAGCTGGTAGCCGCGCACCTGGATGTCGCGCTCCTCGAGCACGTTGAGCAGCGCGACCTGGATCCGCTCGGCGAGGTCGGGCAGCTCGTTGACCGCGAAGATCCCGCGGTTGGTCCGGGGCACCAGTCCGTAGTGCACGGTCTCCGGGTCGCCCAGGGTCCGTCCCGCGGCGACCTTCATCGGGTCCACGTCGCCGATCAGGTCGCCGACCGAGGTGTCCGGGGTGGCGAGCTTCTCCCCGTAGCGGGTCGAGCGGTGCCGCCAGGTGATCGCGCTGGCGTCGCCGTGGGTCGCTACCTGGGCGCGTCCCCAGGACGTGATCGGTGCGTAGGGGTGCTCGTTGACCTCCGAGCCGGCGAGCACCGGGCTCCAGGGGTCCAGCAGGCTGACCAGGCTGCGGATCAGCCGGGTCTTGCCCTGGCCGCGCTCGCCGAGCAGCACCAGGTCGTGGCCCGCGAGCAGCGCCCGCTCCAGCTCCGGGCGCACCGTCGCGTCGAACCCGACGATGCCAGGGAACGGGTCCGCTCCGGCGGCCAGGCGCGCGACCAGGTTGGCGCGGATCTCCTCCTTCACCGTGGTGTGCACGTGCCCGCTGGCGCGCAGCGCGCCGAGCGTGGCGGGCAGGTCCTCGGGCGGCAGGTCGGTGGCGGTGGTCACCCCTCGACGCTACGTGCCCTACGCGCCGATCGCACCCGGCAACCGCGCGGGTGGGGTTGGATGCGGGCATGGCGACCTGTGGGCAGGGCCGGGCGGACGGTGTGGGAGACCCCACCGCGCTGGCCCGCCGCGCCGCCGCCCGCGCCGTCGCCGAGCTGGACGGTCGCCGACCCGACCTGGCGTGTGTCTTCGTCGCCGGCTCCGCGGCCGGCGACGACCCCGACGTGGCCGAGGCGGCGCTGGCGGCAGCCAGCGCGGCGCTGGGAGCAGCGACGACGCTGGGCTGCACGGCGGGGGCGGTGCACGGTGCGCCGCGGGTGGCCGGGGAGGGGCTCGCGGTCGCCGTGTGGGCGGCCACCCTGCCCGGGGCCCGGCTGCGGGCCTTCCACCTGGAGGCGCTGGCGACCGGGTCGTCGCTGGCCGTGGTCGGCACGCCGGTGCTCGACGGGCGGCACGTCGGCCTGCTGCTGGCCGACCCCTGGACGTTCCCCGCAGGGGGTTTCGTCGACCGCTCCGCCGCCGACCTGCCGGGGCTGTCCCTGGTGGGCGGCCTTGCGCACGGGACGAGACCCGGGGCGGCCCGCCTCCTGCTGGACCGCCGAGTGCTCGGTCGCGGCGCGGTCGGCGTGCTGCTGGACGGCCCGGTCGCCGCGCATCCGCTGCTGGCCCCCGCGACCCGGCCGATCGGGGCGGCGATGACCGTCACCGCTGCGCAGGGCCGGCTGCTGGTGGAGCTGGCCGGGCGCCCCGCGGCACGTGCGCTGGCGCAGGCGGTCGTGGACGCCAGCCCCCGCGACCAGGCGCTGGCAGCCTCGGGGGTGCTCCTGGGTGTGGCCGCCGACGAGCACGCGGACGGGGACGACCCGGCGGACTGGGTGGCCCGCGGCCCGCTGGTGCCCACGGGGCGCGCGCTGGCCGCCGAGGTGGGTGTCGACGTCGGCTCCGCGGTGCGTTTCCTGGTCGCCGACCCGACCGCCGGTGACGCGGCGCTGCTCGCCCGCCTGGTGCGCCACCGAGGCGGGCAGGCACCGGCCGCCGGGGCACTGCTGTTCACCCCGGTCAGTGACGGCACCGACGCCGCCACCGCGCGGGCGGCGGCCTCGGTGCGCCACGGGCTGGCCACCGACGCCGTCGCCGGGTTCGCCGGGCCGGGAGCCATCGGGCCGGTCGCGGGACGCAACCGGGTGCACGGCGGCGGGTCGAGCGTGCTGGCCGTCCACGACGGCGCCGGGGTGTCGTGGTGACCCGCGCCCTGCCTGTGCTCGCCGTCGACATCGGGGGCACGAAGATCGCCGTGGCGCTGGTGACGGCGAGTGGGCGGGTCCAGCACGCGGTGCGCCTACCCACCCCCAAGGCGCGCGAGGGCGACGCCGGCCCGGTGATGGCCGCGGTGCTCGAGGCCGCGCACGCCGTCGCCGGCCACGCCGAGGACGGCCTGGCCGGGGTGGGCGTGGGCTGCGGCGGCCCCATGGTCTGGCCGGCCGGAGACGTGTCCCCCCTGAACCTGCCCGGGCTGCGCGGCTACCCGCTGCGGGCGCGCTTCCGGGCGGAGTTCCCCGGGACGACCGTGCGGGTCCACAACGACGCGGTGTGCGCAGCCGCGGGGGAGCACTGGCGCGGGTCGGGGCGCGGCAAGCGCAACATGCTCGGCATGGTGGTGTCCACCGGGGTGGGCGGTGGCCTGGTGGTGGACGACCGACTCGTCGACGGGGCGCACGGCAACGCCGGCCACATCGGCCACGTCGTGGTGGAGCCGGACGGCCCGGCGTGTGCCTGCGGGGGCCGGGGCTGCCTGGAGGCGGTCGCCTCCGGGCCCCACCTGGCCGCGTGGGCCCGCCAGCAGGGCTGGCGGGAGGGCATGGCGCCCGGCGCCACGACCGCCGCGGACCTCGCCGACGACGCGCGCCGCGGGCACGCCGTCGCCCTGGCTGCCCTGCACCGGGCGGGCACGGCCCTGGGGGTGGCGATCGCCTCGGTGACCGCTCTGCTGGACCTGGAGCTCGTCGCCATCGGGGGCGGGCTGGCCCAGGCCGGCCCGCTGCTGTTCGAGCCGCTCACCGACGCCTACCGCCGTCACGCGCGGATGCCGTTCATGGCCGACGTGGTCGTCGTGCCGGCGCGGCTCGGGCAGGACGCGGGACTGGTCGGTGCGGCGGCCCTGGTCTGCGCCGGGGATCGCTACTGGGCCGGGGGGGAGTAGGGCAGCCTCGGGTGGTCAGCCGGTGAACGGCTGCGCATCGGTGATGGCGACCGTGATCGCGCGCCCGCTGGGCAGCGTGTACGTCACCGACTCCCCGACGGCCTTGTCCAGGACCGCGCCGCCGAGCGGGGACGCGGTGGAGTAGACGTCGATGTCCACGTCGCCGGCCTGCTCGCGCGAGCCGAGCAGGAAGCGCTCCTGCTCCCCGTCGGCGGCCCCGCCGACGAAGGTGACCGAGACCACCATGCCGGCCTTCACCGTGCCGTCGGCCGCGGGCGCCTCGCCGACCTGCGCGGACTCCAGCAGCTGGCGCAGCTGACGGATCCGGGCCTCCATCTTCCCCTGCTCCTCCTTGGCGGCGTGGTAGCCGCCGTTCTCCCGCAGGTCGCCTTCCTCCCGGGCCGCCTCGATGCGCTTGGAGATCTCCACCCGGCGCGGACCGGACAGGTCCTGGTACTCCGCTTGCAGCCGGTCGAAAGCCTCCTGCGTGAGCCAGGTCGCCATGCGTGGCTCCTCTCCGTGGGCAGTGGGTGGTCGGGCAGGTGCCCCGGCGCAGGGCGGCACCCTGGAAGCCCTGCCGGACCGGCAAGGATAGCCGCGCCATGCCGCTGCGGCCGCGTCTGCGCGGCTAGGTGTAGTCGGCCACTAGGTCGGTGTCACGACGCGGCTGATGGGGGTGGTGCCTCCGATGCCGTGGTGGTGGCGTTCAGTGTTGTAGATCGTCAGCCAGCG
>Ga0209698_10001923_pt1 | contig 23852 bp, 24 predicted proteins | sample LitLauG_LLR_2012_FD_187203 | JGI IMG/M metagenome (GOLD analysis project Ga0209698, IMG submission 187203) | Freshwater sediment microbial communities from Pennsylvania, USA - Little Laurel Run_MetaG_LLR_2012 (SPAdes) (version 2) | ecosystem: Environmental > Aquatic > Freshwater > Creek >... | reverse complement strand
TCACCGCATTTCCGGCAACGCCTCGGCCCGCGCCAGATTGCCGAACCTCGTAAACTCCGCCTCGAAGGCCAACTCCACCATGCCGGTCGGGCCGTGGCGCTGCTTGCCGAGGATGATTTCCGCGCGGCCGTGCGCGCGCTCCATCTCGGTCATCCAGGTCACGTGCTCCTCCGAGCCGGGGCGAGGCTCCTTATTCTTCAGGTAATATTCCTCGCGATAGACGAAGATCACCACGTCGGCGTCCTGCTCGATGGAGCCGGACTCACGCAGATCGGAAAGCTGCGGGCGCTTGTCGTCGCGCTGCTCGACCTGACGCGAGAGCTGCGAAAGGCCGAGGATCGGCACGTTCAGCTCTTTGGCCAGCGCCTTCAGGCCGGTTGTGATCTCGGTCAGTTCCTGCACGCGATTGTCGCTCTTGTTCTTGGAGCCCGACAACAGTTGCAGGTAATCCACCACTAGAAGGTCGAGCCCGCGCTGGCGCTTCAACCGGCGCGCGCGGGCGACAAGCTGCGCAATCGACAGGCCGCCGGTCTGATCGATGTAGAACGGGATGCGCTGCATATCCATCATCGCCTGAGAGACGCGATGGAAATCCTCCTCGGTGATGTCGCCGCGCCTGATCTTGTAGGACGGCACTTGGCTTTGCTCGGCGATGATGCGGGTGGCGAGCTGTTCGGCCGACATTTCCAGGCTGAAGAAGCCCACGACCCCGCCGTCCACCGTCTGCGTCTGCCCATTGGCGCCGACTTCGCCGCGCCAGGCTTTGGCGATGTTGAAGGCGACATTGGTGGCGAAGGCGGTCTTGCCCATGCCGGGGCGGCCCGCGATGATGATCAAATCCGACGCCTGCAAACCGCCCATCTTGTGGTCGAGATCGGTCATGCCGGTGGCGACGCCGCTGAGATGCCCGTCGCGCTCATAGGCGCGCGCGGCCATGTCGACGGCGGCCTTGAGCGCATCCGAAAACGTCTGGAAACCACCGCCGTAGCGGTCGCCCTCGGCGATGGAATAGAGCCGCTTCTCGGCCTCCTCGATCTGCTCGCGCGGGCTGGCGTCGACCGGCGAGTCGAAGGCGACGTTGACGACGTCCTCGCCGATCTTGATGAGTTCGCGGCGCACCGCGAGGTCGCGGATCGAGCGCCCGTAATCATGGGCGTTGATGATGGTGGTCGCCTCCAGCGCGAGGCGCGCAAGATATTGCTGCACGCTGAGGCCCTGGCCCAGATCATGCTCGCCCAGAAAGGTCTTGAGCGTGATCGGCGAGGCGAGTTTGCCCATGCGGATCAGCGATCCCGCCAGCTCGTAGATGCGGCGGTGAATCTCCTCGACAAAATGTTCGGGCTTGAGGAAGTCCGAGACGCGGTCATAAGCGTCGTTGTTGATGAGAATGGCGCCCAGCAGCGCCTGCTCGGCCTCGACATTGGCAGGCGGCGTGCGCGGCGGCGCGGTCTTGGGGAAGGGATCGAGAGTGTCCATAGGATCAGGGTTCGGTCTCGTTGAGAATCAACGCCGGAAAGACGCGCAAGGGGCTACAGGAACACCGGGCGGCGGACCGCGCTCGGCGTGCCGACTTTGTGTCACAAAACCGGAGGGCTGACCAGCGGGAGGCGACTTTTCCCCGCTATTCGGGAGATAGAAATTTTTTTCTTTTCGTCCCGCTTGACAGGGGGCGGCGCGCGAACCCGACTGATTCGGGGCGGTCGGCGCCTTGGGGCCGCTGGGCCGCTACGGCCCCGAGCAACCGTCATTGCGAGCGAAGCGAAGCCATCCAGCCCCGCCGTGAGCCGGCGCATTGTTTGTTCCGCCGCTGCGAGCGCAGCTTCTCCCAATCACGCGACGGCTGGATGGCTTCGCTTCGCTCGCTATGACGGAGATGGCGGTTCTTCCAATCAAACCGCAACCTGCCTCTACTTCTTCTTGCGCGCCTCTCTGAACGCCTTCGCCCAACCGGGCTTCTCAGCCTGAACTCCCCGCGCCACCGCCAGCGCGTCGGCGCTGACGTCGCGCGTCACCACCGACCCCGCCGCGACAATCGCCCCGTCGCCGATCTTTACCGGCGCCACCAGCGCCGAGTTGGAGCCGATGAACGCCCCCGCGCCAATGTCGGTTTTGAACTTGCCGAACCCATCGTAGTTGCAGGTGATCGTCCCCGCCCCGACATTGGCCCCCGCGCCGACCCGCGCGTCGCCGATATAAGACAGATGGTTGACCTTGGCCCCGGCCTCGATCCGCGCCCCCTTGATCTCGACGAAATTGCCGACCCGAGCCTTGGCCTCGATCTCGGCCCCCGGCCGCAGCCGCGCATAAGGGCCAATCGACGCGCCGCTCGCCACGCGCGCCCCTTCCAAATGCGAAAAGGCGTGAATGACTACGCCGTCCTCGACGCGAACGCCGCGCCCGAACACGCAATGCGGCTCGACGATCACGTCGCGCCCCAGCACAGTGTCCCAGCAAAGAAACACTGTCTCCGGGGCGATCAGCGTCGCCCCCGCTCGCATCGCCGTCTCGCGCAGGCGCGCTTGCAAAGCCGCCTCGGCGCGGCTCAATTGCACGCGGTCGTTGACGCCCATCACCTCGGCCTCCACCGCAAGGGTCGCAATCGCCGACAGCCCGCGCCGCCCGGCGATCTCCACCACGTCGGTCAGATAGAACTCGCGCGCCGCGTTGTCGTCCTTCACTTCATCGAGCAGGCTCAGCGCCTGCGCCCCCGCCAGCGCCACCGTGCCCGCATTGCAGCGGCGGATCGCACGCTCGGCTGGCGACGCGTCCTTCTGCTCGCGGATGCCGACCAGCGCGCCGCTCTGCTCGATCAAGCGCCCGTAGCCGGTGGGATCGGCAGGCTCGAAGCCCAAAGCCGAGACGGCGACCTTGCCGCCCAGCCCCGCGCGCAAGGCGCGCAAGGTCTCGCCGGTCAGCAACGGCGTGTCGGCGTAATGCACAATCACGTCGTCCGCTCCGCGCGCCAAAGCCGCCCGCGCCGCCAGCACCGCATGCGCGGTGCCGCGCCGCTCGGCCTGCACGAAAATCTCGGCGTCCGCGAACAATCCGCGCGCGGCGGCGGCCAGCGTCTCGCCGCCGGCTCCCGGCCCGACGACGACAGCGATGCGCGCGCAGCCCGCCTCGAGCAGCGCCGCCAGCGCATGCGCCAGCATGGAACGCCCCGCGACCTCGTGCAGCGGCTTGGGCAGGCTCGATTTCATGCGTGTGCCTTCGCCCGCCGCCAGCAGCACGCCCAGACTTGCCCTCTCGAGTCTCGCGCTCATTCCTGTCTCCCTCGAAATCCCCAGCCGTCGAACAGCGGGAACAGCGCCAGACCGCCGACGAAGCCGCCGATATGGGCGATCCACGCCACCGGCTGGTCGCTGAGCCCCAGCCTCTGCGCTCCGGCGCCGAACAGTACATTGGTCGCCAGCCATACGCCGACGAAGATCAACGCCCTCTTGTCGGTAAACACTTCGTAAAGGCTCGCCGCCCGCTCCGGCGCCCTGCGGCGCGGGGCCCCTCCCAGAGGCTCGCCGGGCTGGAACATGAAGCGCGCTGCGCCCGCCATGAAGCCCGACGCCGCCGCCGAAGCCCCGATGATCGGCGTGAAATCCATCGGCGCCGCCGCCCAGTGCAGCAAAGCTCCGCAAGCCGAAGTCGCCAGAAAGAACCCGAAATAACGCAGCGTCCCGAAACGACGCGCGAGGGGCGGCCCGAACGCCGTCAGCCACACGCAGTTCAGCCCCACATGCGTCCACGAGCCGTGCAGGAAAGCGTAAGAGAAGAAGGTCCACGGCTTCAGCCCCGGATGCTGCGCCGTCGTAAATTGCCAGACGGCCCGCATCTGCGGGTTGGATACGCTTTGGGCCAGCAGAGCGGCCAGACGGCCGGGCCACAAAGTCAGCGTCTCGCGGCCGGGGATGAAGCCGAAATCCAGCACCGCCGCCGTCTGCATCGCGGGCGTGGCGAACTCAAGGGCGGCGTGAACGAGCAACAGCGCCGCGACAAGCGCCGCCGCCGCAAAGGGTAGAGAGAGCACCGGCTCGCGCGGGGGCCGCCCGCTCGAGGAGAAATCCAGCATGTCGCCTCACGTCGCGCGCCAAAGGCCGAGCGGATAGCAGGCGGGGGGCGATTTTGCGAGGGAGAGAAGAACGAGGGGAGGGAAGAACGAGGGGAGAGCTGGAGCGAACTCTCCCCCCGTTTCTCTGATCGGACCCGGCGGACCCAGGACCTTGCGACGCTTCGACGGGAGCGAACACCGTGTGGCGTCTTCTTACCGGAAGCGATCAGCGGCTGGAGCAAACCGTGATCGTCGTTTCCGATTTCGTAAGGAGACCTTGCCACCGGCTCACCTCCCGCGCAACGCAAGCCTTTCGGTATTGTTAATTTCGCACGGCATCTTGGCGGCGGCACGGCGCCTGCGGGTAACCACGCGAAAAGCCACGTCCGTCTGACGCCCTGCTCCATTTCGGAACAAGCGTTACGCGAACGCAAGACAGGATGTCTGAGTTGAAGCTCGCCGCCAGTCAGCAATTGTTCGCCTATTGGGACGCCCTGCGCGGCGTGCGCGGCGCCCCCGAGCGCAACGACATCGAACCCGGCGCCCTGCGCGGCGTCATCGCCGACACCTTCATCCTCGAATTTCGTCAGGCCGAGGAGTTTCCATTGCGGGTGGTCGGCGGGCGCACCAACGCGCTGTTCAGCCGGGAATTGCGCGGCGCGCCGTTCCTCAGCCTTTGGGACGCCGCCTCGCGCCCGGAAATCGCGCGCGTCATTGAAAGCGCCGCCGACGGCGCCCAGCCGTTCCTGGTGGGCGCGCGCGGCGGCCCCGCCGGCGCGGCGGCAGTCGATTTCGAAACGCTGGTCCTTCCGCTGCGGCACCATGGCGCAACGCACGCGCGCGTGCTGGGCTCGCTGACGCCCGCCGCCGGGGCGGCCTGGTTTGGGCTGCTGCCGCTTCGCCCGCTCGGACTCACCTCGCTGCGGGCGCTGGCGCGCGACCCTGAGATCGCCTTCGGGCTTGCGGGAGATTTGCAGCGGCCGCCGGCCCGGCGTGCGCATCTCTTTGTCTACTCCTCTGCGAAGTCGCAGCGCCCTGCCTGACGTCGGGACCGACGCGCCGCAAAAAAAATTGTCGGAAAAAGCGCGCTATTGACGCGGCGTTTAGCATGACGGGCGCAAGCTGGCGTTAAGGACCCCATCTATACTTTGTTTGCAAAGCGGCGGCGTTGCGCAAAGGTCGCGTCGGCCCGCCTTCGCTCTGGAGAATGAACTGTGAGCGCGCTCGCAAACTGGATCGACGACCACCCCCTTGCGGACGAGCGACGACGCTTTGGTCGCGTCAAGGTTTGTCTGCCGGGCCGTTTCATGCGCGCCAACCGGCAGGAATTCGACTGCATGACCTCGGATATGTCGCCGGGCGGGGTCGATCTCACCACGGACGAACCGGTAGAGATGGGCGAGCGCATTGTCGCTTATATCGAGCAGATCGGACGCCTCGAAGGGGTCGTCGTGCGCGAACTCGACGACGGATTCGCCATTTCGATGAAATTGCCCGCGCCCAAGCGCGAGCGCCTCGCCGACCAGCTCACCTGGTTGGCCAACCGCCACGATCTCGGTCTGCCCGAGGATCGCCGCCACGAGCGCATCCGCCCTCGCCACGTCCGCACGACCCTCATCCTGCCGCGCGGCCGCGAGGTGCTGGCGACCATCATCGACATTTCGCAATCGGGCGTCGCGTTGGCGCTTTCGCGCCCGGTGAGCCCTTCAGTCGGCACGCCGGTGACGGTCGGGACTACGCTCGGCCGGATCGTGCGCGTCCTCAACGATGGCGTTGCGGTCGAGTTCTCTCGCATCTTCCCGGACGGAGAGTTTAGCGCCGAAGTGGAATTGTGAGGATTTGTTAGGTCTGTGCGGCGAGTCCGCCGCTTTGATTAAAATGCGCGAGATTGCGGCGACGCCGCCGCAACGTGAAACGCGTTAGGACAAGTGGACGCCAACGAGGCTCCCAATGTCCGTTTCCAAATCCTGGTTCGCCGCCGCCTTTGCCGGGTCCTTGATTTGGATCGCGGGTTTCGCCGATCCCGTGTGCGCTGAAGAATCGGCGACGGCGATAGCGCCGCCTGCGGTGCGGTTCGCGACCGCCAACGCCTGCCGGATCCTCAACCCGACCTTCGCGCCCGACGCTGCGCGCGAAGGCGTGATCGAGGCGCGCTATCCCGGCGGCGGCAAATTGAGCCTTTTAATTGCTGCGCCCTGCCCCATGCGCAGCGGCGAATACGACATCTGAAGGCTAAACGGCCACCAGCCCCGCCGCATAACGCCGCCAGTTGGCGACATAGCGGTTGGCGGAATCCCTCAAGCGCGCCACGGTCGCTTCGTCCAGTTCGCGCACCGCCTTGGCCGGCGAGCCGACGATCAGCGAGCGATCGGGGAACGTCTTGTTCTCCGTCACCAAAGCCCCGGCGCCGACCAGACAATCGTTGCCGATCTTCGCGCCATTGAGGATAATGGCGCCCATGCCGATCAACGTGCGGTCGCCGATCACGCAGGAATGCAGGATCGCGTTGTGCCCAATGGTGCAATCCTCGCCGACAAAGAGCGGCTGGCCGGCGTCGGTGTGCATCGTCACACCTTCCTGCACGTTGGAGCGCGCGCCGATGGTGAGACGCTCGTTGTCGCCGCGCAGCACCGCCCCGAACCAAATGCCGACGTCCTCGCTCAACAAGACGTCGCCGATCAGGGTCGCGCCCGGCGCGATCCAGAAGCGACCGGGCGCCGGCAGGATCGGCCGGACGCCGTCGAGCGCATAGACCGGCATCAGATGTCTTCGAGATCGATGTCGAGGATCGCCATCTCCAGCGTCCAACTCTCGCCCTTGGGATCGTCGACGGTGAGAATGCCGATATGGTCGGGGCCGTTGTTAAGCTCGACCGAATCCGTCTTCTTCATGCGCGAGGCGATGGTGAGAGCGTCGTTGCCGAATCTTTTGCGCAGGAAACCCTGCAAGGCGGCGCGCTCGACGGGAACTCTCATCTCGAAGAAGAACGAGCGGTCGCCGTCCTCTTCATCGACGATGATCTCGCCCAGCCGCGCCTCGCCCAGCATGACCTCGGCGGCGTCGCCCTTGCGCCCATGCGGCGCGACATTGATGAGTTCGCAACCGAACGTGTTGCGCAGATGCTCGCGCAGTTTCGACAGTTCCGCCTTGTCCATCGCGCCCTCTCCGCTAGAGTTCCGCGTTTGCCATGCGGCGCGGCGGGCGGCAAGCGTCGATGCCCCTCCCCCGCAAAAGCGGGAGAGGGGGCCGCAGACCGCCCGTCCTAGAGTTCGACGGCCTTTTCGGCCAGAATCTGGTTCATGTCGCGCGCGGGCTCCGCGCAGCCGGCTTCCCCGACGATGCGCGCGGGCACGCCCGCCACCGTCTTGTTGTTGGGCACGCTCGACAGCACCACCGATCCCGAGGCGACGCGCGCGCAATGGCCGACCTCGATATTGCCCAAGATCTTGGCGCCGGCGCCGATCAGCACGCCACGCCGGATTTTGGGGTGACGGTCGCCGGTCTCCTTGCCGGTGCCGCCCAGCGTCACACCCTGCAGGATCGACACGTCGTCTTCGATCACGCAGGTCTCGCCGACCACGAGGCTGGTCGCGTGGTCCAAAAAAATCCCCTTGCCGATGCGCGCGGCGGGGTTGATGTCGACCCCGAAGGCCGACGACGACCGGCTTTGCAGCAGCAGCGCGAAATCGCGGCGGCCGGCGTGCAGCATCGCGTGCGCCAGCCGATGCGCCTGCAACGCATGAAAACCTTTGAAATAGAGCAAAGGCTCCATCATGCGCAGGCACGCGGGGTCGCGGTCGGCGACGGCGATGAGGTCGGCGCGGAACGCAACGCCGATTGAAGGATCGCGCGCGATCAGCTCATCGTATTCCTGCCGTATCAGCACGCTGGGCAGATCGGGATGGGCGAGCCGCTCGGCGACGCGCTGGGCGATAGCGTGTTCGAGCGTGTCGTGGTGAACGATAGCCGTCATCAGGAACGAAGCGAGCGCGGGATCGCGCTTCATCGCCTCCTGAGCCTCGGCGCGAACACGCTGGAACAGCGGGTCGCCCCCGAGCGCGACAAGCTTTGCGGACTTCAGCATGGCCACCCCGCGCGAACCTCCGCCCCACAGCGGGCGAGAGCCTAACATAGCCCCGGCGCGGAAAAATCAATAGGGGGCGCTTTCAGAACTCCGCCCAGTCCGTCCCCGAGGCGCGGGCGAGCTTGGGAGCGGGCGCGGTTTTCCCGCGCGGCGGCGGGGCGGCGGGCTTGGCGAAGGCGTGCGGGGCGGCGGTTTTCAGGTTGCGGCGCAAATCCGCCTCGCCAGGTTCGGCAAGCCGGAACTGCTCGACCAGCCGGGTCAGTTCGCCCATCTCTTTGGACAGCGAATGGCTGGCGGCGGTGGATTCCTCCACCATCGTCGCGTTCTGCTGCGTAGTCTGGTCCATCTGGGAAATCGCGGTATTGATTTGGGCAAGGCCGGTCGCCTGCTGCTGCGTCGCCTCGGCGATGTCGGCGACGACCTTGTTGATCTCCGACACCTGCGAAATGATGCTCTCCAGCGCCTTGCCGGATTCGGCGACCAGCTTGACGCCCGAGTTCACCTGCGCGCCCGAAGTCGAGACCAAAGCCTTGATCTCCTTGGCCGCCTCGGCGGAGCGCTGCGCCAACGCGCGCACCTCCATCGCCACCACCGCAAAGCCGCGCCCGCTGTCGCCCGCCCGCGCCGCCTCGACGCCGGCGTTGAGCGCCAGCAAATTGGTCTGGAACGCGATTTCGTCGATCACGCCGATGATCTGGCCGATCTTGTTGGAGGAATCGGCGATGGCGTCCATCGCCTCGACCGCCTGACGCACCACGACGGCGCCCTTCTTGGCGTCGGAATCGGCCGCGCCGACGACGTCGGCCGCGTGCTGGGCGTTGGCGGCCGAGGCCTTGACGGTGCGGGTGATTTCCTCAAGCGCGGCGGCGGTCTCTTCGACGCTGGCGGCCTGCTGCTCGGTGCGCTGCGAGAGATTGTCGGAGGCGCTGGTGATCTCCTGCGAGCTCGACTGGATGGCGCCGGTCGAGCGCACCACGAGTTCGAGCGCCTGCTTGAGCTTGTCGACAGCCGCGTTGAAATCGTCACGCACCTGCGAATGTTCGGCGCCAAAGCCCTTGTCGAGCCTTGCGGTCAAATCTCCGTTGGCGAGGCGACGCAAGCCGTCGCTGAGCGCCGTGACGGCTTTCACCCGCGCTTCCCCGAGCCGGACTTTCTCCGCTTCGGCGCGCTCGCGCTCCTCCTGCGCGGCGGCGCGGCTTCGCTCCGCCTCCGCTTCCGCCTGGCGACGCGCGATCGCGTTGGTCTTGAACACTTCGACGGCGCGCGCCATGCCGCCGATCTCATCGCGCCGCACGGCTTCGTTGAGATCCACGGCAAGGTCGCCGGCGGCGAGCGCGCGCATTTTGGCGCCGAGTCGTGTCAACGGGCGTTCGATTTTCGCCACCGTGATCCAGAGCGAGAACGCGACCGCCAACCCCGCGCCGAGCAGGCCCACGACCAGCAAAGTCACGACGGCCGCATGCGAGCGTTGGCGCAAATCTGCGGCAAGCCTGCCGTTTTCGGAACTCAGGCGGTTGTTGAAACTCGAAATGTCGGCCGCGATTTTTCCCGCGTCCAGGTAAATTTGCGTGACGCCTTGGGCTGCGACCGCGAGCGCGTCCAGATCTTCGGGCTTGAGAGCGCGTCCATGGTTGACCCCTGTGGTCGCCAAGCCCGCTTGAAACACGGGTTTCGCCTGTTCGAACAGCGAGGCGAAGCGGGAACGAATGGTCTTGATCTCGTCCGCATGTTCGGGAATTTCGGCGGCTGCTTTGTCCAACAGGTCCAGCGCCTCGATGGGCGCCGCTTTAAAGTCTTGCTGCGCCTCCAATCCCAGGGGCGAGTCGTCGTCGACCAGAATGATGGCGTTGACGGCTGAGGTCAGGAGCGTCACGTCTTTTGCGGCGCTGATGCTGTAGGCGGCGCCCACTTCCCGATGCTCGAGCATTTCGCCAGCCGCTTCGCTGATCCGGGTAAGCGTGAGCGCGCCAAAGATCATAATGGCGAGCGCGGCGGTAACCATCACCCCCAACGGAATGAGGTTTTTTGACCGCAAACCCAGGTTGTCGAAGCTCATCATGAGAATCCCCAAATCATCGCCGCCAGCGCGGCGACGCCTGCGCACGGTTCGGCATTGCCGGCAGATTCGCGAATTCTGCCCACATCACAATCTAGGGTTGTGAACTTAAAGCGCAGTTAAACGCCCGGCATCGACTATATTTGGTCGGCGGCGTCGCTCAGGCGCGCGACGAAGGCCCGCAAAAGCGCTAGCTCCTCTGCGTTGAAGCCTTCAAGCAACTGACGCTCGCGTTCGGCGGCGGCCGCGGCGATTCGGTCGTGCAACGCCAGTCCAGCCGGGGTCAGCGCCAGAGCGCCGCCACGACGCGCCGGACCGCCGTCGCTCTCGACCAACCCCGCCGACCGCAGCCCGCCGAGCGCCCGGCTGACCGCCGCCTTGTCGAGCCCCGAAAGGTCGGCGATGCGCGCCGGCGAAATCCACGGCTCCGCGCCGAAGGCGGCGAGTACGCGCCAGTCGGTCAGTCCGACGCCAAAGCGCGGGCGGTAGGACGCGGAGGCGCTCGCTGCGATTTTCTGCGCCAGCAGCATGATCGCGGAGGGCAGAAACACCCGCATGTCGAGCGCGTGCACGGAACGGCGGTCGGGACGAGCGGGCGATTTCGGCTTGGGCAATGGCTCCCTCCTGCCGGCCCGTTATGGCGCAACGGGCGCGCCAAGTCGCGCCCTTTGTTGAGGAATCAACTTTTTGTTGACAACTCAACTTAGCGCGCTAGATTGCGGGCGACCGCCCCCGGAGGAAAAGCCCATGACGCCCGAGCGCGCCTATCCCCTCAACGCCTGGTATCCTGCCGCCTGGGGCCACGAGATCGGGCGGTCGCTGTTTGCGCGAAAGATCTGCGACGCCGACCTCGTGCTTTACCGACGTCAGGACGGCGTCGCTGTCGCGCTGGAGGACGCCTGCTGGCACCGGTTGCTGCCGCTTTCGCTGGGTAAGCTGAAGGGCGACGAGGTGATGTGCGGCTATCACGGCCTCGTCTTCAACGCGGCCGGCCGCTGCACGTTCATGCCGGCGCAAAGGACAATCAACCCGTCGGCCTGCGTGCGCAGTTTTCCCTTGGTTGAAAAGCATCGCCTCGTCTGGGTCTGGCCGGGCGACCCCGCCCTCGCTGATTCCGCGCGCGTGCCCGACCTCCACTGGAACGACGGGACAGAATGGGTCGGCGAAGGGGGCGTGGCGGCGAGCCTGCGATGCGACTGGCGGCTGGTGGTCGACAATCTGATGGACCTGACGCACGAGACCTATGTGCATTCCGATTCCATTGGCCAGGACTCGATCACCGAGAGCCCGTTCGAGGCGACGCACGACGACAAGACGGCGACGCTGACACGCTGGATGATCGGCATCGAGCCGCCGCCGTTCTGGGCCAAACAACTGGGCAAGCCCGGTCTGGTCGATCGCTGGCAAATCGTGCGCTTCGAGGCGCCCTGCGTGGTGGTGGGCGACGTCGGCGTCGCGCCGACGGGGACAGGCGCGCCGCAGGGGAGGCGGGGCGAAGGCGTCAACGGCGCCTTTCTGGCGGCGCTCGCGCCCGAGACGGCGACGAGCTGCCATTATTTCTGGAATTTCGTGCGCCGCTTCCACCGCGAGGACGAGGAGCTGACCCGCACCTTGCAGAAAGCCCATGTCAACGAAGGCCGGGGCCTCTATGATCAGGACTTCCATGTGCTGGAGGCGCAGCAGCGCGCCATCGCGGCCAATCCGCGCGCGCCGTTCTACAATCTCAACATCGACGCCGGGGCGCTTTGGGCGCGCCGGCTGATCGACGATCTCGTCGCCCGCGAGCGCGACCCCAAGATCGCAGCGGAATGATATGAGCGCCCCCCCCGATTGGCGAGACGCGCGCGTCTCGCGCATCGTCGAACTGTCCCCCGACATCCGCGCCATCGATATCGAGACGCGCATCGCGCCCGCCGACCCCGGCGCGCATCTGAAAATCGCCGCGCCGCACGAGACGCGCAGCTATTCGATCTTCGAGACGACCCCCGGCGGCTATCGCATCGCCGTCAAGCGGCTGCCCGAAAGCCGGGGCGGCTCGGCGTATATGCACAGCTTACGTGAGGGCGCGCGGCTTCGGGTGGCGGGACCGTTCAACCATTTCGCGTTGCGGCTGGGCGCGCCCGATTATCTGTTGGTGGCGGGCGGGATCGGGATCACCGCGATCCTCAGCCACGCGCGTGCGCTGGCGCGCGCCGGGGCGGCGTTCCGTGTGGTCTATGGCGCGCGCGACCGGGCGTCGCTGGCGCTGGCCTCGAACCTCGGCGAGTCCTGCGAAACTTTTGTCGCCGATGAAGGCCGCCGCATCGATCTCAGCCACGAGATCGCGCGCGTCGCGCCCGGCGGCGAGGCTTATGTCTGCGGCCCCGTGCCGATGCTGGAGGAGGCCAAGCGGCTGTGGCGCGCGTCCGGGCGCCCGATGGACCTGCTGCGCTTCGAGACCTTCGGCGCCAGCGGCCGCTGGCCGACAACGGGTTTCAGGGTCTTGATCCCGCGCCTCAACCAAGACATCGAAGTGCTCGCCAACCAATCGATCCTTCAGGCGCTGGAGCAAGCGGGCGTGGCGATGATCTCAGATTGCCGCAAGGGCGAATGCGGCCTCTGCGCGCTGCCCGTTCTCAGCGTCGAGGGAATCGTCGATCATCGCGACGTGTTTTTCTCGGAAGAGGAGAAGGCGGCGGGCGAGCGGCTCTGCACCTGCGTCTCGAGGGTCTATGGCGCCTCGATCACGCTCGACACGGCCGATAGGTAGCCGCGTTGGAGCGTCGACGCACCAGGCTTCGCTGATCGACCGGAAGCCGCCCTAACCCGTCACCGCATAATAGCGCCCCTTCAGCGCCAGCCGGTCGCTGGTCTTGAGAGGCGCCGGCGCTCCGCGCGCCAGCACGCGCAAACCCGCGACGCGCTCACGCCGCCAGACGACAGTGACCGTCAGCAATTCGCCCGTCAGATCGACATGCACGCCCAGCCGCGCCGGCAGCCCCAGATTGCGCGCCAGCAGCACCCGCAGCCCGGAGGCCGACAAGTCCTGAATCGTCGCCTCGCACAAAAAGGCGCCGGCCGCGTCGAGAATCTTCGCCGATTGCAACCGCGTGCGCCGCCGCGCCGCGCTGCGCCCGTCTACGCTGTAAGCCGCCCTGCCCTCGCGCACCAGCCGCGCCCACAGCGACGCGTCCTTGCCCGCCGGAATGGCGTTAATGATGGGCGCCGTCATAGCAATTTTGCGTCCGCAAGCGCGCCGCGCAACCGCTCGGCGGCGTCGCTCTCGTCGGCGTCAATCAACACATCCAGCACTTCGACGCGCCCGCGCGAGCCCCCCAGGGTGAGACGGAAGAACGCGGTCACGCGGTCGTGGCGGAACTCCATGTCGAGCGTCACGCTCGGCGTCGAGCCCCACGACAGCGAACAATCGGCGGCCAGCGCATAGCGCAAGCTGCCCTTCTTGAAGAACAACTCGCTCGACGAATTGACGAGATCGGCAATATTGGCCTCCTGCTCGCCGCGCACCAGCAGAATGAACTCGGTGGGATCGGAGAGCCGAAGCTCCGTCGCCACCTCCACGATGGCGTCGGCGATGACGCGCTCGTGGTCGGCGAGCGCGGTTTCCAGAGTCAATGGGGTCAATTCAGCCTCCTGCGGCTGAGCGGCCAGGCGGCGCGCTTGGTTTGCAACAGATGCACGATCTCGGCGACCGCGCGATAAAACTCCGCCGGAATCGCCGCGTCCACCGACACCGCCTCATAGAGCGAACGCGCCAGCGGCCTGTCCTCGATCACGGGAATTTCGTTCTCCAGCGCGATGTCGCGAATTTTCAGCGCCACCAGATCGACGCCCTTGGCGATCACCGTCGGCGCTCCGCCTTCGGAGCGCACGTAGCGCATCGCCACCGCGTAATGGGTTGGATTGACGATCACCATCGTCGCTTTGGGCACGTTGTTCATCATGCTGCGCCGCGCGCGGTCCATCCGCAGCGAGCGCAGGCGCGCCTTCAGCATGCGGTCGCCTTCGGCCTGCTTGACCTCCTCGCGCAATTCCTGTCGGCTCATACGATGCTCGCGCCGCCAGTGGATGCGCGTCCAGGTGAAATCCGCCCCCGCGATCACCAGAAGCGCCAGCATGACGGCCGTCGTCGCCGACACGCACAGGCTCATCAACTTGCGCGGCAGCGCCGAGACGTCGGCGAACATGGCGTCGACCAACTGGAGCTGTTGCGCGGCCACCAAAAGCGCCACGGTCGCTGCGACCACCGTCAGCTTCAGCGCCGCCTTGCCGAACTCCGTCCAGCCGCGCGGCCCAAACAGCCGGGAAAACCCGGAGAACGGCGACAGCCGCTTGAAGTCGGGCTCGATGCGCTGCAGCACCACGCGCGGCGTGTTTTGGAAGATCGAGCCGCCGACGCCGAACGCCATAAGCAACAGCATCGTCGGCCCGAGGAAACGCGTGCAGATCCCGGCGACCGCAGTCAACAACTCCGTCGCGTCGCCGCCCGTGTCGAGCCGCCAGCCCGAGGGATCGTCGATGAAACGCGCCAGCGCAGACGTGAAGGCGGGCGCGGCGCCGGGCAACAGATAAAGTTCGGCCAGCAGATAGGCCAGCAACGAGGTGAGAAACGTCACCTCGCGCGACATCGGCGTATCGCCGCGCTCGGTCGCATCGGCGATGCGCTTCTCTGTAGGTTCTTCTGTCTTGTCGTCGTCGTTGTCTTCAGCCATTCATCCGCCTCGTCAAGCCGCCGCCATGCCGTCGTGGGACTCGTTGGAGGGCAGCTCCAGCTCGCCCTTCGCCGCCATCGCCAGCACGATCTTGACCACCTCCATGCGCGCCTTGGAAATTTCGGCCGGCTTGGCGTTGGACGCCGTTCCAAGCTCCCCCTCCACCAGACGGCGCGAGCGCGCCGCCATCGCCGAGAGCGCGGCCTCGCGGAACTCCGCATCGGTGTTGCGCAACGCCATCACCACCAGATCGCTCGACAGCTTGTCGAACAGCAGCGCGCGGGCGCGCTGGTTGAGGCGCGTCAGGTCGAGGAACGAGAACAGCATATTGCGCACCATCCTGGCGTCTTGCGGGCGCGCCGTCTCCAGCGCCTTCATCACGTCCTCGGCGTCGCTGGGCTCCAGTCCGTTGATGATGTCGGCGATGCGCGCGCGCGCCTCGTCGGCCGACGCGCCGGTGGCGCCGCCAAGCAGCACGTCGCGAAGGGCGTTCTCCAGCACGGCGACGGCGGCGGGCGAAAGCTCCGGCGGCGCAATCAGCTTGACCAGCGCGGCGTTGCGCATGTCGCGCGGCAACGCCGCCACCAGCTTGGCGGTGAACTGCGAGTCAAGTCGCGACAGGATATAGGTGACGATGAGCGGATGCTCCTCGGCCAGAAACGTCGTGAGAAACTTTTCCGGTAGGCCCTCAAGACCTTTCCAGACATCGACCGGCCCCGGCGAATTCGCCGAATTCAGATAACTCGACACCAGATCGGGCGTAACGGCGGCGCCAATCAGTTCGCGGGCGTGCACTTCGTCGCCCAGCAGGCTAGACGCGTCGGCGAAATCCTGCTGAAACTGCTCGACCATCATATCCAGCGTATTGTGCGGCACCTCGCCCAGCCGGGCGGCGGCGATGGTCACTTCGCGCAATTCGTCGGGGCTGAAATGACGCAGCAACGCCTGCGCCGTGTTGCGCTCCATGGCGAGAAGCAGCGCCGCCGCGCGCTGCGCGCCGCTGGTCATCAGCTCGGTCACGCCTTCGCCGCTCCGACAATCTCGGTCAGCGAGACGCCATAGCGCGCGTTGTCCTCATCCACCACGACGACCTCGCCGCGCGCCACCACGCGGCCGTTGCACAATACGCTGACGGGCGCGCCGACCTTTTGGTCGAGCGTTATGACGGCCCCGCGCCCCAGCTTCATCAGCTTGGCGACAGGCATCGAGGTTTCACCCAGCACCACCTGAACGGTGACGGGAATCGAGAGGATCGCATCAAGGCTGGGGACTGCCTCGTCCGCGCCTTCCATGACCTCGTCGTCAGGACTCGTATCCATGGTCAAACCGCTTCCACTTTATGAAGGCGTCGAAGCGCCGGGATAGGCGCCCTCGACGGTCTTGGCGATGATGTCCTCGATTTCGAGCGCATAGCGCCCGTTGCGTTCGCCTAAGGTGCAAACAAACACGCCGCGCTCGCCGCTCTCGATGCGAACCCGGCCCATGCCGCCCTCCTCGCTGAGCGGCAATATATGACCAACCTTGAGCGTGGAGACATCCGACAGGCTCATCTCGAATTCGTCGAGCACGGCGGTCAGCGTCAGGCTGGATTCGGCGACGCGCTTCTCCATGCGGCTCGACCACGCCGGATCGAGATCGGCGGCGCCCGGCGCCGGGCCGCGCGCAATCGCGCCCGCCAGCGCAGTAAGAAACGGATGCGGCAACAGCAACGCCACGCCGAACGACCCGCCCGGCGCCTTGATCGTCAGCGGCGCGATCAGCGCCGGATAGTCCCTGGCGCCCAGCAGCGTGTCGTCCTCCAGCAATTCAACCTTGTCGACATCCAAATCGAAAGCTCCGACCGGGGCGAAGGCGGCGCGCAGCGACTGCGCGAGCACGTCGCCGACCTGGCGGATAATGCGCATCTCCAGCGCGCTGGGCTTGCGCGTCGGCGTCGCCTTCTCTTCGTCATTGGCGGGCTCGACGCCGAACATCGCCGCGATCATCAAATCGACGAGGCCGCCCTCGCACAGCATGACCATTTGCTGACCCAGCGATGGGCTGGTCAGCAAGACCGCCGGCAGGTTCCGATGTTCGCTAAGCGCAGCGAAGCTCTTGTGCGCGCGCCCTTTCTCCGACGCGGCGCTGAACAACGCGCCAAAGCTCGCGCCCAGTTTCTCGGCGGCGCGCTCGGCGAACCGCTCCAGCGACGAGCGGAATTGCGGCGACTTCTCGATCGCGTGGTTTGCGCTCTGCGGCCTGCCTTCCTTGAGCCAGGCCCCGCCGCGATCGTCGCCCGTGCGCGCCATGGCTTAAGCCGCCTCTTTCGCGCCGCCGCCCAACGAAGTCTCGTTCTCCACCGTGTCGATGGAGGGGCGCTCCTTGTTGGGGATCGTCTTGCGGCCGAACTCGACGGCGACCTGCGGCATCGCGCCGTTCATGTAGGCGATCAAAGCTTGTTTGACGACGACATAGAGGTGCATCTGCTTGTCGCGCACCACCTTGATCTTGGTGGCGATGGGCGCGACTATGCCGTAGGACATGAAGATGCCGCCCATCGTGCCCACCAGCGCCGCGCCGATCAGGCCGCCCAGAATTTCCGGCGATTGGTCGAGCGCGCCCATGGCGTGAATGACCCCCAACACCGCCGCCACGATGCCCAGCGCCGGCAACCCGTCGGCGACCGATTGGTACGAGCCGGAGGGCTTTCCCTTCTCGTGATGCAGCGTCTCGATTTCTTCATCCATCAACGCCTCGACCTCGTGGCTCTTGGCGTTGCCGATGATGATGATGCGGCAATAATCGCAGATGAAGGTGACGAGATCGCCGTTGGCGAGCAATTTCGGGTAGTTCTTGAAGATCTCGGATTCTTTGGGGTTGTCGAAATGCCCTTCCACCTCGCTGCGCGATTTGGAGCGCAATTCACGCATCAGCGCGTGCAGCACCGAAAGCACGTCGAGATAGTCGCGCGGCTTTGGCGCCTTGTCGAGGATCGCCTCCATCAGCGCCTTGCCGCAATCCTTGATTGTCGAGAACGGGTTGGCGATGACGAACACGCCCAACGCAATGCCGCAGATGATGACGAACTCGAAGGGCTGCACCAGCACTTCCAGATGACCGCCTTCCGCGAGGTAGCCGCCAATCATGCTGGCGAACGCGATGATGAGCCCAATGGCGAAATTCACAAGGCTTACCCCGTCCGCTCGTCCCGCCTCAGGAGTGGGGCTTAAGTCTTGCGCGAGACTGGCGCCCTCAGGTCAGGTTCGGACAAGACGAAAACGCCAGCTTTTCAACGCGCGCCGCCAGGCGCCGGCAACCTTGAATCGGCGCGAATGCAGAACGGTCTTTACGTCTCCCTTTCGGCGCAGATTTCGCTGAGCCGCCGGCTCGAAACGATCGCCAATAACGTCGCAAACGCGGGGACGGCCGGCTATCGCGCCGACGGCGTCACATTCTCAACCGAACTGGCCAAGGCTGGCGACGCCAAAGTCGCTTACGTCAGCCCCGGCGACACCTTCGTCTCCATGCGCACGGGGCCTTTGGTGATGACCGGCAATCCGCTTGACGCCGCCATCCAGGGTGAAGGTTTCTTTGCCGTGCAATCGGGCGGCCAAACCGTCTACACCCGAGACGGGCGCATGCAGATGGACGAGACCGGCGGCCTGATGTCGCTGACCGGCGCCCCGATGCTCGACGCCTCCGGCGCGCCGATCCAACTCGACCCCAGCGCGGGCGCGCCCTCGATCATGCGCGACGGCATGGTGCTGCAGGACGGCCGCCAGGTCGGCGCGCTCGGCCTCTATCAGCTCGATCCCACCGCCCAGCTGACGCGCGCCGGCACCTCCGGCTTCACGTCAGACAAGCCGGCGCAGCCGATCCTCAATTTCAACGTTAACAGCGTCGTCCAGGGCGCGGTCGAGCAATCCAACATCGATCCCGTGCATGAGATGACACGTATGATTGAGGTGACTCGAACCTTCGACGGCATCACCAATGGCGTCACGCAGACCGAGACCTCGCTGACCGACGCCATCAAGACGCTCGGCGGCGCCGCATGAGCCGTCCCAACGCGCTCGCCCGGCTGGAAAGCGCGTTCGCGCGCGGCGGCAGGCTCGCGCCGCGCGTCACCGTCGGCGGCGTGGTCACGGAGATCGCCAATTCGCATTTCCGCGTCGCGGGCCTGTCGCGCTTCGTCAGGCTCGGCGACATCGTCCGGCTGGGGCGCGACGAGCGCTCGGCCATCGGCGAAGTGGTGCGCATCGAGGACGCGACCATCACCGTCAAACCGTTCGACGCGCGCGTGGCCGCCGAAATCGGCGAACGGGCGTGGCGCTCGCAAAGCCTGACCCTGTGGCCCGACGAAAGCTGGAAAGGCCGCGTGCTCGATGCGCTCGGCCGGCCGCTCGACGAGGGCGGCGCGCTGACGCCCGGCGAGCGCGCGCTGCCGCTCGACGCCGAACCGCCGCCGGCGTTGAAACGCGCCCGCGTGCGCGAGCCCGTCAAGACCGGCATCCGCGTCATCGATCTGTTCACGCCGCTGTGCGCGGGTCAAAGGATCGGCGTGTTCGCGGGCTCGGGCGTGGGCAAGTCGTCGTTGCTGGCGATGCTCGCGCGGGCCCCTGACTTCCAGGCCGTCGTCATCGCCCTGGTTGGTGAGCGCGGGCGAGAAGTCCGCGAGTTTCTCGACGACACGCTGGGCGACAATCGCGCCAATGCGGTGGCGATCGTCTCAACCGGCGACGAAAGCCCGATGATGCGACGCCTTGCGCCCAAGACGGCGATGACGGTCGCCGAATATTTCCGTGACCAGGGTCAGTCTGTCTTGTTGATCGTCGATAGCGTCACCCGCTTCGCCCATGCGGCGCGCGATGTCGCGCTGGCGGCGGGCGAACCCGCCGTGGCGCGCGGCTATGCGCCCAGCGTGTTCTCCGACTTGCCGCGCCTGCTGGAGCGCGCCGGGCCGGGCGCGGAGGGCGCGGGCGCGATCACCGGCGTATTCTCGGTGCTGGTTGACGGCGACGACCACAACGATCCCGTCGCCGACAATATTCGCGGCACGCTCGACGGCCATATCGTGCTCGACCGCGCCATCGCCGATCAGGGCCGCTATCCGGCGGTCAATGTGCTGGCCTCGATCTCGCGCATTCCCCAGCCTCGATGGACGCCTGAACAGCGCGCGCTGGTGACGCGGTTGCGCGGTTTGATCGCGCGTTATGAGGAGACGCGCGAACTGAGGTTGATGGGCGGCTATTCGGCAGGCTCCGATCCCGTGCTCGATCAGGCGATCAAGACGGTGCCACGCATCTATGAAACGATGACGCAATCCCTGTCTTCGCCGCTCAGCGACGATCCGTTCGTCGATCTGGCGGCGGCGCTGCGCGGCGCCAGGCCCGAGGAGGCGCCAAGTGGATAAGAAAAAGGCGCTCGCGACGGCGACAGGCGCGGCGGCTGGCTTTGCGGCGAGTCGCGTGGTCGATCTCGCTTTGATCGGCGGTCTCGTGGTCACTGCGGCCGGCGCGGTGGGCTTCGCGGGCTACGAGACCATGATGACGGACCACACGCCCCGGATCAACGGCCTGCAATATTTGGCGATCTTCGCGCAACCGAGCCACCGTTCAACCAGCGTGGCGGAGGGCAAATTGGGGCTCGACATGGCCCCCGTCGGAGCTTTGCCGCGCGCGGCGCCGTTGGACGCGGGCGGTTATTCGCTGGTGGGCGCGCAATCGCGCTTCGCCTGGCTGCGTGAGGGAAACCGCATCTTCGCGGTCAATCCGGGCGACGACGTGCCGCATCTGGGCCGCGTCGCCTCCATCGAGCCGCGCGAAGGGCGCTGGGCGCTGATTGGGGCGAAGGGCGAGGTGCTGATCGTGGGCGGCCTCGCCGACATCGGCGAGGGCGGCGGCGGGCGCTTCGAAAAGAAGATGATTTTTCGGGATGCGCGCTGAGGTGGGTTGAGCGGTCGTCGTCATAGCGGCGCCGCCTGCGGCCCCCTCCCTCCTTGTGGGGAAGGGAGTGGGGCGGCGCGTCGGCGCACGAAGAATTCAACCCGAGACCTTCACTCCACCGCCTGCCTTTCCCCCTCCCCGCCGCCAAACCTCTCGATCAACTCCCGCACGCATTCGGCCGGGCGCGGCGGGCTGAACAGATAACCCTGCACCTTCGTGCCCTGCGACAGCCCGAGATTGCGGTACTGCTCTTCCGTCTCCACGCCCTCAACGGTCGTGACCAGGTCGAACGCCGCGCACAGATCCAGCAACGCGCGCACCACCGCCGCGCCGCGCGCCGATTGATCGACCTCGCGCGTGAACGAACGGTCGATCTTCACCTTGTCGAACGGAAAGCTCTGCAAATAGCCCAGCGACGCATGGCCGACGCCGAAATCGTCGAGCGCGATGCGCACCCCCAACGCCTTCACGCGCATGAGCGCGGCGAAGGTCGCGTCGGTGTCCTGCATCAGCGCGGTTTCGGTGATCTCCAGCTCCAGCCGCTCAGGCGCGAGGCCGCTCATTTTCAGCGCCGCCGCCACGCTGGCGTCAAGTCCGCCGTCGCTCACCTGCACCGCCGAAACATTGACCGCGACGCCGATGCCGCCCGGCCATGTCGCCGCATCGGCGCAGGCGCGCTGCAACACCCAGTCGCCGATTTCGCAGATCAGGCCGTTCTGCTCGCAGGTGGGTATGAAGCGGTCCGGCGGAACCAGTCCCTTCTCAGGATGGCGCCAGCGAATCAACGCCTCGAACTTCTGCACCCGCAGCGCCCCGGCGTCGAGCATCGGTTGATAGAACAGCTCGAACTCGCCTTGCTCAAGCGCGCGGCGCAGATCGGCTTCCAGCTCATAGCGTTCGAGCGCCTGCGCGTTCATCTGCGGCTCGAAAAAGCGCCAGCCCCGGTTGGGCTGCGCCTTGGCTTCGTAGAGCGCGAGATCGGCCGACTTCATCAGGTCCTCGCCTCTAAGACCGTCGCGCGGGCCGACCGCGATTCCGACGCTGCAACCAATCGTCACGCGGTGGCCCTCGATCAAGAAGGGTTCGCGCAGTTTGTCCACGAGGCGGCGCGCCAGTCGCCCGGCGTCCTCGCGTTCTTGCAATCCCATCTGGATGACGGCGAATTCGTCGCCGCCCAGCCGCGCCACCGTGTCGCCGGCGCGCAACTGCCCCTGAAGGCGACGGCCGACCAGCACCAGCAATTGATCGCCGATGGGATGGCCAAGCGTGTCGTTGACGTCCTTGAAGCGGTCGAGGTCGAGACACAGCACCGCGATCAACTCCCCGCGCTTGGCGCGCGCGCACGCCTCGTCGAGCCGATCGCGGAAAAAAAGGCGGTTGGGCAGCGCGGTCAGCGCGTCGTGGCGGGCGGCGAATTCCAGCCGCTGCTCGGCCGCCCTGCGTTCGGTGACGTCGATGCCGACGCCAATCGAACTTAACGGCGCGCCGGCCTCGTCATATTGATGGTGAACGCGCAGGTCGATATCGCGCACCTGCCCATCGGTCGGCCGCACGATCCTGAACTCGGCCGAGAATTCGACTTGCCCGCAAGCGAGCGCATCGACGCTTGCGCGTCTCAGGCCGGCGACGTCGTCGGGGTGGACGAGCTTGAGGAATTGCGCGAAGGGGATCGCGCTGTCGTCGTCCGACAGACCAAACATCACACGCGCCGTGCGGCCGAACCTCAAAAGATCGTTCTTGATGTCGCGTCGGAGCGTGGCGATGCGGCCCACTTCCTGGCCGAGCCGCAGCATCTCCTCGCTGACGCGCAGTTTTTCAACCATGGCGCGTGTTTCGCTGACGTCGTGCAACACGGCGACGACATGGGTCGGCGCGTCGTTCGCGCTGCGCCGCCAGACCGTAACGCCGGCGTTCAGCCAGACCAGCGCTCCGTCGGAGCGCACATTTCGCAATTCGCCCTCCCAGCGGCCTTTAGCGGACAAAGCCGTGTTGAAGTCCGCGCGGATGGCGGTGACATCCTCCGGATGCAACACGTCGCGAAGGCGCATGCGCATCAACGTCGCTTCATCGTAGTTCAACAATTCGCAGAAGCGGGCGTTGACGCGCTCGAAGCGATCATTGCGCAGGTCAATAAGAACGATGGCCGCAGTTCCCGCTTCAAACAAGACGGTAAGCGCGGCGGCGACCCCGCAATCGGACTGGATTTCCGAGAAGAGTGTCGGCGTGTCGATCACGTGCAGCATGTCAGCCCATGTGAGTTGCGGCCGCGCCGCAAGGCGCGGAGGCTTCTGACATGAAGCGCGACAACAGAACGCCCGCATCGGCGCCCAACTTGTTTCTGAGAGGCAGATGCTAACGGGCCGTGAGAGAAAACGGTAAAGAGTCCTTCGGTTTCGCGGCTAAAATGCGCTGCGGTTCAGTCTTGCTGACGTCGAGAGGGCGCGATGGCGTTTCAGCCGCCGTCGAGATCGGGCCGGCGTTCGCGGGTGAGGCGCTGCGCCTCCTCGCGCCGCCAGCGGGCGATGCGGGCGTGGTCGCCGCTCAGCAGCGCCTCGGGGATTTGTCGGCCCTCCCAGTCGCGCGGGCGCGTGTATTGCGGATATTCGAGCCCGCCGCCCTCGAAGCTTTCGCTGGTCCCAGACTCTGGATGTCCCATCACGCCGGGCAGCAACCGCACGCAGGCGTCGAGCACGGCGAGCGCCCCGACCTCCCCGCCCGACAGCACGTAATCGCCGATCGACACCTCCATCAACCCGCGCGCCTCCACGATGCGCTCGTCCACGCCCTCGAAGCGCGGGCACAGGATCACCAACCCCGGCCCCGTCGCCCATCGCCGCGCCAACGCCTGCCGGAACGGCGCGCCGCGCGGGCTCATCAACAATCGCGGTCGCCCGTCCAGCGGCACGGCGTCGAGGGCGGCGGCGAGCACGTCGGCGCGCATCACCATGCCGGGCCCACCGCCGGCGGGCGTGTCGTCGACCGTGCGATGGCGCCCGATTCCGTGGTCGCGAAGCTGGCGGGCCTCGCAGGACCAGAC
>Ga0209698_10001922_pt1 | contig 23853 bp, 19 predicted proteins | sample LitLauG_LLR_2012_FD_187203 | JGI IMG/M metagenome (GOLD analysis project Ga0209698, IMG submission 187203) | Freshwater sediment microbial communities from Pennsylvania, USA - Little Laurel Run_MetaG_LLR_2012 (SPAdes) (version 2) | ecosystem: Environmental > Aquatic > Freshwater > Creek >... | reverse complement strand
TACGAGGAGTACGAGGTGTGGGACGGGGAGTGGGTGGACCTCGGCGGCGGCGTCACGTTCGCGGTGCTGCTGCAGAGAGGCCGCCCGAGGGGAAGTACCGGTGAGTTGACGAGGCGGTTCGGCTTGGTCAACGTGTGGGACGAGGGCCTGACGGTGCTGGTCACAAACTACCCGGACGTCGGCGAAGCGCGTGCTGCCGCCGAACGCCTCGCACAGGAACGAGGCTAGGCGGTGTCGCAATCGAATGTGGATCTTGTTCGGGGGTTGTTGGACGCGTTCATCACAACCGGCGAACCGTCGTGGGATTCGTTGCACCAGGACATCGAGGCCCACGACCACGACGTGGTGGACGCCGGGGCATATACTGGGCACGCGGGCTTCGGTCGGTGGCTTGAGAACTGGGACATCGCGTGGGCGCAGTACAGCATCGCCCCCGAAGAGTTCCTGGATGCAGGCGAGCGCGTCGTCTCGGTCTTCCGTATGAAAGCGACTGGGCGCGGCAGCGGCGTCCCGGTCGAGCGCCAGGACGCGATCGTCTGGGAGGTTCGTGACGGGAAGGTAATGCGTCTCGACTACTACAACGATCGCGGGCAGGCTCTCGAGGCCGCCGGGATCGAGGAGTAGGCGACGGCACGCGAAGGAAAGGTCGCCCGCGCCGGGCTAGCGGGGGCTCATGCCGCGAGGCAGGGCCCCCATCACGTCACGGGAAGGCCCACTGGGGTGGGCCTTCCTATCGGTGCTCGGCCTTCCAGCGCGTTGGCCTGGCCAGGCCCACTCCAGACGACCGGTCCTGCTCGCGGCTACACCGGCGGCGCGGTGCGTTCCAGCGCGGGCCAGCCCTGATCGCGCTCGGCCAGTGCCGCATCCGCGGCCGCGCCGCCGCGCGTTCCGAACAGACGCTTCGACCACAGCAGGTAGGCCACCACCACCACGTTGATGATGAACGCGATGATCTTCAGCGGCGTCGTGCGGTTCACAATCTCGTAGACCTCGAACGGCAGGAGCGATGCAGTGACGATGAACGTCAGATACTCAGCCCATCGTCGCTGGCGCCACAGTCCCGCGGCCTCGACTCCCTCCACCAAACCGTAGGCGATCAGCACGGCTGCGAGCTGGTGCAGATGCGCGGAGGAGGTCGTGAACAGATTGTCGAGCTCGTGCAGCAGGCCGTGGCGGCTGTGTGACTGGCTTGAAACAACGCCTCCCTGCAGGTCGGCGATCACTCTGTAGAAGGTGTGGTGCAACGTCGCGCGGTCGGCCGAGAACAGCAGCACGAGCGCGCCGAGCGCCAGCAGTGCGACGAGATGGAATGCGCGATCGACCGCGATCAGCCGCAGTACGATGATGTCGCGAAGGGCCTTGCCGCGCCGCGGCAGCTCGATTTCCTGCCGCTCCGGCGGATTGCGGCGGCTGGCGTCGCTCGGCGCCGCAAGAGGCAGCCAGCTGTCACAGCGCAGGCAGCGATACCAGCGCGTGCCGCGAGCATCCTCGCGCGCGAAGATCGCATCCTCGGCTCGCAGCTCGCTTGCGTCGGTCCCCACGAGCTCATGCCCGCGGACCGCGCACAGCAGGAGGTCCCAGTGCAGATCCGGCAGTACGCGCCGAGGCGGCTGCGGGTGCGCTGGCGCGTGATGCATCCGCCAACCGTACCTCTGCGAGCGTGCCTGCCGACCGGTCGCATTCTCCGCCGCCGCGTCCGCCCGCCGGGCGGGCGCTGTCCCGGCGTCGGGGGCTCAAGCCGGCGCGCCCGCGCGCAGCGCCTTCAGAACAGGCGCGGATCGTTGGTGATGATGCCGTCGACGCCCATCGCGGTGAGCTTCTCGATCATGCGCGCGTCGTCCACGGTCCACACGTAGAGCTGCCCGCCGCCTTCCGCGACGGCGCGCACGAGCGCGCGCGTGACCACGCGCCAGTGCGCCATGATCGCGTCGAAGCGGCCCTCCAGCAGCGCCGCGCGGGCGCGCCGCGGCAGCGTCGCGCGGTACCCCGTCAGAATCGCGAGCGCCGGTATCGCGGTGAGCATGTCGGTGGTGTAGTCGCGGCGCACCCGCGGGACCGACCAGCCGAGGCGCAGCGTCGGCTCGGCCCCGCGGATCAGCGCCAGCCCGCTCGGGAACATGCCGCTGATCAGCGAGCGCTCGACGAGCCCGTGACGCCGCAGCGCTTCCAGCACGCGCAGCTCGTAGCCGGGAAGCTTGATGTCGATGTCGATTTCGATGTCGGCGAAGCGCTCCGCGCGGAGGTGCTCGAGCGCCTCCTCGAAGCCGAGCGGCGGCCGCGAGCGCGCGTCTTCGTGGTCGTGCGCGACGAGCAGCCGCCCACCGCCGTCCGCATGCTCGCTCAGCACATCCATCTCGATCATGTCCACGCCGTGCTGCAGCGCCGCGTCGAAGCTCGCGAGCGTGTTGCCCTGCTCGATGTGCGCTGCCCCCTTGTGGCCCACGCGGCGCGGGCGCCTGAGCGATTGCTCGGCCATCTACGCGCTCAGCGTGAGCCTGCGCGGCCCCGAGCCGAAGCCCAGCTCGATCAGCGTGCCGGCCAGGGCGCTCGAGAGCGCGGGCTGCCCGTCGATGCGCTCCAGCGCGAGCCTCGGCACGCGCCCGGCACGCACCGCCTGCGCGAGCGCCCCCAGCGCGCTGATCAGCGGATCGTCCTCGCCCGCAGCGCGAGCGAGTGCGTCGTGCAGCGTGAGCAGCCCGCGCCCGCCGCGCTCCACGTAGAGCGCCGGCTCGTCCGCGACGAGCACCACGTACGCGCCCGCCACGCGCGCGGGCCGGCCCTGCTCGCGTTCGCGCCTGGGCCACGGCAGAGCCGCGCCGTAGGGCTGCGCGGGGTCCGCTGCCGCGAGCACCAGCGTCGAGGCGGGCTCGGGCTTGCTGCGCAGGCGCTCGACCGCTCCCGGTAGCGCGAACTGGGCTCCGCCCATGCCCTCGATGAAGTACCCGCGGCGGCAGGTTCCGAGCGTCTCGAGGTTGCTGAAGGCCTCGTACAGGGCCGCGAAGCCGCCCCTGATGCCCTCCGCGAGCACCTGCTCACGCGTGACGATGCCGTAGCGCTCGAGCAGCAGCTCCGCGAGCGCACGCCTGCGCTCGGCCTGCGCCGCGGGCGTCGGCTCGCCTGCGCCGAACACGGGCGCGGTGAGCGACCAGCGGCCCTGCACCTGCGACTGCGCGCCGCTGCGCCTGCGCGCGCCGAAGCGCGAGCGCGGCGATTCACGTTCGAGCCGGGATCCCGCGACGCCCGCGCCCGGGCCCCGCGCGCGCTCGCCGCGCGCGAGCGCCAGGCGCGGCGCGCGCAGCGGCGCCCACGCGTCGTTGGTCACCTCACCCGCCCACACCAGGTCCCACAGGGCCTCGCGCAGGGCCTCCGCGGAGCCCGCCACACCGACCATCAGGTCTGCGAAGAAGCACGGGCCGAGCGCGAGGCGCGCGCGCAGCAGCTCGTGCTCGGCGTCTGCCGGCGCCGCGGCGGTGCGCGTAGCGGCGGGGACCGGCGGCGGCCCGAGCGCAGCGGCGTCCTCGCGGAAGTACAGCGCCACGCGGCCCGAGCGTCCCAGCGCGCCCGCGCCGACCCACACGAGCTCCCCGCTCGCGCACAGGCTGTCGAGCCAAGCCGGCGAGTACGCGCCGGTGCGCCGCGGCAGCACGTCGCGCTCCCACACCTCGACCGGCAGCACGAGGCCCTGGAGGGGCACGAGCATTTCGCGCAGCCGGTCCACGCCCGCGCCCGCGCCGGGGTTGCGGTCCACGCGCTGCCAGGACGGCAGGAAGGCAGCCAGGCGCCGGCGGTCGGCCGGCTCGATCTCCTTGCGCAGCGCCGCCAGCGACGCGCGCCGCAGGCGGCGCAGCACCTCCACGTCGCACCACTCGCGCTCGCTGCCGCCCGGGCGCAGCTCGCCGAGCACGATCGTGCCCGCGCGCTCGAGCTCGCGCAGCACCGCGCCGGTGTCCACGCCGTAGCGCGCGCGCAGCTCATCGCCGGTGAACGGCCCGTGGGTGCGCGCGTAGCGCGCGACGAGCTCGCCGAGCGCGTCAGGGACCGCCGCGAGGAACGCCACGGGCAGCCCGCCGGGCGGCGCGGCGCCGAGCGCGTCGCGGTACAGGCCCGCCTCGTCGGCCGCGATGAAGCGCTGCTCGCCGCCCACGCGCAGCGCTACCGCGCGCCGTTCGCCGAGCAGCTGCTCGAGCAGCGCTGCCGCGTCGACGCCGGGGAAGACGCGCTCGGCGATCTCCCCGCGGGCGAGGTCGCCGACGCGGCGCAACACGTCGTGCAGCTCGTCGCGCCCCGTCGCGCGCGTCATCTCAGAGCGACGTTGCAGGTCATCCTCCACACGCTCGAGCGCACCCGCGTCGATCAGCTCGCGCAGCTCCTCCTGCCCGAGCAGCTCGCGCAGCAGGTCGCGGTCGAGCGAGAGCACCGCCGCGCGGCGCTCCGCCGTGGGCGTGTCGCCCTCGTACATGTAGCTCGCCACGTAGTCGAACATCAGCGAGGACGCGAACGGCGAGGCGGTGCGCGTCTGCACCTCCACCAGCGCGATCTCGCGCGTATGCAGGTCGCGCAGCAGCGCCTGCAGGCCGGGCACGTCGAGCACGTCGCGCAGGCACTCCCTGTAGGTCTCGAGCACCACCGGGAAGTCGGCGTAGCGGCGTGCCACCTCGAGCAGGTTCTGCGCCTTCAGCCGCTGCTGCCACAGGGGCGTGCGCCGGCCCGGGTATGCGCGCGGGATCAGCAGCGCGCGCGCGGCGTTCTCACGGAAGCGCGCGCCGAACAGCGCCGAGCCGCCGAGCTCCTCGGTGATGGCCTGCTCGAGCTCGTCGGGGTCGATCAGCAGCAGCTCGGCCGCAGAGGGCAGCGCCTCGGCATCGTCCGCGTCGAGGTCCGGCAGGTGCAGCACGATGCCGTCGTCGGCGGCGATCACGTCCGCGTCCACGCCGAACTGCGCGTGCATCCGCGCCGCCAGTGCCAGCGCCCACGCCGAGTGCACGCGCCCGCCATACGGCGAGAGCACGCACAGTCGCCAGTCGCCGATCTCATCGCGGAAGCGCTCGAGCACGATCGTGCGGTCGCTGGGAAGCACGCGCGTTGCCTGCTGCTGCTCGCGCAGGTACTCCAGCAGGTTGCGCGCGGCGCGCTCGTCGAGGTCGTACTCGCGCTGAAGCGTGTCCGCGTCCTGCTCCACCGCCCAGCGCGAGAACGCGCCGATCGCCTCGCCGAGCTGCTTCTCGCGCCCGACCGTGTCGCCCTTCCAGAAGGGCACTGCGCCCGGGACGCCCGGCGCGGGCGTGACGATCACGCGGTCGCGCCCGATCTCCTCGATGCGCCAGCTCGACGCTCCCAGCAGGAACGTCTGCCCGGGGCGCGCCTCGTAGACCATCTCCTCGTCGAGCTCGCCCACGCGCCTGCCGTCGCGCAGCGTCACCGAGTACAGCCCGCGATCGGGGATCGTGCCGGCGTTGGCGACGGCGAGCTGGCGCGATCCCTTGCGCGCACGGATCGTGCCGGCGAGGCGGTCCCACACGATGCGCGCTCGCAGCTCGCCGAACTCCTTGGAGGGGTAGCGCCCGTCGAGCATGTCAAGCACGTTCTCGAGCAGCTCGCGCGAGAGCTCGCCGTATGAGTGGGTGCGGCGCACCAGCGCATGCAGCTCATCCACCGGGAACCCCTCGCCCACCTGCGCGTCCTGCGCGCCCGCGGGCTCCGCGGAGACGGCGATCGCGACGATCTGCTGGGCGAGCACGTCCAGCGCGTTGCGCGGCACGACCGTCGGCTCGATCAGGCCCTCGCGCATGCGCCGCGCGAGCACCGCGCACTCGAGCAGGTCACCGCGGAACTTGGGGAAGATACGACCCACGCTGACCTCGCCGACCCCATGCCCGGCGCGGCCGATCCGCTGAAGGCCGCGCGCGACCGACTTCGGCGACTCGACCTGCAGCACGAGGTCCACGGCGCCCATGTCGATGCCGAGCTCCAGCGAGCTGGTCGCGACCAGGCAAGGAAGCCGGCCCGCCTTCAACAGCTCCTCGACCTTGGTGCGCTCCTCGCGCGCGAGCGAGCCGTGGTGCGCGCGCGCGATCTCCGCGGGCGCCGCGCCGTCCGCCACCGAGCCGAACTCCGCGCCCGCCGCCGGCCCACGCTGCTCGGCGTCCTGCTGCGCGGCGAGCTCGTTCAGTCGCAGCGCCACGCGCTCGGCCGAGCGGCGGTTGTTGACGAAGATGATCGTCGAGTTGTGCGCGCGCACCTGTGCCAGCAGCTCCGGGTAGATCGCCGGCCAGATCGAACGCTCCGGCCCGCCCGCCTGCTGGGAGAGCGTCTCCTCGCCCTGCTCGGACGCCGGTCTGGCCATCGACTCGACCGGCACCTCGATGCGCAGGTCGAGCTGCTTGCGCGCGCCGACGTCTACTATCTCGACCTCGCGGCCGGGACCGCCGAGGAAGCGGGCGACCTCCTGCAGCGGGCTCTGGGTGGCGCTCAGCCCGATGCGCTGGAGCACGGGCTCGCGCTCGCCGGTCGCGGGGCGCTCGCCGCGAATCAGGTGCTCGAGGCGCTCGAGCGTGAGCGCGAGATGCGCGCCGCGCTTGGTCGCCGCGACCGCGTGGATCTCATCGACGATCACCGCCTGCACGCCCGCGAGCATCGTGCGCGCCTGCGATGTGAGGATCAGGTAGAGCGACTCGGGCGTCGTGACGAGGATGTGCGGTGGCCTGCGCGCCATCGCGGCGCGCTCGCGCTGGGGCGTGTCGCCGGTGCGGATCCCGACCTCGACGTGCTGCGCGCCGATCCCGCGCAGCGGCGCGCGCAGGTTGCGCTCGATGTCGTAGGCGAGCGCCTTCAGCGGGCTGACGTAGACGATGTGCGTGCCTGCGCAGTGCGGCTCGCGCGAGAGGCGGTCGAGCGCCCACAGGAACGCGGCGAGCGTCTTGCCCGAGCCGGTGGGTGCGCAGACGAGCACATGTCGTCCGCTCGCGATCGCAGGCCACGCCTGCGCCTGCGCGGGCGTGGGGGTGCCGAAGGCCCGCTCGAACCACGAGCGTGTGACGGGCGTGAAATCGGCGAGGGACATCGTGGCGTCCTAGGCTACAGCGCGCCCGGGAGCTCGCGCGCGCGATCGCGCCGGCCGCGGACGAGCGAATCGGCGAGGCTCGGCTATCGGCGCGAGGATGCCGAATACGACTAGCCTGTCTGCTCGGCATGACCCGTCCCCTGCCCCCAGCGATCCTCGCGTGCGCGCTCGCGCTGTGCGTGAGCGCCTGTGCCAGCACCACCTCCACCTCGAACTTCAAGGGCGCCGAGCGCGAAGCCGCGCAGGCGATCGCCAACCTGCAGAGCGCGGCGAGCGCGGGCGAAGGCAGCAAGATCTGCGCGGATGACCTCGCGCACGCGATCGTCGTGAAGCTCGGCGGCAAGAAGGGTTGCGAACGGGCGATCAAAAACCAGCTCATCCAGGTGGACAACCTCGAAGCCAAGATCGAAGCGGTGAAGGTCGCGCCAGGCGGCGGGAGCGCGACGGCGACCGTGAAGAGCATCCGCTACGGCAAGAGCACCCTCGATAGCGTCTCGCTCGTCAGGGAAGGCGCCAGCTGGAAGATCTCGGGGCCCTGATCAGGGCCGCAGCGAGCGCCCGTACTGACGCTCGTAGTACTCGCGGTAGGAGCCCGAGCGGATCGGCTCCCACCACCACGCGTTCTCCCGGTACCAGCTGACGGTCTGCTCGAGACCCTCGTCGAAGCGCACGCGCGGGCTCCAGCCGAGCGCGCGGACCTTCTGCGAGGACAGCGAGTAGCGTCTGTCGTGACCGGGGCGGTCGGCGACGTGCTCGATCTGCGACTCACGCGCACCGGTGAGCGCGATGATGCGCCGCACGACGTCGATGTTCGCCTGCTCGTCGGGCCCGCCCGCGTTGTAGACCTCCCCCGCCAGGCCGTGCTCGAGCACGCAGCCGACCGCCGCCGCGAAGTCGCTCGCGTGGATCCAGTTGCGCACCTGCATGCCGTCGCCGTAGACCGGCAGCGCGTCGCCGTGAAGGGCGTTGAGGATCATCAGCGGGATCAGCTTCTCGGGGTACTGGAAGGGGCCGTAGTTGTTCGAGCCGCGGCAGATCGAGGCGCGGAGCCCATAGGTGTGGCAGTAGCTCTGCACGAGCAGGTCGGCGCCGGCCTTCGTCGCGGAGTAGGGCGATGACGGCGCCAGCGGGCTGAGCTCGGTGAAGGTGCCCTCCTCGATCGACCCGTACACCTCGTCGGTGGAGACCTGCACAAAGCGCACGGCGCGCTCGCGGGCGGCCTCGAGCAGCACGTAGGTGCCGAGCGCATGGGTGCTCACAAACGCGTCGGGCTCGGCGATCGAGCGGTCCACGTGCGTCTCCGCGGCGAAGTTCACGATCGCCTCGGGCGCGCTCGCGTCGAACGCCTCGGCAACCGCGGCGCGGTCCTCGATCGCCCCGCGCCGGAAGCTGAAGCGCTGCTCGCCCGCGAGGTCCTTCAGGTTCTCCTCGCGACCGGCGTAGGTGAGCTTGTCCAGCACGGTCACCTCGTCGCCGTGATCGAGCACGCGCTGGCGCGCGAAGGTCGAGCCGATGAAGCCCGCGCCGCCGCATACGAGCAGTCTCATGCGCGCATCATCCCGGCTCGCGCCGCCAGGAAGGCCGCTAGCCCGTCCTGCCACGGCGGCAGCGCAAGCACGTCCTCGCGTTCGGACTCGAGCGCCGACCACGCCGGCCGCGGCGCGGCGCGCGCAAGCTGCTCGCTGGTGGCACCCAGCACGCGGCAGTCGATCTCGGCCTGGCGGAAGATCTCGCGCGCGAAGCCGTTCCAGGAGACGTGGCCCGTGCCCGCGAGGTGCACGAGGCCCCTCACGCCCCGCTCGAGCAGGCCGATCAGGGCGGGCGCGAGATGACCGGTCCACGTCGGGCAGCCGACCTGGTCGGTGACGACGCTGACCTCGGGCTGTTCGTGCGCGCGCACCTGCTGCTCGGCGAGCGCGAGCATCGTCGCGGCGAAGTTGCGCCCGCCCGACCCGAACAGCCACGACGAGCGCACGACGGTGTGCGCGGCCGAGGCCTCGAGCACGAGGCGCTCGCCCGCGAGCTTGCTCTCGCCGTAGACCGAGCGCGGACCGGTGGGATCGGACTCCAGGTACGCACGCGGCGCGCCGTCGCGCGTGAGCGGCGCGCGGCCGTCGAACACGTAGTCGCTTGAGATGTGCAGCATCGCGGCGCCCGTGGCGGCCGCGGCACGCGCGAGCGCCGCCGCGCCGTGCGCGTTTACCGCGAAGGCCCCCTCACGGTCGCTCTCCGCGCCGTCGACGTCCGTCCACGCGGCGCAGTTGAGCACCGCGGCCGGTTGCTCGCGCTCGAGCGCGAGCGCCAGCGCGTCCGCGTCGAGCAGGTCGAGCTCGGCGCGCGAGAGCGCCACGACCTCGTGTCCCGCGCGCTCGCCCGCGCGCAGCACATCGCAGGCGAGCATGCCGCCCGCACCCGTCAGCAGAAGCCTCACAGGATCGATATGTCGGAGCTGTCGCCGACCATGAAGCGGTACGCGCGCGGCTGGCGGTCGCAGCGGCGGATCGTCACGTCGCGGCCCAGCAGCGAGGACTCCATCCGGCCCTGCAGCTCGCACACGCTGCACCCGCTCAGCAGGATCGAGTGCTCGATCTCCGCACCGGAGATAGTGCAGTCCTCGCCGATCGCGGTGTACGGCCCGATGTAGCAGTCGCGCAGCTGCGCGCCCGCGCCGATGATCGCGGGGCCGCGCACGGTCGTGCGCTGCAGCCGCGCGCCCTTCTCGATCACCACGCGGCCTTCGACGTTGGATTGCACCAGCTCGCCGTCGATGCGTCCCAGCTGGTTCTCGAGGATCAGGCGGTTGGCCTCCAGCATGTCCTCCAGGCGCCCCGTGTCCTTCCACCAGCCGCGCACGATGTGGGGCTCCACGCGCCTGCCGGCGTCGATCAGCTGCTGGATCGCATCGGTTATCTCGAGCTCGCCGCGCGCGGAGGGCTCGATGCTCCGCGCCGCGTCGTGGATCACGGCGGTGAACATGTAGACGCCCACCAGCGCGAGGTCGCTGACGGGGCTCTCGGGCTTCTCCACCAGGCGCAGCACCCTGCCCACCGCGCCCGGCTCGCTGGAGGGCTCGAGCTCCGCGACGCCATAGTTCTGGGGGTCTGCCACCTCGGTGAGCAGGATCAGCGCGTCCGGCTCGTGCTCGCTGAAAGCGCTCACGAGCTCCGCGATACCGCCCTGCAGCAGGTTGTCCCCGAGGTACATCACGAACGGGCTGTCCTTCAGGAAGGGCTCCGCGGTGAGCACCGCGTGCGCGAGGCCCGCGGGCGTGCTCTGCACCACGTAGGTGAGGCGCACGCCGAAGCGCGAGCCGTCGCCCGCGGCGCGTTCGATCTCCGCGCCGGTCTCGGGCGCGATGATGATCGCTATGTCCTCGATGCCGGCCTCCGCCATCGCCTCGATGCCGTAGAACAGCACGGGCTTGTTCGCAACGGGCACGAGCTGCTTGGCGCTCGTGTGCGTGATCGGGCGCAGGCGCGTGCCCTTGCCTCCGGAGAGGATCAGCCCCTTGAGCGCCTGCATCGCCGTCCGAACCCTACATGCCCTGCTAGTACACGCCGCCGAGCTTGCGGTGATCCCAACTCGCACGGCGCCGCTCGCAGAACTCCAGCGCGACCCGCTTGGCCGCCTGCGCGTCCACCATCGCGCCGACGTCCGGGTGCAGCTCGGTGGCAGGGGGCTCCCCGCGCGGCGAGGCGTAGCGGGCGAACAGCTCGTGCCCGAGCGCTTTGACGACGTCGAGCTCGCGGTGCACGCGCACGTCGCACTCGAGCATCACGCCGCGCAGCTCCTGGTAGAGCTCGCCGGCCTCGACCTGCAGGCTGGCGCGCGTGTCGCGCTCGAGGTTGCGCACCTTCTGCGAGCTCGCGTACGTCCATGCCCACAGGCGCGGGCCGGGCTCGCCGGCGGGCGCCTCGCGGGGCACGTACCACAGCGGCATCAGGTGCGGCCAGCCGCGCGGGCCCGCGGTGGCGCACGTGAGCGTGCGTTCCTCGCCGAGGAACGCGGCGAGCTCCTGCTCGCTCATCGTGATCTGCTCGCGGCGGCTCATGCGGCGAGCGCGGCGCTCGACTCGCGCACGCGTGCCACCGCTGCGAGCACCGCCTCGCGCGCCTCCTCGGGCTCGAGCACGGCTGCGTCGCCTGCTTCCCTGAGGATCTCGCGTGCGAGCCAGTCCACGCCGGCGAAGCTCAGCTCCACCACGACCGAGCCGTCGGAGCACTCCTGCACCACCCGCCGGGCCTCGCGCGCCCAGCGAGCGCGCTCGGGCGAGACCCACACGCGCGCCACGGCCGACGCGGCCACCTCGCCCGTGCGCAGCCAGCCGTCCACCTCCGCGGCCGGGTCCACCTCGGGGCGCGGCTTGAATTTCTTGGCGAGGACGGTCGCGCGCTTGATGCGGTCCAGGCGGAAGTGGCGCACGCCATCGCGTGCGGGGTCGAAGGAGGCCACGTACCAGCCCTCGCGCCCGTTGGTGAGCGCGTACGGCTCGACGGTGCGCGGGGTGAGCTCGTCCTCGTTCTCCTTGTAGTAGTCGATCTCGATCAGCTTGCGCTGCACGATCGCCTTGCTGACCAGACGCGCCACGTCGGAGTCATCGCCCGCGGTGGGCGCGACCTGCAGTCCCTGCTCCATCGGGTCCTCGCCGAGCGCCGCCACGATCTTCTCGCGGGCGGAGGTCAGCGAGCCCTCGGGCAGGTGCTCGCCGATCAGGTCGATCGCGGCGACGAGCGCCTTGGCCTCGACCGGAAGCAGGCGCGCGGGACGGTCGAAGTTGTCGCTGTAGGGCTCGGGGTCCACCTCTATCTCAGCGGCCTCCTCGTTGATCTCGGCATACAGCACGTAGGAGCCGCCGCCGAAGTTCACGACGTTGAGCACGCCGATGTCCTCGCGCAGCTCCTCCTCGCTGAGCTGCAGCCGCTCGCAGACCTCGGCGATCGGCACCCGCTCGCCGGCGCGCCCCGCCGCGATCAGAATGCTCGCGAGCGTGACGAGCCGCGCGAACCGCTCGGGCCGGATCGCCGCCTCTCCGCCGCGAGCGCTCTCGCCCTCGCCTTCTCCGTGCTCCCCCCTTCGCGATGTGCGCCCGCGCGAGCCGCCCACGATCCTCGCGCCCGCACCCGCATCGCGACCCGCCGCGGCGGGCGTGCTCTCCGGCGACTCGCGGTGGCGCGACTCCAGCAGGTCCAGACGGCGCTCGAGCTCACGCGTGAGCTCCTCGGGCGCGAGCAGACGCGCGTTGGGCCCCAGCCCGAGGACCCAGGAGATGATGCCGCGCACGCTCGAGTAGCCGGTCTCGAAGATGCAGCCGCCGTCTTCGGGGCGGATCTCGCCGTAGCGGCCGAAGTGTCGTTCCACCTGCCACGCGATGCGCTCGGAGACGTGGATCTCGGCGACGCCCTGCTGCTCGCCGAGCTGCCAGTCGGCGCGATTGGCGTAGGAGCGCGGGTCGAAGTCGGCGGGGCGACGGAAGTCGTGCTCGGCCTTGGTCGCGTAGGAGACCTTGCCGCGGATGCGCGAGAGCCTGAACACGCGGATCGCCTTGCGCTCGTGCGAGTAGCCCAGCAGGTAGAACTGCCCGCCCTGGAACAGGAGGTGGTAGGGATCCACGCGGCGCGGCCCCACGTCGTCGCGCTCCATCGTGTAGTAGTCGAACAGGATCGTCTTGTTGCGGAAGATCGCCGTCTCGACCTTCGCCAGGCGCGCCGTCAGCTCGTGCCCGCCCGCCGACGCCGTGATGCCGAGCGCGACCGACCGCTGCTCGGGCGCGCGCAGCGGACTCGGCCGCCCCCACGTGATCTGCTGCAGCGCGAGGCGCAGTGGCTCGGCATACGCGAATTCACCGTCGAGCAGGCTCAGCGCGGTCTGCAGCGCCGCGAGCTCCTTGTCGGTGAACGCGATCGCAGGCAGGTGGAAGTTCTCCGGGCGCAGCGAGTAGTTCTCCTGCTCGGCCGCCCCGTCCGCGGGGCGCTCGACGGTCAGCTGGATGCGCAGCGACTCGAGCTCCGAGCGATCGGCGTAGAAGCGCCGCGCGAACGCGTCCTCGTTCATGCCGCTATAGCCCTCCACGTCACGCCGGATCTCCAGGGCCGTGACCGGCCGACGCTCGGCCATCAGGTAGGAGATCAGGGAGAGCTGGCGGATCAGCTTCTCGGTGTCCTTTGCCATCGGCTTCCAAAGATAGAAGCCGGGGGCGCGCGTGGTGCGCGGCCGATGCCCGGCCGCCCCGCTATTTGCGGCGTTTCAGGCGGCCCTGCGCGCCGGCTGCGCCGGCGCGTCCGCCGAGGGCTCCGCCTCGCCGCCGTCGCGCTCGCTGAAGAACGCCCCCGCGCCGATCGCGCGGTCGAAGTTGGACCACGAGGCGCCGGGCGCGAGCTCCTTCTCCAGGCGATCGAAGCTACCCAGCCGCCCACCGAGGTTGTCGATCATGTGCACGAGCGTGGCCTCACGCGTGCACGGCACCACGGGGCTGCCGTGCTCGAGCGCGCCGTGGTGGGACAGGATGATGTGCTCCAGCGCCTGCGCGAGCAGCGGCGGAAACCCGTCGATCTCCTCGATCTCGCGACGGATGCGGTAGTAGCCGAGCGCGATCTCGCCGTGCAGGCGCCCCGCGTCGGTCAGCTCGATCGCACCCGGCTCTCCAGCGTAGGCGTCGAGCTTGCCGATGTCGTGCAGCAGCGCGCCGGTGACCGCCACGTCGCGGTCTATCCCCGGGAAGGTCGCGCTGATCGTGCTCACCGCCTGCGCGACGCCGAGACTGTGCTCGAGCAGCCCGTGGCGGTAGGCCTGGTGGTAGTACTTGGCGGCCGGCGCGAGCCGGTAGCGCGCCCACGACTGCGAGCCCTCGCCGAGCAAGCGCTCGAGCAGCACGCGAAGGTGCGGCTGCTGGATCGTGCCGAGGAGCTCGCGTACCTCGCATTCCATCTGCGCGACCTCGCGCGCCGGCCCGTCGAGCAGGTCGCTCATCTCGAAGCTGCCCGCCTCGGCGAGGCTCAGCTCGCGCAGGTTGATCTGCGGTCCGAAGCGGGGGTGCACCGTGTAGCGGCCCGCCACGTGCACCGCCTCGCCCGCGCGCGCGAAGCGCTCCACCTCGGCGAGCTCATCCCACACCATGCACGCCACCGCACCCGTGCGGTCGCCGAGCTGCAGGCGCAGATAGTCGCCGCCGTCGCGGCGCTGGCGGCGCTCGACCCCGCGCACCATCAGCACCTGGTCGACCTCCGTGCCATCGCTGAGCTCGCTCAACAGCATGCCATGGACGGTAGAGGCGCCTGCGGACGAAATGCGCCCGCCCGGCACGCGCCCGGCGAGGCGCGCGAGGCGCGCCCGGCGGCGCCGCCGGGCGCGCCATACACTTGCCGGGATGCGCCAGGCGAGCGACTGTGGGTGAGACGCGCGCGACGGATCCGCGCGTGAGCGCTCCCGTGCTGGGCGCGCATGAGCATGCGGATGCGCCGGCGCCGGGCGCGGCCGCCACCGAGCGCGCCGGGGTGCTTCCCGCGCAGCAGCTGCGCGAGGCGATCGCGCGCGAATGGCTCGTCGCGGACCCGTGGAGGATCCCCGACGCCTCCGTGCAGCCGGCGAGCCTCGACCTGCGCCTCGGCGAGCACGCGTGGGCGCTTCGCTGCAGCTTCCTGCCCGACAGCGACTCCACGGTGGAGGAGAAGAACGAGGACCTGGCGTTCGAACGCATCGACCTGCGCGACGGCGCCACGCTGGAGCGCGACCGCCCCTACCTGGTGCCGCTGATCGAGCAGCTGCGCCTGCCCGATCACGTGCGCGCGAAGGCGAACCCGAAGAGCTCGACCGGGCGCCTGGACGTCTTCACGAGGGTCCTCAGCGATCGCAGCCACCGCTTCGACGAGATCGCGCCGGGCTACCACGGCACGCTGTACCTCGAGATCGTGCCCCGCACGTTCGCGATCCGCGTGAAGACGGGTCTCGCGCTGAACCAGGTGCGCCTGCTCAGCGGCGACGGCCGCCTCTCGGACGAGCAACTGCGCGGCCTGCACGGCGAGCAGCCGCTGCTGTACCTCGACTCGCGTCCCCTTCAGGGATCTGAGCTGTCGCTCGGCGAGGGGCTGTTCCTCAGCCTCGACGTCTCCGGCGGCGAGGATGCGGTCGTCGGCTATCGCGCCAAGAAGAACAGCCTGCCGATCGACCTGACCGGCGCCGCGCTGCTGAAATGGCGGGACTACTGGGAGCCCGTGCACCCGGAGCGCGGCGGGCGGATCGTGCTCGAGCCCGAGGTGTTCTACCTGCTGCTGTCGGCCGAGGGCGTCTGCATCCCGCCCTCCTACGCCGCGGAGATGCTCGCCTACGACCCCACCGCGGGCGAGTTGCGAACCCACTACGCGGGCTTCTTCGACCCCGGCTTCGGCTACTCGCGAAGCGGCGCCGGCGGCAGTCGCGCGGCGCTCGAGGTGCGCGCACGCGACGTGTCATTCATGGTGGAGCACCGCCAGCCGGTGTGCAAGCTCGCGTTCGAACGCATGGCCGAGGAACCGGACGTGCTCTACGGCGCGGAGATCGGCTCCAACTACCAGGGCCAGCTGACGATGCTGAGCAAGCACTTCCTGGAGCGCCCTACGGCTCCAGCCGATGCGGCCCCCGATACAGGAACGTCACCTCCCTGACGTTGTCCTGCCCGAGCATCTGCATCAGCAGGCGCGTGAGCCCGAAGCCGTAGCCCCCGTGCGGCGGCGCGCCGTGGCGGAAGAAGTCGAGGTAGTACTGGATCGGCGCCGTCTCCACGCCCTTCTCGCGCGCCTGCGCGAGCAGCTGCTCGTAGCGGTGCTCGCGCTGCGCGCCAGTCGTGAGCTCCACGCCCCGCCACAGCAGGTCGAAGCTCTTGGTCAGCGTCTGGTCCTCGGGATGGCGCATGTGGTAGAAGGGCCGCACCGCGGTGGGGTAGTCGGTGACGAACGTGAACTCGTGCCCGTCGCGCGCCAGGATCAGCTCCGACAGCGCACGCTCGCTGGGCGGGTCGAGGTCGTGTCCGGCGCCCGGCGGCTCGTGGCCGGCGTCGCGCAGCAGCTCCTTGGCATGCGCGAGCGTGACGCGCGGGAAGGGCGTGCTCGGCACCTTCAGCACGGTTTTGAAGGTCTCTTCGATCTGCTCGCCGTGCACGGCCTTCACGACGGCGAGCACGTGTGTGAGCCAGTGCTCCTCGAAGGACATCACGTCCTCGTGCGAATCGATCCATGAGATCTCCACGTCGACGCTCGTGAACTCTGTGTCGTGGCGCGAGGTGAACGAGGGATTGGCGCGGAACACGGGGCCCACCTCGAACACGCGGCCGAAGCCCGCCGCCATCGCCATCTGCTTGTAGAACTGCGGCGACTGCGCGAGGTAGGCCTGGCGCTCGAAGTACTCGACCTTGAACAGCTCCGCGCCCGACTCGCTCGCCGAGCCCATGAACTTGGGCGAGTGCAGCTCGATGAAGCGTTCCTCCCGCCAGAACTCGCGCATTGCGTGCTCGGCCGTGGTCTGCACCTCGAAGATGAGCCTGCGGTCGGGCCGGCGCAGGTCGAGGTAGCGCCAGTCGATGCGCTTGTCGAGCGAGGAGTCCGCCGCCACCGGCAGCTCGGGCTCGGCGAGCGCGTCCACCTGCAGCTGCTCGAGCCTCAGCTCGATCCCGCCGAGCTTCACGCGCTCGTCGGCCACCACGGTGCCGGTGACGCTCACCGCCGACTCCGCGGTCAGCGCGGAGACCGCGCCGTTGAGCTCGCTGTGCGGATCCTGCTTGGGGAGCACGACCTGCACGAGCCCGGTTTCGTCGCGCACGATCACGAACTGCATGCTCTTCTGGTCGCGGATCGCGTGCACCCAGCCGCGCACCGTGACGCTCTGCCCGACGCGACCCGCAAGTCCCTCCACGTACGTGCGCTCCATTGCTAGACGCCCTCCCGCGCGAGCTCGACGGCGACGGAGAACTCCTCGCCCACGACCGTCTCGAGCAGCGCTATCGAACCCGCCATCAGCAGATCATCCCTGCCCAGCTCGAGCGCCGTCACGCGCTCGGCGACGTCGCGCACCTCCACGCGCGCCACCGGCGCGCGCATCGGGGCCTGCGCGTCGGACTTGGCCTTGCGTACCTCGCGCAGCACGTCCGCGGCGACGTCGAGGGCGGTGGCCTCGAGCGTGCGCCGGTCCTGCCCGGCGCCGGAGCCGCCCGCGGTGGTCTCGCCCGTCTCGCCCGCCTCGCCGGCCTCCGCGACGCCGATGAGCTCGTGCACGCGCGGCCACGGCGCACGGTGCACCGATCCGGCCTGCCACCAGGACCAGACCTCCTCGCACACGAACGGCAGGAACGGCGCGAGCAGGCGCTGCAGCCCGGACAGCGAGAGACGCAGCGCGAGGCTGACCGGTCCGCTGACCTCGGGGCGCGGGTCATAGCGGCGGCCCTTGACGAGCTCGACGTAGTAGTCGCAGTACCACCAGAAGAACGTCTCGGTGCGCTCGAGCGCGCGCGTGTAGTCGTAGGAGTCAAAGCCCGCGGTGGCGTCCTCGACGACGCGCGCGAGCCGCGCGAGCAGGGCGCGGTCGAGCGGGTGGGATACCTCCTCGCCGGCCGCGGGCAGGTCGGCGAGCGCGAACTTGGACGCGTTCAGCAGCTTCACCGCGAGCCGCCTGCCGACCTTCATCTGCTGCACGTCGAAGGCGGTGTCCGCGCCCGGGCGCCCCTTGGCGGCCCAGTAGCGCACCGCGTCGGCCCCGTACTCCTCCAGCAGGTGCATCGGCGTGACCACGTTGCCCTTCGACTTGGACATCTTCTTGCGGTCGGGGTCGAGCACCCACCCCGAGATGGCGGCGTCCGACCACGGCAGCGCGGCCTCGTCGAGCTGCGAGCGGAGCACAGTCGTGAACAGCCAGGTGCGGATGATGTCGTGCGCCTGCGGGCGCACGGAGTAGGGGAAGACCTTCGCGAACAGCTCGCCGTCCTCGCCCGCGCGCCCCGCGACCTGCGGCGTGAGCGAGGAGGTGGCCCACGTATCCATGACGTCGGGATCCCCGGCGAAGCCGCCGGGGCGTCCGCGCTGCTCGGCGGAGAAGCCGGCCGGCACATCGGTAGAGGGGTCGACGGGCAGCTGCTCGGCCGTGGCCGGCAGCGGGCGCTCGTAGCGGACCTGGCCGTCCTCGTCGAGCTCGTACCAGACCGGGAAGGGCACTCCGAAGAAGCGCTGGCGGCTCACGCACCAGTCGCCGGTGAGGCCGCCCACCCAGTCCTCGAAGCGCGCGCGCATGTAGGCCGGGTGCCAGAGCAGCTCGCGGCCGCGCTCGATCAGCGCCTCGCGATGCTCGAGCGTGCGGATGAACCACTGCCTGCTCGTGACTATCTCGACGGGGCGATCGCCCTTCTCGAAGAACTTCACCGCCCTGCTGACCGGCTGGGGCTCGCCGATCAGCTCGCCGGTCTGCGCGAGCAGCTCGACGACGCGCATGCGCGCCTGGTTGATCGTCTGGCCGACCAGCTGCGCGTAGCTCGCGCGCGCCTTCTCCGGGTCAGCGGACTCCCATCCCGGCGAGCCCCACGGCACCTCCGACAGGCGCCCGTCGGGCCCGAGCACGGAGCGCACGGGCAGCGAGAGCTCGCGCCACCACGTCACGTCGGTGAGGTCACCGAAGGTGCAAACCATCACGAGGCCCGTGCCCTTGTCGCGCTCGACCGCGGGGTGCGTCATCACGGGCACGCGGGTGCCGAACAGCGGCGTCAGCACATGCGCCCCCACGAGCCCCCGGTGGCGCTCATCCTCGGGATGCGCGAGCAGCGCGACGCACGCGGGGATCAGCTCCGGGCGGGTGGTCTCGATCAGCGCCTCGCCGTCGCGCGCGCCGGCGCCGTCGCCGTCGAGGTGAAAGCGCACGCGGTGCATGTGGCCGGGGCGCTCGCGATCCTCGAGCTCGGCCTGCGCGACCGCGGTCTGGAAGGTCACGTCCCACAGTGTCGGCGCCTCGAGCTGGTAGGCCTCGCCGCGCGCGAGCAGCCCCAGGAACGACGCCTGGGAGATGCGCTGTGCCTCCCTGCCGATCGTCGTGTACGTCATCGACCAGTCCACCGACAGCCCGAGCGCGCGCCACAGCGCCTCGAAGACCTGCTCGTCGCTGTCGGTGAGCCGCAGGCACAGCTCGACGAAGTTGGGGCGCGAGACCGCCACGGGCTCGCGCTCGGAGGGCTCGGTCGGCGGCTGGAAGCCGGGGTCGTAGGCGACCGTGGGGTCGCAGCGCACGCCGAAGTGGTTCTGCACGCGCCGCTCGGTCGGCAGGCCGTTGTCGTCCCAGCCCATCGGGTAGAAGACCTCGCGTCCGCACATGCGCTGATAGCGCGCGATCGTGTCGGTGTGCGTGTAGGAGAAGACGTGCCCGACGTGCAGCGAGCCGCTCACCGTCGGCGGCGGCGTGTCGATCGAGAAGACCCGCTCGCGTGGCGCCGAGCGCTCGAAGCGGTAGACGCCCTGCGCCTCCCATGCGGCGCTCCACCTCGCCTCGAGGCCGTCGAGCGTGGGCCGCTCGGGGACCTGCGCCGAGGAGCGCGTGCCGGTGCCCGTGAGCAGGGGGTCGGCGGCGCCCTGCGCGGGCGCCGCGGTCGGCATCTCGGCCTCTGATGGCTGCGTGGAGGACAAGCGTCGATCGTATCCGTCCGCCGAGGCGGCGGGCTGCCGCCGCCGGCGCTCAGCCCAGTCGGACGTAGCCGGTGGCTTCCGTCGGGCTGCGCACGTTGGCTGCGACCTTGTTTTCGTAGTTGCCCTCGATCGTCTGGATCTGCCCGTCGGGCAGCACGTCGCGCACGATGCCCACGTGTTCGCCGCCGAACACGATCAGGTCACCCGGCTTGGGCACCACGCCCGGGCCGTTGGCGATCGCGCGCCCGCTGCTCTGCGCCCACGACCAGATCTCGCCGACGGAGCCGAGGCCTTCGCCCTGCGCGCCGATCGGCGCGCCCGCCTGGCGTGCGGCCCAGGAGGCGAAGTAGGCACACCACGGCGCCCCGGGGACAGCACCCGCCGTGGCGCTGCGGTATTCGGCGATCGCGGGCGATTCGTTGGATCCCGGCGGCTGCTCGCTCTGCCCGATCTGGCTTTCGGCGGCGGCCACGATCGGGGGGGCGCCACCGGGCGAGACGGCCGCGTAGCCGGGCGCTGCGCCCACGCCGCTCGCCTGCGCGAGCGCGCTCGCGAACGACGGCTGCGCGCCGGCGCCGGGCGCGGGCGGGAGCGTCCCACCCGCTGCGGCCGGCGCTTGCGCACCGCCGGCCCTGAGCGCTTCGGCGCGCAGCAGCAGCGCGGGGTCGGCGAGCGCCTGCCTGATTGCGCTCACCCGTTCGAGCGTCGCCTCGATCGACATCATTCACGGTAATCGGCATGGCGCGCGATCGGTTGAGTGCTGAGCGACCCGTTAAAAAGTGGAGACGGACGGCCGGAGGCCGCCCGTCTCCCCACCGTTCCCTCGATGAAGCGGCGGTATGTAGCCTCGGACGGGCCATCACTGGCTCGCCGAAGCGTTATGACCCGCCCGCCGCGCGCAGCCGACCGGATGGTCGGCTAGCGGCGGGAGGACTTGGCTTCGGGGCCGGCGTCCTCGCACGCCGGCCCCGAAGAAGATCGTCTATTCGATCAGTTTGAGCAGCGCCTGCGGCTGGGCGTTCGCGTGCGCGAGAACCGAGATGCCCGCCTGCTGCAGCACCTGGCTCTTGGTGAAGTTCGTCATTTCCGTTGCCATGTTGACGTCCTTCAGAGCGCTCACAGCCGAGGTGAGGTTCTGGCTGTACACTTCGAGGTTGCTCTCGGTGTACTGGATGCGGTCCTGGACCGCGCCGAATTCACCGGCTGCGGCAGCGACCTTGTTGATGGCTTCGTCGATGCCTTTGATGCTTTTCACTTCGACGCCTTCGACCGCTTTGCTCAGTTCGATCGATTTCACGCCGATCGCTTCTTCTTCGTTGGCGCCAACCTGGAAGGTGATCGTGGCGCCGCCTTCGAGCAGTTTCACCCCGTTGAACGTGGTCGACGTGCCGACACGTTCGATCTCGGAGACGAGCTGGTTGACCTCGGAGCCGATGGCTTCCTTGTCGGTTTCCGACGTGGTGCCGTTCGCGTACTGCACGGCGAGCTCGCGGATGCGCTGAAGCATCTGCGTGACGTCGTTGATGGCGCCCTGCGCGGTCTGCGCCAGCGACACGCCGTCCTGGATGTTCTGGATCGCCTGGTTGAGGCCGTTGACCTGGCCCTGCATCCTTTCGCTGATGGCGTAGCCCGCGACGTCTTCGGAGGCGGAGTTGATGCGCAGACCCGATGAGAGGCGCTGCATCGTGGCACCGAGCATCATCTCGGTTTTGTTCAGGTTCCTCTGGGCGTTCAGCGCCGAGAGGTTGGTGTTGATAGTCAGGCCCATGCGTTCATCTCCTTGATGACGTACGTGTTGGTTGGGGGGTCCTGAGGCGACTCCATGTCGGCCTCACGCCGTCTTATCGTCACCCTGGACACACGACTTGAGTGCGCGCGGGCGTCCAGTTTCAGATGCTCGGCGTGGAGCGCTCAGGCGCGCACGTCGATGTGCGGGCGCCCGTCGTCCTCGGGCGGCTCGAGCTCGGGCCCCGGGCCCGGCGGGTCGCTGCGCCGGCGCCGGCGACGCTCCTCGGCGGGCCGATCGCGCTCGCGCGAAACCCGCTCGAGACGATCGATGGGCAGCGAGCCCTGACCCCTGAAGCCGGGCGGCCCGGGCGGGATCGAACCGATCGGATCCATTGCGCTCACCCGCGGCGGGGGCTAGGCGCCGCCCCTCGCGCCCGCCTGCTGCACGCCGGACCCCTGCGGAGCGCCGTCGCGGCGCGCGTGCGCGCGCTGTGCGACCGCGAGCAGCTGCTGCTCGCGCGCCTTGATCTCGAGGATCACGAGCCGCCGCCAGACGAACACCGCGGCGGCCCAGGCGGCGACGTAGCCGACGACGCCGGCGGCGAGCGCTCGCTCGAGCGCACCCGCGAGCGTGCCGGTGGGCAACGACAGGTAGCCGCCGAGCCCGAAGCAGACGAGCCCCGCCCACGCCTTCGCGCGCGTGACGGCGCGCGCGGCGCGGGGGTGCGCGGCGATGCTGGGGCCGTGCGTGGAGAGCACCTCGCCCTTGGCCTGCGCCGCGGAGTCCTTCTTGGAGCTCTTGGCGTCCTTCTTGGAGGCCTTGGTGTCCTTCCCTGAGGCCTTGGGCTCCTCGGCGTCCTGCGCGGGCGGCGCGTCCTCGAGCAGCGCTTCCAAGGTGGGCTCAGCCACGGTGCTCACCGTTCTGCAGCCCGCGGCGCCTTTCGGTGCGCTGGCACTCGAAGATGAACCGCACCAGGCGCCTGCGGTCGAGCTCGGTGATCTGCTCGAAGGCGACCGCGCGGCGACCCTGCGGGTCGATCCGCACGACCCTTCCCTTGCCGGCGACGGGCGGCGTGCCGGGCTGGAGCGTGAGGCGGAAGTGAACCTCGTCGCCGGGCTTGAGGCTGTCGGGTCCCGCTAGCAGCAGGCCGCCGCCGCTGACGTCGACGGTGTAGCTGGGCACCTCCATCTGGTCGCCGACGCGGTACACGAGCACGGGCCGCGCGGCGTTGATGCGCACGTACTCGCGTTCCTGGAGGACCTCCACGAAGCGCGGCGCCAGCAGGCGCAGCACGTCGGGTTCGCGCTCGTCGGGGATCGAGAAGCTGCCGGTCAGCCGGATGCGCCCGCGCGGGTTGTTGAACAGCAACACGAGGCCTTCGAGCTCGCGCGGCGTGAACGGCCGGGTCGGCACGAGCATCGCTACCAGCAGCGAGTCGGCGTCGCGTCCGATCACGCGCGAAGGGATCTGCCCGCCGGTGGCGGTGCTGATCGCGACCGCCTCGCCGCGGTCGGGCAGCGCGACGGGGCGCGATTGCTCCGCCTTGTCGCGGCGCAGCCTCATGGCAGCAGCTTCGCGGCGAGCGCCGCGGGGTCGATGCGGCTGAGGCGCCAGCCGCCGGCGGGGCCGTGCTCGAGCACGAACTCCGGCGCGAGCTCGAAGCGGCACGCGGCCTCCACGGCGACGCCGATCTGGTCGGTCTCGTCGGCGTGCGTGAGAGCGAGCGCGCCGGCGCCGAGCGGGCGCAGCGCGGCGAGCAGCTGTTCGGCTGCCACCGGGCCGAGCGTGGCGGGGAGCGCGACGACGATCCTCTCGGGCTCGAGCTCGGCGAGCAGGCGTGCGAGCTCGCGCACGGGCGCGCGATCGGAAGGCGTGAGGCGGGGCGTGTCGATCACGGCGAGGCCGTCCGTGCGCGCCTTGCGCAGCGCGCTGCGCGCCCGCGGGGACGCGGCGGGGATCGGCTTCATGATCTGCGGCGCGAGGATCAGCTCGAGCTCGCCGCCGTCGCCGCTGCTGCCGCCGCCGCTGCCGCGCAGGATGGTGGCGAACGTGGGCGCGAGTGAGCTGCTGCTGCGGTACGCGGAGATGAGCGCGGCGCAGAAGGTGCTCTTGCCGGCTCCGCCCGCGCCCACGAGCACCATCGCCCCGCCGCGAGTGGGCAGCGGCGGCGCGACGGGTATCCGTTGCGCGAGCGTCACGCGCACCGCCTGCGCGAGGCCGAGCCGCGGAGCGAGCGGGAGCGTGTGCGCGATCGCGGCGTCGATCAGCTCGCCGGCGAGAGCGTCGCTCACGCCGAGGCGCCGCAGGCTCTTCTCGACGCCGGCGCGGGCGCGCGCGTGCGAGCCCGCCGCGACGCTGCGCTGCTCCGGCGCTGCTCGCGCGGGTAGCGCCAGCGGCTGCGCTTGCGACTGCGGCTGCGGCGCGGGCGGGATGTATTCCAC
>Ga0209698_10001920_pt1 | contig 23865 bp, 21 predicted proteins | sample LitLauG_LLR_2012_FD_187203 | JGI IMG/M metagenome (GOLD analysis project Ga0209698, IMG submission 187203) | Freshwater sediment microbial communities from Pennsylvania, USA - Little Laurel Run_MetaG_LLR_2012 (SPAdes) (version 2) | ecosystem: Environmental > Aquatic > Freshwater > Creek >... | reverse complement strand
GACGGCATGGCCACCACCACCCTCTTCCAGATCAAGGCGTGGCTGAAACGGAAAGTAGTCGAACAGCAATTACAGAGCGTCATGGACAAGCTGCTAATTAGCTTCCGCGACACCGCCCCGTTTCAGCCCGCCATCCATTACGAGACCACCGGCCGGCGCGGCCTGCTAGAACTGAGCCTGATGGATCTCCATCTCGGCAAATACTGTTCCGAACTCGAAACCGGCCGCGCCTACAACGCCGACATCACCAAGACCATGTTCGAGACGGCGCTGAACGACCTGCTCACCAAGGCTGCCGGGCTCAAGTATGAAAAACTGTTGTTCGTTGTCGGCAACGACTTCCTGAACACGGATCATCTGGGGCGCACCACCACGGCGGGCACGCCGCAGGACGAATGCCTGCGGTATCAGGAAAGTTTTGCGCAGGGCAAGGCACTCATGGTGAAGGCGATTGATTACCTGCGCACCCTCGCCCCGGTGGACGTGCTGGTGATCAGCGGCAACCACGACACCCAGCGGCTTTACTACCTCGGCCACGCGTTGCAGGAACGATTCCACAACACGTCTGGGGTGAAGGTCGAGAACACCATGCGGCCGCGCAAGTATGTGCGCTATCACCGAAACCTGATCGGCTTCTGCCATGGCCACAACGAAAAGCACCATGACCTGCCGTTGCTGCTGGCCACCGAAGATCCCGAAGGCTGGGCGCAAAGCCGGCACCGGGAATTTCATCTCGGCCATTTTCATTCGCGCAAATTGAAAATGTTCGTCCCGTCGTTCGACCGCGCGGGCGTGCTCGTCCGCATCCTGCCCTCGCTGTGTCCGCCCGACGCGTGGCACGCGGCGATGGGTTACAATGCCCGGCTCGCCGCCGAGGCGCTCTACTTTGACCCGAACGAAGGCTGCGTCGCCACGTTCACCCATGCCCCGAATTAACCGCATGAAAAACTCCATCCTCTCATTTCCGTTGTATGAACCCGCCGGCCAAAAGGTGGAGTTCAGCGAAGCCGACCTGCTGCAACATATGCTGGTCATCGGCACGACCGGTTGCGGCAAGACGACGCTGCTGATCTCGGCCATCCGGCAGTTGCTGGCGCATCCGGCCAAACCCGGCCTGCTCATCCTCGATGCGAAGGTGGACGGCATCGTCGCGCAGGTGCGCGACGACGCCCGCCGGGCCGGACGGGAACAGGACGTGGTGGTGTTCGGGCCGGAGGGCGACACGCGTTTCGACCTGTTCAGCAGCCTGCGCACGCTCAATGACGTGGAACGGTTGACGCGCCGGCTGATGTTCAGCGTGGATAATTTTGGCCGGGACAATGCCTTTTGGGCGCAGGCCAGCACCGCCATGATCAGCGCGGCGCTGACCCTGCTGGTCAGCAGCGGACACCCCATCAATTTCGAGACCGCCATCGAATGGATGCGCCAGTGGTTTCTTTCCCAGGAAACCCCGGCCGACATCCGGGTTGTGGCGCGAAGCATCCAAAACCAACGCCGGGCACACCCGCTGCTGGCCGGCGCGATGGATCAGATCGCCATGTGGCCGGCACTGGACCCGCGCACGCGGAGCAACCTCCAGGCGTGCCTGCTGAACGTGTTGCATCCGCTGCTGAGCCCGGCGGCAGCGGAATCATTCGCGGCGGACAACCGGCCGAGCCTGAATCCAGAAGCGGCGGCAGCCGGCAAGATCTGCATCGTCTCGGTCCAGGCCTTGCGGGAACCGGGGCTGGCGAAATTGTTCTTCCGATTGGCCAAGCAGGATTTTTTTGACGCCGTGCAGTTGCGGCAACAACCGCCCCACCGGGTTTGCGGCCTGGTCGCCGACGAGTTCCCCTTGGTGGTCACGGAAGAGGACATCGAACAACTGGCCACGGTCCGGAGCAAAAGCTGTTTTGTCATCGCCGCGGTCCAGGGGCTGGAAAGTTTGACGAAGCGGCTGGGGCCGGTCGGCGGGCGGGCCGCGTTGAACAATCTCAACAACGTGGTGTTCATGCGCTGCCGTGAGGCGGAGACGGCCATGTTCGCCTACATGACCATGGGCATGCGCCGCGACCGGATCCGGCCCCGGCGCGAATCCGGGTGGACCGAAGGCAGCCTGTTCCCGGAGGGCTATCGCTCGTTCGAGATCGAAATGCCCATCTGCCCCATCGGTTCGCTGGGCCGGCTGGATCAGCATCAGGCATTGATCGTGTTTGCCAACGGCGAGCGGACACCGCAGCCGGTGTGGTTCGTCCCGTGGTTTGAACTGCCGCAGCCACCGCTGCCGGAAAAACCGAAACCGGCCGTGAACGCGGAAACCAATTCCACCGCGCGCCATGTCGAGCAGTTGATGCAACAGTCCGGGTTCAAATCCGAGAACCTTTACCAGCTGGTCAAGGCGGCCGCTCCCGCACTCGCCGGGAAACGGAAACACAAGCGCGTGCTCAAGACCGTGGAGAAATTTTTTCTCGAGAAGGCGGCGCTGGTGCCCGAGGGGCTGGACTCGCTGCCCACCAACTGGCTCGCCGCCCTGCCGGGAATTTTATGGGCCATGCGCAAGCCGCATTGGACCAGGCTGCCGTTCTTCATTGACCGGGTGGCGATGGTGGACGGCGTGCTGCTGTTGCACTTCGCACAGGAACTCCCCAACACTGAAAACCGGCTGACGGCGTGGGACAAAATCCGCATCGCCGTGAACGCCGCCGTGTATCCCAGCCGCTGGCGTCCCTTGTCGCGGCGGCACCGGGCGGAGTTGTGGTGCCAGCACCCGGAATTGCGCCCGCTGCTGGAACCTCCAAAACCGGAGGTGATGTGATGCCACCGGGCTACGCCCAACGAAGCCGGACAGAACATGACTGAATTAAACCATGACGAACATTGGCGGCAGCTGGCCAATCCCGGCCATCACCACACGCGGGATGCCATCCTGCCGCTGCTGGCCAAAGGCCAGCCACCGCGCGTGCTCAATTGCGCCGCCGCTTTTGGACCGGCCAAAAACCTGACGGACTTTACGCTGCCGGCGGGATTGTCGGTGACGGAATGTTTGCAGGCCGGGGCTTCCGGCCTCATCCCGGACAACCTGCGCGCCTGGAACTATTCCCCGCGCATCCGCGCCGTCAAGCAGCTGCCCTTTATGCGGTCGCTGCCGGAAAAATTCAGATCATTGCAATCGTTGCCATGGTTTGAACACCACTCGCCGGTGCGCGGCCTGGGCCTCAACGCCCGGCACCTCCGTTACAACCACGAGTTGTGGCAGCAATTGCGACCCAAAGTCCTGCGCGGGGTGCACACGACCTTGGTGCTGGCCATGCCGCAGATCGGTTACGCGCTCACACCGCACATCCAGTTGGACAAATCTTTTCTCTATCTGGGTTCGTTCGCCCGCGGGTTGGGCGCAACCCAGCTTTTTCCCGCCCGGTATCTTTTCCCTGATGCCAATATGGGCGGACTGGCCGACGCGCCCGCGCCTATTTTCGCCGATCTGCTGCCGGCAACCTGCGGTTACGCGTGGCCCAGCGTGGATTTGGAACCGGATCCGTGGCGGGTGCTGACCCACTACGAACGCTCGGACCGTTACTACGGTTACCCCTTTCACCGCACCACCGGACTGGAAGATGCGTCGCTCAAAAATGTCGAGGCCGGTGCGATGTTGCTGCCCAACGGCAACAAAGTCTGTGCGCGCCAGAGCGAGTCTCTGGCCTATGCCACGCATGACCCCGGATTGCACCGCCAATTGAGTTTGAACGCCGATGATTTCGAGCGGGAGACCGGCCTGTTGCGCGGAACGGTAACGCACGACGGTCTGCCGTTCCTGCTGCCGGTGCCGATGCAATGTCTGGTCTATGCCGTAATCGTCGGCACTTGGGAGCTGGAACTCGACCGGCCGGGTGATTTGACGGGCTACACTTTGCGCACCCGGCACGCGGCGATTCGCGGTCACCACTTTTATCAGCGGCTTGAGCCGCACTATTCCAACTTCATGCGGCTGGTCAGCTCGGTGGCGAACCATCCGTTTTTCCGCGCGTATCCGCTGGCCAGCTATCTCACCGATTCCTGGCTGGGCGGCAACGTGTGCCTGTCCAACCGGCTTTCACCTTCCGAACAGGAATTCCAACCGGAATTTATGCGAGCGCTCTATCACCAGCAGCTCGACTGGCAGCTGGGCGTCACCAATTTGATGAATCATGTCGCGTTCCGCACGCGGCGGGAGGGAGGCCGGTTGGTTCCCCTGGCCGGCGAGGAAGTTGAACAGCAGTTGAATATTGATGGCCTGGTTTTCCACCAACTGCAAAGCCAGTTGCGTTTTGACAGCCACCTGTTTCCGCGGCCGATCCGACCGGCCTCGCTCTGGCCGGGCCATCATCCGGGCTGGGCGCAGTTGGATCAACATCTGGCGGGCGTCACCCTGCCCAAACTGTGAAATCTTTTTTATGCCAGAAATGTTCAGCCCGAAAATCCATATCCTCAACGCCGGCTGGTCCCCGATCAAAACGCCGGTGCCGGACGCGCACACCGCCGAAATTTTTGCGCCGCTGGCCCAGGCCACTGGCGGCCAGTTCAAATCCGATTTGGGCATCACGGACGTGCTCGTGGACGCGCATCGGGGTCACGCCTATTTCGCCTTCCGGGTGAATGACGAGCCGGCCGCACTGGCGGCGGCGGTGTGGGAACCGTCGGCGCAAACAACCGCTTGGAATGACCTGCTCGAAGCCCACCGGGAACTGATGCAAAATCCCGAACCTGACGCCAAGGTTGTGGCGGCCGTTCCACAGGAGATTCCATGGCTGGTCGTCTCGATTCATAACGACTGGGCAAAGGCCGCCGGTGAATTCCGCCGGCAGCAAATCATCGTCCAACTCTGGGCCATGTCCCTGGCCATTCATGCCCACCAGCAGCGGTTATTGGCGAAGAATTAACCGGCCAGGTTTTTACGCCTCGGCCAGCACCCGTTTCACCGCCAGTTGGACATGGCCGGCATCCTGTTCGATGCCGATGCAGCTTCGGTTCAACCGGGCGCAGGCGACCGCCGTGGTGCCGCTTCCCAAAAACGGGTCGAGCACCAGATCACCTTCGTTGGTCGAGGCCAGCAGGCAGCGTTCAATCAACGCCATCGGCTTCTGCGTGGGATGTTTGCCCAGAGATTTCTCCGTCCGTCCCGGCGCAGAAAATCGCCAGACGGTTTTCATCTGTTTGCCGGTGACCATTTTCATGGCCGCGTAGTTGAAACAGTGTTTGCTCTTCTCGCTTTTGGCCGCCCACAAAACGGTCTCGGTGCTGTGGGTGAAGTAGCGGCAACTGAGATTGGGCGGCGGATTCGGTTTTTCCCAGGCGATGTCGTTCAGAATTTTGAAGCCTAGTTGTTGCATGGCGTAGCCAATGGAAAAAATGACATGGTGCGTGCCGCTGACCCAAATGGTGCCGTCGGGCTTCAACAGGTGCTGGCAGCGGCGCAACCATTCCAAATTGAATTCATGATTCAATTCCGGCCCGCGCGACTTGTCCCAGTTGCCCTTGTCCACCTTCACGCGTTGACCGCCCCGACAGGAACTCCCGCCGTTGGACAAAAAATAGGGCGGGTCGGCAAAGATGGCGTCGAAGCAACCATCGGGATGCCGGGCGGCCATTGCATCTAGCAGCTTCAGGCAGTCGGCCTGATATATCCAGACGCCCGTCGTCGGATGATGCCGGGAGACAAAGCCGGTGGCGGCGGGCAACGGCCTGACGCCGTTCCGCCTGCTCACCGGTTGTTTCATCTCCTTGGACATCTGAATGGGCTGCTTCCTTCATTTTCCCGACGAAGTTATTTCCCCCTATTTGCTTAATGACTATTTCGTGAAAATATGTCGTCCAACATTTTGAAAAATGGATTACAATGAGGACATGGCTGAATGGAGACCATCCGGTGAGGCGCTGGCGCAAGCCAGGTCGCTGGTTCGCCGGCATCCCTCGGCAACCATCCGCCGGCGGCTGGTTATCCTGGATGCGCTGGCCGCCGTTCCCGGGGCGCCGGTGCGGGAAATCGCGAGCGCGGCCTCAACCCGAACCCGCGTCGTCCGGAATCTTTTGCGCCGCTGGCGGGAGGAAGGTCCGTCCGCCTTGACCCATTTTGGCCGGCCGGATGATCTGGATGCCGCCGGCCGGCGAGAGCTGCGACGGGCAATCCGTTCGGTTCCGCTGCGGTCGTTGACGGAAGCCAGCCAATGGCTGATGCAAAAGAGGCATTTGCGGTTTAGTCAACCGACGTTGCGCCGCTATTGCCGCGAGCTCGGGTTTGATTTGCCGGTGAGATTCAAGACGCCGAAATTGGTGAAGCCAAAACGTCCGCTCCGGCAGTGGACGCCGGCACAGGTCGCGGATTTGAACCGGTTCAAGCCGGCTTTGCCCCAACGCATCACGGCGATTTTACGGTTGGGGTCGGCCGGTCGTGGCTCCATCAACCGCGTCGCGCATGAATGTGGCGTGCCGGCCAGCACGGTCCGGCTCGACCTCAAGCGCTTCGAGCGCGGCGGAGCCAAAGCCGTGGTCAATCATCTCCGCCGGGAAAACCGGCTGCGCCGCGCCGGCGTTTGGGATTCATTCACGGCTTGGTGCCGGCAACAGCATGAACAATCGGGCATCTGTCCACCCGCCCGGCTTGCGCGGAAGTATCTCCGGCAAACCCACGGCATCCATATGCCGGTTCGCACGGTTTACACACACCTGACACGGTGGCGGCGCGAGGCCGGCATTCCACTCCGCCGGTGGAACGTCCGTGACCGGTTCACGCCGAGCCAGGGACTGACGGTCAGGTCAATTCACGTTTGATTGCTTCAGGTGGTTGGACGGCGGCAATCATGCCGGCGGGTTCGCTTCGCTGCCCATGAAATGAGAAATATGCCAAACACATTTCATATGAAAAAGCCCTCCAAGTCATTGCTCAATCAACTCATCAACCAAGGCAAAATCCACGCCGAAACGAATCTGCGCGGCGATGGCTGTGTGCCGCCGGTTTTGTTCGGTCACACCACCGACGGCGAGTTCATGCTTATGCCACCAAAGTTAGATGCGGTGCCTAGCAAGAACGAGTTTGCACTCATCGCGCGGTTGCATTGCCTCGCCCACGAAACTAAGGGCGTGGCGTTTGTCTCCGAGGTCTGGGTCGCACCGGAATCGCCGGACGAACTGCCCGACACACCGCCCTGCGAATCAGTCTTCCGGAAAGAATACGTCATGGTCAGCGTGGAGATTGCCGGCGGAAGCGCCCAACAAATACTGCTGCCCATCATTCGCACCGATGCCGGAAATTTCTTCGGCCTCGGCGAACCGGCAATGCTCTCAACCAAATCCAGCAAAGGCCGGTTCGCCCGGTTTCTGCCCGAAGAAAAGCCGACCGCCAAGGATCGGGTGGTCGCCCGGCTGATATTGCAATCACTCCAAAAACAGCCGGCCAAGCAGCGCAACCAGCGAACGCGGCGGCGCTAAATCGAGCCAGTCATTAGGGATACAGTTCCCCGCGCTGGACGGTCGGCCGCCCACCAAATCCGCAGCTCACCGTCCTTCTCTAAAGGCCAGCGGTCCTTGCACCATACGGTCGCCGTCCAGCGCAGGTTTTTCAGTTCATTTTCCGCCAGCAGCCCGCTTCGTTTTTTCTACCGTCGTTTTCTGGCAGCACGCGGCTTTCACCAAGCTCCGCTTAAATGACCTCAATTGTTGCAGTCAATTAACCAGCAAACACAAACCAAATGAATACTGAAACCATCAACACAACCAGCAACACAACCTCAACTCTTCCTTCCATAACGGAGCCGCCGCCCGAGACGGTTTACACCAACCTTTCGCACCTCGCCGCCACCTACGGCATCCACGCCTCGGTGCATCTGGAACAAAGGGTGTTGGCGGAATTTTCCGAGCTGGATCCGATGTTCGGCGATGACACGGCGGGACTGATCCTGGCCGTGCTGGCCTTCCACCTCCACACCGGCACCATCGGCAACGCCGGACGTCTGCCGGTCTGCCTCCTGCGCCGCGAGGATCAGCAACTGGTCGAGGTCGACCTGCTGGTGCTTTGTCACGAGCGCGAAACCGGCGCACACATTTATCTCCGCACCGTCGGCATTCGCGAAATCGCCAACCCCGCCCTCAACTAAAAAACCCTGCCAAACACAAAGAAAATGAAAACACAAACAATCGCTGCTGAAACCGAACCGATGCAACAACTCTTCAACCGCGCCGGTCTCCACCAACGGGTGACCGTGTCCGAACGGCTCCGCGCGGCCTACCAACTACCCAGTGACTTGACGCAGCCTGAATGGGTGGAGTTGGCGTGGATCGTGAACCTTGTTCTCAACCAGTGTGTGCCCTCCGTGGAACTGGCCACACCACGCGGCCATGTTCACATTGCCGAGTTCAGTTCGGTGCCGGTGGGACAGGGCGACACGGGCGAACGCCAAATCGGCGTGTTGCAGCCCGATTCAGGCACGTTGCACGTTGCCTTGCCGGAGGAAATTTGCCCCGCCGACAAGAGCATCCTGATGGTCGAAGATGACGCGCATCTGCGCGAGGTCATCAGCCAGATTTTGGCCACGGCGAAGATTCCGCACACTTGGGCGGTCAGCGGCGAGGAGGCGTTGGAAAAAATGCGCACCCGCCTTCCTGTGGCGGTGGTATCGGACATCGAGATGCCCGGCATCAACGGCCTGGAACTTTGCCGCCGCATCAAGGCTGATGCGCAAACACGTTACATCCCGGTGCTGCTCATGTCAGGCAACCCGGATTACGAACACCGTGCCCTGCCGGCAGGTGCGGCGGGATTTTTCGCCAAGCCCCTGGACCTGCTGAAATTCGTGGCCCGGCTGAGAAAACTCATCGCCTGAACTATTCCCATTCAACCCCAATAAAACTATGACCGACATTAACAACATCACCATCACCGGCCGGTTGGTCAGCGAACCGGTGCTGAACCACAGCGCCTCCGGGAATTGCCTCGGGTCGTTCACCCTGGCGAGTAATTACCGGTTCACCAATCGCCTCGGGGAGATGCGGTTTGAAACCGCGTATGTGCCCTGCAAAGCGTTCGGCGGCTGGGCCGAATCACTCGGCGAACACCACAAGGGCGAACAACTCATCGTGAGCGGACGGTTGCGCACGGAAAAATGGGAGAAGGACGGAAAACCGCGCAGCCAACTGGCGCTGGTGTGCGATTCGGTGCGGTTCCTGGCGAATCCCCGGCACGAACCGGAACCGCCGGGAACCGGTGGCATTCCCTTCTGAACCAAAATCAATCCAACCCGGAAAATTCACATGAAAAAAACCATGAGAAAAAATTCACGGCAACCATCGCGCCTGCGAATGATCTGCCCCAACACTTACACCGATGTGCTGTTGACTGAGAAGGAGTTTGGCTTGAGCGCCGCACAATTTGCGGCACTGGCATTTCGCGGCCAGCCGCTGGTTCATCTCGGCATCGGCCGCTGTGATGTGTCGTTCACGCTGCACGAGGGCTGGGTGCAGATGACCTTGTATTGCCGAGGTGAATGCGCGGGCCTCGCCGCGCTGGCCTGGGATCAAAATGGAAACGTGAAAGCGACGAAATTCATGGCGAACATGGCGGCGGTGACCGGCTGGGATGAACCGTGGCCGGCAACCCGCAATTCAAAAGCCCCGCAACTGCTGGCATTTTTCGATGCGCCTTTTCTGAAGCGCAGCGGAACGGACGAGGTCAATCTGGCCTTGAACGCGCTGGCGGTTGCGGGCTTTGGAATGTTGCAACATATCGGAGCCAACTTAAGTGGAGTTGGCAAACAGAGTCCGCTCATGCTGCCAGAAATCCCCCTGCACATGGCCGAACAAACGAAACTTCCTGCGAGAAAATGACGGCTTGATTCGTCTGCGGAAAACTCACCGATTGAACTCCTTCCTCATCATCAATTGGGGAAACTTGTCCGCGCGGGGAATTGGCACACACTGGCGAACCTCAAATCGAACCAAGACCTCAAGCCATTTGATTGGTTATCACGGATGCATCTTTATCGCCGCGCGCCCGTGCCGCGCGCGTTCCGGTTGATGATAGGCATCCGCAACGGGCGCAAATCCGGCCCACGCGCAATCGGCTCGCATTGGAGCACTTGAAAGAGATGCCGCCTTTTAAATTCGCGCCCGCGGATGATATCCGACATCGCCTTGCCATCGACATAAGCCTGGAGCACCAATTGCAGACGAAAATACGTTGGCACCTGCGGAGGCTTCTCCTCATTTATCCGGGCCAATGTAAACCGATGATGCTGCCAGGTAACCTCCGCCTGTTCCAAATCCGTCCAAACCGCCTGAAAGTGTTTACCGGTAATTTTGTCTTCAAAATTGGCCATGTAAGCACAGACCTTGGGCATACGGACATTTTTCACCTTGCCCACCTCGGGAAATGCATCCTCCAGTAAGAGGCGGTTTAATTCCAACCGGCGGATTTCATCCAAATTCTGGCCGAGCAAATGCAGGGTCTGCCGCCTTAGGCGGATGTTCTTAAAACGGTGCTCATCATAAATGGGCATCGTTCGCAGGACACGATTCAGATCATCGGCCAAACCGGGCAACGGCTTCATGAATTCGCCCTTGGTATCGGCATCCATGCATCGGGCCAATGCTTCCTTGCCTGTGGACGAAAGATTCGCTCTTACAAACGCCGCGACTTTGTCGCGCGGATTTTCCCTGATTAGCCGCTCGACAAAATCGTGTGGTTTCCGAAGGTCGCGCACTTGAACCAGCCAGGTCGCATCCTCATAATCGCGACGCGTTGTTTTCTCCTGCTTTTTTTTATCCTCGTCCTTGCCCTCGTCATCTTCATCTTCATCCTCATCTTCATCATTTTCGCCTGCTGACTCTCCAAAATCCGGGCGTCCGAACGGGGCAAAGCGATTGTTGGTGCGGGGCTCCACGGAAAGCAATTCGGCGGCCTCAACCACCAAAGGAGGGCACGGATTGCCATTGCCGAGCGGTCGCATACGCTCGAATATTTCCGCCCACTCTTCCGGACTGAAGTCCGAAGCGGCTGCCGCCAGTTCGATGATGTCCCCATCATTGGCGCAGTCCTCGCAAGCGTTATCTTGATCTGCGGATTCAGCCGATTTGGAAAGATGCCGTTCCTGAATCTGCCGCTGATAGGCGGCAATCAAATTTGTCTCCAGACCGTCCCGCTGCGAATCGGCAAACCCCAGCCCGCCGGCCATGGGATGTCCGCCGCCTTTTTTTATTTGCGAACCGGCAACCAAGGCATGAAATGCCTTCCCGAGATCAAAAGGATTCATTGCATTGTTAATGCTTCTGCCGGACCCCACCCAAGAGCATTCACCCGTCTGGTCACCCCCGTTTTGATGGTGCAGGGTGTTGACCACCGTGGGACGAAAATTGCGATCGCGCAAACGGCTGGCAAGAATGCCCACCACACCCGGATGCCAGGTCTTTTTCGAAACGACCAACACCGGTGGAAGAATGTCTGGAGCTGCCGGACCTTTCCCGTTCAATCTGGCCGTTCCGTCCCGCCCATTTGATCCGGTTTGGTTAAGCCGGCGCCGGAGAATCAAGCCGGCTTCATGCAGCATGGCTTTCTCGGTCGCTTTGCGATGTTTATTGAGTTTATTACATTGCTTGAATAAACCACGTGCCTCTTCCTCGTCTTCTGCCAAAAGCAAATCCAACGCCAGTTTAGCGCTTCCCATGCGGCCCGCCGCATTGATCACAGGCCCCCAGCTCATTCCATAATCCTGTTCGGTCACCGGACGCAGATCCCAGTCACGAGGCCCCTTTTTCTGTTTGAACACCGACAAGGCGGGAACTTGTTTGATTTGATCGGGCAGATTGGCGAGCCGCAGTGATTCCTTCAACAGAAAACGGTTTAGTCCGTTCAACTTCATGACATCGACACAGGTGGCCAGACCGGCCAGCAACACGGCGCGGGAGTGCGACCATTTGTTTTGCAGACCATAAACTGTAGCCAGGGTGCGGGCCAGCAGATAGACCAATCCCGAGGCGCACATGTTCTCCAGCCGTTGACAGGGATCGTTTCCCGGCTGCCCCAGCCATAATTTGGGATTGATGTGAATGAGCCGCGGATTGTCCGTCGGCAGGGAATGGGCGGAATCTAGGTTGTGGTGATCCACGATCAAAAGATCCATGCCAGCCTTAAGGATCTGACCGGCAGCCGCCACGGCTGTGCTGCCGCAGTCCACGGCAATGACCAAATCCGGCTGAAAAGCCGGTTTTCCGGATTCGTTCAGATGCCGGGTCAACACCCGCCAATCCAGATTGTAACCATCCCTGATCCGGTGCGGTATCACATGGCAAATCAGCTCCGGATCGACATTCAACGCCCGCAACGCGTCGGTCATCAAGGTGGTGGACGTAACCCCGTCACAATCATAATCCCCATATATGAGTATCTTCTGTCCATCGTTGGCGGCCGATTTCAACCGCTCGCAGGCGTGAAGCACCTCGGCAAAGTCCGCCATCGGATTGGGCAGGTCGTCTTCCTTGAACTCCTTCAAATAGGCATCCGCATTGGCCGCGTCCCACTTGTGGGCAACCGCCTGCAAATAATTGGACATTGAAATCATGGGCCGGAGCGGTTGCTCCACACGCACAAACTCACGCTTGCGAAGAATTTCGCGCGACATCTGCCTGACCTTTGCGGAGGTGAAGAGATTTAGCCCGCGCGGCGGCACGGCGGGGTTTGGCAATGGCGTGACCGGCTTGCCAAAGGCATCATAAGTCACTTCAAGCTTTCCAAACCAATCAAGATATGACCGGTCGAAGCAAATTTTGTCCGCCGGATAAAAAAAGTTTTTTGGGCGGGGGACAATCGGGCTGTCAGGTTGATTTTCCGCCTCCTGAACTGGAACCGTGCTGGCAGGTGAATTGCTGAACTCTGAACTCATGCTGGTCTATCGCAAGCATAATCCGCACCGTTACCGGGGATATGAGACGCCATTTGCGGATGAAATGTATTCGGAACGGAAATTTCTCGAACAGTTGCAAAACGGAGATGATCCTGCGGCCCCGTTCAAATTGTTTGCGTTGGGCCGCCAATTTGAATTGGAAAACAAGTTAAAGCCCGACCTGCTGGCGCTGGATGAAAATGGCATGCCTTGGGTTTTTGAGTTCAAACGGGATATTGCGGAGCCGGCAGTCCTGTCGCAGTTGCTGGTTTACGGCAGCTATATCGCCGGTCAGGATTTGAACTTCTTCGCGGAGGTTTACCGCAAAACCGACAAACACCGGAGCTTGGCGGACGCATTTCGCGATTTCTTCAAAAAACCTCTGCCGGCACGGGGCGCCCGGCAGGTCAATCTGGTCGTGGCCGCCTATGACTTTTATCCTGACTGCTGCAGCGCGCTCGAATTCCTCTCGGAATCAACCGGCATCACCATCGGGCGGCTGAACGTAAAATGCGTGCATGGATTGGCCGGGGACGCGGACACCACTGGAATAAAATATGAATGGATGGCTTACCCAACGCCGTTCAAATTGCCGGAACTTCCCAACTTGGAAGCCTACCAATGTGCTGCCTGCGATGCCAGCCAGATGCACATGACATGGCGCGAATGCCTCGCGAGCCGCCTGCTTCCCATCAATCAGCTGCCGGGTGAAGCCCCACGCCCAGGGCACGGCCTGTTCGTTTACCTGCGAAATTCCGAGACGCAATCGTCGGAACCCGGAGAGGGGCTGGCGGCACTCGGCGTGGTGACAGGCCCCGCCTTTGACCTGTTTGACCATGAAGACCAATGCCAGCTTTCCGAGGCGACATTTGCGAAGTTGAACCGTCTGCCATCACCGTTCAAGGTGATTCCCATGCGATGGCTCCACCGCCGCGAAGAAGTCCGGTTGCGCGCGTGTCCCGAACTCAAAGGCGCACTCACCAGCAACCGCCCAATCGAATTGTTCACTTTGCAAGACGCAGCGCAAGTTTCGCGGCTGAAAGAATTAATCGCCAGCTAACCCTGGCAGGGAAAGCGCATACCAAAGCACACCATACCTTAAGGAGTCCCTTTTCATTTTTTCCCAAAGTTCAGACAGGCCTGAACCTTTGCTCAAAAAAATTGAGAAAGGTAATTATCTAAAACAATTTGATACGTCAATACAATTTTTCATATTTATCATAATACATTGATTATAAACATAATATATTTTTGTTTATCTTTGGAAAGTGTTTCAAAAAAACAGCAAAAGCGACCAGTTCACATTATTTTGGTTGATATACGATATTTTGTTAAGTAGTTGTTCTGTTCTTTATATCCCGCAGGCAGCTTCGTTTTCGGCAGGCAGTTGTTCTCAATTACATCTGCATTTTACAGAAATAGAAATCAATCTTCTATTTCAACCTTGGAATTCCCTTCACTCATTCCTCTCCCAACCGGCTCCGCCGAATTAACAGCAATGTCGAAATGAAAACTACTACCACTACTACCATCACCAACAACTCTGTGCCAAGTCCCGCCCATCTCAACTACCTGTTGGCTTCGGGAGGAAAAACCCAGCGGCTCGAACTGTTCGAGCAGGTCGCCAACAACCGGTGCATCGTCACTGAGACTGACTATGCCCGTCAGTCCAAGCCCTTCGAACGAAACACCACCGCAAAAGGCATCACTTTCAAAACGAAAAACGGTTCCTTCAAGCTGACCAGCCACAGGCAACCCAACGGCACCATCTTTGACCTCGTCAACCTGAAGGACAAATCCAGGCTCACCGCCCGACTGGTCATCGACCCCGACCACCTCTGCGAATTCCGCACGTATCAAAACTTCATGACCGCGACGCAGGGTTACTTTGGAGGAAAATTCAACCGGACTTCTCCCAGTGTGCCCTGCCTAATCATCGAATGGAAGGAAGCGACCTGTGTCCGCTCCGACTTGAACCGCGAAATTCTTCCACTGATTCTCACCGCGGCCGCCTTTGGCTATCTCAAATACTGGCGGCGAATTGCCCGGCGGGTGCGAAATCTAATTTCGTATTCCCCGCCCGCCGGCCCGCGTCCCTTTCTGGATTTTTCCTCCGGGGAAACTGCGCCAGCAGCCTCTGGCTCCGCCCAATAAACCACCAAACAAAAATCAAAAACAAAACACCCCATGAAAAACGAATCCCGAGAATTATTCAAACGAGTCGCCGCCGCACTGCAATCCAGCACTCCCGATAGTCTGGAAGAACTCGCGCTGACCGCCGACGAACTCGCCGGCGCAAAACATCATCTCGGTGACTCGGCGCTTCATCTCTGCGCCGAACTCGGACGCCTTGATGAAATCAAGTGCGGCGTCACCGCCGGACAACTTGCTCAAGCGGTCAATCCGGAGGGAATATCAGCCCTCTTTCGCGCGGCTCATTTCGGCTGTCTGCACCAGGTCAAGGGCGGGGTCACCGTCGAACAACTGAAGGGGCAAAAAAATCCGATGGGCGGCACGGCCCTGATGCAGGCCGCCCAGGACGGCTACTTGCACCAGATCGCCGGCGACATCACGGTTGCCGACCTGGACAATGAACGTCTGGACGACAACACATCGGCACTGCATCACGCGGCCTTTCAGGGTCAGCTCTATCTCCTGAAAGACGGCGTCACGGCCGATGAACTGGCGGCCGCCCGGGCAGACGACGGAAAAACCGCGTTGCACGCCGCCGCCAGTAGCCGGTGTCTCGACCAAATCAAGGGCGGTGTCACGCTCGCGCAAATGACCGCCGTCAAGGATGCCAAGGGACTGACTCCGCTGTATTGGGCGGCTCGCGAGGGTTCGCTCAACCAGATTAGCGGCGGAGTCACGACGGAACAGATGCAGTCCGCCCTCTGTGACGGCAAGCATTCGGCGTGGGACATCGCCGCTGAGAATCTGAACACCGACCAGATTGCCGACGCGGAAGCCGCCGAACCGCTGGCCAACCTGCGAAAGGACAAGGCAAAGTTTCTTGGACTGATTCAAATGGCCTGCGAAGGCGCCGTCCATGAAATAAATAACGGGGACAAGCAGTTCGGGGAACGGATGCTCATCAAGGCGGGCATTGACGGCTCTTGGAACGGCGACGCCTGCGGCAGAATCTCTGAAGCCTACCTGATGCTCGGCAATTTGCAGGAGGCGTTCAAATTCGGCGGCAAATCGGTTGAGCACCCGCCCGCATCTTTGGCCGCCTGGCAAAATTTTGCCGGCGTCTGCCTGGTATTGAAAAAATATCACCAGGCTGTCCTCGCCTTGGAGCAAGCTTTGCACCTCAATCCCCAATCCACGGAACTGATGATCCTGCTGGCTCTAGCCAAAAGTGAATTGGGCCACCCGCCCGCCGAAGTCGAAGCCTTGTCCCGCAAGGCCGTTGAAACCGACCCCGACTACCTTACGGGCTGGCAATGGCTCGCCGCCGTTCTCGAAGAAAACGGCAAGCATGAGGAGTCCGACCAGGCGCATTACGAATTTTGCAAGCGCAAGCTGGGAGGCGAAGCGGTCGAGTTCGGGTTCGCCGAAGGCCTTCCCGCTGGGTTTCTGGTCACCAAAGAGGGTGTGGAGCTCCTGCGAAAAGACGGCCTTATTTCCGACGGTGATCCGGCGCTCAATTGACAACGCAACGCGGCTGGCGGCGTCATCGCTGCCGGCCGTTCCTCAAAACTCCGTCTAACAAAATTCAAATCAAAATGACCCATGAAAAATAAAAACGAAATCCGCCTCTACGGAAAAAACCGCAAGCGCGTTGCCGCCGGCAAACGCCGCTACTGGACGGACATCGCCGCCTGGAATTCAAACCGTCAAAATCTTACCGGACGCCCACCTGTCCGCGTCAATGTCACGAGCAAAAGCAAGCTGCCCGAGTTTGCCAGTCTCTCGCCGATGCGCATCGGCCCGGTCGCCTGTTATCAGGAAAATGAAAAACCGGTCACCGCCGTCAATCTTGAGGTCGCGTGGCAATATTCCAAAATCTATTCGCACGTCATCGGCGATGACGGAAAACTGGTCGATGTCCGCGACCGGTTCCTGACCACGGACGCACAGGGTAATCCGGTTCCCACTCCCGAATGGTTCCGCTGGCGCGACGCGGCCTTCGCCAATCCCTGCTTCGACCACCGTCATCCCGATTTCAAGTTCAATAAAAAAATCGTGCGCCGGGCTTTCCCGAAAGGGTCACAAGTCGCCTGGTGGTATTGGGACGGCAAACTCCTCGATGCGGTCGAGGCCCGCCGGCAAATTTACGCGCGGCTGTATGAGCGGCACGTCAAATCCCTGCCGGGATTCCAGGCGTTGCGGAAAATCGTGGCGCGAGGCGACGACCTGCAAATCTTCGACCTCGATGGTTATGACTGGCAGGCGCTGAATCTCTCGCCCGCCGACTGCGTGCGCGACCTCAACCACAGCTTCGGCCATGGCATGGTCCTGGCATTTTTGCTCCACGGCATCCGCCCCTCAACCCTGAACCTTCAAACCAATTGACCCTATGTTAAACTGGCATCCTTACAACCAATTCGACTGGGGAAATTCGGCGCAGACGCGGTTCACGCCGCCGGAGAAAAACGAGTTCGAGCGGCTGGCGGCGAAAATATTGTGGGTGCCGGGCGTGGAGATGAACGACTGCTGGGGCACCGTGCATCCGCCCGGACGAAACGCGGTCGTCATCCAAGTTCACCCGCATGTCCGCCACCGGTTCGAGCGCAACGGCATCCGCCAGGTCGGACTCAAGATTTACAATCAGGTTGATGGCAAGGTCATGTGGCCTTCGGTTTCCAAGTTTCACGCTGCGCAACGGGAAAAATTGCCCGGCCTGCCCAACGCCCATGTGCAGGAGGTTTTCAATCATGGCGTCATCCAGGATGACCACGGTGTCGAACGCGGCTATCTGGTTCAGCAATGGGTCGAGGGTGTGGTGCTGGAGGAAAGAATCAAAGGCGATCTCACCGCCAGCGAGGTGCTCCAGATTGCCGACGACCTCTTTCAGCAAATCATCATCCCACTCTGGGCCAAGGGGAGCAGTTGGTGGGATGTCCGCGCGAGCAACTATGTCGTCACGACGGACGGGCGGCTCATGATGATTGATTCGGATTCGGTGGGTGCCTATGCCGACGAAATTCTTAAGACGCCAAAAGTTTTTGCGGAGCGGAACCACGGTTCCATCACCGCGATGAAACGTTACGCCACCATTTTGGTCACCATGGCCGGACGCCTGGCTGTGCGTGGAACCAAGGCAACTGTTCAATGGGAGGTTCGCGCATTGTTTGTCCGCCAGCTCCAGCCGGTTTTCGTTGAGCCTTATCCATTGCCGCCCGGCTGGAAAAAATCCGCCGGCCGCGCCTGGCAGAATTTCCGCGCCGGTTACGAAGCCCTGTTACGCCAGCCCAATATCCAACCGGCTCCGCCGAAATAAAATAATTTCCGTCCCAAACAAACAACCAACAACAAACAATGAAAAACCTAAACAACCTGACCCCCGAACAACTCCTGGTCACAACCGCCGCCACGCACGACCGGCTGCACAAGGTGCCCCCGCATCTGTTGACCGAAGCAAACCTGACCAAGCCCATCATGAACAATGAGACCTGCCTGCACTTTGCGGCACAGGGCCGGCAGCTAAAATACATCCCGCCTGCCATCCTGTGCGCCAAAAATTTGAACGTTCACGGCGAACACGGCTGGACCGTCCTCCATCACGCCGCGACCGACGGTTGCCTCGACCAGGTGCCGCGAGCGGAATTGAACACGTTCAATCTCACCCGACGGGATGACATCGGCGGCACGCCGCTGCACCGCGCCGCCCACTATGGTTTCCTCCGGCAGGTTCCGTTGGAAGTGCTGACCGAAAACAATCTGAACCTCCAGCGTGATTCCGGCCGCTCGGTCATCCACGTCGCCGCCCTCCACAAGCATCTCGACCAGATTCCGGTTTCTTGCCTGACGGAAAGAAGCCTCTTGCTCCAAGACAACGAGGGCAACTCGCCATTGCACATCGCGGCAATCCAAGGGTGTCTGCACCAGTTGCCGCCGGCAGTCATCAAGCCTCATCTGTTCATGGTGGAAAACAAAGAGGGCCTCACGGCGGCGCTGGCGGCGGTTATCAACGGGCATTTCCAGCAGTTCCCCACGGAGCTGCAACCGGCCATCCTCAACGCGCCGGACCAGCTCGGCAACACCGCGCTGCATCTGGCGGCCGCCGCCGGCCGATTGAACCGCATTCCCCGGCGGCTGCTGACGGAAACCAACCTGCGCCAAAAAAATAATCACGGGCAGTCGGTGTTTCACGCCGCCAGCGCCTACGGCCATCTGGACCAGCTACCGCCGGGGTTGCTGACGGCGGAAAACATGCTGGCCACCGACGCCCACGGGCTCTCACCGGTTGACTTCGCCTTCGAGACCAACCACGACGACCAAATTCCCCGGGCGGTGCTGAAATCGTATCCACCCATGGCCGACACCCTCCCGTAGCCAGCGGGATTTTCACCAAACCAAATATTTCCAACGGCGAAAAAAATTAAACCTAAAATAAATAGAAAGAAAAAATACCATGCGAAATACCCCCATCCAATGGACCCATTCGACCATCAACCCGGTGATGGGTTGCGACGGCTGTGAATTATGGCCATCAAAATCCAACCTGCTCCGAACCTTGAAAGCCACCATTCAGGCCTCCGCCTATCCACCGCCGGAGCCGAAGATTTCCGAGGCGATTGCCGCTGTCACCGGCACACTTTCCACCACTTCGGAAATTCATGCCGCCAGAAAGCGGGTGGCGGCCGACTTGGTGGCCAGGCTCCAGTTGCCCGCCGCCCTGGCGGAAGTTTTGGAGCATGAAGTTCGGAAAGGTTGCAAGTGCTACGCCGGTCTTCTGGGCACTATGCGCCCCGGTCATGCAGGCTATGCCGACCGGTTTGAGCAGCCAAAGATTTTCCCAGGTCGGGTGGCCAAGGCCGCTCGTTGGGCTCCGCCTTCCGCCGCCGAGGTTGCGGACAAACCCTGGCTAACCGGTGCGCCTCGGATGATTTTCATTTCCGACATGGGCGATGCGCTCAGCCAGGATGTGTCCTTCGAATACCTGAAAAAGGAAATCATCGAGTCGGTCAATTCTATCGAGGGCTCGCGCCACCTCTGGCTCTGGCTGACCAAACGGCCGAAACGGATGGCAGAGTTCGGTCAATGGCTCGCCGATCAAGGCGCGCCCTGGCCGGACAACTTGGTCGCGATGACCACCGTTACTTCCCACGCAACCCGCGGACGTGTGGATGAGTTGCGCAAGGTGCCGGCGAAATTTAGAGGTTTGTCCTGCGAACCAATATATTCGGAGCTGGACCTAAATCTGACCGGCATCGACTGGCTCATCGCTGGCGGTGGCAGTGATATTTTCGCCGAACCCTTCCACGTCGAATGGGCGCTGCAACTGCAAAAACGGTGTCGTGAATCCGGCACGGCTTTTTTCTTGAAACAACTCGGACGGAATCCGTCCTTCAACGGCGAGCCGCTCCGCTTGACCGACGGCCACGGCGGGGATTGGGACAAATGGCCGGAATCGGCCTGGCGGGTGCGGGAAATTCCGGCGGGATTCCGGCGATGATTTTTATGCGCGAGCGGACGGCGCCATCCGGTCCGCGCCCAAACCCGGCCGGGCCTATGGCCGGGACAACCTGATAAACAAATGAAAATGATAATAAATCGGAAACGCTACGACACGGCCACGGCTGAAGAAATCGCCGACTGGTGGAATGGATGTTCCACCAGTGACTTCAACTATTGTGCCGAAACATTATACCGGACTAATAATGGCACCTGGTTCCTGCACGGCTGCGGGGGAGCGCTCTCGCAGTATGCGGAATCCACGGGCAATGGAAACTCCACCTCCAGCGGCGAGACCATCATCCCGCTGGACGAGGACGCGGCAGCTGACTGGCTGGCCGAACATAAGCCGGCGCTGTTTGAAAAATATTTTTCCCACCTCGCCACGGACGCCTGAACCGTCACCACCCGGAAAATTAAAAAAAAGAAGGACACCCCCCAACCCTTAAAATGAGATGTATGAGAGTAACACCTACAAACAACCAAAGGTTGCGCGACAACATCAATGTTGCCATCGCGCAAGAAACCAACGCCACCCAAGCCGTCCAGTATTTCCGAAAACAACTCGAAGTTGAATTCGGAATGCCGGTCGTCTTTGAGCCGCTCCAATCCAATTCAGACGGCGGCGGAATCGTCCGGCCCTACTGGGACCAAAGGACGGATGTCCGCCAGCATTCCATCTGCCTGAAACCCTGCGAAAAATGGGCCAAACCCCACAAGCTCGCCCATGAGCTGATGCATGTCGCCTTGGAATGTGAGGCTCATGCCGCCGGCAAACGCCTGACTTGCGGCATGTCGCCGCAGACCCAAACACGGCTGTTAGCCCTGTGCGACAAGCCCCCAAAGCGCGATGATGCCCACCTTATCAGGCAGATTGCGTGCTTCGCCAAAAACACGACGGTTGACATAGTAGTGGAGGCCAGGTTGCAGCGCGAATTGCCCGCGATTGCCGCCGCGCAGTTTGTTGACGTGCACTTGTTTGACAGCGTGAACCGAAGCTCTCTGCAAGGCTGGCAGGTCTCGCCCATCCTGCGCCAGGCTCTGGAAGCGCTGGTGGCGGTTCGCTCCCTGTTTGTGGACACCTGCTTTCCCGACCCGTCCCATGTCAATTTTGAGCGTTTTCGCGGCACGCCGGCGGGAGACCTGGCCAAACAAATGTTTGCCGAGTTCAAAACCCGTTTTGACTGCGGACTGCAGCCCGGTGAACACTACGAGTTGATGAACCGTCACGCGGAAATCATCGGGTTGCCGGACCTGCACAGCTGGTCGCCCGAGCCGGCGTTCCGGCTGCCCCAACCGGTTCCCAGCCTGTCATTGGTTTTGAACGATTTGGGCATCGCGTGAAAGTCGGACACCTTGTCAGGAAGACCGCTTTTGTGCCGACCGAAGCAGTTGCACAAAGCGGCTTCCTTGTGTCCCGTGCCCGTTCTGCCGCCAGGAAAATTCGGCCAAATAGCCGGGCAGGTTCCGGCGGTCAATGCCATCCCACCCAACTTTTTCCAGCCAGGCTCGCAGCCGGCTGGCAATCTTTTCGGTCGCCGGTTGTTGACTGGATTTTCTTCGCGCGACCGCACCCGCCGCTGTCACGGATGACAGCCATTTTTTGATGGTAGCTGCTTGCTCGTCCGGCAAGACCCCCGCCCGCGTCCGTTTCTTGTTCCCAGACTCCGCCAAAATAGGCACAACTTTTTGGCTGTCTGCCCGTGCGTGGGGATGCGCCAGCTTCAGCAGTTTGAATTCCAGTTTGCCTTCCAGCTTTGGCAATGACGCCGCCATGATTTCGCGCACCAGTTGCACGCTCCGGTAATAGGTCCGGTTGCTCCCCAAATCCAGCACCAACCGCTGCGCCTCCGGCCCGCGCAATAACCGGACATCAAAACCTGACGGCGCTCCCGCCGCCAGCCAGCAGATTTTGCAGAAATCCTGCAGCCTGATTTTCAGCGCATGCAGCCGGGTGCCCGCCAGCGGGCGCTCCTGCCAGCCGCACTTTTTGCAAACCCGATGCCACATCACCGGCCGGCCACCCGCCGCCACGCGTTTCATTTCTCGCCAGCGGATGCTCTGGCAATTCGAACAGCAAAAGCGGGTGCTGCGCCGCAGCTCAAAAATGCGCCGCTGGCAGGCCTCCTCGCTCCCAAATTGCCGCAGGTATTCCGTTTCGTTTCTGGGTATGTAAATCCGCATGGTGTCTTTAAGTATAGTGTTCTAAGTGATAAATACAAACACACCGGCGATTTTAAAGAAAGGGTCAGAACCATTGTAAAAACAGCCTAATCCGGATGTGCTGGCATTTTTGACCTGCAAACCTATCTCGTATTCATGATGAAGGTTATGCCTGCCAACCAAGAATCCGGGACCACCGTCCAGCTGGTCTTCGTCCTTCCGGGTGCCCCGGAAGATGGTGACAGCGCGTCCGCGTCGGCCTGCACCCCCAAGCTGTTTGTGCGGGCCGAGGAATTGCCCGCCATTTTCAGCTCGGAGAAGGTCGCCAAGATTCTGGCGAAACATTGCCTGACGCCCGTGGTCCAGAGCGCCAGCCGGCTGAAACTCTACTGGCTCGGCGATGTCGTGGCCGTGGCCGACCAGCTCCGCCGGGGTGAAATCGGCGTCAATGTCGCCGAGGAATCGGTTTTCCGGAAAACCGCGCCAAACACTTCGTCATGATTTCACCTCGAAAATATGAGTGCGTGGTTCGTGGCAAGCGCATGTTCCGGGTCTGGATGGGCAAGTCCCTGACCGGTGGCAAAGTGCGCCAGAAATATTTCTACAAGGAGCCGGAAGCCGACCAGTTCATCCAGCAAATTGTCGACGCCCACCAGCGGGAGGGTCAGCAGGCTTTCCTGCTGAACTTCGAGCAGCGGTTTGAGGCGGTCAAGTGCCTGCAAAAACTCGAACCGTTCGGCATTTCGCTGATGGATGCCGTCGAGCATTACATCACGCAGCATGGGGCCAAGATTTCCGGCAAGACCGTCGCCCATGTCACCGAGGAATTCTTGAAGTCCTGCCGCCGCAGCAATCTCAAGCCGCGCACCATCGTCCAATACGAGAGCGACCTCTCGGTCTTTGGCGAGGCCTTCGGCGACAGCCAGTTGGTGGCAATCACGCGCGAGGATCTTGAGGAATGGCTAGATGAATCCGACTGGGCGGCCCGCACCAAGTGCAACAAGCTGACCACGCTCACGACCTATTACACTTTTGCCATCGAGAAGGGGTTCTGCAATGTCAACCCGGTTACCAACATCAAACGCCCCAAGGTGGACGACGAACCAATCGGCGTGCTGACCCCGGAACAGACCCAGTCGCTGTTGAATCAGGCCGCCATCGACCACACAAAGATGGTGGCCGGTCTGGCCATCGCCAT
>Ga0209698_10001919_pt1 | contig 23874 bp, 21 predicted proteins | sample LitLauG_LLR_2012_FD_187203 | JGI IMG/M metagenome (GOLD analysis project Ga0209698, IMG submission 187203) | Freshwater sediment microbial communities from Pennsylvania, USA - Little Laurel Run_MetaG_LLR_2012 (SPAdes) (version 2) | ecosystem: Environmental > Aquatic > Freshwater > Creek >... | reverse complement strand
CCAGCAATTTGCGGAACAGCCGATCCACATGAACGTCGCGTTTGCCGCGTTCTCCCGCTTCGACGTCGAACTCAAGATTCGAGTACGAAAGCCCGGCTTCGCGAACGTGAGCCAGCGCATGCTCGGCCAGCGGAGCGCGCCCCAGATTCGTATGCAGAATGACCCCGGTTGCATTGATGACAGGCCGCAAGGAGTAACTCAGAATGCTGCGCAGCCGGGCCTCCACCGCGCTGTTCAATCCCTCTAAGGCGAGACGTAATCCCACGCCATCCAGCAGGCCGGAGGAAATCTGCTCGCGCAATCGCCCGATCACCGAACGGATCGCATCGGTCACAGCAGTCGCTCCGTGTTCGTCGATGAGCGCCGCGAACTGGTGTGCGCGGAGAAGTTCGTCCACCGACGGCAGCTCGCGAAACAGGTCTGATTTCGCTACGCTCTTCATCTGCGGATTATCCCACGTGTGGCGCCTCTCCATGCCGATCGTCAGAGAGTATGCAAGTACGCCAGCAGATCCTGCACGTCTTGCGAGCTCAGTTTCTGGCTGTAGCTGGGCATCTCGCCGCGCCCCACGCGAACGATATCGGTGACTCGCTCATCGTTAGCCGGCAAGCCACTCAGCGAAAGATATTTGTGCTGAAAGATTCCTTTCAACCCCGGACCTTTTTTGCCTCGCTTGGAATAAGGCTCGTGACAGCGGCCGCACTCTGCGTCGTAAATCCGGCGCCCTGCGGATTGCTGCGCGTTGAGTCCGAGTTCCGCGTCGGATTTACGCCGTTCCACGTCGCACGCGGCCAGGGCGGCAATGGCCAGCAACGCCGCCAGCGTGCCCACCAAAAAAAAGAGATGGAAGCGAATCTTCACGGCAAAGCCCTTTTGTTCCGATGGCATGATTCTTATCCGATGGTGTGCGCTACGCGGCTTCCCCGTCCGCTTTACAATAATAGAGCAAAGCTCTTGAGCCATTGGGCCATGACCATCGCGATCAAGCGAGTGTACGAACCTGCATCACGCCGGGACGGGACGCGGGTGCTGGTCGATCGACTCTGGCCCCGCGGATTGACCAAAGAAATGGCCGCCGTCGACGAGTGGCTGCGCAATCTCGCGCCGTCACACGAGCTGCGCCGCTGGTATCATGCCCGGCCTGATCACTGGGAAAGTTTCCGCAAGAAATATCTGAAAGAGTTGTCTCAGCCTGCGTGCGAGGAAGAACTGCGAAGGCTTTACGAACTGGCCCACAAGAAGAAGCGTCTCACACTGCTGTTTGCCTCGAAGATGGAAACGCGCAACAACGCCACCGTCCTCCAAGAACTTCTTGAGGGAGGGCGCAAACCTCCCACGGGAACAGGCCCCGGAGCCGCCTACGCCATGCGCAAGCGCGAAGCCGCCGTGCGCCGCAGATAACATCTCGCTTCCAGCTTTCTCCCAACCGTTCATTTAGAATCGTGCCGCATGAGACCCGTTTTTCACTGGAGCCTCGCCACGCGCGCGCTGGAGCTCGGCAAGCGCACGCTGATCATGGGCGTCGTCAACGTTACTCCTGATTCCTTTTCCGACGGTGGCAAATTCCTCGACCGCGACAAAGCCGTGGAGCAGGCCGAGCGCCTGCTCGAGGATGGCGCCGACATCATCGATATCGGTGGCGAATCGACGCGTCCGGGGGCGCGGGTGGATGCCGGTCCGCCGTCAAAGCAGCCTCCCGAATTAGCTCGTGTAGGGGCGGACGCATTCGTCCGCCCCGCGAGCAACGCGAGCGCCAGCGCAACGAGCCCGCCGGCTGTGAGTGCAGAAGAAGAACTCAAGCGGGTAATCCCGGTGATCACCGAGCTGAAAAAGCGGCATCCAAAAATCCTCATCTCAATCGACACTTACAAATCGGCAGTCGCCCGCGCCGCCATGAACGCTGGCGCCGAGATCGTGAATGATGTCAGCGGACTGCGCTGGGATCCTCGGATGGCGAAGACCGTCGCAGATCTGAAGTGCGGCACGGTGCTGATGCACATGCGCGGTCGTCCTGAGGACTGGCGCAATTTGCCCGCTGCGGCCGACATTGTGCTCTTGGTCAAGCGCGAACTGAAGGAGTGGGCGGAGCGTGCGGTCCTCGCGGGAGTGCGTCGGGAGCGGATCGTGCTCGATCCGGGATTCGGCTTCGGCAAAAGCTTCGACGAAAATTATCCGCTCATCGCGCGGTTTGAAGACCTGCAGGCGGCAGGGTTCCCGCTCTTGGTGGGAACTTCACGAAAGTCGTTTATCGGAAGGACAGTGGGCGCCGGCAAAGATGTACCCGCAGAGCAGCGCCTGTATGGAAGTTTGGCCACACAAACTGCCCTGATTCTGAAGGGCGCTCACATCGTTCGCAGTCACGATGTGAAAGCGTCGCTGGAAGCCGCGCGCATCGCGGATGCAGTTCTGCTGGCGCGATGAAGAGCCTCGTATTCTTCCCTCACGACAAATTTCCCTGGTTTCCTTCCGGAAGGGTCGTCCTAGGTCTAGAACGTCTTGGATGAATCCAGCAGAATGGTCACCGGCCCTTCATTCACCAGCTCCACCTGCATCATTTCCTGGAACCGTCCGGTCTCGACGCGCAGGCCGGCGGCGCGGATGCGCTCCACGAAAAGCTCATAGAGCTGTCGCGCTGCTTCAGGAGGGGCGGCGTCGTCGAACGACGGCCGCTTCCCACGTCGAACGTCTCCGTAAAGGGTGAACTGCGAAACCGCCAGCACGCTCCCACCGACATCGAGCACACTGCGGTTCATCTTGCCCTCGGCATCTTCGAAGATGCGCAGGCCCGCGATCTTCTCCGCCATGTACTTCACATCCGACTCGCTGTCATCCCGTCCCACGCCCAGTAAAACCAGAAGTCCCAACCCGATCTCGCCCGCGATCCATCCGTTGACGATGACCTTGGCACTGCTTACGCGTTGTACCACCGCTCGCATTCGTTTCCACTGCCTCGCGATTGCACGGGTGCAAGACATCGCAACCCGCCGATTGACCTCCGATAACGGCAACCGTTAGGATCAGGAGTGCAATCTCAACATAACAGAGGCTTTGCCGGAAAAGACATTGCCCTTCCTTTACACTAATTCACCCGGACAATTACACTACACGTTCGCCTGATTCGTACCGCAGTGAGCAGGGTGTGCCGGAAATTTGATGGTCGAGATGCCCCACCGGGCAGGAAGACATGCTGCGATTGCGCGACCAGACATCCGAAATTCAAATCTAATCGAGGCAAGCGAGGAGACATATGGCAGCCGTAGACGACAAGGTAAAGCAGATCATCGTGGAGCAGTTGGGTGTGGATGAAGGCGAAGTCACGGCGAGCGCATCATTCGTCGACGACTTGGGCGCCGATTCGCTCGACACCGTGGAATTGGTGATGGCTTTTGAAGAAGCCTTCGACATCGAAATTCCCGACGAGGACGCCGAAAAGATTCGTACCGTGCAGGATGCCGTCGACTACATCGGCAAGCACGCCAAGGCGGGGAAATAGTTGAACAATGGACGCAGGGTCGTAGTCACGGGCCTCGGGCTCGTCTGCGGCGTGGGCAATTCCACGGACGAAGTCTGGAAAGGCCTGCTGTCGGGCAAGAGTGGTGTGGCCCGCATCACCGGCTTCGATGCCAGCAACTTCGCCTGCCAGATCGCCGCCGAGGTGAAGAACTTCGACCCTCTGAAGTACATCGAGAAGAAAGAAGTCAAGAAGATGGGGCGCTTCATCCACTTTGCCCTCGCGGCAGCCCATGAAGCGATGCAGATGTCGGGGCTGAAGATTACGCCGGAAAATGACGAGCGAGTCGGTGTCCACATCGGATCTGGCATCGGCGGATTCGATATCATCGAGCGCGAACACACTGCGCTGATGGAAGGCGGCCCACGCCGGATCTCTCCGTTCTTTATTCCGTCAGCCATCATCAACCTTGCTGCTGGGCAGGTCTCGATGCGCTATGGTGCGAAAGGGCCGAACGAGGCGACGGCCACGGCATGCACCACCAGCGCGCACTCCATTGGAGATTCCTTCCGCATCATTCAGCACAACGACGCCGACGTGATGATCGCGGGCGGCGCCGAGGCTGCAATTACACCCATGGGCGTTGGCGGTTTCGCCGCCATGCGCGCGCTTTCGACGCGCAACGATGACCCCGAGAAGGCTAGCCGGCCCTGGGATCAGGGGCGCGACGGATTCGTTATCGGCGAAGGCTCCGGAATCATGATCCTGGAGGAACTGGAGTTTGCCCGCAAGCGCGGCGCTCCCATCCTTGCCGAAATCGCCGGGTACGGAATGTCAGGCGATGCTTACCACATGACTCAGCCCGCTCCGGAGCATGAAGGCGGGTTCCGCGTCATGCGCAATGCCGTGCGCGATGCTGGAGTTTCGCCCAATGTCATCGGGTACGTGAACGCGCACGGCACCTCGACGCCCATTGGCGACACGCTGGAAGCCCATGCCATCCGGAACTTTTTCGGAGATCACAAACTCGCGGTTAGTTCGACCAAGTCCATGACCGGACACTTGCTCGGTGGTGCCGGCGGTCTCGAAGCAGGCATTACGGTCCTCGCCCTGCGCGAACAGATTCTGCCGCCAACCATGAACCTCGAGAACCCCGACCCCGATACGGCAGGGATGGATCTGGTACCCAACCAGGCGCGCAAAGCCGACCTCGAATACGCCATGTCGAACTCCTTCGGCTTCGGCGGCACCAACGGCGCTCTCCTCTTTCGCCGCTGGACGGAATAGCTCACCAAATCTAGGTGCCCCGTCCTTGTCGCATTTTGTGCGACAGAGCCTGCCCTGAGCGAAGTCTAAGGGGTGGGGATTTTGACTTCCCGGCCAGAGACTCACCTCTCGCCAAGAACGCACCCCAAGAACAGGGCCACCGCTGCAAACCCCGCATTCCACGCGGCTTTTCGCGCCGTAATGTCCTTTCTCACGCCGCTGTCTGTCTTGGTAATGAACTTTCTCTCGCTGCAACTTGTCCCTTTGGAACTTTGCAACCCGCCCCGACGGCCGCACAATGACGATCGAAAGTGGAGTCTTCCCTGACCATGGATAAAGCTTTCACGACGACCTTCACGCCTTCCCCAATCATTCGCAAAGCCGCTGCCCGCGCCGCCTTGGTGGGCTTTAATGATTCAACCCACATGCTCTTGGCTGAGTGCTTCCGACAATTCGGAATCGAACCCGTCCCCGTGGTCTCCGACGCAACCGACCGTCTACGCCGCGAGAAGTTTGAAGCTTGCGTCCTCCCCCTGGCGGATTGGACCGGCTCCGAGTCGGTAATGGAAGCCGCGCGAGGCTCCCGTTCCAACAGCCGCTGCGTAATTTACGGCGTCGGCGGCAGCGCCCAGGATGCCATGCGCTACTCCAGATACGGCATCAACGCCATGTTCCAGGAGCCGCTCGAACGGCCCGCGATGCTGAAACTGGTGCGTGCCACCCGGCTGCTCGTGTTGCACGAATTCCGTCGCTACGTCCGCGTTCCCGTCATGACGGAGGTCTCGCTCGTCGGCGACGGCCGCCGCGTTAGCGCTACCACCATCGAGATCAGCTCGGGCGGCATGTCCATCAAGACCGGTGAGGAGTTCTCGACGAATGTGAACCTCGAAGTTTCCTTCGCGCTGATGACTCTGCCCCGGGTCAACGTCCGCGGCATTGTCAGCTGGAATAGACCCAAATCGCTGGGAGTCCGCTTTGATCCCAACGACGAGCGCCGCCTGAAGATCAAGACCTGGATCGATTCGTATCTCGAGAACTAGCGGATTCTCCGCGTCGTAAAAGCGCGTGGGTGTTCTCCGAAGCTCTTCTCTGCGTTCTCTGCGACGTTGTTCTCAGCGGCCTCAGCGGTGAATCTTTTTTGCCGCCCAGTACAATAGCTGCGTGTCCGAAGCTGCCCCCGAACTAGCATCGGCTCCGCCCGAATCCGGCCCGCGCCGCTGGACCCTCCGCCAGCGCATCGTCTTGAGCCTGATCGTGGCCGCCGGATCTACCCTCATCCGTCTCCTCGGATCGACTCTCCGCGTAGCGGTTTCGTACGAAGATGGCGCGCAGACAACCCTGGAGCAGAGTCCCCTGGTCGCCTCGTTCTGGCACTCCTGCATTATTCCCGCCACCTACATCTGTCGCGGCCTGGGCGTCCGTGTAATGAGCAGCTTCAGCTACGACGGCGAATACATGGGCCGCATCATCAAGCAGTTCGGATATGTGCCGGTGAAAGGATCGAGCAGCCGCAACCCCGTCCGCGCCCTCCTCGGACTCCGCCGCGCTCTCGAAGAAGGCTGGACTGTGGCCTTCACCCTCGATGGCCCGCGCGGTCCGCGCCACAAGGTCAAACCTGGTCCCGTGGGACTCGGACGTTCCACGGGCCTGCCCCTAACCGCATTTCACGCAGGGGTCGACAAGGCGTGGGTTCTCAACAGTTGGGACCGCATGATGATCCCCAAGCCTTTCTCGCGGGTCCTGTTGCGCTTTGGGAAGCTGATTCAGGTGCCGACGGACGCGACGGACGAAGATCTCGCGCGCTACAGCGACGAACTGCAAGCCACCTTGGATCGAGTGTGCGAGTTTGCCCAGGCGAACGTCAGCAAGGTGGGGTCCAGCGAGTTTCCGTATTACAAACGGCCGTGACTAGAAGATTGATTTACTTCTTGTGAACTGAGGCATCTTCCTGTAGTGCCGACTCCGCTTCTCTCTTCAGATCTTCGCAGAGGTTACGCAGAGCGGAAGGGCAGTGCTGGATTGCGTTTGCGTGAATCTTTTTCACATCGCCCATGTCGAGCGTGGCATCAACGTGGCCCAGCACGAAATCCCTGAAATCCTTGTCCTTTTTGGCGAGTTGAGACAATCTTGAAAGGGTCTGCCAGTGGTCTACCAAAATCCCGGCAACCGACTCGCTGTACCCTTCCGCGGCCGAGGCGTTGCCGCAGTGGGCGTACAAACGATAGGACCTGTAGAGGGCGTCCCACGTGCGTAGGCTGTCAGCTTCGGCCTCAGACTGCTGACTCTCCGCATCACTACAAGGTTTCTGCTGAGCCAGCGTAGCAACGGACTGAATGCAGATTGCTAAAAACAGAGCCAATATTCTCGACATGGCCCGCACTACTCCATTGTCGATCCCAACTGCGTATACCGGTATTTCTTCCCATCCCAGAACAGCACCGACGAAGTGCTCTCGCCCTCCCCGGCCTCTTCCATGTAGATGCCGAGCACGGTTTTCTTTTTCATGACCAGGCGTTTCACCGCCAGCGTCTTGAATGGAATGTTGATCATCAGGTACTTGGCTTTAGGTTTTTCTGCCCGCCATCCGTCCTTTTCGTCGCCGTGAATGATCAACAGGCTCAGCCCGCGGCGCTCCGGCTCATCCGAGGCAAACGTGGACGTGACCTTCACGTCTCCGTATCCGAGAAACGTGTCGTAAGGATCGGCAACCACAAAACCATATTCGTCCTTGTCCGCCATCGGATTTCTGCACTTGGCAGCGACCACCAGGTCTTCCGCGCCGTCTCCGTCGAGATCGGCAACAAACTGTGGCGGCCCCGGCATCAGCGAACAGCCGTCCCCAAACTGCTTGTGAATGAATTCGTCCGTGACCGGCGGCGAAGGCTGCTTGGCGCGCGCGGGTGGTTCAGCTGGCTTTTTCTGAGCGATGGCAGTCGCAATGAGAACCGCGACGACTGGGAGCAAAACAAATCTACGGCACGACATAGCTTTCACTCTAGTCCGGTTTTGTACCCGAGGGTAGAGACTGAGTGGTGACGGAGGTAACAGGTAGCGCCGGCGTCCCCGCCGGCTGTCGCGAGGGCGTCCCGCCCTCGCAGCCCCGATGCTGCAATTGGCAGGTGGCGCTACCGGAAATGCTCCCATCCGCGCGGATGCAGTTCATACCCCACACTCTTCTCATTCTGCACGAACATTCCGCGAGATCGCGTGATCTGTCCAATCTGCGTGATGGCAACTCCCGCAATTTGCCTCGGCATGCGTTTCCCTTGCGGCGCGGTAAACAGCAATTCGTAGTCTTCCCCTCCATGCAAGGCAAGATCGAGATCGACTTCGCGGGCGGGTTTCCCCACATACGCACGCGGAATCAGAGATGAATCGATCTCCGCTCCCACGCCGCTTTCTTCGCAAATGTGCGCCAGGTCGGTCGAGAGCCCGTCACTGGTATCGATCATGGCCGAGGCCAGACTCTTCTCGCGAAGAACGCGTCCAAGTTCGACTCGCGGTTCCGGATAAAAATGTCGGACATAGTCGCGCGGATTCACCTTCTTGCCGCCTCTCTGTCGCCTCATCCTCACAACCGCGGCGGCGGATCCTCCCAGTTTCCCACTCACATAAATCCGGTCGCCCGCCTTCGCGCCTGAGCGAAGAATGGTCTTCCCCTTCGGCACGCTTCCGACCACGATGATGTCGGCAAGAATCCCGCCGGGAGACTCCGCGGTATCGCCTCCCGCGACAGCAGTTCCGTGCTTCCCGGCCAGGCTGATCAGGCTGTGAGCGAAGCGGCTGACCCACAATTGGGGCAGGTCGTGCGGTAAGGCCAGAGATAAAAAGACGGCAACCGGCTCTCCGCCCATCGCAGCGATGTCGCTTAATCCGCGCGCCAGGCAACGGTGGCCAACCGACTCCGGCGGATGCCAGTCACGCCGAAAGTGGATGCCCTCCAGCGTGAAGTCCGTCGTGACCAGACAGTCTCTTCCCGCGAGCAGGCGCAGCACGGCGCAGTCATCTCCGATTCCGATGAGAATGGCGCGGCTCGCGCTGCCACTGCGCCCGCGGATCGAAGGCCCCGCCATCCGGCGGATTTGGGCGATCAGAGCTTTCTCAGGGAGCGGCACGCGCCTTTACTATACCGCTGGCCCTGAGATTCGGGCTCCGTGCGTCGGGCTTCAGGCGTCGGCCACACTTTGCCGACGCCCCTCGCTAGAACGCCGCCGCCCAACGCCCGCCGCCCATTGGTTACCTGTCCCATGGTGACCACCGGAAGGCACGCCTTCGGTAACCGGGGGTGGCCTATTGAATCGTTGACAGGGGGAACCCAGTTTGTTACCGTTAACCAGTCTTTCACAAAACCTTTGGCCGGAGCTTCAAGTTCTGCAAAGAGTTAACATTGCAGACGAGTTAGATTTTCAGGTTCCGGTCGCTGTTCTTGGTAGGGACGGGCGCTGGAGAGTTTCCATTCCCAAGATGGGAAATGCGACCCGTAAAAGTCAGGTGGTCCGAACAGGCGTTCCGATCGTTGCGACACTGAGCCTGAAATTCCGGACCTGATGCTTCAAAACTTAGAGGAATCGATTTTGCAGAAACGCTTCTACATCCTTTTCGTGGCCCGCGGGGACGACGGGCAGTTGCGCAAGGTATCCATTCCCGTCCACTACCTCTACGTTTTCGTCATCGGCGCCGCCATCGGATTCCTCAGCCTGACCGGAATTGCCAGCTCTTATACCCGCATGCTGTTGAAGGTTTCCGAGTTCAACCAGTTGCGCACGGAAAAGGACCAACTGAAGAGCAACTATTCCCGCCTCGAACAGGTCGCCAAAGAGCGTGATTTGCAGGTCGCATCGCTGGGCTCGATCGCCGGCGAAGTTTCTGCGCTTTATGGTCTGAAAGCGCAGCCCACGCTGGTCACCGCGACGTCTGAGCAGATTCAGGATGCCGAAGTCAGTTCTTCGCTGGACCAGTTGCATGCTCTTCGCACTTCCGCGCTGACCGGTGCCACCATGGTTGGCTTGACCATGGGCCTGACCCGCAATGTCACGACCGCCGACTGGATCAAAGCCAATTCAGCTCCAAACCTCTGGCCGGTCGAAGGCCAAGTGACGGGCAGCTTCGGTGAGCGCATTGATCCGTTCAACGGTGAAGGTGCGTTCCATAGCGGAGTCGATATCGGCAGCAGCTACGGTCATCCCATTGTTGCTCCCGCCGACGGCGTCGTTACCGTGACCGACACGATGGGCGGCTATGGCAAGACCATCATGATCAATCACGGAAACGGCATCAGCACCCGCTACGGACATCTTTCTGGATTTGCCGTAACCGCCGGGCAGCACGTCCAGCGCGGCGAAACGATCGGCTATGTCGGAGAAAGCGGACGCTCCACCGGTCCCCATCTTCACTACGAAGTCCGCATCAACGACACTCCAGTCAACCCGTACAAGTACCTCCGCATGACGGTGGCCCACACCGGCGGCTTCGCCGCAGGAAGCTAAGAAGCCGTTGCTCGTTTCCTAAAGCCCTTCAAGGATAACGGTGCTCCAGTACACTCACGCGTCGGAAGAGTCGCGTGCTCCGCGTCTTGACAGCGAAGCCCATTAGATTTTCGCTTTGCTAGGAGCTAGGAGCTAGGAGCTAGGAGCTAGGAGCTGCCCTTACGGCGCCTGCAGATCCAACGCATACACCTCATGCGAGCTCACATCCCGCACGGCCAGCACGCTGCCATCCGGTGCCACGCCCGACCACGCTCCCCACACGCCGCTGAACCGCCGCAGATCTTTCCACGAAAGAAAGCGCTCAGATTTGGACTCACCGAGCTTCAGCCGATGCACGGCAGGCTCAGCGGAAAGAAAGCGTTCAATGTAGATCGACTTCCCGTCTTTCGCCCACACGGGATAGCCGATCGTCCCATCATCGGTGTGCAGCCAAACCGACCACTGCTGCGTACTGAAATCGAACAGCATGAGACTTCGCGAATCTGGCGACAACGCTGCCAGATGACTGCCATCCGGAGACCAACGCGGACTGAACAAGCCCCGCGAACCTGGAATAGCCGACATCTGTTGCGTCGCCCGATCGAGTATCTGGATCTCAAGTTCACCCAGATCCAGCCCGTACGACGGCCGGCCAAAAGCGATCCGCTTGCCGTCTGGGGACCAGCTTGCGTCGTTCTCCTCGCGGTCTTGTGGCAGGAGTTCCTGGGGCGTTCCCCCTTGCGGCGAAACCAGATAGATCTTCCACGGCTTGCCCGCTTCCGTTCCGATGAAAGCTATTTGTTTTCCGTCGGGCGACCAGCGCGGCAGAGTCGCATACAGCGGCCAGAACGTTAGCTGCATCTTTTGTGTGCCGTCAGTTCTCGCGCGCCACAGCGTCAACTCCGGATAGCTCACGTAAACGATCCATTGACCGTCAGGCGAGAAGTCGGCTTCTCCCGCCGACACTCCGGAAACATACGACACGAACTGGCGCGATCCCGACTCGTAACGCACCAGTTCGCCCTGAAGCAGGACGCCGTTCACGAACACGCGCTTTTCCTGCGGCGCGAAGACCGGGTCCGAGTACCACAACGGTCCAGATGTGAGCTGCACCGGTGGGGTCTTGCGGAACAAAGAACGTGGATGCTCGCGTACCAGCCACAAGTCTTTGGAGCCTGTGGCAGCCTGCACCACGAAGACGTAGTACTGGCCATCGGCACTCCAGTCGCCGCAGCAGATCATCGAGTCAGCCTTCCAGCCAGGAAACACCGGATGTAGATCGGAGCCATCGACCTTCATCTCCCATAGTGAGGATATGTTTTTCCCCGTGGGCGCAAACGTGAAACGCAACCGCTGTCCGTCGGGCGAGAAGCGGATCAGGCCGGGCATTCCCGCGAAACTCTTCAGCTTCCGGCTGTGGCTGCCGTCCGCGTCGGCCAGGTACAGATCCACCCCTCGTGTGTAGACGAGTTGGCGTCCGTCTGGAGACCAACGCGCCGCTCTCCCCTCGCTGTCGGCAAGCCGCCGCAGAGACCCGATCGGCAGTGGCAGGGCCCAAAACCGGGAGGGGGCCGTGCCGCTGTACTCGGCTACCAGCAGGGAGGAGTGGTCCGGGCTGATGTCGTAAACGTTTGTATTTTGGAAAGGTGTGCTCAAGGCAAGCGTCTCGCCGCCGGCCGTCGAAACTTGCCCCAGCTGCAGATGTCCACCTGAGAACTGACTGAAGTAGATTCTCGAGCCGTCGGTCACCAGCTGTGACTTGAAGAAGCCATCCCGAGTAATCTGTTTCACGCCCGTCACTCGGACCGGGGCCACCGGGGTCAGCACCCAAACCGTCGCCGCCAACACCAGAAACAGGGCTGCAACCGCCATCGACGCCAGCCGCTTTGTCCTCTTCGCCTGCGACCGTATCGGAGCCTGACGCGCGTGGCTTTCAGTTCCAAGGAACTTGTCGGAATCCGTATCCCGCTTCAGTCGCTTCAGGTCCGCGCGCAGTTCGGAGGCGCTCTGGTAGCGCACGTCTGGATCCTTCTCAAGCGCAGTGCTGATGATCCGCTCGCATTCCTGCGGCAGGACCGGGTTCAAATGCAGAGGCGGCGCCGGAGCCTTGTGCAGGATCGAATCAAAAATCGCCGCCGAGGTATTTCCCGAAAAAGGCACGACTCCCGTTGCCATCTCATAGAGCACCACGCCGAACGAGAACAGATCGCTGCGGGAGTCTATTTCTTTGCCCAGGGCCTGCTCTGGTGACATGTAGGCCACAGTTCCCAGAGTCGTCCCAGGACTCGTCAGATTGCTATCGCTGGCCGTCGTCGACATGCCCAGGGACTCGGCCTGGTTGAGCTTGGCTAGCCCGAAATCCAGCAACTTGGCGTGCCCCCGGTCCGTGACAAAGATATTTCCCGGCTTGATGTCCCGGTGAATGATGCCTCGGCCGTGGGCGGCGTCAAGCGCATCCGATATCTCTAGCGCCAGTTCGAGCACCCAGTCAAATTCCAGCGGCACACCACGCAGCAATTCCCGCAGCGAATGCCCCTCCAGGCATTCCATGGAGATGAATACGCTGCCTTGTTGTTCCCCCACCTCGTAGATCGTGCAGATGTTCGGATGATTCAGGGCCGAAGCGGCCCGCGCCTCACGGTGGAAGCGCTCGTAGGCATGCGGATCGCGGGCTAGGTCGTCCGATAAGAACTTAAGAGCGACAAAGCGGCCCAACTCCACATCTTCCGCTTTATACACGACTCCCATGCCCCCGCTGCCTAGCCGCTCCAGCAGGCGGTAGTGAGAGATGGACTGACCGGGTACGGCGCAATGCGTAGACACGGGTACAAAGCCCCCCAGGAATCCTACAAATCACGGTCACATCGGTAAGTGCTCAGCGTCACAGGCGAGCGTGATTGCCGCATCGACATCAGCGGGGGACGCTGGTTTCGAAATTGGGGACTTCTCGACGCCGTTACGGAGGTAACGGATTGCTTGGAACAAGCTTCTGGATCACAGCCGCCGCGGCGCTAACATAGTACGAACCCCGCCTGGGGCTTCGTGGCAAGAAAGCTCGCGCGCAGGAACTGCCCATGGAACAGCCCGAGACCAAGCAGTTTGGCCGATACGAGATTCTTTCTGAACTCGGCCGCGGCGCCATGGGCGTCGTCTACCAGGCTCGCGACCCGCAAATTGACCGCCTGGTTGCCTTGAAGACCGTATCCCTGTTGGGCCAGGAACCCGACGAAGAAAAGGAATTCCGGCTGCGTTTTATGAATGAAGCGCAAGCGGCAGGACGGCTGCACCATTCCGGAATTGTCTCGGTCTTTGATGTCGGCGAAAATCTCGAAAACCATGATCCCTACATCGTCCTGGAGTACGTGCCTGGCGAATCGCTGAGCCGGACTCTTTCCCGCGAAAAGAAGCTTCCTCTTGAGCGGGCATTGAAATTCGCCGCACAGATCGCCGATGCGCTCGACTATGCCCATGCCCAGGGCGTCATTCACCGCGACATCAAGCCGGCAAACATTTTGATCACTCAGGACGGCCACGCGAAGATCGCGGATTTTGGAATCGCCAAGCTGAACCTGTCCCACTTCACCATCCCCGGACGAGTTCTCGGCACTCCCGCCTACATGGCTCCCGAACAGTTAAGTGGCGAAGCAGTCGATGGCCGCTCCGACCTGTTCTCTCTGGGCGTAATTCTCTATGCCATGGTGACGGGACATTCCCCCTTCCAGGGCACGAGCGCCACCACAGTATGTTTCAAGGTGGCTAATCGCGAGCCCATTGCCGCCAGCGCTCTCGATATGACTCTGCCCCCGCAACTGGATGCCGTGATTTCGCGGGCCATGGCCAAGGATCCCAAGGAGCGCTACCAGCGCGGATCGGACTTCGCCGACGACCTGCGCATCTTACGGAGCTACATAACCAACCCGACCACGACGTCGCGCCGCCCCTCCACAACCACGGGAATACGTTCCTCCTTGACCGGCGAGACCATCGGCATCCGTCCGGCGGCCAACGCAACCGCAGCGGGGCACGCAGTTCGAATCATTCTTTCCAAAGCGCGAATCAGGGATTTGATTCTCGGTGCCGCAACTGTAGTGATGCTCGCCGTTGTTGCTGTCCAGCTGAAGTTGCTCAACAGCAAGCCCGAGACGCCGTTCGGCGGCTCGGTGAAGGTAACCAACCGCGATGCAACTGTGAACCTTGATTCCGCGGTGCCGAATCAAACGCTGGCCCAAGCCGAGCCCGTGCCGCCGCCCGTTCCCACCACAAGCCGTAGGAATAAGAAGAAGAATTCGGCAAAAACTTCGCCCACGCCTGCAAAGCAGATCGTGGTTCCCTCTTCCACTCTGGAGTTGGCGGTGCAGCATCAGTTCAAAGATGCGACGCTCTACGTGTGGGTCGACGACAAACTCACGTTGACGCTTCCCCTGCATGGCGCGGCGCAAAAGAAGCTCGTTGTTTTCAACGGAGTCCGGGGCGTAACTTCGGAAACGCTGAAAGTCCCGGCGGGGAAGCGTGTGTTGCGCTTTCGAGCTTTATCCACCGACCAGACCGTAGACCTTTCGAAGACCCTTTCGGCCGAATTCGTCGGTGGCGGTACGAAATCCCTTGCCGTCTCCTTCGAGAAGCGCAACTCGTCGATGCGCCTGGCCTGGCAGTAGCAGTAAGGTGGAACAGCGTCCCTTCAGGGCCGCGTCAACCGCGCAGAGTGAACGAAGGCCTCGGAGCTCCCAAGAACCAAGCCGCGAAGCGGCGACAGAATACAGCCCGCGGCGCAAGCCTTGGGTGGCAAGTGGAAAATGAGAGAGCTCCGAAGGAGCGAAAGAATGGGTCCGTAGGCACGGCACGATTTCTACGAACACCCAGCCACGCCTTACTGCCGCAACCCCATCCAATTCTCCGACACCACGAGCGAATTCCCCGGATTCTGCGGATCGTACTTCACCGAGGTATGCAGCCCCAGCCGGCAGGAGTGCAGATTGATCCAGTGTCGGAGATGAGTCACATCCTGCGAGCACTCGTAGGAGACCCCCGCCACGTCATACTTGTAAATCAACAGGACCGCGGCGTGATGACCGCTTGCCGCAGCGAGTTCCTGCACGTCGATCACGGTCCCGTCCGTAATGCGTCCCGTCCCCTCGAGCCAGGCGCGCCGTTCGCGCTCAATCTCTTCCGGCGTCTTCGGCTTGCGCCGCAGGAACGCGTACGATCCCAGCAACGCGGCGCCACCAGTTGCAACCAGTCCATACAATCGAAGCGAATCCATACAGGTGGGTTGAAATCAGCGCACGACCGCCGACTTCTCTATCAGGATATGCGCAAAGCGCGCCCGGTGGAAGTGGTTCGCAGGTTACCAATGTGCTGGAGGATTGTGGAAAAAGCTCGAATGGAATTACTTCATCTGGCTGCACACGCTTTTACTGACCAGTTCGCCGAACCCGCCCTCGGGCGCCTTACCGAACTGATCGTCGTGGCTCGCCTTCTTGCTCACCACGAAACGCCCGCTGTGGTCGCGGCTATACAACCATTGCGTCGTGGGAGTGGCCACCCCGCTGCTGCAATTAAACCGCACCCGCGCGCGCATCTCGACAAACGGACCACCCTGAGGAAGCTGCGCCGGATCCTTATATTCCACGCGCACCAGCGCAGACCGCTGATTGTTCTTGAGTACGCGGACAGAGCTTATGGAAACCTGATCTCCCGCTTCCGTCTGTCCGATCGTACGCCACTCTCCTGCGGCCCGGACGAACGTAACCATCAGGACGGTGGCGAGCGCTACCGCGAAAATAATGAGGAGGGCCTTTTTCAATGCAAATTTCCCAAGCACCAATTTGCAGCACTACTTTGGGGCATCAGGCCGTTTCTGTCAATCCGATTGTGGGGCCCACAGTCCAGCGACCTGTCCCCATGATATCGTGTATGCGCCCCGGCGACCTTTGGCCGGGACTGCCCAGAAAGCTTCACCCCATGGAAACCCTTTATTCCACGACACTTGCTTCGCCGGTCGGTCCCCTGTTCCTGGCCGCCTCCGAGAAGGGACTCCTGGCTCTGGAGTTTGACGCCCGCTTGCCCGGACAGCAGACCATACGTCCGAATCCGCGCGACCTACGCGCCGAGTCTGAGACCTTGCGCTTCGAGAACTCCGGCACAAGGATGTCCGCTTACACGCGCGAACTGGAAGAATACTTTGCTGGAAATCGCCGGAAGTTTTCCTTTCCCCTCGACCTTCGCGGAACGCCCTTTCAGTTGCTATGTTGGCAAGCGCTGCTCGCGATTCCCTACGGCGAAACTCGAACCTACGCCGATATCGCTCGCGCCGTCGGTCGTCCCCAGGGATTCCGCGCTGTCGGAATGGCCAACAACCGCAACCCCATAGCGATCGTCGTGCCCTGCCATCGCGTAATCGCCTCCAACGGCACTCTGTGCGGCTATGGCGGCGGCCTCGACGTCAAACGCAAACTGCTGCAATTGGAAGGAGCACTCAGCGGCACGCTGGCAGCGTAATAAGATGTAACGATTTTTTCGATCGCAGATTTTTGATTTCAGATTGCAGATTGAACTCGGCGCACCCGGCCCTCAAGAAATCTGCAATCTGAAATCCACAATCTGAAATCTCTTTGACCACTCCAACCAAATCTTCCGCCCTCCGCAAAGCGGGCCTCTTCTATCTCGTCTTCGTGATGTTCTCCTACACCACCGGAGGCCCCTTCGGCCTGGAAGAAATGGTCACCACGTCCGGTCCGGGCATCACGCTTCTCTACCTGCTGATCCTTCCATTCTTCTGGTGTATTCCGGTGTCTCTGGTCTCGGCCGAACTCACTACCGCCATGCCTGTCGAAGGCGGCTTCTACCGCTGGACCCGTGCCGCATTCGGCGATTTCTGGGGATTCCTCGCCGGATGGTGGAATTGGTCCGCCTCGTTCCTTCTCGGCGGCGCCTACGCTGTCTTATTCGCGGATTATTTCGTCTATTACCACCCGCAAATGACGTGGTGGCAACACTATCTACTCTCGCTCGCGCTAATCGTCCTCCTCACCTGGGTCAATGTTCGCGGCATACAGATGGTCGGCCAGGTCGCCACGGTTCTCGAGATCCTTATCTTTTTGCCCGTTATGACGATGGTCGTGATCGCGCTGGCGCATTGGCACCAGAATCCCTTCAAGCCGTGGCTTGTGCCCCATCAGGCCACGTTCAAGGTCTTCGGCGTCGGGCTCGCGATCGGTTTGTGGCTCTACTCGGGATACGAACAGCTTTCAACCGTCGCCGAAGAAGTGGACAACCCACAGCGATCCTATCCCCGCGCCCTTGCGCTGGTCGTGCCTCTGTCGATCGCCGCCTATTTCCTACCCGCCATCGCAGGACTTGCGTCCGCCGGCAATTGGGAGAAATGGCACACAGGCTTCTTTTCCGATGCCGCGAAGATTATCGGCGGTCCATGGCTCGGCACCTGGATGGCGCTCGCCGCCATGATCGGCAACGTGGCCCTGCTCAACAGCACCATCCTCACCACCACGCGCATGCCTTTCGCCATGGCCGAAGATGGCTACTTGCCCGATCGACTGACCCGCAAGCACGCGCGTTACGGCACGCCCTGGCTCGCGATCGTCGTGTCAGCAGTGATCTACGCCTCGCTGGCCTGGCAAAGCCTGGGCCAGCTGATCTCGGTATACATCTGGCTGCGCTCGGCAACCACAGTCCTGACAGTGCTCTCGGGGTGGAAGCTGCGCCGTAGCCAGCCCAACCTGCCGCGTTCTTTTGTGGTTCCGGGCGGTGCCGTAGGAATGCTCTACGTGGTCGCCGCCCCGATCCTGATGGCGATCGTGGCATTATTGGGAGGAAATCGCTTCGCCACCATCGGCGGCGCCCTCGCGATCGCAGTAGGCCCGATCGTCTACGGTTTTCTCACACTCCGAAATCCCCGCACCGCGAAGAAGTGATCAGGCTTTATGTGGGGACAGCCGCCCTCGGCTGTCCGTCGAGCGCAGCTCGACAAATTAACCATCAGGAATCCCTTCCGCGGACCTATCAACACCTTGTCATCCTGAGGCCCGCGCCTTTTGCGGGCCGAAGGACCTGTGCAATCCTCGCGGAGCTAAACCGGCTTGAGCGGGTGCATGTCAGCTCACCCAGTCCAACACCTTGTACCAGGCCCCCGCCAGCGGCAAGAACCACGGGTTCCCGTTGTACAACCCGAACGGCGCCCCCGGAAACGGTATTCCCACAAACGGATTCTCCGTTTTATCCCCCGCCATCATTTCAGCCATCTTCAGCCCCTGATACGTCGCCATCGCTACGCCATGTCCCGCATAGCCGACCGCGTAGTACATCCCGTCCATCTCCCCTGCGTGCGGCATGATGTCAAACGCGAAGTCCAGCGTGCCGCCCCACACATACTCGATGCGCGCATCGCGCAACTGCGGATACACATCGATCATCCCCCGCCGCAGCAGATCCGCGCTGCGACGAACGGTCTGATCATTCTCCGGGAAAAACGCAGCCCGCCCCCCAAACAACATGCGCCGGTCCGGTGTCAGCCGGTAGTAGTAAAGATAATTCTTCGAGTCGTAGATCATCCGGTTGCGCGGGCTCAGTTCCTGCGCCAGGCCCGTTGGCAGCACTTCGGTTGTGATAATGAACGACCCAATCGGAATGATTTTCTTCTGCAGCGCCGGAGTCACGGCTCCCGTATACCCGCTGGTTCCAACGAACGCTTCATGCGCCCAGAGTGAACCCCGCGATGTGATAATCTTCCAGCCGGCTTCTCCCTGTCGCGAATCGCGCTCGATCGCGTTCACGCGAGCATGCTCGTAAATCTCTGCCCCGGCTTTCATCGCAGCTCGAGCCAGCCCGGCAACATAGCGCGCTGGATTACACCCCGCACTGATTTCATCCACCATGCCGCCGAAGTAAATGCTCGACCCGATCTCCGCGCTGAGCTCGCTTCGTCGCACCACCCGCAGCTTGTGATTGAACTCGACCTCAATGATCTCTGTCTGCCGCTCGTAGTTGTCGAAATGTTTTTGCTTGCAGGCGACCTCCAGATGACCGCAGCGTGAAAAGTCGCACTCGATTCCTTCTTCTCTGACGATCTGCTCGACACAATCGAGCGAAGCCAGCGACGCCGCATACATCCTACGCGTTCGCTCTCGTCCGTACATCGACATCAGCTGGTTCACTCCCAGCTTCATGCCGGTAAGCACCATGCCGCCGTTCCGCGAACTGGCCCCCCAGCCGATCGTCTCCGACTCGAACACGGCTACTCTGGCGCCGCGCTTGGCCAGCGTGCGCGCGGCTGAGAGCCCGGTGAAGCCAGCGCCGATCACCGCCACATCAACGGTCTCCGGCACTGGAAGCGATACATCGGTACTTGGAAATTCTGTAGTCGTGAGCCAGTAGTTATGTTCTTGCAGAGTCATTTTGAGAACGATCCCCCGCGCTTAGGAAGACCACAGTCCAAACCTGTGAGCCAACTGCGCGACCGAGCATTTTAGCCTAGAAGCGATCCCACAAATGGCTTTGGTACGGAATGGTTTCTCAGGGAAGAAAAGGTTTTGGGTAGGGCATGACTTCAGTCGTGCCGTTAAGTCCAAGCGAATCGGTGTACACTCCCTCTCACTTGGCTTCCAAAATGGAAATCCCGGTTCAAGTGCACTGCCGAATGCTGGCGCTGGCCCTGGTAATGTGCGGACCACTTTCCGCGAACTCCTTCGCCACTGTCGATCTCGATGCCGCACGAAAGTCGGTCATCGCGGGAGAAAAAGCGTTTGACGAAAAGCGCTTTGACGACAGCGCCAAGGCATACGCGACAGCGATGGATACAGGTATTCGGTGTCCTGACATTGCTTACAATGCCGCTCAGGCTTATTCCCGGGCCGGTGATCCCAAATCTGCTTTCCAATACCTCAACATGGCCGTCGACCTGGGACTTCACGGTGACCTTACCGGGGACGCTGATCTGCAACCACTCCACGTCCAGCCATTGTGGACGGAGCTAATTAAGCGCCACGAGCGGAAGGAGGAGGCCTACCGAGCAGCTCATCGCAATCCCGACAATGTGCGCATCTCGACCTCCGACGTCAGCAACTTTTGGCATGCCTACGATCTCGCCGTGACGCGTCCTGCGGCAGAATGGCAAGACATATTCCGACAAGAGTATTTCAACAAGCGCTCACCTGGCTTGGAAGACTATTTCGTGACGAAAATACGGAGTGAAGCCGACTTCGTGCGAACCCTGCAACGCCTGCCAAAATTTTACGCTGGAATTCGCGATGACAGTCTTGCAGTGGCAGGTTTCCTGCCCGAAATCAAGAAGAGCTTTCGACGCTTGAAGACTCTCTACCCGCAAGCCATATTCCCGGACATCTATTTCGTTGTGGGCGAACTCACTTCCGGAGGAACCTCCACTTCGACGGGGCTGTTGCTTGGGAGCGAAATGATCTCGGTGGGTCCAAGGACTTTCTTGGACGAGCTCGGACCGTGGCAAAGATCCGCCGTGGGACCGCCGTCGTCCGTGCCGGCTTTAGTGGCACATGAAATCATTCATTTTGAGCAGCTGCCTTCCGGGGATAACCGTCTCTTGGCTTCAGCCCTCACGGAAGGCGCAGCGGATTTCATGGGTGCCATGATTTCCGGTACGTTATTAAACAACACGCAGAGCACCTACGGTGACTCCCATGAAGCAGAACTGTGGCGAAGTTTCTCGCAAGAGATGAACGGCACCGACCTGAGTCACTGGCTTTACCAGGGCGATCAACACCCCCCAGGCGTTCCAGCAGATCTCGGATATTACGTTGGCCGGAAGATTTGCGAAGCCTACTACGCGAGAGCCAAAAACAAAAAGACAGCTATCCGGGAATTGGTGCAAATGCGGGATGCAACAAAAATCCTGCAAGGGAGTGGGTACGCCCAGCGGTTCTCGCCCTGACCTTGCGAAGCCCGGGTTATCGCCGGTTGTCCGGAACGCGGGCATAATTGGCAATGAATCGCGATTGCAGTCATTGACCCACCCCATAGGTGTGCCGGGCAGACGAAAACGGTGCACCCGGGTACGATCCAATGCCTGTAAGAAGTTTAGTGACACTACCAACGGCTTTAGCGCCAGAAGGAACACGCACTTCCAACCCTCCGCGCGATGGTACATGTCCTCGCGGTCCTCACCTCACGCGATTCAGGCCACCTCGGTAATCTTGTTGCGGTTACACCACCGCCCTAGTCTGAATGGACATGGCCCTGCGCTGCTTCCTGTTTTCCTCTGACGAGGGGACGTCAGACGTAATCCGCCAAGTGATGACCGGCCTCGGCATCGAGGGAGAGTCCTGCTCCCAAGCCACCACCGCGGTTGAGAAGCTCGCGAATGAGCTGTTCCAACTGGTTGTCATCGACTGGGACCAGCAGCCAGAAGCCATAATGCTGTTATCCGCGGCCCGAGAGCGGAAAGCTGCACAGCGCCCACTGATTCTGGTGATCGTCAGCGACGATGCCGGCGCTCCCAAGGCGCTTCAAGCCGGCGCCAATTCCATTCTCCGCAAGCCGCTGCTTGTGAACCAGGTCACGGACACTCTGAGGACCGCGCGGGATCTCTTGCGTTCGCGTCAAGAGTCCGCGGCCAGCGCAGCCACCGCCGCTGCCGCTGGTGCTTCCTCGGCTGCTCCCGCGCCCGGCGGACCAACTGCACCAGCCCCTCTGCGAGTCGGTGAGTTTCTGCACTCAACTCCCATCCCCACCGGTGGCCGGTTCGAGACCGATTCCGAAGTTGCCCATTTTAAGGAACAGTCGACCGCAGACCAGACCGATCCACTGAAAGACCTGGAGCCCGTGGCCGCAGCCGTCGAGGAACGCCCCTCGCCGCCCCCGCCACCTCCTCTTCCACCTCCAACGGATGAACCCAAAGGTCTCGAATGGTATCTGAAAGCTCGTGGAGTGGCACGGCAGCCCGGATCGGTGCTCGGAACTACGCCTGCTCTGCCTCCTCCTCCCGCCAGCGAAAAACCGGAATTACTCGGCTACGACCAGCCTCTGATCGCCAGCGAGACTGACGCAGAGAAGCACAGTCAGACCCCCGACACGCAGGACCCCGCCGCGCAGGAAGCGCAGGAGAAAAAGCAGGAAGCGCAACTCTTCTCCTACATCACCGGAGAAAACCAGGAGACTTCCAAGCCCTCGGAGTCGCGCTTCAGAATGGGAAAGAGAGCCATCGTCGCCGCGCTTGCGTTGGCTGCCTGTGCGATCGTGGCCGCGCCTCAAGCACCCTGGCATGGCAGCCTTGCAGGGTTGACCGCCCGGGGGCGTCGCGCGCTCCATGGCTGGCTCAACCCGCAGCCCGTAACCGCGGTTACGCAGGCGCCCACCACCCACGAAGACTTCGGCCGCCCCGGTGACGAGTACAAGCTCCCCGTTGCCGAAAATATTCCCGACGCCACCACCGATCCCTCGCAGATCAGCGTGGTCCCCGTCGTAGACCCGACGGCCAAGAAACCAACAACAGTCGACCCCGGCACCGATCAATCCACAGGAACCAGCAACGCTTCTGCTCCACCCGACGCCATCCAGCCCAACTCGGTTGCGACTCCCGCAGTTCAGCCCGTGCAAAGCACGCCTGATCAGACCCAACCAACCGTGGCACCTGGACCTTCAGCTCCAAGGGCTGCTTCCCCGGATGCGTCAGCCCACCCCGACGTTCCTGCTGTGAACCCGGTTCCTCCAGTCACTGTCCAGCAGCCGCCGGCCCCGGCTCCTCGACCGCAGCCCACGCAGTACACTCCAGCTCCCACCAAAGTTCCATCCAGCCTGAAGTCGCAAATGGCGACCATGGCGCCCGACGCCGGGGGCGATAAACCGATGGAGGCCGCACTCCCCTCGATCGAACCGGTCGCTATCCCTGAACTCACCGAGCGCGCTCTTCTCACCGATCAGCCGACGCTGGCCTATCCTGCAAATGCGGCCGGAAAGCAAGGCACTGTTTCCCTGCAGGTTCTCATCGGGCGCGATGGTACCGTGCAGGACGCCAAGTTCCTGCAAGGTTCCCTGGCCTTTGCGCATGCCGCCATCGACAACGTCAAGCAGTGGAAGTTCAAGCCCTACACCATGAACGGCCGCCCCGTCTCCGTCGAAACCAATCTGACCCTGAAGTTCTCCCCGGCACAATGAGCTAAAGCGGTTCCCGAGTGGACTCACGAGCTGACTCCCGAGCGGATGTGTCCCTCATGTTCTGTTGTGAAAGCGTGCCGCTTTTTAGTATGGGAGTGAGAACTCAGTTTGCAGCCAGTGCGCTGGACAGATTTAGTGGACAGATTCTTCAGAAGAACAGCCGCCATGCGGCGCAAGCCGTGGGTCGACAGTGGGGATGTGAGCAAGCCCCAGCGGGGCGAAAGAAGACTTCCCACGCCCCCTGGTTTAGCGCCGAATAAGCGTCCCGAAAGGGCGCACCTTTAGGCGCTGAGGGCGGACACACAATTCCGAGCATTTACCTTAAGTGGCTTGTTATGTTGTAAATGGACTCGCGATAAGGCTCAGCTTTGCTCGAAAAAGGACTCCATGACCAAAGAAACCGCGAAAACGGCAAGCCCCCATAATGTGCCATTGCATCTAGAGATATAATAGAAACAGCTCACAGGAAGTAGTTCGTTCCTTCCGGAAGAAGATCACGAAAAGATGTCCATGAAAATTAAAGCAGCGATTCTCGTCACCTCCTTTGCCGTA
>Ga0209698_10001918_pt1 | contig 23875 bp, 20 predicted proteins | sample LitLauG_LLR_2012_FD_187203 | JGI IMG/M metagenome (GOLD analysis project Ga0209698, IMG submission 187203) | Freshwater sediment microbial communities from Pennsylvania, USA - Little Laurel Run_MetaG_LLR_2012 (SPAdes) (version 2) | ecosystem: Environmental > Aquatic > Freshwater > Creek >... | reverse complement strand
ATGGAGGCACGCAGATCGCGCCCGCGCTGAACGAGGCGTTCCGCCGCATCATCGCCGCCAACGCGACGTTCAAACACATCGTGCTGCTCACAGACGGCATCTCGGAAGAAGGCGATTCGCTCGACCTTTCGCGCGAGGCGCTGCTCAAGAAGGTGACCATTTCCACCGTCGGCCTGGGCCAGGACGTGAATCGCGCGTACCTGGAAAAGGTCGCACAGTTCGCCGGCGGCAAATCGTACTTCCTGAACGAGCCTGCCGGCCTGGAACAAATTTTGCTGAAAGACGTGATGGAGCACACCGGCTCCACGGCCATCGAAAAGCCGCTGTCCGCCGAAGTCTCGCGGCGCGCCGAAATTCTGGACGGCACGGGCATCGAAACCGCGCCCGCTCTGAAGGGCTACGTGAAATTCATCGCCAAGCCGAGCGCGGAGACCATCCTCACCATTGATAAAAAGGACCCGCTGTTGACTCGCTGGCAGTTCGGCCTGGGACGCAGCGCCGTGTTCGCGTCCGATGCGAAAGCTCGCTGGGCCGCGGATTGGGTGGCGTGGCCCGGCTACGACAAATTCTGGACCAATGTGACGCGCGATCTTCTTCCTCATGCGCAGGCGGGCGAAGCGTTGCTTGAGTTCGACAGCGCCAATGGCGATTTGGTGGCCGAATACCGTCTGGCGCGCGAGGTGCCGGAGCCTGAAACAATTCCAGAGATATTTGTGCTCGGTCCGAACGGCTTCCAGAAACCGATCGCCGTAAAGAAAACCGCGGCGGGCGTGTATCGCGGACACATCCAGATCGGCAACGCGCAGGGATTGTTCCGCGTGCGGCCCCTGATCGACTCGCGGGCGTTTCCTGAGGCAGGTCTCTATCGCCCCGAGGCGGAACTGGCCGACTATGGCTCGAACGTCGCGCTGCTGAAACAAGTGGCCGAGTTCACCGGAGGACGATTTGAGCCCAGCGCGAGCGCCTTGTTTGACGCCGGTAAGCGCCAGATTCCGTCAAGGGTCAGCCTGTGGCCGGGATTGCTGGGCTTGGCAGTCGCGCTGAACCTCGCCGAACTGATTCTGAGAAAGTGGAAGGGCGTAACCGGGCAGGCCTGAGATGTTGCTGATCGCAGCCCAAGTCATCCTGCTGGGCACGGGGACCCCGAATGCTGACCCGGAGCGCTCCGGTCCATCGGTCGCGATCGTCGCGAACGGGCAGCCGTATCTGGTGGACTTCGGCCCAGGCGTGGTGCGGCGCGCGTCGGCAGCGAAGCTGAACATGCCCGACCTGAAGATCGCGTTCGTCACGCATCTGCATAGCGATCACACAACTGGCTTGCCGGACCTGATCCTCACACCATGGACGCTGGAACGCACGGCTCCGCTGGAGCTTTATGGCCCAGCGGGCTTAAAGAACATGGCCGCGCATATTGAAGCTGCCTACGTCGAAGACATCAGGCTTCGACGTGATAGAGGCGAGCCGTCGAACAACACCGGCTATCAAGTCCACGTCCACGCCATCAAGCCTGGAGTGGTTTATCAGGACGCCAGCGTAAAAGTGACGGCGGCGAAGGTTCCGCACGGCGCATGGCCGGAGGCCTACGCCTACCGCTTTGACACCGCCGACGGCCGCAGCATCGTCATTTCGGGCGATGCAGGTCCGACAGATGCCGTTGTCACGCTATGCAATGGTTGCAATGTGCTGGTGCATGAGGTGTATTCCACGGCAGGCTTTGCGAGGCGTGTGCCGGAGTGGCAGAACTATCATGCGAAGTATCACACGTCGTCTGCGCGGTTAGCGGAGGTCGCGAAGAAGGCGCATCCCGGCGTGCTGGTGCTCTATCATCAACTGTTCTGGGGCACCAGCGAAGCGGATTTGCTGGCCGAGGTCACGAGCAAGTACACGGGCAAAGTAATCAGCGGCCATGACCTCGACGTGTTCTAGGCGTTATGCCAGCCCCGCCCGCTCCAGCAACGCCCGCGCGTCCGGATCGCGGCCCATGAACGACCTGTAGAGCACCGCCGGATCTTCGCTATCGCCCCTGGCCAAAATCTTCTCCCGGAAATCGCGGCCCGTCGACGCGCTGAACACGCCTTCTTTCTTGAACCGCGTGAACGCATCGGCGTCCAGCACTTCGGCCCATTTGTAGGAGTAATACCCAGCTCCATACGCCACCGGCGACGAGAACAGGTGCGTGAACGCGGCGATCATGGCGTAATTTTCTGGCAGCTGAGAGGCCGCGAACTGCTGCAAAATCGGCCTGGACCACGCCACCGGATCGCCCAACTCCCGCGACCACTCGCGATGCAGCGCCAAATCCACACAGCCGAATCCTAACTGCCGCATCTGCGCATTGGCCGCACGGAACGTCTTCGCGCGCTTCATTTTTTGAAACAACTCATCCGGAATTGTTTCGCCGGTTTCATAATGACGCGCAAACAGGTCCAGCGACTCGCGCTCCCAACACCAGTTTTCCATGATCTGCGAAGGCAGCTCCACAAAATCCCACGCGACACTTGTGCCTGAAAGGCTCCGCACCTCCACGCGGCTTAGCAGATGATGCAGCAGGTGGCCAAACTCGTGGAAGATCGTCTCCACTTCGCGATGCGTCAGCAGCGCGGGCTTGCCATCGATGGGCGGCGTCAGGTTGCCGCAAATCAAACCCAACTTCGGCAGGATGGAGTCCATCCAAGCCCCACCGCGTTTGTTTTCACGCGGATACCAGTCGGCGTAAAACGAACCAGAATCGGCGATTTTGTACGTCTTCACCGCCGGGTCCCACGCGGGAACGCCGTGCTCTTCCTCGACCTCGATGCCGAAGACGCGATGGAAAATGTCGAACATGCCCGCCACTACGCGATCCGCCGGAAAATACGGGCGCAGCGCTTCTTCGTCGAAATCGTAGAGGGCCTGGCGCTGCTTTTCCGCCCAATAGCCGATGTCCCAGGGTTCCAGTTTGCGCGCAGCGAAGGTTTCCAGCTCCAGGTTTTCTTCCTTGAACCGCTTCTCGGTCTTCTCGCGCAAGTCTCCCAAGAACGCCTGCGCTCGGCCCCCTTCGTGCGCCATGCGATCGTCCAGAACGAGGTCGGCGAAGTCCTTAAAGCCGAGCAGGATGGCCTTTTCGCGGCGGAGTTCGAGAATTTTTGCGATGAGCGGACGGTTGTCGTACGGCTCCACTGCGCCGCGGACGTTGAAGGCTCGCCAAACCTGCTCGCGGATGGAGGCGTCGTCCAGGTAGGTCATGACGGCGACGTAGCTGGGGGCTTGCAGCGTGAATCGCCAGCCTTCCACGCCTTTGGCCTCCGCCGACGCCTTCGCCGCGCCCACCGCCGACGGAGGCAGCCCCGCCAGCTTCGCCTCATCGGTAACGACCAACTCCCACGCGTTCGTGGCGTCCAGAACATTTTGGGAGAATTTCGTGGTGACCTCGGCCAGCGCGATGTCGATCTCTTTTAACCGAGCCTTGCCCTCGGGATCCAGGTCCGCGCCATGGCGCTTAAAGGAATCGACAGTCTTGGTGAGATACCGCTTGCGCGTCCCGGTCAGCGCCTTCGCCTGATCCGTCGACGCGTACTTTTTCACGGCGTTCCACAGGGCTTCATTCAACACCAGCCCGGAATAGAATGCGCTCACCTTCGGCTGCACCGCGTTGTACGCCTCGCGCAACTCCGGCGTGTTGGCGACGCCTTCCAGATGCCTCACAACGGCCATCGCGTAGTCCAGATTCTCGGTCATGGTATCGAGCGCCATGACCGGATCCGGCGACGCGATGGTCTGCTCCAATTTGTGCCGGGCCTTGACGAGCAGCTCATCGATGGCGGGCACCACATCGGACGCCTGGATCTTGTCGAACGGGACGCGGAACTGGATTTCAAGCAATGGGTTCATGAAATTCCAGCGTAACAAAGCCAACTACGCGTGCGGCTGAATGGACACCGTCACGGAGCTATCGGTCGCGCCCAGGATCGTCACGCTTACCGGGACATCGTCGCTGCTGGTGACGCCGCTGGGCACTTGCACGACAATTTCATACTCTCCCGGATAGCCCGGCGTGAGGCCCGAAAAAAGCACCTTGGCGGAGATTCCTCCGATGGTCACCACCGGCGTGGTCGGCGTCTCATAAAGCACGCTGCCGTCGATCGGTGGGACCGTCCCCGTCGCAAGAGGCTTGCCGTTCGGATCTCCGCCGGGCGTCGTCAGACCCAGCCCGGTGGCGTAGAGCACCAGATAATCGCCGATGGTGGCGGGTTTGCCGCATTCTGAGAGTATGTTCGTCCCGGTGGTGCACGCAGGCAGCCCGAGCGCCGCCGTGGTGGAGGCGGGCAACGCCAGCCAGGCGGTCCCGTTGAACTGCGCGATGACGTTTAGCCGCGTGGCGACCTTCGGGTCCTGGATGCGGTAAAAGCCGGGATTCGACGGAACCATTTTTAGTGCGTAATTCGGGTAGAAGTTCGCCGGCGTCAGCAACTGCACGTTGACGGTTCCGGTGGTGGGCAGCTCGTCAGGGACGAGAAGGTCAATTTGCTGTTGCGCGCCCGCGCCGATCACATGGAACAGGGGCGTGGCGACGCCGTTGAAGGTCACGGTGACGCCCTCGGCTGTTGTGGCCGGAAAGATGGTGGTCTGGTTGGCGGTGCTCCCGATGCTGTTCGCAAAAACGGTAGCGATGGAGCCCGGCGAGGCGACGCCCGGATTTGCAAAGGTCGCATTGCTGACCAGGGAGGTGATGCCCGGCGTCGCCAGCGTGACGGTGGAAGAGGAGCTGACGCCTCCGATGGTCAATACGAGCGGCTGAGTCCCCTGGAGCCCCGACGGCACAGTGAAGTTGACCTGATAGAGTCCGCCGGTGACGCCTTGCGGCAGGCCAGCGAACGCAATCTTGGCTGAAACGCCGCCCACTGTCAACGTCGGAGTTGCCACCGTGGGCGAGGTGCTGGCGGCAGCCACACCGGGCACGAAGGCCGGATTCGTCGCGCCGAGGCCGATCGCGTAGACGTACACCAAGTCCCCGGCATGGGCCGGTGCTGCCTGCGTGACTACCGTGTTGCCGGTCGATTCATATACCGACGCCAGGCCCGAAGCGGCGCCACCTTGGATCAGGAAGGACGGCGAGTACGCCGCGAGCGTAATACTAAACGGAGCCGACGCCACGCCGCCCACGGTAACGGTCAGCGTTGTCGCGCCCACAGGCGTCGATACCGGCAGGATGACGCTGAACTGACCCGCAGTGATGGTGGGGAACACAAAGGCCGCGGCTCCGCCCACGCTGACGGAGACGGCAGCCGCATTGGTGCCGAAGTTGGTGCCGTAGATCGTCGCCAGCAGCCCGGGACAAAGCGGCGGCGCATAGGTGGACGAATTGACGACGGCGGTCACGGTGGGCGTCTGCGCCAAAGCGGCGGCCGCGAAACAGGAAAGCAGGAGCGAATGTGTTAGTAGATTCTTCATAAAATTCAACCGCGTCCTCGGCGCAGCACGATCGCCCCCGCCGCCAGTGCCGCGCTCAGCATGGCGAACGTGGAGGGCTCCGGCACGGTGCTGTTTGTCGTCCCGTCGATTTCGTACGACTGCGTGGTCAGGTAGGTGTTGGTAGTGATGGCGTTCTGGTCGACGGTATAGGTATAGTCCATGTTGATGTTGACGTCGGATTGACCTGCAAGAATGTCAAATTCGTCACTTTGATCGAGGCCGGTCATGATGGTACCGGGGCCAATCGTCGATGTGCTGGTCGGAGTTGCGGTGACCGTCACGCCTGAGCAGTTGAAGCTGCTTGTCGCTGCGACCACCCCTACGCAGGAAAAGAGAGCGGGGGTGGTAAACGTTGGGCTGGTGGCCACGTAAGAGATGGGGCTCGATTCGAGCGTTGTGGAGTTTGAGGTCAGAAATGGACTGCCGAAGGTGGCTCCGTCCGACGTAAAGATGCCGTCGACTGCTGTTATGGCGGCCAACACCGAGGGATCGCTGAATGGCACGAAGAATGTCTGTTGATAAACACTGGTCCCGCCATTCAAAATCGCCGTCAGCGTCGTTTGGTAGTCGTTGACGGTTTGAACTACTGGAGTGTTCAGGTATATCGGATCGTTCGTGAAGGAGGAGGTAACCACATACACCTGTACGGGAGTGGTGAGCACGCAATTCGATTGCGTCGTCTCCTGGGTGATAAGGTCGGAACCCGTACACGCTGGCAGCGACCCTCCGCGCGCGAGCCCGATTGCCGCGGCGAGCACCGCCCCGAGCCTCAACCCGCGACGCCGCAGCGCCAGGACCCCTAGCGCGCCGCCGATCAGCCCGAGCGTTCCCGGCTCCGGCACGGCCGACGTGAAGCTGTCAATTTCGTACGTTTGCGTCGTCAGAAATGTATTGGTGGTGATGACGTTGCGGTCGACAGCGTACTCAGTATTGGTATTGATGTTAACGTCCTCCTGACCCGCCACGACGAGAGCGATAGCGCCTGGCCCGCCTACCATAGCGGGCGTGCCGACCACATAGGCTGGGCCGAACGTCGTCGTTGTCGTTACGCTAGATGTTCCATCCTGGCTCTCACTCGTCTCGATATAGGACACCTGACTACCGTTGAGACTTGTCAGCGAGAACACCAAGAATGGCGCTCCAAACACGGCCCCGTCGCCAGCAAGCAACGCATCGGCCGTCGTGACTGCGCCTTGCACGCCAGGGTCGCTGAACGGCGCGGAGAACGTCTCAGAGAAGATTTGGAGACCGTTCAGTTTCGCGATTAAAGTGGTGGAGGATTGATTTACCTGCTGGGTCGAGGGCGTGTCCGCTGCGACAAAGGATTCCGTCAGGGAACTGGTAACGATGATTTGGCCGCCTTGGCCGCCGAGCGCAAAGAGGCACGGAGGCGCCGACGACGTGCATGCTGGAAGCGAAGCCCCCATCCCGGATTGGAGGACCACCTGGTCGTCGGCTTGGATGATTAGTTGCTGCACGTCGCTTGCCGGGGAGTTGGACGGCGGAATGGGGACCGTCTGATCGAAAACCACCGCGCCGCCGGTCAGGTATCCAGTAACCTCCGTCGAGCCTGTCGCCGGTAGCGGCGTGGTGACGGTGTATCCTCCTACAGTCGGCGCGATGCAGGAGTACGCAAACTGCGTCGCGCAGGTAGTGAGAGGTCCGGCTGCGGCTGCGCAAGCGAACAGAATGGCTGCGATGAGGAGGGCCATCCGCGGCTCCCCTTGTTTCGGTCGTATCAATAGGTGACGCATAGCGGTGTTGGTCGACAGTTTACGGAGCGGGCGCCTTTCACAAAGATGTCCTCGCACGCCGATGTGCTCACCCATCGCGGCGCGGCAGAGCTCGCCTGCACGGCGCCCAGAACCTTATCGATTGACGAATGACACACCGCGACGGCTCCAGGCCGCATAACAGCCCAGCACGGCAAGGCCGGTCGTGAAGAGGATCAGCGTGGGCGGTACGGGCGTCGCGGGCGGCGGGGGCGCGGTTGCGGTTACATAGTAGACCGCGCCGATGGTCGGAAACTCCTCCGATGCCGTACCGCTCAGCGTCACTGAGGTCACTGGAGTTGAGGATGTGAATCCGAGGAAGGCCGTCCCGGTCGTCGCCGGAGTGACGACGCTTCCCGAGCCTCCACCAGCCGCCATGACAACGGTATCCGTTCCCGCGCCGGTGGCATCGCCCGTCAACACGTCCCAAAGCTGGAGGCCGAAGGCCGTCACGCCCCCGGACGGAGTCGTGATCGTCAACAGGCCGTTGGTAATGCTGTAAAACACGCTTGTCTTGGCAGGTGCGTTCAGACTCGAATTCCCGGTGCGGCCGTAGTCGGGTGCAACAAAGAATTGCGGCCCTTCCGCTCCAAGATAATAACCTCCGCTCCCGTTGGTCCCGACAAATTGGAAGCCGCTTAATGTCAGACCGGAAGCCGTCGAATAGAGGACTGAATTACTGCCGGAAACCACTCCATTGAATAAGAGAGTGGACGGGGTTGTGCCGGCGGCAGTGTTGAAGCTGCCTTGATTGGTATAAAACGTCGGACCTGCGCCGAAAACGCACGCTGCAGCGCATAGCGACAGGTACAGGCTTCGCAGTTTAAGCATTCTGATTTCTCCTCCGTGGACATGATGGCGGCATTCGGACGACCAGGTGAGCAGCCAGGTGCCCGTTCTGAGCAGCAAGCGACCAGAGCATCAAAGCAGTCCTCCGACATGCGCGGCTTGACGGAACTGCCGAACATAGCCGTCAAAAACCTGCGCCGTCTGCTCGTTACCCATCCAAAGCTGTTCCGCACTCCCCGAACTTTCCGTGAGGCCGCGAAGGTTCAGATCGGGAGTTTCGGCTCCGGGCGAGAGGTTGCCCAGCGCGTGTGTCACGAGTGCGACCGCCAGAAAAGAGGGCGACCGCAACAGATTGGAAGACAAGTTCCCCTCCGAAGATACGTCGAGTCGCGAGTTCAAGACTTTTGAATCCGCCTCACAACCTTACGCGCAGCGGCTTCGGGAAACAAGGAACAAGGGGTAGCGCTACCGTAGCAAGCGCTCATAAGTGGCTTGGCTGCTGAGGCTTGCGAAATGGGTGGAAAACGCGTAGTCTTAAGAATCCGGCGCGTCACACCATGCCTCCCGATCTCGAAAAACAGGCGAACGCGGAGACAAACGGCGCCATCGCTCCAGCAGCGGTACGGGCCGCGCTCGAGAAGATCGTGGCCAGCGACGCGTTCGGCAAGGCTGAGCGTCCGGCGCGCTTCCTGCGGCACCTGGTGGAGACGGCGCTGCGCGGCAACCCGCAAATCCTGAAAGAGAGCGTTCTGGGAGCGGACGTGTTCGAACGTCCGGCGGACTGGGATCCACGGCTGGACCCGGTGGTGCGCCAGGAAGCGTCGCGATTGCGCAAGCGGCTGGCGAATTATTACAGCGGCGCGGGGAGCACGGATGAGGTGCAAATCGATCTTCCGGTGGGCAGTTACGTGCCGGTGTTCCTGCGCAGGTCTGCTGAGGCGCCGGTTGCCCCTGTAGTTACACCTCCCGCTGCTCCGCGGTCTGTTTGGCCCCTGGTGGCCGCCGCAATCGTTTGCCTGACTCTGGCCGCGGGCGCGTGGAGGCTGCTTACGCGCCATGAATCCCAGACATCCATCGCGGTTCTACCGTTCACAAATCTGTCCTCCGATCCGGGCGATCGATACTTTTCAGACGGCCTCACTGACGAGATTACCGATGCGTTGTCGCGTGTCAAATCGCTGCGCGTCATCGCCCGCTCGTCTTCTTTCCAGTTCCGGGGAAAAAATGCGGATATCCGCGAGATCGGCCGGATTCTCAACGTCACCAACATTCTGGAAGGCAGCGTCGAACGCTCCGGCGATCATGTCAAGATCATCGCCTACCTGGAGCGGGCCTCCGACGGCGCTCTTGTCTGGTCGAACACCTACGAGCGCAAAGCATCCGACCTCTTCGCGGTCCAGTCGGAACTGGCGGCGGGCATCGCGGGAGGGTTGAAGGTGGCCGTCGGCGCAGCGCCCCCGCGTCATGTCCCCAGTGCCGAGGCGTTCGATCTGGTGATGAAGGGCCGCTACGGCCTACAGCAGGGGACGGTTGCCAGCGTGGCCCAGGCGGAAGCGGACTTCCAGCACGCCATCGATCTGGATCCGCAATACTCGGAAGGCTATTTGGGCGCGGGCACCGCCGCCTACAACCGGGCGGGCGCCACCGGCATCTACGTCCGGACCGAGGATGAACACGTCCGCGCAGAGCGGTACTTCCGAAGGGCGCTGGAACTGGATCCCGATCTGCCCGTGGCCCGGGCCGCCCTCGCCAGGATGGCCATGCAATACGAGTGGGATTGGCGCACCGCGGAACGGGAGATCCAATTGGCTATGGCGGGACCGCCCAATGCCAGCGCGGAGTACAGTTACGCGATGTTCCTGCTGTTCCATGGGCGCTTCGCCGATGCGGACCTGCACCTGCGGCGCTATCAGGACCTGGATCCGTTCTCCACCGCAACCATGATGAACGTGGCGAGCGCGAGAAATCTGGAAGGGCGTTTCGCCGAGGCTCGCGAAATCTCACAGAAGGTGGCCGCCGCTTATCCGTCGCTGCTGATGGCCAAGCAGTTGATCGGGCTTACCTACATTGAAGAGGGGCATCCGGACCTGGCGCTGGCCGACCTGGAGGCGCTGAAAAACAATATTCCGTTCGCGCCATTTCGCGAGGCCATGGCCAGGGCTCGCGCCGGACAGCGAGAACAGGCCCTAAGCCTGATTCGTCCGTACGAGGAGAAGTATCCCGATACGGGTGTTTCGATGCAGTGGTTCGCGCTGGTTTACGCATTTATGGGCGATCAGCCGAGCACGATGAAGTGGCTGGAACGGTCGGCGGACCGGCACGAGTGGGGGGTGCTGAGCATCGCGGTGGGTCCGAATGCGAGCTGGATGCGGAATACCCCGGAGTTCCGCGCGCTGGTGAAGCGGATCGGGTTGGACCGGTAGGAAGGGCTTACGCGATCACTAATTCGCCGCCCTGCTTGCCTTCCAGCGCCATCGCGCCATCCAGGGCGTGGATCGCGACGGCGGCCTGCGAATCGTCCGGCTGCTTGGTGGTGATGCGCTGCAGCCACAGGCCCGGCATTGTAAGGACGCTCATCAGCGTGCCCTGACGCCGCGCCGCGAAGCGGATCACTTCATAGCTGACGCCCGCGATCACAGGCAGCAGCGCAATGCGCGCCACGAACTTCATCCAGAATCCGTCGATGGGCAGCAATGCGTAAGTGATCATGGCGATGCCCAGCACGACGAACAAGAAACTCGTGCCGCAGCGCGGATGGAACGTCACGAATTTCTGCGCGTTCTCGACGTTCACCGGCTTGCCGGATTCGAAATTGAACACCACCTTATGTTCCGCGCCGTGATACTGGAACACGCGCCGCATATCCGGCATCAGCGAGAGCAGGAATAGGAACGTGAAGAACATCGCCATGCGGATCACGCCGTCGGCCATATTGACGGCGAAGCGGCTGGAAAGGCTCGGCACGGCGTGGCCCAGTTTCGTGGCCAGGAACAGAGGGATGAACTTGTACAGGAAAATGAAGCCGAGCAGCGAGACGGCCAGGTTGGCGGCCATCATCTTGGACGTCACTTCCACCGGCTTTTCGTCCGGCTTGCCTTCGTCGAGCGCCGCGTTGGCGGAAAATTTCAGAGCCTTGACGCCCAGCGTCATCGCTTGCCCTAAAAGGCCCAATCCGCGCAGCACCGGCAGCTTGAAGAGGGGATACTTTTCCGACATGCGATGAATCGGCTGCTCTTCGGTGACGATTTCGCCATTGGGCTTGCGCACCGCCGTGCAATAGGAATGAGGAGCGCGCATCATCACGCCCTCCATCACGGCCTGGCCGCCGACTAGAGTCGTTTCTTCGCCGTTTTCCAGAGCCGGCATCAACTGAATGTGGGCAAAGAGGCGGATGTGGTGCGAAATCTTCACCTTCCTATTATAACGGCCACTGACAGCGGTAGGGCACGCGGTTCCGCCTGTCAGCGCCATGTACACTGAACAAATGGCTAAAAAACTGGATGGAAAAATCGCGGTCATCACCGGGGCAAGCCGAGGCTTGGGACGCTCGATGGCGGTGGAACTGGGAGCGGCGGGCGCGAAACTGGCGCTGGTCGGTCGCGACCGCGCCAAACTTGAGGAAACCGCGGCGCTGGCCGGCTCCGAGTCGGCGATTTTTATCACCGATGTGACCAAGGAAGATCAGGTCCGCGCGCTGGAAGAAGGCGTGAAGCAGCGCTTCGGCGCAGTGGACATCCTGATCAACAACGCCGGCATGAACATCCGCAAGCCAATGGTAGAGTATACGCTCGACGAATGGAACACGGTGATGGATTCGAACCTCACCAGCGTGTTCTTAGTCACTCGCTCCTTCATACCGATGATGCGCGGACGCGGCTGGGGACGCATCATCAACCTGGCATCGATGATGAGCCACATCTCCCTGCCTGGCCGGACGGCGTACTCGGCGAGCAAAGCAGGGATGCTGGGCGTGACACGCGCGTTGGCGCAGGAGCTCGCCGGCGACGGCATCACCGTGGTGGCCATTAGTCCAGGACCCTTCGCCACGGAGATTAACACCGCATTAATGGAGAACCCCGAGCTGAACCGTCAATTTTTGTCGAGCATTCCTCTAGGCCGCTGGGGAAAGCCCGAAGAAGTGGGAAAACTGGCCCTATATCTGTGTTCTGACGAAGCTGGCTTCATTACGGGATCGGACATCATCGTTGACGGCGGTTGGACGTCACGTTAAATTCCTTTCATGCAACGAGTTGTTAAGAAAATTTGAGGGCGGATCCGGCCCCGATCGTCTACTATGTCTTAAATGGGTTTGCTAGCATACCTGCTCTGCTCGGCTGGACTGCTGACCATACGCGAAGTTCCCGCCGGTACGCGCCTGGAGATCCGATTGACAAGCACGGTCGGGTCATACGCCAGTAAAGTAGGCTCGCCCGTCACCGCCGTGCTGATCGCCCCGGTTCGCGTCAGCGGCGAGTTGCTGCTCCCCGCCGGAAGTGTGCTGACGGGAACCGTCTCGTCGGTGCGGCGCGTCGGCTACGGGATCGTGCACGAAAACGCGGCGCTGGCGCTGCAATTCAACGAAATCCACCTGCCGGACGACGAAGTGCTGCCGATTTCCGCCCGGGTGGTCGCTGTGGACAACGGCCGCGAACGCGTCGAGAAAAACGGCGAGATCAGCGGCATGCGCATGACCTCCAGCGTTGCGTATCGTGTCAGCGGTTACATCCGCATGGCGATGATGATGGATATGCACGCCCAGCTTGCGGTTTGGGCCGTCAAGACTCTGGTGGTGCAGGTTCCGGAGCCCGAAATCTACTTCAAGCCCGGTGTCGAACTTTCGCTCACCCTGGCCGATCCGATTCCGGCCCGCGCCCAGCGCGAACCCGAGGATTCGCCGCGCCGCCTGAACGAAGCCGAACGTGAATCGCTGGACGATGTCATCGCGGAGCTCCCCAAACGCACCACGGACCCCAAGAACGGGCGTCCGTCCGATCTCATTAACTTAATGTTCGTCGGCTCTCGTGAGCAGTTGACCGCCGCGTTCAAAGCCGCAGGATGGACCGAGGCCGCGCCCTGCAACATGCGCACGCGCATTCAGGGCGTCCGCGCCGCCGTTGAAGGCCGCAGCTACCAGAACTTCCCCATGACGAAGCTGACGGTGGACGACGTGGAAGCAGACATGTCATGGCAGAAGACGTTGAACGATTTATCCAAGCGCCACCACGTCCGCATCTGGAAGCATGGGACCTGGAAGGGCCAGCAAATCTGGGTGGGCGCGGCCACCCGCGATATCGATTTCGCCTATCTGCACCACGGGTTCGGCATGACGCATGTGATTGAGTCCAACGTCGATCTGGAACGCGACAAAATCGCCAACGATCTGGTGTACACCTCTTACGTGGACACACTCGACTGGCAGGAGCGCAGCAGCATCCCGACCACGGCGCGCAACGGGCGCGGGGATCTGATGAGCACCGATACGAAGATCGCCGTTTTGCGGTTCCGTGACACGGAACATCCGCGCCTCTCCACGGATTCTGATGAATTCGACGCGCTTCCGATTCACGGAAAAGTGGCCCAGCGCTTCATCCGGCGCGAAATTCTGAGCGCACGTAACGATATTGTGCGAAATAACATTTATTGGCGCGGCTACGAAGGCACGCGCTGGATCGTCACCGCCATCCGCAAGCGCAACCGCCCGCCGGAGGTTGCGGATGTGGCTCCCAATCCTCCCTTCGCGCGCTTCGTTTCGCTTCGATAGACTAGTCGGCGTGACCAACGCCACACGCAGGCAGTTTCTCGCCTCCATTCCAGCAGCCCTCGCCCGGGGCGCGGATTCTCCTTCCAGCAATCTGAAGCTGTGGTATCGCCAACCCGCCTCCATCTGGACCGAAGCTCTGCCGGTCGGCAGCGGACGCCTCGGCGCGATGATCTTTGGCGGCGTCGAGTCGGAACGCCTCGCGCTGAATGAGGACACACTGTGGTCCGGCGCGCCGCGCCCTTGGAACAATCGCGACGCGCGGAAGGTTCTGCCCGAGGTACGCAAGTTGGTGGCCGAGGAAAAGTATCACGAGGCTGATGCGCTAGCGAAAAAGATGCAGGGGCCCTACAACCAGTCGTTCCTGCCGCTGGGAAATCTGTGGGTGAAGTTCGGCGTTCCCGGTCCAGTGACGGATTACCGCCGCGAATTGGACCTGGACACGGCTGTGGCCCGCGTGACGTATCGCGCCGGCGGCGTGGCGTTTACCCGCGAAGTGTTTTGCTCAGCCAAAGACGGCGTCCTGGTGATGCGCCTGGAATGCGACCGCGGCCTGCTGGATTTCGCTGTGACCCTCGACAGTCTTCTGCACGCAGGATCGAAAATCGCGGGCGAAGAAGTGATCCTGACGGGTAAGGCTCCGGCGCACGTCGATCCGAATTACCTGCGCTCGGCGAATCCGGTCGTTTATGACGACGAGGACGGCCACGGCATGCGCTTCGAGTGCCGCGCGCGCATCGTCAAGGAAAGCGAAAGTGTGGTCACGCTGATCGTCGCCGCCGCTACCGGATATAAAGGATACGATCAGATGCCGGACGGCGTGCCCGATTGCCGCGCCACGCTCGATCGTGCCTCGCAGAAGCCCTACGTGCAGCTCCGCAACGCGCATATCGCTGATCACCAGAGCCTGTTCCGCCGCGTCAACCTGAACCTCGGCACGGGCCGAGCCGATCTGCCCATCGACGAGCGCCTGAAGCAATACCAGTCCGACGATCCAGCCTTGCAGTCGCTCTATTTCCAATACGGCCGCTATTTGTTGATCGCCAGTTCGCGCCCCGGCTCGCAGCCCGCGAATTTGCAAGGCATCTGGAACGAAGAAGTGCATCCGCCGTGGAGTTCCAACTGGACCGCCAACATGAACGTCCAGATGAACTACTGGCCGGCGGAGACGTGCAACCTCAGCGAATGCCATCAGCCCTTGTTCGACCTGATCGAAGGCCTCACGGTCACCGGCGCCGAGACCGCGAAGGAAAACTACGGCGCTTCGGGTTGGGTTTCGCATCATAACGTCGATCTATGGCGGCAATCCGCGCCCGTCGGGAACTTCGGTGGAGGCGATCCCAAGTGGGCTAACTGGCCGATGAGCGGTCCGTGGTTCTGCGCGCATCTGTGGGAGCATTATCTGTTCACGCGCGACAAGCAATTCCTGGCGCGCGCCTATCCGTGGATGAAAGGCTGCGCCGAGTTCTGCTCCGATTGGCTGATTGAGCAGGACGGCAAGCTCACCACCAGCCCCTCCTGGTCGCCTGAAAACGAATTCTTCGCGCCTGACGGCAATCCCGCCCAAACCAGCGCCGGCTGCACCATGGACTTGGCGCTGATCCGCGAACTGTTCGCCAACACCATCGAGGCATCGAAGGCGTTGGGCGTCGACGCGGAGTTCGCCAAGGAACTGACGGCCAAGCGCTCCCGCATCGCACCGTATCAGATTGGTAAACACGGCCAGCTTCAGGAATGGTCCAAAGATTTTGACGAGCCGGAGCCGGGCCATCGCCACCTCGCTCATTTGTATCCTCTGCATCCGGGCAGCGAATTTACGCCTCGCAAATCGCCTGCGTTGACCAAGGCCGCGCGCGTGTCGCTGGAGCGCCGCCTAGCTGCGGGCAGCGGACAAACCGGATGGAGCCGGGCGTGGGTCATTAACTTTTGGGCGCGCCTAGGCGAAGGCGATAAGGCGCACGAATCGTTGTGCCGGTTGCTGGATCATTCCACGAGTCCGAACTTATTCGACACACATCCGGCGGGCAAATCGTGGATTTTCCAGATCGACGGTAACTTCGGAGGCACGGCCGCGGTGGCGGAAATGCTGCTCCAAAGCCATGAGGGCGAGATCGCGATCCTGCCCGCGCTGCCGGCGGCGTGGCGCGACGGCGAAGTAAAGGGCCTAAGAGCTCGCGGCGGAGTGACCGTTGATATCAAATGGAAAAACGGCCGCGCGACGGAAGCGTTGCTGGTGTCGGATCAGACACAAACGCACCGGGTGCGTCCGCCGCAAGGACAAAAGGTCACGAACGGCCGGACCACCGTCGCCATGAAGGCGGGCCAGCGTTTAAGGATATTGTTTAGCTGAACCGGGGACGCTCGTATCCTCGGCATGCGAGCCCCATGCGCCAGCTTGGGGCCACTTTGATTTCGCTCGACAAGCCCCAAGCTGACGCATGGGGGCAGACTACGGCTTTATCCCTCGACTGACACCGAGGGCTGCGCAGCCCGGTTCGTAAGGGCCGGGAAAAACGTAAGCATTTCCCAGAGCCTGTGACGCATGGGGCCTTCGCCGCCCACTATTCGCGGATCATCCCGTGACGCCGCAGCGTCTCCACCGTCGATTCCACCGGCAGAGCCGCCACCGTGCGCCCGTTGCCCATGGTAGTCTCCGCCATGAATAGCGAGTTGTACACGGCCTCCTCTGTCGCCTCGATCACCGCCGGAAACAGCGCCGACACCCGATCGTTCGACAGCAAGTCCTTCGCCCGCGACGTGGAAAATGCGATGGCGTAATCGCCCGACCCGTTGGAGCCAGCCGACCCTGTGCGTCCCAGCCCCATCATCGTCCGAGCGCCCAGCCTGTGGAGATTGCGCGAATCGACCGGCGCATCGGTCGCCACAATCATCATGATTGAGCCGTCGGCCGTCACCGGCGGCGCATTCATGGCCTGCACCCGCGGCCTCTCCATCGGCACTCCGAGGATGGTCAGCCGTCCACCGAAGTTCGATTGCACCAGCACACCGACGGTGTACTCGCCCGCCTGGCGCGACGCCGTGCCGATGCCGCCCTTCCATCCAAACGCGATGGTCCCCGTGCCCGCTCCGACGCAGCCTTCTGGAACCGCGCCGCTTTTGGCCCCCTGAATCGCCGCGAACACTTCGTTGTGGCCCGAATGCCGTCCCTGAATATCGTTCAACACGCCGTCGTTGGTTTCGCCGACCAGCGGATTAATCGACCGCACGTCGCGGTTGCCGTCCAGTTGCAGCATGTAATCGATCAGCGAATCGGCCACGCGAAACACATTCAGCGTGGAAGTAAGCAGAATCGGCGTCTCAATCTCGCCCAGCTCATTCACCTGCGTCGAGCCCACCAGTTTGCCGAACGCGTTGCCGATAAACACCGCCCCAGCGACCTTTTCGCGAAATAGATTGCCGCCATGCGGCAGCACCGCCGTCACGCCCGTGCGAATATTCGCGCCCGAATTCAACGTAAAATGCCCGACGCGCACGCCCGCCACGTCGGTGATCGCGTTCAACGCGCCGGTGGGCAGGGCTCCAGTGATGATGCCAAGTTCGCGGGCGCGTTTCTTTGTTGCCATCCCGGTATTCTTCCACATAAGCCGGGCTTGTGGCGCACGCGCGCCGCGTGCCGTGTCAGAGACTCCTCTCGACACCTGCCGCCACAACGATGATATATTGACGGAAAATGACGAAAGTAGCTGCGACAATTCAGCTATTACTCGGGTTATTTCCGGCTCTCGCCGCGCAGGAGAAACCGCCCGTGTTTGAGGTTGCCAGCATTAAGCTGGTAGACCCGAACGCCGACCACTTCGTGGGAGTCCAGGTGTTTCCAGGTGGAAGAGTTGTTCTCAATACATTGTCGCTGCGGGCGCTCGTCCAGGTGGCTTTCAACGTGTCGCCAAAGGACCTTATCTCCGCTGAACCGTGGATGGCCAAAGACGAATACAATATTGAAGCGGTTCCCGTTGCCGAGTGGCGCGAGAAAATTACAAACCTCCAACACGGTAATTACGATATACAGGACGAACACCTAAGGCAAATGCTGCAAGGGCTGCTGGTCGATCGTTTTCAGTTGAAATTCCACCAGGAAGCAAAAGCAGGCACGGTCTACCTTCTGAAGCGGACTGCACTGCCGTTGCGTCTCCAGCCATCGCAGGCTGCTCGGGACGCAGAAAAGCCCAGTCCCTTCCTGCGTGGCTGGGGCGATGTAAGCTACGCGGGCGGGAGGTGGAGTATTTACGAGTGCACCATGGCCCGACTGGCTAAGTTCGCCGGCGATGTTATCGTGCGTGCGAAAGCCGTCGACCAAACCGGCCTCGACGGATCGTTTAATTACCGGCAAAAAGAGCCCGACCTCAATCCGGATTACTATAATCCATCCGAGTCGTTCCTGCGGATGATCTCCGACGTCGGCCTGAAACTGGAGCGCACGCAGGGCGAAATAACAGTTCTTGTGATCGATAGCGCCCAGAAGCCGAGCAACTGACTGCAATGACAAAACACTCAAGAAGAATACTTCTATTTGCGGCGTCACTAACAGCCATGGCGCAGGAGAGGCTCACCTTCGAGGCTGCAACCGTCAGGCCGGTCGACCCTAAGGCAGAGGTTTCAGAGGAAGTAGCAGTGCGGCCGGGCGGCCGGGTGATTATTAACGGCTTCGGATTGAAGGCGCTGATCTCACTCGCGTTTCGAATCCCCTACGGGCAGATCAGCGGCGGCGAGCCCTGGATGGCAGACACACAATATCGCGTCGAGGCTGTTCCGCCGGCGGAGTGGCAGGCGAAAATCACGAATCTGAGGCACAGCTATCACGGCATCGACGATGCTCATCTGCGGGAGATGCTCCAATCCGTACTGATCGAACGGTTCCACCTGAAGTATCGCATCGAGACCAGAACCGGCACCGTATACGGGATGAAGCGCACCGGAAAATCGCTGGGCCTGCGCCCGACCGAGGCCGTCAGCGAAGGGCCGGAGGGAGAAAAAAAGACTCCCGTTTCAGGCGATATCGGGTATGCGGGCGGAAAGTGGGTTTTCTATGCCACCTCGATGCCGCAACTGGCGACCTTCGCGGGTACGTTCATAGTGCGCGCGCCTGTTACCGACGAAACGGACCTCAGTGGGGTGTACAACTACCGGCAGTCGGTCGCGGACGAGGCAGGGGGCGACCCGATTCACGCCGATTCATTCTTGAGCATGCTCTCGGAGGTCGGATTGAAGCTCGAAAAGAGACAGGGGCCAGTGGAGACGCTGGTGATCGAGAGCGCGGCGAAGCCGGCGAACCAGTAGTGGGCAGTTGACAGACGACCCGCCGGCATAACTGGTCGCCGATCTTCAACATAGCGGCTCGGCGACCGCATCCTTCGCTCCCTTCGACGGGATACTGACAAACGGAATGGCAACGCCGCCGAACCAGAGGAAGGGGGACCTACGCACTCGCAAAATTACGAAACGAACCCAAGGGACCCTTTGTTTGCAACAAAACAGGACCAAACGTCTACGGCCACTGCATCCGCTCCCGCAGACGCGTGATGTGCGCTACGTGATGCTTGCCGTGCCACGCGTACAGCGCCAAATTCTTCTCGAGCGGCACCACGCCCAGCTCCGGGTGCCGGAATTGCTTCTGAAAATCGGCGTCGGTCATGGACCGCAGCAGACGCACCCAGCGGTCATGCAGCGCGTCGAGCAGCGCCAGCGAAATCTCCGGCGGAGCCGTCTTGCCGTCCACCAATTCCGCCCACGCCGCTTCGTCGTACGGCTTGATCACCGGCTCATGTTCGGTCAACGCCAACCGGAACCGCATGTACGCGTTCATATGCGAATCGGGGACGTGATGCACCACCTGTCGCACCGTCCATCCGCCGTCGCGATACGGCGTATCGAGCTGCGCTTCGTTCAATCCCGCGATGGCGGCCCGCAGACGGGCGGGCGTTTCCGCGATGTCATCGATCCAGTTCTGTCTTTGGGCCGCCGTTGACGGACGCTGGAACGAGAATCTCCCGATCGGATGTTTGAGGTCTTCCATGGATCTCCTGGTCCTTGTATTGAAGCTCGTACAATTTGCGGTAAATGCCGTCGCGCAGCGCGAGCAGTTCCTGATGCGTGCCGCTTTCCCTCAACTGGCCTTTGTGCATCACGAAAATACGGTCGGCGCGCTGAATCGTGGACAAACGATGCGCGATCACCAGCGACGTGCGTCCCTCCACCATGCGCGCCAGCGCGTCGCGTACGCGAAATTCGGTCTCGGTATCCACGCTCGATGTCGCTTCGTCCAGAATCAGGAACCGAGGATTGTGCGCCAGAGCGCGCGCGAAGCTGATCAGCTGCTTCTGGCCTGTGGAGAATCCGTTGCCGCGCTCGCGCACCGGCTGCGCGAACTTTTCCGGCAGCGATTCGACGAAGTCCAGCAGATTGACTTGCGCAGCGGCCTCCACCAACTCGGGCTGCGAGATCGATTCGGTGCCCAGCCGTATGTTCGATTCCACGGTTCCAGTGAACAAATACGGGTCCTGCAGGACGACTCCAAAGTGACGCCGCAGGTCGTCTAAAGAAAGCTCGCGCAGATCGACGCCGCCGATCAGAATCCTGCCGCGCTGAATATCGTAAAAGCGCAGCAGCAGGTTGGTGAGCGTGGTTTTGCCCGCGCCCGTGTGGCCCACCACGGCGATGGTCTCACTCGGTTCAATGCGGAAGCTCACGTCGCGCAGCACCCAGTCTTCGCCTTTATACGCGAACCAGACATGGTCGAACTCAATCGCCACGGGGCCTTCGGGAAACGCCTTTGGTGTCGCCGGCGAGGTGACGCGCGGCTCGGTATCCAATAATTTAAAAATACGCTCGCTGGCCGTCATGGCCGATTGCAGGATGTTGTACTTTTCGCTTAAATCCTGAATCGGGCGGAAGAAACGCAGTCCGTATTGAAAAAATGCCACCAGGACGCCCAGCGAAATTGCGCCCTTACGATTCTGATAGCCTCCGTAAGCCAACAGCATCGCCAGCGACAGCATGCCGAGGAACTCCACCGCGGGATAAAACCATCCATAGGCGGTGATGGAGTCCTTGAACGCCTCCATATGGTCGCGGTTGATGGCGGAAAACTCATCGCGGCTGCGTGCCTCGCGGTTGAACAGTTGCAGCACGGCCATGCCGTTCACGTGTTCCTGCAAGTAGGTGTTGATGCGAGCCACCGCCACGCGGATGCGCCTGTAACTGGATTGCACGCTGCGCCGGAACACGGCCGTCACCAGCACCACAAACGGCAGCACGGCCAGCAGAAACCCTGTCATGCCGGGGCTCATGCGGAACATGATCATCACCACGAAGCCCAACACGAGCAGGTCGCCTAGGATGGTCACCAGGCCGGACGCCCACAAGTCATTTAGAGCGTCCACGTCGGTGGTGACGCGCGTGATCAGGCGCCCAACCGGATGCTTGTCGTAATAGGCGACGTCCAGCGTTTGCAGGCGCTCCATCAATTCGCGGCGCAGGTCGAACATGGCGAACTGGCCGGTGCGCTGCATTAAATAGGTTTCGATGAACTCGCAGCCGAAGCCGATCAGCAGCGCGGCCAGATACAGCGCGGAAATTTGTGCCAGGCCGGTCCAGATGTCAGCGGAGAGCCAGCCGTCCAGAAACGTCGGCGAAGGATGGTCGGGCTTGGCTAAATAATGGTCGATGGCGAGCTTGGTCAGCAGCGGTCCAGCCACCTGCGCGATGGATTGCAGCAGCAGAAACACGAGCGAAACCACGACGGCTCCGCGGTACGGTTTCAAGTACCGCACCAGCCGCCGCATCAGCCGGCCATCGTACACTTTTCCGAGATGTTCTTCTTCCACGGGTAAATTTCAGCGTAGCGCAGATCGTTCCCCGAGGTAGCCGGCTTGGCCGAAACCCCAGCCTTCACGGACAATTGGCCGATACAACTGCTCCGCAATCCTCAATATAGAGGTTCCACCGCCGCTTCCTTCGCTCCCAGCGACGGACACTAGGCGACGGAGTAGAAACGTCGCCGAAGGAGAGGAAGGGCCGGATGCACTCACAAAATTACGAAACGAACCCAAGAAGTCTCTTGATTGCAACAAAATTGTGCCGAACGAACCCAGTTACGGCTTCACGTTCAAGACGTAGCTCAGCGTGCGCCCCCGATACGTCGCCGAGACTTCCCAGCAGCCTGCCTCGGTGAACGCGATCCCGGTCATCATCGCCATGGCCGCCGGGCTGCTGTCATTCGGGAGCTTGACCGCGTTTGCTTGCGCCGCCCAAATCAGCGGTGCGGGCGCATCGATGCGTTTTGCCGTCACAGTTAACTGAGGCTCCTGCAGCCAGTCGAGCCCTACCCGCCAATAGACGAACTTCGCCGAAATGCGGGCGTTGCCGTGGATTACGTGCAGGTCGTCCAGCGGCACCGTCCACAACTCCTCTGAGCCGTAAAAGGGCTTCCCGCTCGAAGACGTCGCGGGGTAGGGCTTGGGAGGGACGAAGGGTTTCATCGTGCTCGCCGTCGGCGCGCATTGCGCGCAGGCGCTGAGCGGAAGCAGAGCGAACATCAGATGCCGCCACATGCACCTGAGTCTACTCTCTTGAAAATAATGTCTATGTTATATAACATGTAAGTTATGCAAAGCCTCGACGCCTCCTTCGCCGCGCTGGCCGATCCTACGCGCCGCGCGATTCTGGCTCGTCTGGCTCGCGGCGAGGCTACGGTGCTGGAACTGGCCCAGCCCTTCGACATCTCGCAGCCTGCGATTTCACGGCATTTGAAGGTGCTGGAGGGCGCGAGGTTGATCGAACGGCGCATCGATGGCACGCGGCGTCCTTGCCGGTTGTCGAAGCACGGCCTTGATTCGGTGGACAAGTGGCTGGCGATGCTGCGCAACGGTTTGGAGAAGAGCTACAGCAGGCTCGATGACGTTTTGAAGGAGATGAAATGACCCTCACGACACAAGGCGACCGTCATGTTATCGTCACCAGGCGCTTCGCCGCGCCCGTTGAAAAAGTCTGGCGCGCGCACACCGAGCCGGAGCTGATTCAGAAATGGCTGCTCGGGCCGGATGGCTGGAGCATGCCCTTTTGCGTGTTCGAAGCGCGCGTCGGCGGGAAGGTTCGCTACGAATGGGCGCACCCGAACAAGGCAGGCTTCCACTCCACGGCTGAAATCCTGGAGTTCGAGCCGCCGCGCCGCATCGTCCACGTTGAGCGCATGTTCCTACCCATGCAGACGCCCGATAACCACGTCGAAACCACGTTCGAGGCCGACGGCGACGGAACCCTGATGACCATGCGCATGACGCTGCCGGATGCGCAGACGCGCGCAATGATACTCGCGAGCGGCATGGAGAAGGGGATGGAGGCGAGCTACGTGCGGCTCGACGGGATGCTTTAGTCACCCAGCTTTCGCTCGTAAGGATCGTGCCTTCCGATCCAGATCCAGAGAAGAGAATCCTCGGCCTCCACAGCGACGGCGCGGTGGCTCCGGCCAATACGAGCGGACCAATAACGTCCCGCCTTCTTCAGGTGCAGGCCCGGATGGCGCGGGTCGGATTTGAGCAGCTCAAATGAGGCTCGCGCGGCCTTCTGCGTCTGCGGGTCGAGCGCCCCAAAGGCTTCCCAGAACGCTAGGGCTGCGCGGTGCTTCACAGTGCCGTGGACTTGCCGTCCCGATGATCCTGCAATGCCTTGGCGGCCAATGCATCCCACTTGCCGTCCGCAACTTCGGCCTCGAACTGCCGGTCCCAGAGTTGGTCCTCATACTGATCCAGCCAAGCCCTCAGTTCGCCGAGTTCGGCCGAAGAAAGCGTTCGGAGTTGCTCGGTGATTTCTTCCACTCGGCTCATGTCGGCCTCCATTTCGATACTACCTTAGAATAGAAGCAGTGGATGGAGTCATCGTAGTTGATAAGCCGCAAGGCTGGACCTCGCACGACGTGGTCGCCAAATTGCGGCGCTTGGCCGGGACGCGCAAGGTTGGGCATTTGGGTACTTTGGACCCCGCGGCGACCGGGGTGTTGCCGCTGGTGATTGGACGCGCGACGCGCCTGGCGCAGTTTTACACACGCAACGACAAGACTTATGAAGGCGCGATCCATTTCGGTTTCTCCACC
>Ga0209698_10001917_pt1 | contig 23879 bp, 22 predicted proteins | sample LitLauG_LLR_2012_FD_187203 | JGI IMG/M metagenome (GOLD analysis project Ga0209698, IMG submission 187203) | Freshwater sediment microbial communities from Pennsylvania, USA - Little Laurel Run_MetaG_LLR_2012 (SPAdes) (version 2) | ecosystem: Environmental > Aquatic > Freshwater > Creek >... | reverse complement strand
CATTGAGAGGGTTCGCCGCGAACGTTCGGTCGGCTGAATCACCTACGATGATAAATCGCGCTTGTCCGGTTTCGCGGCCGCGCAATTCATTCGCGGCGTCGACTATCGCGCCCGCTTCGTCCACGTCGGCGAGATGCTGGCTGCGCGCTTAGCCGAGGACTGCGAAGATATAATGCCGCCGAGTAATCTGAAAGAAGAGTTCGACGGCCGCATGGGATCGCTTCATGCGTGTAACCTCGAGACGCGCTGACGTTCAGCACCGCACTCGCGTTGAAACCCCTTTTGCTACTGGAAGCGCCATCCGGATCCGTCTTCGTCATCGGCGACAGCCCACTCGCAATAGCGAACAAGAAGACCTTCGACCCTATGGCGGCCTCGGCCCGGCATGGAGGGCATCCAGGTCAACTTGCCGCTATCGAGCGAAGTCACCCTCGCCTTTGGGTTGCACGTCATGCGGGAAGAGGTCCGGAGCAAGGTGGTCACGATGGAGAAGTCGCTGGGGGCATCTCGCGGGACGATCTTGATCGTCGATCCAATTCTTAGGAGGCGGATCGAGAAGACGCGCGCCGCGGCCATCGCACCGCTCGCCCGTCTATGCCCGATGTTGGCAGATCTTTCAGGCCGGCGGCCCGCGCTCCCTTTCCTTGTTAAACGAAACGAGCATGCGGCGAAATTCCGCCAAGTGCTCAACGGACTTGGGAGCACAATCTTCATTCGCTGACATTGACGCGCGGAGACGATTCTCGCGCTTTGCGCATCACCTTATCGACGCAGTGTCCGCGAACCCAGATAGGTTTCGCGCGGTGATTCAAGAGGCGGGCTAGAGGCGCAGTCCGACGGCGAATGTTTTACAGGTTCTACGTGCGTTCACGGCATTTTGCGGAATGTTTTACAAGCTAAGTGCTTGAAAAGATGGTGGGCGCGACAGGGATCGAACCTGTGACCCCTACGATGTCAACGTAGTGCTCTCCCGCTGAGCTACGCGCCCGAACCGTTGGGTCGAGGGGCTATAGCGTCGGCCGAGCCCCTTGCGCAAGCGCTGCCCGCGCCCCCCTCGGCTCAATCGGGGGCTCAATCGCCGGCGCCGGCAGGTTTGCTCGCCTCAGGCGGCGGCAATGACTCGCTCGATTTCCACCACCAGATCCTTCAAATGGAACGGCTTGGAGAGCACTTTGGCGTCCTTGGGCGCTTGGCTTTGCGCCGACAGCGCCACTGCCGCAAAACCGGTGATGAAGACGATCTTCATGGCCGGATCGTTTTCAGCGCCACGGCGGGCCAATTCGATGCCGTCAAGACCAGGCATGACGATGTCGGTCAGCAACAAATCGTAGGAACCGTGCTCAAGCGCTTCCCAGGCGGAATCGCCGTCGCCATAACCGGCAACGTCATGCCCTGCGCGCGTCAAGCTCGACACCAGAAAGGCGCGCAGAGAATCGTCGTCTTCGGCAAGGAGGATACGCGCCATGCGCTGCTCCAGAACCCCTCGTCCCATGATAAGCGGTAGCCCCTAGCACACACCCGGTAAAGGCCGCCTGAACCGTCACATGCACGTGGTAAACACCTAGAAACGTTGACGCCGTTAATGAGTACGGCGAACAATGGCGCCCATGGACCCCTCCGATCACCTCGCCACCGCGCGCGCCGAGGCCGCAGCGCCGGCGGCGGGCGCGAAATTGGAGCCGCCCTTCGTTCTGATCGAACCGATCCGGCGCACCGCGCCACTCATTTTTGCGTCGCCCCACAGCGGGCGACGCTATCCCGCCGACCTCCTCGCCAACTGCCGCATCGGATTGCTCAGCCTGCGCCGGACCGAAGACGCCTACGTGGACGAGCTCTTTGCCGGCGCTGCCGCACACGGCGCTTGCGTGCTCTCCGCCCAGATCGCGCGCGCCTATGTCGATCTCAACCGCGACCCCGCCGAACTCGACCTCGACATGTTCGATGAGCGCCCCGCGCAATCGGGCGCCAAGGCCTCAGCGCGGGTGCAAGCCGGCCTCGGCGCCATCCCGCGCATCAGCGGCGACGGACAAAGCATTTACCGGCGTAAACTCGCTTGGTCTGACGGCCAGCATCGCATTGCTGCAATTCATCGTCCCTACCACGGTATGCTGCAAAATCTCGTGGATGAGACCAAGGCGCTGTTTGGGTGTTCGGTGTTGATTGATTGCCATTCGATGCCCTCAAGCGCACGCGGCGCCCAAGCGCCCGATATTGTGCTGGGCGACCGCTTCGGCGCCTCCTGCCACCCCTCGGTAACCGCGCTCGTCGAGGCGACCTTGCGCAAGCTTGGCTATCGGGTAGCGCGCAACACGCCGTTCGCGGGAGGCCACACCACGCAAAGTTATGGCCGCCCCAGCCACCGCACCCACGCGCTGCAGATTGAGATCAACCGGGCGCTCTATGTCGATGAGCGAACGCTTGAACGCACCAATGGTTATGCACGCATCCGCGCTGACATGGGCCGTTTAGCCGAGGCGCTCGCAGCAGCGGCTTTGCAAGCAAGCTTGGCCTGAAAACCGCTAGCGGACTTTGGCAAAGCAGTCGCGGATTTCGCGGACATAGAGGTCAGGCGCCTCCCAGGCGGCGAAATGCCCGCCGCGATCTAATTCATTCCAATGGATGATATTCGACATTTGCCGTTCGGCCCAACGCCGCGACGGACGGAAAATCTCCCTTGGATAAATGCTTACCCCAACCGGGCCTTCGAGCTTGATTGAGGCAAAACTCGCAAAGCTCTCCCAATAGAGGCGCGCTGAAGAGGCGCCCGTCGCCGGCAGCCAATAGAGCATGATGTTGTCCAACATCTCATCGAGGCTTAGCGCCTGCTCGGGCTCGCCCTTATTGTCGGTCCAGGCCTGCATCTTTTCGTAAATCCAGGCCGCTTGCCCGGCAGGCGAATCCGTTAGTCCGTAGCCCAGCGTTTGCGGCCGGGTGCCCTGTTGCTTCGAATAGCCGGAATCTTTCTCTTGATAGAATTGCATCGCCGCCAAGCTTTTCAATTCAGCTGGCGTGGCGTTGGCTGCGTCCTCCGGCGAGGGAAAGACGAGCGGCATATTCACATGGATCCCAGCAAGCCCCGCCGGATTGATGAGGCTGAGCGCGGTGGTAACCGCTGCCCCCCAATCGCCGCCCTGCGCAACCCAGCGCTTATAGCCCAAACGCGACATGAGCGTTGACCAAGCCATAGCTATGCGGGGCACGCCCCAGCCCGCTTCGGCAGGCTTGTCGGAAAAGCCATAGCCTGGCAGCGACGGCGCCACGATATGAAACGCGTCCTCAGCTTTGCCCCCATTTGCTGTGGGATCGGTCAGCGGGGCGATCACCTTCATGAATTCGATCACCGATCCTGGCCAACCATGGGTGATCAAGAGCGGCATGGCGTTTTCATGCTTCGAGCGAACGTGCAGGAAATGCACGCCAAGCCCATCGATGCTGGTCTTGAATTGTCCGAGCCCATTGAGGCGCGCTTCGCAGGCGCGCCAATCATAGTGGCCTCGCCAATACGCGCAAAGCGCCTGCACTTTGGCGAGCGGCGCACCTTGCGACCAATCGGAGACCGTCTCTTTCTCCGGCCAGCGCGTGCGGTCGAGCCGCGCATTGAGATCGTCCAAACTGGCTTGCGGAATGGCCAAGGTGAATGGCGTGAGCGCGTCACTCATCTGCGGGCGACCTTCTTCTGGATGGCCGCAAAGCTCGGGATAAAAGATGAGCTCGTCAATCGTGCCGTAAAGACAAGGCCCGCTTCAATGTTCGCTGCCATACGAAACATCGCGCCGCGCCGAAACCACCATGATCCCGGCGCCGATCATGAACTCAAGCATTGCCGCCATCGTCAGCAACAGAAATGAGGCGCTCGCAAACATGCTCACCAGCACTAACAGCAGCAGAAACAACACCGCGAGCCCCCCGTTCAAGCAAAGGCGGACGATCGAGGCGGTGCTGGTGTTGGCCGAGGCGCCAAGATCGAGCGCCATCGCCACTATTGTAAGGATGGCGACCAGATCGCCTTTGTTGAGCCCCAGCACGCCCCCGGTTGCGGTGTGGATCTGGATCAAGGCCGGCCGCCCGGACGCCAAATCGCCCGCCCCGCCCAGCGAAAAGAGGACGTAGAGCACAAAAGGCGCGAGCAGCATCGGAAACACGCGCAAGAACAGCATCGCCAACCTCGGTCACTCTTTGGAAGACATTGGTGGGCCCGCTTAGCGGCAGGCTTTCGGCAATCGGACAATTTTGACAGGCCGCCCAGCCACGGACCGGTTTCGCCCGAAACGGGAAAGCAAAAGAAAAGCCCCGGCTTTGGGCCGGGGCTGAAAGGTAATAGGGAGGAAACGCCCGATAGGGCGGGAGCAGCATCGCGAGACGCTGCAACGCAGCAAAACTAGGGTGCAGCGCACAAAAATGCAAGCTACACATTGCTAGAGCTTCCGCTCAAACACACTAAGGTTCTGTTTTAATGTGCTTTCTACGGTATCCATGCCATTTTGCATGTGCACACATGCCGATGTGGATATGAGTCCGCAGCGAAAGCAGGCGCCCGCCCATTGATGCGGCGCCCACAGCAAGGCAGAACCTCGCGCCTACCGCAATAGAAGGCATCCATGGCCGAGCGCCTGCGCAATCTGGCGATCATCGCCCACGTCGATCACGGCAAGACCACCCTGGTCGACCAGATGCTGGCGCAGGGCGGCGCTTTTCGCGCCAATGAGGCCCACGCCGATCGGGCTATGGATTCCAACCCCCAAGAGCGCGAACGCGGCATCACCATCCTTGCCAAATGCACCTCGATCCATTGGGCGAGCGCTGGCCAGGATTACCGCGTCAATGTCGTCGACACGCCCGGCCACGCCGATTTCGGCGGCGAAGTCGAACGCATTTTGGGCATGGTCGACAGTTGCGTGCTCTTGGTGGACGCCGCCGAAGGCCCGATGCCGCAAACCAAGTTCGTGTTGTCGAAAGCGCTCGCACGCGGGCTTCGCCCGATCGTGGTGCTGAACAAGGTCGATCGGCCCAATGCTGACCCCGACCTTGCCCTCTCCGATATCTTCGACATGTTCTTGGCGCTCGGGGCAAGCGAGGACCAAGCTGATTTTCCGATCCTCTACGCGTCAGGCAAGGAGGGCTGGGCCATCAAGGCGCTCACCGAGGAGCGCCGAGATCTAACGCCGCTTTTTGATCTCATTGTCGCCCATACGCCCGAGCCAAAGCCGGTGAGCAAACGCGAAGAACCTTTTGCGCTGCTTGCAACCATGCTCGACGCTGATCCGTTCCTGGGGCGGGTGCTGACCGGGCGCATCGAGGCTGGGCGCGTCAATGTGGGGGCCCACGTCAAATCGCTGACCCGCGACGGCGCTGAAATCGAACGCGGGCGGCTGACCAAGCTCTTGGCCTATCGGGGCCTGAAGCGGGTGCCCGTGGAGACAGCCGAAGCCGGAGACATTGTCGCCATTGCCGGATTAGTTGAAACTAGCGTCTCCGACACCATCGGCGCCGTTGATTTAGTTAACCCCATCCCAGCGCCGCCCATCGATCCCCCAACCTTGTCGATCACGGTCTCGATTAATGACTCGCCTCTGGCCGGGCGCGCCGGCGACAAAGTGCAAAGCCGCGTCATCCGCGACCGATTGCTGCGCGAAGCTGAATCTAATGTCGCCATCCGCATCACCGAAACCGCCAACCGCGACGCCTTCGAAGTCGCAGGCCGCGGGGAATTGCAGCTTGGGGTTTTGATCGAAACCATGCGCCGCGAGGGCTTCGAGGTTTCGATTTCGCGCCCCAAAGTGCTAACCCGGCAGGAGGCTGGGCAAATCCTGGAGCCGATTGAAGAAGCGGTCATAGACGTCGACAGCGAATTTTCCGGCGTCGTCATTGAAAAGATGTCGCTGCGCAAAGCCGAACTCGCCGACATGCGTCCCTCAGGCGGGGATAAAACGCGTCTGGTCTTCCACGCGCCTTCGCGCGGTCTCATCGGCTATCACGGCGAATTTCTCACCGACACCCGCGGCTCTGGGGTGATGAACCGGCTCTTCCATGGCTGGGCGGCGTGGAAAGGCGAAATCCCCGGCCGTCGCAACGGCGCGCTCATTTCCAACGACAAGGGTCAATCCACCGCTTATGCATTGTGGAACCTCGAAGAGCGCGGCGCCATGTTCATCGCTGATGGCGAAGACGTCTATGAAGGCATGATTATTGGTGAAAATAGCCGCGGCGAGGACCTCGACGTCAATCCGCTCAAGGGCAAAAAGCTCACCAATGTGCGCGCCAGCGGTAAGGATGAATCGATCCGCTTAACCCCGCCTCGGCGCCTGACGCTGGAACAGGCGATTGCTTGGATCGAGGACGGCGAGCTGGTGGAAGTTACCCCTGCAGCGATCCGCTTGCGCAAAGCTTATCTCGATCCCAACGAGCGCAAACGCCACGCCCGCGCCAAACAAGCAAGCTGACGCCTCAGGCAAAACCAGCGTGCTTGGCTTAGCGCCGGAAGGGCGCGGTGCAGCGTTGGCCGTATTCTGGGGTCCCCAGCGAAATGCCGTTAAGGGTCAAGGTGCGCCCCTCCAATTGGGCGCTGCCTGAAAGCCTGCGGTCGGGGGGTTGATAATTGCCGCCCTCCACGGTCAGCGAAAGCGCGTGCGTGCGCGGATTGTAGCGATAGCGCCCCCAATAATCCCGGTGGGTTTCAAACGGCAGCCAAGTCACCGAATAGCGTCCATCGGCCTCGAAGATGAGCTCCCGCACGGGCTCGGCAATTCCACACTCAACCTCGCCTTGGCGCCAGGCGCCGATGATCGCCAGGGCGGCTTCATCGTCGCTCCGGGCCGGCGTTGTAACGCACGCGGCTTGGCTAATCGCTAGCGCTGACAACGCTATTGCCTTCAGCATCGGCTCTTCCCCGTTGGCGAAACTTACACTCTTAACCAAGGCTCGCGCACGCAAACGGCGCTAGCCTTTAGGGGCGCATTCAACACAGAGCCGAATTTGCTTGCCTCATTTCGTAACGAATTTCGCGCCTGACGCACGCCAGGCTTTCTAATCACGCGCCCCTTAACGCCTTTTGCTCCCGGAAAACGCGGCACAGCCCCTGCACATCGCCTGGCGAGAACAAGCCGGCCCATGGGGGAACGGCTGCGAACTAAGGGCGCACAACCATGGCTAACGCCATTGATCTCCACGTCGGCAAACGGCTTCGTCGCCGTCGCCGCCTTCTGGGGCTCACCCAGCAACAACTGGCTGAGTCCATCGGCATTCGCTTCCAACAAATCCAAAAATACGAATGCGGCGCAAACCGCGTAACCGCGAGCCGTCTTTACGAACTCGCCGTCGCGCTCAATGTGCCCGTCAACTATTTCTTTGAAGGCCTGCAACAGTCGATGCAACCGGCAACCCCGGGCGCCCCGGCCAACGACCGCGATCTGATCGCGGCCGATGTGCTCAGCCAAAAGGAAACCCTCGAACTCATCCGCGCCTATTACAAGCTCGGCGAACGTCCTCGCCGGCGCCTGCTTGATCTTGCCAAGGCGCTGCAAGACGAGTCGACCGACGCTGCTTAACGACCACCGCTTTGCCAACCTCGAGGCCGGAACTTCCTCCCTCCTTCCGAGCTTCCCTGGTCAAGGCAAAAGGGGGAAACGGGCTCGCCAGAATGGCGGGCCCGTTTTTGTTGTGCTTAAAGCGGACGCATGGATCATGACATCCCGCGCTTGCTGAGGTTCGCAGACACCCTCGCCGACGCCGCGCGCTCAGCGATCCTACCCTTCTTTCGCGCCCCCCACACAATCGACAATAAGCGCCCCGACAGCTTCGATCCGGTGACCGAAGCCGACCGCGCCAGCGAGCAGCGCATGCGCCAGCTGATCGAGGCGACATTTCCCGAGCACGCCATTTTGGGTGAAGAATACGGCGAGAAGCCCGGCGCCAGCGGCTATCAATGGATCCTTGATCCCATCGATGGCACCCGCGCTTTCATAGCCGGTCTGCCGACCTGGGGGGTGCTGATTGGGCTTTACCACGAGGGGGCGCCGCTGCTTGGGGTGATGGACCAGCCCTATCTCGACGAACGCTATCGCGGCCTTCCCGGCAGCGCCAATTCTACCATCCGGGGGTCCACGCGGGATCTCAAAATCCGCGCTTGCGCGACGATGAAGGAAGCCACGCTTTCAACCACCGATCCGACGCTATTTCGCGCCGAAGAGATCGAGGGCTTCAACCGCGCGCGCGCCGGCGCTAAAGTGACGCGCTATGGTTTTGACTGCTACGCCTATTGCATGCTCGCCAGCGGCTACATGGATTGCGTGATCGAATCTGGCTTGAAGCCTTTCGACATAGGAGCCCTCATTCCCATCATCACCGGCGCCGGAGGGGGCGTATGCGCTTGGGACGGCGCCAGTGCGGCCCAAGGCGGGCAGGTTCTGGCCTACGGGGATGTGCGCGTGCGCGATAGCGCTATGGCGCTGCTTGCTTTGCCCCGTTGACGATTTGACTGAGCGCCTGCTCGAAGATCTCGGGCGGCTGGGCGCCTTGAATGAGCCATTTCTGATTGATGATCACCGAGGGCACCGCGTTAATGCCGCGGCTGCGCCAAAGCTCTTCCTCGGCGCGAACCTCGGCCTCGAATTCACCTGAAGACAAAACCGCTAGCGCGCTCGCGCGATCAAGCCCAACGCTCTGCGCCACATCTGCAAGCACCTGGTGATTGCTCACGTCGCGCTGATCGGTGAAATTGGCTTTGAATAGGCCATCTTTCAGCGCCAGCGCCTTGCCTTGAGCTTCTGCCCAATGCAGCAGCCGATGAGCGTCGAAGGTATTCCAGATGCGGCTATCGGGCCCATACTTGAAGCTAAAGCCCAAGGCGTCTCCGCTTTCTTTCAACACCTGGCGCACGCCCTGCGAGCGCTCACTGGAGGCGCCGTATTTCTTACGCACATGTTCGCTGGTGTTCTCCCCTTCCGGGGCCATATCGGGATTGAGCTCGAACGGCTGCAGATGGATGTCGCCCGCCACTTGGCCCTCCAGGCGCGCCAGCGCTGCTTGCAACGATCTGAGCCCCACCACGCACCATGGGCAAACCACGTCGGAAACGAAATCGATGCGAACTGTCAAGGCCATGCCTGTTCCCATGCTCGGCGCGCCGCCCTGGGCGGCCTTAAACTGTTATAGAACAGCCAAGCCAGATTGAAACCGCGCCATCGCGGGGGGCCGGCGCCCGCAAGGGCGCGGTGCATGGGCTTCACGCCCCAAGCAATTGCTTGACGCTTCAGATGGGGAGGCGCTGGAGTAAACGCCCTTCAACTTCGGCAGCGGGCCCAAAACTCTATAAGATGAGCGATGCTATCGATCTTTCGCTCCGGCCAAGCCTTAAGCGCCGTCTCGGCATGTATACGCTGGAGATCGGCGAACGCGTTTTGGTGGCTATTCTCTATTATGGCTTGGTAGAGCGCCTGCTCGCCAATTACGCCCACACGCGCAACATCGCCAATCTGTTGACGCTAGCGTCGGAATCTCTGGTGGTCGTGCTGGCCTTGATCCGCAAACCGGCCCAACAAGTGTCGTTGCGTCCCCAAGACTGGCTAGTTGCGTTTGGCGGCAGCTTTATCTCGCTCTTGCTCGCGCCCGCGCCAGTTGCAGCACTCGGACCGACCTGGATCGGCTGGACGTTGCAGACGCTGGCTCTAATTGGCCAATTTGGCGCCAAGATCTTCCTCTTCCGTAATTTCGGCATCGCGCCCGCCTTGCGCGGCGTTGCCCAAAACGGACCCTACGCCATCGTGCGCCATCCCATGTATGTGGCCTATTTCGTCGGGCTGGCGGGATTTCTCTATGCCTTCCCCACGCTTTGGAATGGGGCGCTAGTGGCAGTGTGGTGCGGCGCACAAGTCCTGCGCATGTTTGCTGAAGAGCGGGTCCTTGCCCAATCGCCCGCCTATCGAGAATATCTCGCACGCGTGCGCTGGCGGGTGCTTCCCGGCGTCTTCTAGCGGCAGCTCAGCCCTCTCCCGGTCTGGAAAGCCGCGCGACGCGTTTGGTCGCCGCTTGGTTGCTTCTAGAGTTCGGCCATCAACGATAGAGTTCCGGGCGCCGATCGCGGAAAAAACCCCAAGCGGCGCGGTGGCGGTCAAGAAAATCGAGGTCGAATTCGTGCACCAGCACGCCTTCCTCGCGCCGCCCAAGCTCTTTTACAAGATCGCCGCGATGATTGGCGATGAAGCTTGAGCCGTAATAGGTCTGGCTCGCCGCCCCGACGGTCTCTGCGCCGATGCGATTGCTTGCAACAACCGGGATGACATTCGACACCGCATGCCCTTGCATCGCCCGCCGCCAGGGCTCGCAAGTATCGAGCGTTGCGTCATGGGGCTCGCTGCCGATCGCGGTGGGGTAAAACAAGACTTGCGCGCCCATCAGCGTCATCGCCCGCGCACATTCTGGAAACCACTGATCCCAGCAAATGCCGACCCCGATCCGACCGAAGGCTGTGTCGAAAACTTTGAAGCCAGTATCGCCGGGGCGAAAATAATACTTTTCCATATATCCAGGCCCATCGGGAATATGGCTCTTGCGATAAACGCCGAGATTTTTTCCATCCGCATCGATGATGGCCACGGAATTGAAATAGAGCGGTCCATCCCGCTCGAAAATCGAAACCGGGATGACCACGCCCAGCTCTTTGGCCAAAGGCTGCATGGCCACGACACACGGATGGGTGGCGGCAGGATAAGCGGTTGCGAACCACTTTTCTTCCTGGCTGGTGCAGAAATAGGGTCCTTGAAAGAGCTCGGAGGGCAAGATGACTTGAGCGCCCTGGCTCGCCGCCTCGCGCACCAGGCGCTCAACAGTTTTAATATTGGTCCCCAAGTCTGGGCCAAACCCCGCTTGAGTGGCGGCGACCTTTATGGTTTTGGCCATCAGAGATGCCCCTTCAGCGCCCATTCCAATGCGTGCTCCAGCCGATCATTGCCCCAGAATATTTCACCATCCCCGGCGACGAAGCTCGGCGCGCCAAAGACCCCCGCCGCTTGCGCCTCCTCGGTGCTGGCGCGCAACTTTTGTTTCACCGCATCGGTTTGGGCTTTCTCCACTAAAGCCGCGTCCAGGCCTGCGCGTCGCAGCGCCTCTGCGGCGGTGAGCGGATCGGAAATGTCGCGCCCTTCGCCAAATTGCAGCTGGTACACTGCCTGTGCGAAGCGTTCGCGCAAAGGACCTTCGACGGCGGCAGCGATGCGCGCGCACAGCAAGGAATTCTGCGGAAACCGATCAGGTAGGGCAAACGGCAGGTCAAGCGAAGCACAGATGCGCTCCAAATCGCGCACCATGTAGCGCCCTTTGATCGGATAGAGGTTGAACGGGGAATCCTTCCATCCCTGTGCTGCAAATATCGGCCCCAGCAATAGCGGTCGCCATTCCACGCTCACGCCTTTGGCCTTGGCGAGCGCTCCCATCCGCATCGCCGCGGGGTAAGAATAGGTCGAGGCAAACTCAAACCAGAAAGTGATAACGGGCGTGGTCATGCTGGCTCCTGCTGGGTAATGCAATGGTAGGAGCCTCCGCCGGTTAAGATGGCGTGAGACGACAAGCCGATCACACGATGGTTTGGGAAAAGCTTCCCGAGCTCTCTTACGGCATCGTCGCCGCTGTCAGAATAGATCGGAACGACAATCGTTGTGTTGCCGATCACGAAGTTCATGTGGCTCGCAGGCATGGCATCGCCATCCTCATCCATCACCAAACCTGGCGAGGGAAGCGCCGTTACCTCGAGCTGGCGACCCAGAGCATCTCGCGCGGCCTTAAGCGCGAGCGCGATCTTATTCAGCGCCTCGGCATTGGGATCATCTGCGCCGTAGGGCGCTTGGCACACCACGCGCCCCGGCGCGATGAAGCGCGCCAGATTGTCGATGTGCCCATCGGTGTGATCGTTGGCCAAACCTTCGTCGAGCCAAATGATCTTTTCAACACCAAGCGCGCGCTTCAGCGCCGCTTCCGCCTGGGGCCCATCCCAGTCAGGATTGCGGTTCTTGTTGAGCAGGCACTGGCGCGTGGTTATGAGCGTGCCTTCGCCGTCCATCTCCACCGCGCCGCCTTCGAGAACGAAATCGAAGCGCTGCAATTTCGACCCGGCGCGGTGGGCGAGAAAATCGGCAACTTCACTGTCATGAGCGAGCACGTATTTGCCGCCCCAGCCATTGAACCGAAACGCCAGCGCGCCGCCGCGGGCAAAGACCGGCCCTGTGTCGCGCAGCCAAATATCCCCAAATTGCGCCGGCACGATTTCGCCACTTTGCCCCAGCGCCAGTTTTGCGGTCGCCTCCGCTTCGCGCCCGTTTGCCAACACCCGCATCACATCGCCGCGCCCTTCATCCCAGAGCGCGCGCACCATGGCCGCCACTTCCGCGCGCGCCGGCTCGAGATCCTCGCCCCAAAGCTCGCCGGCAGAGGGCCAAGCGGTCCAGATAGCGCGATGGCGCGCCCATTCGGCAGGTATCGTGCTCATGCGCGGAGCCTTTATCTTAAGTCGCCGCACCCAGATAGCCGCGTCCGTCGCGGGCAAAGAGGTCCCCCCTGTCCCACGCGCCGTCCCACCCGGCCGCTGTCCTGGCGCAGCCGGAAGGCTTCCGGTAAGACCCGCCCCAAGGGACCTGAAGAGCAAGAATGCCCACACCCCGAAGCGCCGCCTTCGACCGCATGACGCTTGCGTTTGTGCTGCTGGCGGCACTCGCCACGGCGCTACGCATAGAGGCGCTTCACCTCAATCAGCTCAATCTCCATTTCGACGAAGCGCAATATTGGGTTTGGTCGCGGAGCTTCGATTGGGGCTATTTCGCCCAGCCCCCAATGGCGGCGTGGGCGATCTCCGCCGCCACCACGCTCTATGGGGACGCCGAATGGGCAGTGCGCCTCGCAGCGCCAATTGCCCAATCGCTGGCCGCGCTCAGCCTCTATGCGCTTGGGCGCAGCATGTATGGCGCCTGGGCTGGGTTCTGGGCAGGCGTTGGCTGGCTGGTGACGCCAGGCGTTTGGTTTGCGGCGAGTTTTATTTCGGCCGACGCGGTTATGTCGCCGTTTTGGGCGCTCGGCTTGTTTGCGGCCTGGCGGCTAATTCAAACGCGCAGCTATTTCTGGGCCGTCATGGTGGGCGCCGCAATCGGGCTCGGCTGCGAAGCCAGCTATGCGATGTTCTATTTCCCTTTCTGCTTGGGATTGGCGGCGTATTGGTCACAACCCTTGCGCCAAGCTCTGAAGGGCGGGCGCGGGATCATCGCGGGGTTGGCAGCGCTCGCAATGTTTGCGCCCAACATCGTCTGGAATCTGCAACACGGTTTTGTGACAACCGAGCGCATCGCCAACACTATCGGCTTAGATACCCCGCTCCGCCTCTTCGATATCGACAATCTCGTCCATTTCCTTGGCCAAGAGATGCTGGTATTGGGGCCAATTCTGTTTCTTGCGCTCATCGCCTTGTTCTGGCGAAGCGCTGAGCGCAGCTCCGGTCTCAACGACGAAGACAAGTTTCTGTTGGCCTTTGCCGCGCCGCCGCTTGCGCTGGCGAGCGTTGTTGCGTTGGTCTCCCACGCCAGCCCCAATTGGGCGGCAATCGCCTATCCTGCGGCAATTGTTTGGGTGACCGGCAATCTTCTTTTCAACAAGGGCGCACGCCGCGTGCTTGCAGCAGGCATGGCCGTCAATGTCGCCATCGGCGCCATTATCGTTGCCGGAACTCTAAATCCGAGCTTGGCGCTCCGACTCAAAGACATAAGCGACGCCGCGGCTTGGGACGAGACGGCGCGTGAAATCGCCGTGCGCGCTGCAGGTCAACGCGGCGACCCCGCATTCAGCGCGGTGATGGTTGATAGCCGCGAGGCCTATTTCGAACTCACGTATTATTGGCGCCAAGCCCGCCAGGCCGGCGCGCCATTGCCTCCGCTCAGGATGTGGCTTGTCCACTCCAGCGCCTACAATTCCGCGGAGGCGCTTGCTCCGATGCGTGTAAGCGAAGGCCAGCGCGTACTGGTCGTACATCAGACGCCGAGCTTTCTTCCCTTCATCGCCGGCGATTTCACGACCTTCCACAGCGTCGAGCACCTCACTATTCCCCTTGGCGGGGGCCTCAATCGAAATCTGGAGATATCTGTCGGCGAAGGGTTCTCGCCGGCGCCGCGCGATGCGGCTTTTGAGCAAATCCTGCGGGAGCGTCACGTCTCTGGATCGGATTCATAATCCGGGAACGGCGTGGCGCCCGCTTCCGCGGAATTGGCATGGGCGCGAAACAGCGAAAACAACTCCCGTCCCACGCCGCGCTCATTACCGCTCAAATCAAGCTGGCAAGGCGTCCGCTCCTTCCACGTCGCCGGCGAGGCGACATCGAGAACGCCGCTCATGGCATCAACGCAAACAATGTCGCCGTCGCAGAGCTTGGCCAGCGGCCCGCCTTGGCCCGCCTCTGGGGTGACGTGGATCGCAGCAAGCACTTTGCCGGAGGCGCCAGACATACGTCCGTCGGTCACCAGCGCCACTTTAAAACCCCGGTCCTGCAGCGAGCTCATAAGCGGCATCAGCTTGTGCAATTCGGGCATGCCATTGGCGCGGGGGCCCTGACCGCGCACGACCACCACCACATCGCGGTCAAGCTCGCCGTTCTTGAACGCGCGCTGCACCTCGGCTTGCGAATTGAACACCAGAGCCGGCGCTTCGACGACGCGCTGGTCGCTGGCGACCGCGGAAATTTTCGCTACCGCGCGGCCCAAACCCCCGCACAATAGACGCAAGCCCCCGTCTGGCGAGAACGCCGTTGCGGCGGAGCGCAGCACATCCTTTTCGCCGCTTTCCATGGGCGCGTCGCGCCACACGAGCGCCTCGCCTTCCAGCGCCGGCGCTTGGGTATAGGCTTCTAATCCGCCTTTCCAAACCGTCACCGCATCGGCGTGCAGCAAGCCCGCATGAAGAAGCTCACGCGTCAAAAACGCCATGCCGCCGGCTGCGTGAAAATGGTTCACGTCCGCCGATCCATTCGGGTAAATGCGCGCCAACAAAGGCGTCGCCGCGGAAATCTCTGAAAAATCGTCCCAGGTGATGGAGATGCCCGCCGCACGCGCAATCGCGGGCAGGTGAATGAAGTGGTTGGTTGAGCCCCCCGTCGCCATCAGCCCGACAATGGCATTGACGATGGCGCGTTCGTCGACGACGCGCCCGATCGGTCGATAATCTTCGCTCATGCCGGTGATCGCCGCTGCTCGATGGGTGGCCGCCACGGTGAGCGCATCGCGCAATGGGGTGTTGGGATTGACGAACGCAGCGCTGGGGACGTGCAAGCCCATCAGCTCCATCATCACCTGGTTGGAATTGGCGGTGCCATAGAATGTGCAAGTCCCCGGCGCATGATAGGACGCAGCCTCCGTTTCCAGGAGTTCCTCTTGGCTTAGCTTGCCTTCGGCAAACATTTGCCGCCGCGCAGCCTTTTCCTTGTTGCTCAGTCCCGAAGGCATAGGCCCGCCGGGCACAAAAATCGCTGGCAAATGGGGAAATCTGAGCGCGCCGATCAAGAGCCCCGGCACAATCTTGTCGCAGATGCCCAACAAGAGTGTTGCATCGAAGCTCGCATGCGAAAGCGACACAGCCGTGGCCAAGGCAATGACATCGCGTGAAAACAGCGACAATTCCATGCCTTCAAAACCCTGGGTCACCCCATCGCACATCGCCGGCACGCAACCCGCCACCTGCGCCACGGCATGGGCTTGGCGCGCGGCCTCTTTGATGAGTGCGGGAAATCGCTCGTAAGGCGCGTGGGCTGAGAGCACGTCATTATAGGCGCTGACAATCCCGATCGCGGGCCACTTGCCGCCAAGCAGCCGCATCTTGTCTTGGCTGACGCAACCCGCCGAAGTGTGCGCCTGGTTCGCCTCCGCCAAACGCAAGCGCGCAGGCTTGGTCACATCGACCGCCTCTATCAGCTCCAAATAGCGCTTGCGGCGGTTTTGCGAACGCGCCGCGATGCGCTCCGTTACTTTGGCGATAACCGGATTGAGCAAGGTCATGATGCTAGTGCTCTATAGCGGCGCCGGCGCCACGCTGCGATGTTGCGCCCACGCGCGCTGCGCAAATGGCGAACGCTGCAACGCCAAGATAACCTGTCATCGGCACAAAAAAAGCCGGCGTCAGCGTTCCTGCGATGTCGCCAATCTTGCCAGCGATTACCGGAAGCGCTGCCCCGCCCACGATCGCCATACATAACAAGCCAGACGTCGCCGACGCCGGCGCCGTTGAGCGTTCGAGCGTCAACGTAAAGATCACCGGAAACATAATCGCGTTGAAAAAGCCAATCGCCAAAGCCACATAGGCGCCAGCCGCGCCGCCCAGCTGGGTCACCGCAAAACAGAGTAGCGCCGCCCCGAGTGCTGCGATCGACAACAGCAGGCCTGCAGGCGCGCGGGTCAGGAGCGCACTGCCCAGAAAACGCCCGACCATGGCGCCGCCCCAATAGAAGCTCACCATTTCGCCCGCGGCTTTCATGTCGATGCCGGCAATATTGTCGTGGAGGAAGTTGGTCAGCATCGAGCCTACCGACACTTCCGAACCCACATAAAGAAAGATGGCCAGCGCCCCATAGAGCGCCCAGCCAGAACCGATCGCAGCCCACGGCGCCCCGGCAATGGCCGATTTCGGCGGCGCGGCCGCTTCGATAGTCTTGCGCGTGCGCCAGATGAGAACGCCAACTGCAAAAAAGAAGGCGCCGATGATCAAGAATGCAACATCGATGGCGCGCAACGATTGCGCCCGGCTTGCATGATTGACGCCGTTGGTTGCAAACACGCCCCCGGCCAGCATCACGCCCGCGCCAAGGCGCGGGCCCAACACGGTGCCGAGAGAATTAAACGCCTGCGACAAGGTAAGCCGGAAATGCGAACGCTCGGGCTTGCCGAGTGCCGCCGACAGCGGATTGGCCGCCACTTGTAATAGCGTGACCCCCGAGGCGATGACAAAAAGCGCCGCCAACACACCCGGATAGAGCTCAAGCGACGTCGCCGCTGGCACCAAAAGGCAGCCCACCACCATAGCGCCCAAAGCTGTGAGAATGCTGGCGCTATAGCCAAGCCGCGAAAGAATGGAGGCGGCCGGCAGCGAGGCGACGCCATAGGCGATGAACCAGGCAAACTGGGTCAGCATCGCTTCGGTGTAGTTGAGATGAAAGACCGCCCGCACCGAAGCAACCAAGGGATCAATGACTGAAGTCACAAAGCCCCAGGCGAAGAAGAGCGTGGTGACGGTCGCGAAGGCGCCGCCAGCTTTGTCTCTTTCACTCACCCGCCGCTCCTGAGCTCATTGTGGGCCTCATTCTGGATCCCACCAGGCGCGACCATCGCGATCGAGCAGGCTTGCAGACGCTTCCGGTCCGTTGGAGCCGGCTGCGTAGGGCTTGGGGTCGCCGCCCGCCTGCGCCCAAGCTTCAAGCAGCGCGTCGGCCCACTTCCATGCCGCCTCCACTTCGTCGCGACGCATGAACAAAGAAAGATTGCCGCGCACGACATCCATCAGCAGCCGCTCATAGGCATCGGGATAACGCGGCATGGATTGGTCGAGGAAGGAGAGATTGAGCGCCTGTTGGTGCACGTGAAGTCCCCCGGGCCCGGGCGCCTTCATGTTAAGCCACAAATGCACGCCCTCATCGGGCTGTAGCCGCAGCACCAAGCGATTTGGCGTCGCGTCACCGCCAAAAATGTGGATGGGCGGGGTCTTGAACTGAACCACAATTTCCGATCGGCGCCCGCTCATGCGCTTGCCGGTGCGTAGATAGAACGGGACCCCCGCCCAACGCCAATTATCGATTTCGGCCTTGATCGCGACAAAGGTCTCTGTTCGCGATGGCTTGCCGATCTCTTCAACGTAGCTTTTCACCGGCTTGCCCTCGACAAGGCCTGCCCTGTACTGCCCGCGCACGGTCTTGGATACGACGTCCTTGGCGCCAATTTGCTTCAGCGCGGTGAGGACTTTTATCTTTTCAGTACGGATCGCATCGGCGTCCATGGAGTTTGGCGGATCGAGAGCGGTCAGGCACATCACCTGCATGATGTGGTTCTGCACCATGTCTCTGAGCGCCCCGGACTTGTCATAATAATCGCCTCGGCCTTCGACGCCGATGTCTTCGGCGACGGTGATCTGCACGTGATCGATAGTTTCGCGCGACCACACCGGCTCAAACAGCGTGTTGGCCAGCCGCAACACTAAAAGGTTCTGCACCGTCTCTTTGCCGAGATAATGATCGATCCGGAACGTGTGTTGCTCGTCGAACACCTGTCCGACGCCATCGTTGATCTGCTGAGCCGAGGCCAAGTCGCGTCCGATAGGCTTTTCTAGCACAATGCGCGCCTCGCCCCTCGCGAGCTCGGCTTCGCCCAGCCGCTGCGCGATGGGAACGAATAATCCCGGCGCTGTGGCCAGGTAAAAGATGCGCACCTTGCCCTCGCCGCCTTCGAGCGCTGCGTGCATGGGCGCCCATTGCGGCTTGGCTAATGTGGCGTCGAGTGGAACATAGCTCACCTGTTTGTAAAAGGCTTCGCACTTGGCTTCATCGACGCAAATGCCAGGCGCGAACTTGGCATGGCTCTCGCGCAGCAATTTGCGAAAGCCATCGTTGTCCATCTGCGATCTCGCAGCGCCAATGATGCGCGAGTTTGGCGGTATCTGACCGTCCAAAAACCGATGCAGCAAAGCCGGGAACAGCTTGCGCAGAGAAAGGTCTCCGGTCGCGCCAAAAACGACCAGGTCAAAGGGTGGAACCGGAACGAAGGTGGCCATGCGCGGATAAAACCCGCATTTGCTTTTCGAGGCAAATAGGCGTTTGGCCGCTTGCGATCCTGTTGCCAGCGCAAGTGTTGCGCCTATCATCTCTGAACTGCCCCTGGAAAGCGCGCCGATGACCTTCGATGCTGAGGCCGTGCTCAATTTAGCGCCGGTGATGCCAGTGGTGGTCATCGAGGACGCCGCGCACGCCCTGCCCCTGGGGCGCGCCTTGCTGGCGGGTGGGGTAAAAACCGTGGAGATCACTCTGCGCACGCCCGCGGCGCTCGACGCTATCCGCGCCCTTGCGGACGACTTGCCCGAACTCATTGTGGGCGCCGGCACGGTGGTGAGCGAGGACGATCTCAGCAAAGCCATTGCAGCCGGCGCCAAATACGCCCTCTCCCCGGGCGCCACGCGCGAACTCATGGCCGCTGCTCAAAAGGCAGAGCTGCCGTTCATTCCAGGCGTCGCAACCGCCAGCGAAATCATGGCCGGGTTCGCCGCCGGCTATCATTGCTTCAAATTCTTCCCCGCCGAGCAAATCGGCGGCGCCGCTGCCCTTAAGGCGCTGGGAGCGCCGCTGCCGCGAGCCCGCTTCTGCCCCACCGGAGGCGTCACCCCCGATAAGGTGAGTTCCTATCTCAGCCTCGACAATGTCGTTTGCGTAGGCGCTTCCTGGGTGGCGCCCAGTGAAAAAATGCGGAACAACGATTGGGCGGCCATCATCGAACTTGCGCGCAAAGCAGCGAGCTTTGCTAGAACATGAGCCAGCCGGACTTGGCGCAACTGACGCCGCAGCGCGCCTTGACTTCATGCTTTTGGCGTAACCATATTGACCCTATCGGGTGATTTCATGCGCTCCCGCGGCCCTTTGCATAAGGGCGGATGATCGCGGCCGTTGAGCAATCTTTTGTTGCTTCGCTTTTGAGCGCACCGCGTTCGTACGAACAGAAATTGGCGCTGGCCCGTATGCGAAGAGGTAGCAGGCGCAATTTGGCGCCCGCATAATTTGGTGTGTTATGGATAAGAGCTTTGCGAACTGGATCAAAGAGCGCGGCATTGGAGAAGTGGAGTGCCTCATCCCGGATGTGAACGGCGTCATCCGCGGTAAAGTGTTTCCCGCGCAAAAATTCATACAGAGCGAGCGCGACGGTTCGCTGCGCATCCCCTCAAGCATTTATTTGCTGACCGTCACCGGCGCGTACGCTGACGACGCCAATGAAGCCTTGTCGACGCAAGATCCCGACGTCGTGCTACGCCCAGAGTTTGACACCATCTGCGTTGCGCCGGGATACAAAACCCCAACCGCATTCGTGTTCGCCGACGCTTATAACACCAGCGGCCAAGCCTTCGACATCGCCCCTCGCCACGTCCTTAAAGGCATCGTCAAGCTCTACGAGGACCTAGGGCTGCGCCCGGTCGTGGCTCCGGAATTGGAATTCTATCTGACCCAAGTCAACACCGATCCCGATCTTCCCCTGGCGCCGCCGGCGGGCCGCTCGGGACGTTCGGAAACAGCGCCACAACCCTACGGCCTTGAGGCCATTACCGAATACGAAGATCTGATCGAAACCATTTATGAGCACGCTGAAGCCGCGTCGCTGCATCTCGATACTATGATCCACGAAAGCGGCACCGCCCAGCTGGAGATCAATTTCAACCACGGCGATCCCGTGCACGTGTCCGATCAGGTGCTGGTGTTCAAACGCATCGTCCGCCAAGTGGCTTTAAAGCACGGGGTTTACGCCACCTTCATGGCCAAGCCGATGGAGAACCAGCCCGGCAGCGCCATGCATCTCCACGTCTCGGTTGTGGATGCGAAGAAAGGCATCAACTTGTTTGGCGTTCCCATAGAGGATGGGGGTGACGGCAACACCGAAATGTTTCGCCATTTCGTCGGCGGCTTACAAAAATATCTCGGCGAATGCGCGCCGTTATTTGCGCCCAATGTAAACTCGTTTCGCCGCATGCGCCCCGACTTCTCAGCGCCAATCAATCTGCAATGGGGTTACGACAACCGCTCCTGCGGCCTACGTGTGCCTATCTCGCAGCCTGAAAACCGCCGCATCGAAAATCGCCTGCCCGGGGCCGACGCCAATCCGTATCTCGCCATCGCTGTTGTCCTTGGCTGCGGCCTGCTTGGCATACGCGAGAAAATTGAGCCAAGCGAAATGGTGCAAGGCAGCGCCTATAAATGGGCGCGCACCCTGCCGCGCACATTGTCGGAAGGACTTGACCGCTTCAAGCTCTGCAAACCAGTGATCGCCTTGCTCGGCGAACACTTTTGCGACGCCTTTCAGCGAATTAAAGCCCACGAGCTCAACGCGTTCGAAGGCGTCATCAGTTCCTGGGAGCGCGACCATTTGCTTTTGAAGGTGTGAGCACGAACTTCAACTCTGACCTGGACATGGCGCGGTCGTATTATGCAGCGACCGCGAACCCGTTTTCCTCGCCCGGAAGGCTCGAGGGTGAAATCGAAACCGACGTCGTCATCATCGGCGCCGGCTATACCGGCTTGCACACAGCACTCTGCCTCGCCGAACGCGGCTTTGGCGCCGCAATCTGCGAAGCGGGGGCCATCGGCTGGGGCGCCTCAGGGCGCAACGGCGGACAACTCATTCCCGGCTGGCGCAAAAGCGCGGCCGAGCTTGTGCAGCGCTTCGGCAAAGAACGCGCCCAGCTCATATTTGGTCTATCGCTTCGCGCTCGCGACTTAGCGCTGGCGCGCGCCAAGACCTATGACATCGATTGCGATCTCGTGCTCAACGGTCATCTGCTGGCCGCGGCTAAGCCCGCAGATCTTGCCTGGATGAGCGAGGAAGTCGAAACCCTGGAGCGGGTGATGGATTATCCCCACGCCCGCGTGCTGGACCGCGACGCAACGCGCGAGAAGCTCAATTCCCCATGTTTTCACGGCGGCTTGCTCGACCTCAAGGGCGGCCACTTCCATCCCTTGAACTACGCCCTTGGTCTGGCAAAGGCCGCCCGTCTCAAGCACGTCGCGCTATTTGAAAATTCTCAGGTGCTGTCGCTCGATGCTTCGCGCGGCGTCTTGGCGCGCACCGCCTCAGGAAGCGTGCGGGCGAAATATGCGGTGCTGGCGTGCGATGCGCAGCTCGACGGGCTCGAGCCGCGCATCGGCGGTCATGTCATGCCCGTGGCCAACTATCTTGTAGCGACGGCGCCACTCGACGACCCGGCAAAGCTGATTGGCGACCAACTGGCGGTCAGCGATAGCCGATTTGTTGTAAATTATTTCCGCTTAAGCAGCGACCGCCGGCTCATATTTGGAGGCGGCGAGCGCTACGCCACAGAAGCGCCAGCCGATATCGCCGCCTTCGTGCGACCGTTCATGGCGAGGGTGTTTCCCCAGCTCGCTCAGACGCCGATCGATTATGCGTGGGGGGGGCTCGTCTCGATCACCAGGTCGCGTCTTCCCCACATTGGCCGCATCGGCAATGTGTTTTTTGCGCAAGGGTATTCAGGACAAGGCACGCTTATCCCCGCCATTGTGGGCGAGGCAATTGGGGACGCTCTCAACGGCGATGGCGATTTAATGAATGTGCTTTCGGGCCTCGCGGGCGCCAAATTTCCGGGAGGGACAGGCCTGCGTGCGCCGCTGCATCTCATGGGCATGCTTTGGTATGCGCTGCGCGATCGCCTCTAATCGGGCTTGAGTTCGCCCAAAGCCGGCGCCGTTTCGCGCAACGCCTTGCCGATAATGTCGATCATGCGGTCGATCTCCCCATGGGTGATGATGAGCGGTGGGCACATCACGATGCAATCGCGGATGGCGCGCACCATCAAACCATTTCTGATGCAGGCGTCGCGCACAATTGGCCCAGCTTTGCCTTCTTTGCCGGCGAAGCGTTGGTTGGTGCCTTGCTTGGACACAATCTCCACGGCCCCAATCAGTCCAAGCGAACGCACCTCCCCCACCCGAGGATCGGCTTCGAGCCGCTTCAGGGCATCGGCGAAATAGGGCCCCGAATCGCTTTTGACGCGCTCGACCAAGGCCTCGCGCTCGATGATCTCCAGATTTTTCAGCGCCACCGCCGCGGCCACGGGATGACCAGAATAGGTGTAGCCATGCACGAAATCGCCACCCTTCTCGCGCAACACCTGCACGACGTCGTGGCAAACCCCAACCGCGGAAATCGGCAGATAGCCCGACGACAAGCCCTTGGCCATGGAGACCAGGTCAGGCGAGACGCCAAATTTTTGGAAGCCGAACCATTCGCCCAAACGGCCAAAACCGGTGATGACCTCATCGACCACCAACAAGATCCCGTATTTACGGCAGATCGCCTCAACACGTTTCCAATAGCCCCGCGGCGGAATGATCACGCCTCCCGCGCCCTGCACCGGTTCGCCGATAAAGGCGGCCACATTCTCGGGCCCCAGCTTAAGAATGCGGTCTTCGATGGCTTGCCCGGCGCGCGCTGCGAAGGCGTCCTCGTCTTCGCCAAAACCTTCGTTGAAACGATAGGGCTGCATCACATGCTCGATCCCCGGAATGGGCAAACCTCCGATCGCATGCATGTGCTTCATGCCGCCAAGACTGGCGCCTGCCATGGTCGAGCCGTGATAGGCGTTATGGCGCGAAATGAAGATGCTGCGCTTTGGCTGACCGGAGACACTCCAATAATGGCGCACCATGCGCATCACCGTGTCATTGGCCTCTGAACCCGAATTGTTGAAAAACACGTGGCTCAGGGCGCCGCCAAGCAGCCCCGCCAATTTCGCAGCCAACATCACCGTCGGCGGTGTCGCGGTTTTGAAGAAGGTGTTATAGAACGGCAGTTCTCGCATCTGCTCGGCTGCGGCGGCCGCCAATTCATCGCGCCCATAGCCGACATTCACACACCAAAGTCCCGCCATCGCGTCCAGAATGGCAGCGCCTTCGCCGTCATAAATGGTTGAGCCTTCGCCGCGCGTGATGATGCGGCTGCCGCCAAGCCTTTGGATTTCGCCATAATTGGCTTGCGCAGGCAAATGATGCTCGACATCTAGCCTGCGAAGCTCGGGAATATCGTAGTTGCGCATAATCTCTTCCGATCAATCTTGAACCAGAGGCTCGCGGCGCAACGCCCGGCCCAGCAATTCGAAAAATTTTTGGCTCT
>Ga0209698_10001916_pt1 | contig 23891 bp, 8 predicted proteins | sample LitLauG_LLR_2012_FD_187203 | JGI IMG/M metagenome (GOLD analysis project Ga0209698, IMG submission 187203) | Freshwater sediment microbial communities from Pennsylvania, USA - Little Laurel Run_MetaG_LLR_2012 (SPAdes) (version 2) | ecosystem: Environmental > Aquatic > Freshwater > Creek >... | reverse complement strand
GTCCCAGTAATTGCCGGCGAGGTAATAAATGCCGCTGTTCGTGTTGTTGACGTTCACGCCGGTGTTGACGGAATTCGCATTGGAGCCGGGACCGTTGATTTGATAGTTGCCAATGAAGTCAACCTGTTCGGCGCCGTCGCTGTAAATGCCCAGCCGAAAGTTGTAAACGACATCATTGATGACCTGCATGTTGCCCCAGACCTTGGGGTCGCGCCCAGCGTTATCAATGAACAGATTGTGATGGAAGGTCAGATTCACCGGCGACCAACAGAGCGCGGCCAGTTGATGCCAGACGCTCGCGCCGACAATGCAGTTTTGCACCGTGATGTCGGTAGGCTGCTCGCCGGTCGAAGTGTTGTAGGTAATGGAGAAGGTCTGCCAGTTGCCGACTTCGATGGAGCAATGATCCAGCATGACCGTGTGCGCCGGCTTTAACGCGAGCGAATAATCGCCGCCCGATTGGTCATAACCCCGCCGAAAACGCATATGGCGGATGATGATGTTCGAGTGGCCGTAGGAATTCGTCGCGCCAAAACCATGGCAGAGGTAAACCACGGCGCCGGTCACCGCCAGGCCCTGGCCCGGTGCCGTTTGACCGGCGATGGTGATATTGTCCACGACCTCCACATCGGAGCTGAGATTGATAATCCCGCCGACATCGAACACCACCGTCCGGTTCGGCTGGCTTACTGCATCGCGGAACGAACCCGTGCCCGAATCCGCCAGCGTGGTGACGTGATAAACCGTGCCGCCGCGTCCGCCGCTGGCGAGTGCGCCGTAACCTTCCGCGCCGGGAAAGGCCGGAATCTGCGACAAGCCAGGCGTTACGTCGCGCACTTGAATGGCGTTGATCTGCGATGAATTGGTGCCCGCCGGCAACACGCCGGTCAGCGTGAAATTTTGAGTCGATCCCCACGCCGTGAATGTGCCGATCGTATATTGACCGACGCCGTCCGGCGCATGGGTGCTGTTGTAGGCAAGCGTCACGGAATTGCCGCCCGAGCTGGTGATGACTTCCGTGCGCGTGACCGAGCCGCCGGAACGGCTGTCGGTCACCCACACTTGCACGGAATAATTGTGGCTGGGTGACAGGTTATTCAGCGTGACCACCAACGGAATGTTGGTGTTCGCGTAGAATCCGCCTTGCAGCACCATGTGGTAATTGGTGCTCAAGCCCGACCACGGCGCGCCGGTGCCGCCGGCAAAACCGTTAGTCACACTGCCCGCCGAACCGCTCACCGTGACATAGCCGGAAAAACTGCCCGCAAAAGGCACGTTGTTGACGATCGCCGCCGTGCCCGAAACACCGCAGGCATAAACGAAATTTCCGTTGGTGGAAACATCCGCGTCGCCGGCAATGGTCGTGGCCGAGCCCCAATTAAGATTTCCGCCGACATCGCGCACCTGGATGGCGTTGATCTGCGATGAATTGGCACCCGTCGGCAGCACACCGGTCAGCGTGAAAGTCTGGATCGTGGCATCCGCCGTGAACGTGCCGATGGTGTATTGGCCAACGCCACCTTGCGCCTGCGTGCTGTTGTAGGCGAGCGTCACCATGTTTCCGCCCGGGCTGGTGACCGTTTCCGTGCGGTTGGTGGTGCCGCCGGAACGGCTGTCATTCACCCACAGTTGAACTGAATAACTGTGGCCGACGGTGAGGCCACCCAGCGTGACCGATATCGCTGTGTTATTGGCGGCGTAATATCCTCCTTGCAATAACGTCTGGTAACTGGCGGTCAAACCCGACCACGGCGCACTCGTGCCGCCGGCAAAACTGCTGCCCACGCTTCCCGCCGAACCGCTCAAGGTGACATAGCCCGAAAAACTACCGGCAAAAGACACGCCGTTGACCGTGGCCCCCGTGCTCGAATCGCCATTGGCATAAGCTAGATTTCCGATGGTGGAAACATCCGTGTCGGCGGCGATGGTGGCAGGGGCGCTCCAATTTATGCTGGCGGCAGAAGCACGCGACGACACTATAATCACCGTAAATGACACAAAGAGATTGCGCACTCGGCTGGCTGTCAGGTTCATTTTCAAAGTGGCTTTATGTTTTTAGATCGCCAGCTTCACGTTGACCGATACATCGGAATTGCGAAACTCTTCGCCCAAGTATCAGGCCGGTATCGCTTCCGATACAATTCTCTGGTTGGACGGCTAAACGTCCCCCGCACCGACAGGTAAAGAAGCAATCCGATTTAGATCGCTATGAACATTCTCACATAGATTGCATCGGCGCCAGAAAAACCATTTATGGGAATAGCTGTCTGGAGATACTTGTTGTCTTATCAATGCTTCAGCCGAAAGAACATCGTGGGCGTGGTCGGATTGATGGTGATGTTGGTTGAGGAAATACCGGTGCTGCCGGGCACATCCGACCAGGCACTGGGACTGGTCAGCAACCCCACAGAAAGGCTGTTGGTTTGGATTTGGAGTGTCCAGTTCTGATTGGCCGGCCAAGACAGGCTCAAGACACCGCCGTTCACGCTGTTTGTGAGGAACGCCGGACTGGTTGGACCAGTGGACACCACGTCGAGCACACCATTGGTAAAGTTGAAGACCATCCCGCCGCCGGGACTGCCCGTGATGCCTGCGAAGTTGCTCGCATTCGTCGCGCCCGCACCGCTGAAAAGGATGAATTTCTGGCCGGAGGTGAAAGCACCGCTGGGCACAATTGCCAGCACACCTCCGTAGGTGACGGCGCCACCGCAAAGGACAGCGCTATTTGCCGGGGCGCTGCCGTTGACCTCGAAAAAGTTCGTCGAGCCGGCATTCAGGAGGAGATTGCTGTTGATGGTCAAAGCGCCAAAGCCGTCGCCGGGCGCGAGCGAACCGCCGGTATTGATTGTAACCGGGCCGGAAATGGCGCCGGTGCCACCCAGAGTGCCGACCGCAACCGTGACCGCGCCGGTGCCCATTAAACTCCCGTCCACCTGCAACAAGCCGTTGCTGATGGTCGTCAGGCCAGAATAGGTGCTGGTGCCACTTAACACCAAAGCATTCGTCCCAACCTTGGTCAAACCCACGGTCTTTCCGTAGCCATCGGCAAGCTGGCCACTAAACACGGTGCTAGTGTTCAAGCCGCCGACAGTGAAGACCACGTTTGATGTTCCATCAGCGGACAAAGTCCCATCGCTGGTTCCCGACAAGGCGCCGATTGACTCTGAAGCATTTGCCACCAGAATCATTTTATTCACGCCGGCGGAACTTGAACTCAAGTTCACCGCACAGTTCGCAAAATCACCCGTTACCTGCGAGTCTAGCGTGCTGGTAGAAGAAGTGCCAACAAGGTTCAAGGTGCCCGTGAACGCGGTCCATGATCCCCCCTGTAGGTAATCACGACAAGGGACGCCGACAGCCGCCGGGATGTTCAAGGTCAAGGAACCGCCACCAATCCCGCCGCCGGTAAGAAAACTACGCTGGGAATAGTTGACAGTCGCGGAAACACCATTGCTCACAGAAACCGTGCCGATGTAGGCATAGACCGATGAGGAAGTCCCGATGCCCAGCGTGCCATTCCCGGTAAAAACAACGTTGCCACAGCTAAAACCATAGCCGCCAGTGTAGGCAATGTCCAATGTTCCAGCATTGATAAATGTTCCGCCAGTGTAGGAAAACGAACTCAAAATACTTTCGACCGTGAGCGTGTTTGTGCCGTATTTATGCAAGGAACAACCGCCCAAAATGTTGTTGGCGGAACTGCCGGTAAGGGTATAACCCACCAAGTTATTGCTGAACGTCACCGAAACCGGATGCACCGGCACGGCAATGGTCACAGTTCCGCCCGCCGAGGTATCATCAAAAACCACTGAATCGTTGCCGTCCCAGTACGCCGTGCTGTTTCCGAACAAGTCCTTCCAAAAGGATTCCGTAGCATCCCAATTCCCGGTGCCTTTGGCCCACGTGATCGGTTCGGCAAACGAAGAAGTGTTGGTGACCACGAGATAAATCGTGGCGGTGGTCAAATCATTGCTCAAGTAAGCACCGATGCGGTAAGGAGAGGCTGGCAAGGTTCCGGACTGCGTGCCATAGTTGATGAGCGGATAGGTTCCCAGCGAGAGCGGAGTCCCGTGAACCAGGAAACCCAGCGTGTTGGTGGTCTCCAGATTGCCCAGCACCAGCAAGGGAGCCGCTGTGGCGCTGGGCGCGAATCCGTTCAAGTTAAAATCAAAGAAACTTGAGTTTGTGGCGATGAGATTGGTGGTTGTCCACTGCCCGCCGGCGGACTGAAGTTGAATCCCGCAGGTTGCGCCGGCTCCAAGGAGGAATGACGCCGTATTGGAAATGGAACTTCCGGTCAACCCCAGCAATTCGCCGGCGGCCACGGTAGTCGTGCCGCTGTAAGTGTTAGTGCCGCCCAACGTCAAAAGGCCTGTTCCGGTTTTTGTCAGTCCGCCGGCTCCTGAGATAGTTCCGCTTAAAGTGATATTATGAGCAATTGACACTGCGTCCGCTGCGTTAAAGGTGAACACCCCATTCGTGAGAATCATGTTCACAGCACTTGACCAGTTGGACTTGGCGGCCAAAGTTCCGCCGTCTCCCAAAACCACCTGGTAACTGGAGCCGGTATTGGTGGCGTTCTGCACAATCCCGCCACTGCCGAGATACAGAGCGCCAGTATTGCTGACGGTCAACGTGGCATTGCACCCGGTTAAACTGTTCGTGCTGACCAGCACGATTTTCTCGGCCGTGGCCGCGCCGCCCAACACCGTGAAGCTGGCAACATTATTGTTCGCCGCCGCGACTTGAATGCCGTTGGCGAGGGTGGACACCATAACCCCGGCGTTTTGAAGGTAGCGACCGCCGCGGGTGGCGGTGGATTGCTGGCCGATGACAAAAATTCCCGTGTTGGTGACCGTGCCGTTGGACAGGGTCATGTCGGACCAACTATTGCCGTTGGCGAGAGTAATGCCACCCGAACCCACATTCAAAACTGCGTTGGCACCATTCATCACCAAACCGGAGGTCGTGTTATCCCCGCCCCGATAACCCGAATAACCGTACAGCGTCACGTTTCCGCCGTTGACCTGAATCAGGGAGCCGTCGTTGCTGCGGGACACACGGGGAAAGCCCATATTCACCGTGCCGGAATTCACAATTAACCGGCCAGCGTTGTCCACATCTATCACACGACCGGTTCCGGGTGCCATCGTCAGGCTGCCGCCGTCGATATCCACCTCGGCCATGGCGGTCGCGCCACTCGCCAGCGTGGTATTGCCGGAAAGCGAGACGGTGACGTAAGCGTTCGTATTCAGGATAATCAACCCACGACTGGTCGCCGTCAGACCGGTGCAGCCAAAATTCGTGGCATCCAGGAAAAGTGTGGCGGCGCCGCTCGCCGGGGTGCTGACATTGACCGCGCCAACGGTCGTGTTGGCGGTGTTGTTGGTGACGGTGTAGGTGGCGTTAAGGGCGTTGATGTTCGCCGCGACGGAACTCCCGCTGGGCACGCCGTTGCTCCAACTGGTGCTGTCAGTCCAGTTTCCGCCGGCGGAATTCGTCCATGTGCTCTGGGCGTGCGCGGGTAATCCAAACCCTGCCAGCGCAATGACCAGCAGGCAGAGGCTGCGAACCGCGTCAGGTGAAATAAATTTCAAAACGGATCGGGAGCAAGTCGTTGTTTTCATAGTAACTGCAATCGTTTGGCCACTTTTACCACTTTAATAATTCGTGAATTCAACGAGCGTATCACGTTTCCGACCACTGGCCATACATAGGAACCTATGTATGCTTTGCAGCTCCCAGCACTCTGCTGCTTTCATGATTGGCCGATAGTTGTATCTGCCTTCTTCTGTTTTAATTGTTTCGTTGCAAAATCGCCGCATATCCACCGGCTGGCAGCAGGCGCAGATGCAAAATGTCTTTCGCATCCACGGTCTGTTGGGTTTCCAGCACCGCCTCGTAATTTGTGCCGTCAGGCTGATCCGCAAAACAACGTAGATTCCATTTCTTCCGCCCTAGAAAGTTCAACGGCACGTCCAGCGTCGCGGCATCGTCGCCATTCATCGCGGCTAGATACCAGCGGTCGCCGGAGCGCCGGGCGATGACAATGGATTTGCAGACGTCGGCGTTGAGCACCACGGTTTCATCCCAAACCGTCGGTAGGTCGCGGAAAAATTCCACGCCGGGCTGGCCGCGATAATTGGCCGGGCTGTCGCACAGCACCAGCAGGGGACTTGGGTAAAGCACCGTCATCGCCAACTGGCGCGCACGTGATCCCATCACCTCGGCCGGATAAGTCGTTTTGAAAGCTTCCGGCTTGCGGTTCAAAAATCCGCCCGGCGTAAAATCCATCGGCCCCAGCAACCCGCGCGTGAACGGCAGCGTGATGGTGTGCAGCGGCGTGCATTTGTCGCCGCGCAGCTTGTTGTATTCGTTGCCCAGCACGCCTTCCTGCGTGATGTAATTGGGATACGTCCGCGCCAGTCCTGTGGGTTTGTAAGCGCCATGAAAATCCACCATCAACCGGTGTTGCGCGGCCACTTTCAAAACGTCCTCATACCATTTCACGGATTCCTGGCTGTCGCTGTTCATGAAATCCACCTTCACGCCGGCGGCACCCCAGCGTTCCATCGTCGAAAAAACTTTTTCAAAGCCGGTTTTCGTCAAATCTTTCGAGTGCATCCAGATGAACAATTTCACGCCGCGCGCCTTGGCGTAGGCGAGCACCTCCGGCACGTTCATGTGCGGTTCCGGCACCGTGGGATCTTTCTCATACCAATGCCAGTCCATCAACTGATACGGCCAGCCCATCTCGGCAGCGAAATCAATGAACTCCTTTTCTGACGCCGTGTCGCCGCGCGCCTGGACGCCGGTGAACTGCGGCAGATTGGTGTTCACGCCTGTCCACCAAGGATCCCACGCGCAGACACCAGCCTTGACCCAAGGAACATCGCCCAGCCGGTTCGGCGTGGCCAGATTCGCGATGAGGTCGGAATTGATGAGATCCGCTGCCGTGCGCCCGATTATCAACACCCGCCACGGACTCACGCGCGGCGCGTCCGAGACGACGAGTCCGTTTTTATCCTTTCTCGGCGCGAGTTTGACGCCGACATTTTCCGAGCCGGTGCCGGTGGTGAACATACCGGCCCAGTCCAGCAAATCCGCTTCTGCTACGGCGACATACGCGGCGGGCGTTTCCACCAGCAATGGCAAGGTGTTTTGTTTGCCCGGCGGGATCGTGCTCAAAGTGGCTTCCGGATAATGATTTTCCGCGCAGCTTGATTCTTCGCCGAACCAGCAACGACAATCCTTGGCAAAATGAAATTCCGTCAGCTCGTTCGTCAGCACGAAATGCCCGAGCTTGGACGTTGCTGGCAAATCGTAACGGAACGCCACCCCGTCATCGTAGGCGCGCACGATGAGTCCGAAAGTGCGCGTTTGTTCCTGCAAGGTCAGGCGCAGTTCCTTCCAGTGATCGCGAACCACGCTGCGCTTGCCAAAATGATTGTCCCACGTTCCATTGTGGCCGGCTGTTTTCGTTTTCGTGATGCTGGCCGTTGGTCCGAGCCGGGTGCCGTCTTGAATTTCAAGTCCGAGCCGGGATTCAGTCAACACCGGCTTGGAATCCACATCCACCCGATAATGCAAGCCCGCGTTGTCAGAGACCACCACTGCCAGCCGACCGTCGGGCGAAGTGAGTCGCTGCTCACTTGCGCAGGCCATAACCATCAGACCACAGGAAAGCCAGCCGACTATTGCCGAGGTCACTCCGATACACTTCACATTTTTCGTATTCATTATTTCATCTTGGTTTCACTTCATTTTACTGTCAGAAGTTTGACGGGGCCAAGCAACCCTGACGGTAACAGTTCGTCGTTGGAGCGATACGGATTCCACGTCGCCCAAGTCAGTCGCTTTTCGGGCGACAGACCGGCATCGGCGATGAGCCGGTTAACCCAGAGATTCATCACGCGGATTTCCAGCGAGTTTTTCCCGGTGCGCAAAGCGTCGGTCACGTCGAGCACATAAGGCTCCTTCCAAACGACGCCCAAGTCACGGCCATTTAGCTTCACCGCCGCCAGCACCGACACTTTGCCGAGGTCCAGTATGATTCGTTCGCCGGATGGCACCGGCGCCAACTCAAATTCGTTTGAATAAATTGCCGCGCCAGAATAATGACGGACGCCAAATTCAGGATGCTCCGTCCACGAAATCAAATTGGTGAAGACGACTTGCTCCGGTGCGCCCCAGCCGCGCGTGAAGCGGACTATCCACGGACCGGTCAATTCCAGCTTCGCCGGCAATTCAGCAATGAGATTGGTTTCCGCAGTTGAGTTTGGCGAAACCGTTTCTGAATTACGAAAAACGATGAAGGTCGAGGCGTTTGCCTCCAGCGCCAGCGGCACTTCGGTGCGTCCACCAGACTCGCGGGTGCCCGAAATTTTTGACATCGCACCCGTGTCCGCATCCCACCGTTCGGCGGATTTGCCGGCAACCCGAAACGCGATGTTGATTTTCGCCGCACGCGGCTGATGGTTTGCCACGAAGTATAAATCGGCGTCGGCCGTGCGACGATGGGCGCAAAGAACATTTGTCAAACGGTCGCCGCCGACAATTTCCCAGTCGCGCGGCGTATCAAGCGCGGTCAAAACTTCCACCGGTGTCATACCCCAAAACATCCGGCCCGTGCCGGTTTGTTTTTCGCCTTTTGCTGGCAGCGGTTTTACGCCCCACAACTCGTCCGCGATTTGTCTGACTTCAGCGTCACCGTTTTCTCCGTCAGTCAGTGAAGGCGATCCGGTTGGCTTCACCGGCCCAAGAACATTTGCACCGGCATCAACGAGTTCTTTAAGTTTCCGTGTGGCAGCAAGCGTCATTTTGTTTCCACCCGCCAAGATCAATAGCCGGTAGCTCATGCCATCGGGTAGAATGATTCGGCCATCCTTTACAGTCGCGCGATTGACCAGGACTTCATCGCCGCAAACATCATAATCGTAGCCGACCGGCGGCGCGGGCCGCATCCGGGCGGTGGCAATTTTTAACGGCGTGTCATTGCCAAGATGATAGAGAATGTCCGCGACCGGATGCCCCTCGCGCATGAGTTGCGACGAGCGCGCCAGCGAAATCCAAAAATCCTGGCTGTCCTCCCACCAAGTGTTGTGCCGCTGGTAAGGCACATAAAACCGATCCTGCGTGACTCCCGGCAGACGGTCGTCCCACGGCTGATGCACATACGCAAGCACCACAAAACGGTTGATGCCCAGCGACAGCGCCGCATCGGCGAAAGGTTTCATCATGCCCGGATGCGCGTCGGCGCGGCTGCCGGTGAACGCCTCGGCGGCGGCGACGGGAAGGCCATAAACATGCGCCGCGCTTGCGGTTTCCTTGCAATCAATATTACCGTCCGGCTGGCTCATCCAAAATTCACCCATCGGAATGTCCGCGCGACCTTTTGCCTGGATGTTATCGCTCGGCAGGCACGTCGCGATGCCGGGTGCCTCGGCCATCGAGGTCATGCCTTCCGCGTGGCAAAGCTTTTGGAACGTGCCGAAATACTCGTCGCTCATCAAATCGGCGATGGTGCGGCGGACATCAAAAAGAAATTTGTCCGACAGCTCGCGACTGCCGACGACACGGCCCATCATTGCCGGCAAATATTTTCGCAGCGAGTAACCGCGCCGTTTTTCAAACTGCGCCTCGAAATCACCGGTCCAGTTCTGCGAACCATGTTCGGCGCTGTCAATGTTAACGCCAGCAAGCTTTGCGTCCGGCACGCGCCGGACTTCACGCAGGATCACGCCGACATAGTTTGAAAATTGCACAGCCGTCGCCGTCGCGCTCAACTTGTCACATTCGAGACCCAGGTTCTCCGGACGGCCGTGTTTGGTTCGCGCGCCGGTCGGCGTGTGACCGAGACGCAAAATGGTCCAATGGCCCGGTGGCGCCTTACAATTCAGTTTGCCTTCCGCGCCGAGGTTGGTCGTGAGGTCGAGAATTTTATCCGGCTCAATCACCTCGTCGTCGCGATAATCCGGCGTGCGGTCGGGATCGGAAAAATCCACGACGTTGCCGGACTTGCTTTCCCACCGGTCAATCCGTGCCTCGCCGCGCAGCGCCACGCCACCAATAGACAATCCATCACCAGGGACATCGAGCTTTAGTCGGAAAAAACGCGCCGTCGTAGCTGGAAATGCAACCGTGCGCTGCGTCCATGAGTCATGCTGCGTGCCGAATGCCGGCACCGTGCAAACCCTTCGCCAGTCAGCGCCATCGTCGTTGGCCTGCAACTCGCCGAGCGGTGGAATCGGCCTCATCCCCTGCCCTAAAAAATCATCCGCCCAAGACGCCGGCACCTGCGTCGCGATGACCAGCGCCTTCAGGCTGGAGCGCGATGAATAAGTTAGGCTGCGCGCCGTGAATGGTTTGCCATAATCAAGTTGGACGAACACCGGTTGTCCATTCGATGTCGGAGCAATGCGCGCTTTCGTTTTGCCATCAGTGCTGAAGAGTTGCTTGAAATCAATACCGGCAGGAACACCGGTCATTTTCGGCGCTGGCGAATTTTGCTCGCCGCCCACCGGAGTCGGATAGGCCAGCACGGCCACGTCGCGATAATAATCCAACACCACCGGCGGTTTCGGCAGCGCGACGGAAATCTCGCGTCCGCCTTCAACGACCGTTTCGCTCGCAACCAGCCGCTGCATTCCGAGCGCCGGCGTGATCCACGGGCCGCCGGCGACATAACCGTCACTGACATTCACCTCCAGTTTCAAGCCTAGTCTTGCGCACTCAGCGGCGGCGAAGCGCAACCGCGCCAGCCACTCCGGCGAGAGACTTTTCAACGCATCGGGCCGGTCGCCGAAAGTCTGTTCGTAAATCACCACGCCGCCAAAGCCGACCCGCTTCAGCGCTTCCAAATCCTGGGTGATCCCGTGATCGGTCGTGACCGATTCGCCCCAATACCACCAGATGCCCGGCCGCGCCTCCACCGGTGGATTCAGAAAACTAGTTTCAATCTGTTCTGGTGCATTTTCACAAAAGCCGACGCCAACAAATGCGGCCAGGAAAACAAACAACGCCCAATATCTGAAATAGCTCCACTTAGTCTTCATATCCAACTATTGTTATGTCCAACAAATTCAACTCATGGAAAATGCGGTTGATGGACACAAAAAACTGAAGATTCCATGACTAAACAACGCCAACGAGCTTACGGCTTGGCAACAACTCGGAACCCGTCCACGAGACAACTCGCCCTAAGCACAGTGAACGAGCTTGGCGGGAACACCCACTTCAGTTTATTTCCCCTGATTTTTTCCTGTTGAACTTTTGGCATTACTTTCAACGGCTGGCCGACGGCATTTTCATCAGCCAGATCTCCTGAAGCCAGCACAGTGACGGTGACTTGGCCAGAGCCGGTCTTGGCGCCGGCGATTTTTATATTGGCTTTGCACGGTTGCGAACTTGGATTGACCACCTTGACGACAACCTCACCGGTGGCGTCATCCTTCACGGCGCTGGCATAAAGCAAATCTGTTTTTTTCAACCCAGAAATTTCCAGCGGCAGCGCTTCGTCGCCGCGATTGCAACTGAACATCTGCTGCACAAAATAATTCGGCGTCTGCGTCACGTTCAGGCTGTCCACCCAGATCAAGTCCGGCGTCCACTGCCACGCCTCGGTGTTCGCAAACAGCGGCGCGTAGGACGCCATCCGCACCACATCTGCGTTGCGTTCCAAGCCCGTGAGATAAGCGGCCTCGGCGAGCGCGGTTTCCAGATTGTTCCGGTTTTTGGTGCTGACCACGCCGACGCTTTGCGCGGCGTATTCGCCCATGAACACTTTCGGGCCGGTGCGGTCGTAATGATCGTAGCGATGCGTGTTGTTGAAAAACCAATCCGGCTTGGCATAGCAATGTTCGTCAATGATGTCCGCGTGCAACTCGCGCAATTTTTTCCAGGCGAGATCGAAACGGTCGCCGGCTGGATCAGGACCAGAAGCGGAGATGAGTTGGATGTCAGAATATTTTTCCTTAATGGCCGCAGCGAACTTGGCGTAGCGCTCAAAGTATTGTTCGCCCCACTGCTCGTTGCCGACGCCGAGCATTTTCAAATGAAACGGTTCGGGATGACCCAACGCCGCGCGTTGCGCGCCCCAAATCGTGTTCGTCTCGCCGTTGGCAAACTCGATCAAGTCCAGCGCATCCTGAATGTATGGCTGCAACTGGTCGAGCGGGCAGAGTTCTCCGGAATTAAATTCACAGGCCATGCCGCAGTTCAAAATCGGCAGCGGCGAGGCGCCGATGTCTTCGCACAACTGGAAAAATTCAAAGAATCCCAAACCGAACGACTGGTAATAATCCGGCGTCGGGCGATGCACAAATTCCGTGTTCCAACGGTTGAACAACAGCGGACGCTCCTCAACCGGGCCGATGGTTTTCTTCCATTGATAACGGCCATCAAGTCGCGGTCCTTCGACGATGCAGCCACCGGGAAAGCGCATGAAGCCCGGATGCAAATCCGCCAGCGCCTGCACCATGTCCGCGCGCAAGCCGCCGGGCCGATGCTTCCAAGTATTCTCGGGAAACAGCGAAACGAAATCCAAATCCACCGTGCCTTTGCCCTCGATCAGCACGGCGAGGCGCGCTTTGGGATCGGTGTCCTTCGGATGCAGCATAGCGGAAATTTTCTGCCAGTCGCCGGAAAAGTTTTTCAGGTCAACGGAATCCAGCAACGTGCCGTCGCCGCCGTAAAGCTGCACCTTCAAAACCGGTGAACCATCCACGCCGCGAACCTGCGCGGAAAAATCATAGGTCTCGCCGGCCTTCACGCCCATGCCGCGAAAACCTTCGTTGGACAAACCAAACAGGCCTGTGCCTTCGGAACGGACGCGGACATAATGGGGATTTTTAGCATTGAACGGCGCGTCGTCGCGCACGGTGACTTCGCCCTTGGCAAGTTGCGCGCGGTTGATGATCCAGCCCATGAGCGGATCGGGAAATTCAAAGCCGCGATTCTTCACCAGCTCGGCGTAAAGCCCGCCGTCCGCGCCGAAGTTGATGTCCTCAAAAAAAATTCCCCACATCGCCGGGTTGATTTTGGCGCCAGGACGGTCGGCGTGAATGGTGATGGTCGCGTCCGCACTTTTGGCGGCAAACGGAAGGATACAAAACAAGAACGACGCCAAGAAGACGGGCTTTGCAAAAAAAGATTTCATGAATTTTTAGATTTTGCCGAAATGACTTCCGCCATGCAAAACAACAATCCGGCGGGTGCCGCGTTTTTCAGTGGAAACAGTTTTGCCATCCAGTTCCAACTGACTGTCTGCATTTCCCGGCAGTGCCAAGATGGTTTCACAATTTTCGGGCGCGTTGATTTTGAATTTGAGACTCCCGCCTGACTTTTCCCAACTCACCGAGGCTGGACCGAATTCCGTCACGACCACGCCTTCTACGCGTGCGAGATCGCCGAGATGCGGTTCGATGACGATTTGCTTTTTCCAAACGGGCTCGTCGCGACGAACGCCGAGAACATAAGTGCTCAAGGTGTAGCCGGGAACAATGCCGTAGCAATGGCACTTGGAACCGTGCGAACCTTTGCCGCTGCCCATCATTTCCCAGGTCGTCTGCCACGGACAATCCACCGTGCCCTGCCAGCCGTTGCGAATCCGATCCAAGATAATTTGATCATATTCGGGACGATCCAATGAAGCCAGCAGGTTGAAAAAATAATGATTTGCCATCACCTGCCGGATTTGGTCGCCGTGCTGCAACGTCCAAGCGATAACCTGGGCGCGGCGTTCCGGCGGAACGATACCTTGGTCGAGCGCAAACAAATTCGCGTGTAGTGTCGGCTCAGTGCGACCATTTGCTGACTTGAGATTGATGGTCTTCTTTGAATGCTGGTCTTGCGGCAAAATCACCGGCGTGCCGACCGCCGAACTATACGCGCCATTGGTTACATCCCACAAAAGTTTGTCGAAGTCGGCTTGTAATTTTTTTGCGGCGGCTGACCACTTATTGGCGGCAGGTTGGTTGCCGATTTGCGCGGCCAGCCAGCCGGCATCGCGGAATGAGCGCCAGATGAAGGCGTTGTTCGCTGCGCCTTCACAGGTGGCGTAGCTCATGGGATTATCCCACGCAATCCATTCGCGGCAAAGAATCAGACCATCCGGCTGGCGGCGTTGGAGAAACCAGTTCAATTGCCGTTCGCAAAACGGCCAAAGTTCGCGGATGAGTTCCTTGTCACCGGTGGCCTCATAATATTTCCGGAAGCCTTGCAACCAGTCGCAGGCGCGGTCTTCCATGAGCGTGTGGATGTCCACCATTTCGGAGCAGGTCCGCGCCCGCACCATGCCGTCGGGTTCCTGACTGTAGGCGACACGGCGAAGCATGTTGGCGTAAAGCCGCGCGTCGCTCCAGGCGGGCACACCGTTGACGGCGGGACCAGCCATCATCACGCGCGTCGCGTCATACATCGGCGGATCGCAATCCATCCACTCAGAGCGCTCGCGGTCAGCGCAATCGGTGTAGGCGTCTTCGCTCAATAATTCCGTCGAACGCGCAGTAATCTGCCAAATGTGGTTTAATTCATCGTCGCTGCTGAAAAAGGAACCAATCCGGTCAAACGGATAATTCACCGCGACCAAGCTCAAATTCCGGATGGTGACGCGGCCGGATTCGACGCGGAGGCTCAAGGCGTTTTGCGCAAATGTATCGCCGCCCATCCAACGCTGGACGCCGGCGCGACAAGTGTAGGCGCTGGATGGGCCGTGATGTGATTCGGGCAAGAGCGGCATGGCGATAATTTTGGTTCCGGCATCGGCGTCGCAATCCGCGACCCAATATGCCTGCTCAATCTGGGGCAAACGGAAAATTTGCGTCTGGCCATTGGTCAGCGCCAGTCCGGCGGCGGGAACCGGATCATTGAGCGTGAGTTCACGCTCGCGCAAAAGCGGGATGCTGCGGGGCGACAATTCAGGCCAGACGGCACGGTCAGAAGTATCGAGCGGTTTCGCGAAGGGCAGTGATGAGTCATCGAAACTGGTTGCCGTCCAATCACCAGCCATGTTCCGCGCGTCGTAATTTTCGGCGATGGAGGAATAATAATGAGGCACCGGTAAAACATTTCCGGCCTCAACAAACCCCTGCCACGAAGCATCCGTCACGATGGGCGGAAGCGGGCCGGATGCATCAGACAATTCGAGCCGCGCGGTAAAACCGGGCGCGTGCCGGCGAAACCGGCTCAGCGTCTGCCCCATGTTACCGACAGCATCGCCGGGCCAGTCGCGATGCACCACCACGGCGATGACATTGGTGCCTAGATGCAACCGCGTGGCGATGTTCCAAGAGTCGTATTCCGGGTGGATGCTCTCGAAGCGGTTCGGCCCGCGACCGACATATTCGCCATTCACATAAAGACGATAGCGGGTGTAAGCAAAGAGATGAAGTTGCGCCGTGGCCGGAGCGGCACGCAAAAGGAATTCGCGCCGAAAGCCGGCGTGTAAACTGGTGTTGGTTTCCAGCGCTTGCACCCAAATGAACGAGCGCTGCAATCTGGCCCCCAAATCGTCGGCGATGCAAATCGCGTTGAACACACCCAACACCAAGAACATGGCAACCAGCGGCCAAGAAACTAAGCGCAGGCTAATTATCAGAGGCTTTTTCATTTCTTGAAGAAACGGAACCCAAATCAGTCATTGCCTTTGCGATGCTCTCGCTGACCAGCGTCATGACGCAATCAGCCGGAACGGAGAAAGCGCCTCGGATTCTCGATCCGGCCACGAGATTTTTTTCCGCAGAAGTGAAATACGGAGTAAAATTCTTTTCCGCACCGGAAGCTGGCGCAAATTTCAAGCGGATGCTTTGCGCTTTGTCGCCGCAATTTACAAACACCAGCACAAGGCGGGAATTATTTTCATCAAGAAAAGCCGAGGCCATCAGGCCGTTCACGTCTTGCGGTCCGGCTAATTCCACCCGCACCATGCCGGGCCGGATGAAGCGGCTGAAATTTCCGAGTGTCCAGAGAAGCTTGGATTCGTAAATCGTCTCCGCATCGCCGGAATTTTTATAGTCGGTGTAAATCAAACCACTCTTGAAATCCTCATTGGCCACGGCCATCCACCATTGCCACGAGGACGCGTTCACGAGCGTCAAATCGCAATGGATGATCCGCGCCACGCGCAGCGCGGTGTCCATGCCGAGGTCGCGGCCGGTTTCCATGACGCAATACTCGGTCTGCCAAATCTTCCAGCCGGGAAACTTCGCCAAGGCACCAGCGAGTTTTTCGCGGTGCGGAACCAGTTTGTCCGGCAGTTCGTCTGACCAATAGCTGTGGAAGCTGACAATGCCGCCAAAACACGCGGTGATTTTCGGATTGCCGCAAATCCAATTCAAATAATTGCCGTAGTCCGCATGCCATTTTTCGCGCGCGGGTTCGTCAAGGGAATACATGTCGGGAATCGAGCCGGATTCCGGGCCGAGAATTTTTGTGCTCAGACCGTCTGCAACCAGACGTGAATGAAGCGCGGCAAAAACTTTTTTCAGATCGGCATTTGAGTAGCGGCATCCTTCCTGACCATGCTGCCACTCCCACTGCGGTTCGTTGACGGGCAGGATGAAATTAAAATTAATCCGCTCGGCCGGATCGGGATTGTCGCGGAAATGGCGCACGATGTCGGCGAGATGTTTGGCAAAACCGTTTTCAGCTCCGCGCTTGAGGTTCGTGGTCGAGTTCGTGTCGTGGCCGAGATTGCTCAAACCGTTTTGGGTCAGCCGCAGCGGCGGACTGTAAACCGTCGCGAGAAATTGGCCCACGCCCCGCGCCTTGGCGGCGCGCAGAAACCACCGCTGGCCGGCTTGTCGCGTCCAGTCATATTGTTCCGGCGCGGTTTCAAACGACTCCGTCGTGCGCCAGTCATCGCGGATGGTTTGGTGGTTAAGGCCCGCCCCGAGATTGAAACGCCAGCAGGAGAGGCCGATGCCGGTGTTGGTCGAAAACAGCAGGTCAGCAATCTTGTTTTTGTTCGTCTCTGACCATTCCGCGCCGATTTTCTGGATGCTCCAGGCGTCGTTCGCCCCGAAGTTGTCAACCACCTGATGGTGAATGGAAGTGTCCAGAACAAATTCTCTCACTTCCAAAGCCCGCGCACCCGGTGCGAGGCACACGCAGGCCGAAAAAACGGCGCAAAAAAATGATTTGCCAGACAGGGAAGTCATCACGGTCCCAGCAGTGTGCGGTAAAACCGGCGGTTAAATCCAGCCGCATTGATATCCGTCCAAAGGAACGGCAGCGCCGCCGGGTTGGTGGTGAAAAGACTCGTCCAGTTGATGAGATTGGTGGAGGCTTGCACGGTGTAATCCGGACCGACGACTCCGGCGACGAGCATTTGGAACTGACCGCTGGTCATGGTCACCGAGGAAGCCACCGGCAAGGTCACAGGACGGACGGTAACCGAAAACGTCTGCGTTTCACCCAGGCTGGGCGTGCCGTTGTCCGTGACAACAAAGCGGACAAGGTTGGTTGAATTCGCCTGGGCTATCAATGGGCGCCAGGTAAAAAGGCCGTTTGAGGAATTCAAAGTCGCATTGGTTGGCGCAATCGGCATGGAATAGGTCAGCGTTTGCGCCGGCTGGTTCGGGTCGTTCGCGGTGTTTGTGATGACGAGCGTCTGTCCGGGGTTGATGACGCGGTTGGAAGCCGTGCTGGTAAACACCGGCGGCGCGTTACTATAAAAGCCAGTGTTGATGATGGCCGTGGTGATGGAGTAAGGCGCCAGTTGAAGGTTGCGGTCCCCGGACAAGCCGGCGCCGGCTAGGTTCTCGGTCAACGTCAGCCGCTGCTGTGCCGCGCCGTCGTTGGCGGTTTTGAAAACCTGCCAGGAGCGTTGCAGGGGATCAGTCGCCCAGTAATTGGAAATGTTGATGTTTGCGGAAAGGTAACTGCTGTCGCTATTGATGAGCACCAGCACCAGCACATCGGCCACGGCGGGATTGCTGTTAGTGCGGCGATAGAGGGAGACAAGCAAATTGGGATCGCTGCAAGTCACGTTTGCCCGCCAGTCGCCGGGACGGATAAATTTGCTGAAATGGCCCAGCGGATAATACGATTTGGTCCCAACCGGCTGGCCGTTGTAGGGATTGACCGTGTTCCACATCACGCTCCAAATGAGATAAGTGCTGGCGTTCTCGAGCGTGAAAACATTGTGCATCGTCACGGCCAGTCCCATCCAGTCCGGCTGGTTGGTGCCGAGGTTGTCGCCCGGATTCAATTCCGTCATGAACTTCAGCAGCGAGGGATACTGCGAGTTGAGCGTGCTTAACTTCGACGCGCCCGTGGTGGCGGCGTTTTCGCCGTATAAGTGATGCGAAATGTAATCAACCGTCCCGGCGGTAAGGGCGGTCAGGTAACCGTTTACTTGACTGATGCCAGTCGTGTCGGGTCCGATGATTTTGGTGCTGCCCAGGCCATTCGCCTGAAAAACGGAGCGCACTGCGGCCAACGCCTGCGGGTAACCGGCCTTGGTGGAAGTTTCCGCCGAATTCAGATAGCAGCCGGCTTCGTAAGCGGGAGTCGTCCCACTGGGCGTAAAATCACATTCATTCTGGAGCGAGACATAGTCGGGCAGCGCCGAGTTGGCCTGATAATACTGCAAAGTGCGCAGCCACCAGTTCGCGAAGTTGGTATAAACATATTTTCCGGCGGCGTTCGTCGCCAGCGTGCCTTGAAACGCGCTGCCGGTGCTCTTAAGAACTTCGGGCGGCGACCAAGCGGTCATGGTGATGCGACCGTTCGGCTGCAAGGCGCGAAACTGCTTCGTGACTGCGACGTTCGCGGCGTCGAATCCAGCGAACATCGAATTGGTCAATTCATTCGCCTGTCCCAGACGAATGAAACTCAAGTTCAGGCCACTGTCGGAAAAAACTTCGTTGTAGCGGTTGTAATTGTTCAGGGCGATTTGGTCACCCTGGCAGAAGTTTCCGCCGATGCCATAGATCTGCTGGTAGGTGGTGGCCGGATTCAGCGCAATAGTTGCCAGAATCGCGCCGTTCGGCGCGCTTTGGTCGCGGACTTGAATCGCGTTCAGTTGCGCGGAGTTACCCGCCGCGGGTTGTGCGCCGGTCAGTGTGAACGCCTGCGTCGTCGCGTCGGCGGTGAAGGTGCCGATGGCATATTGGCCCACGCCGCCGTTGGCGCTGGTGTTGTTGTAATCCAGCGTCACGGTGTTGCCGCCGCTGCTGGTGACCGTCTCCGTGCGGTTCGAGGCTCCGATGCGATTGTCGCACACCCAAATCTGCAACTGATAGGGATGACCGACGGTAAGATTGTTCAGCGTGACGGTCATGGTGACATTGCTGCTCGCATAAACGCCGCCCCGCAGCACGGACTGATAGTTGGCGCTCAAATTATCCCACGGAGTGCCCGTCATGCTGCCGAACGCCGTGGTGTTATACCAAAAATAACCGCTGATGGTTACGTTGCCGCCGAGCGACGAAGGACTGTTGCCGGCGGCGAAGGGAACCCCGTTGACGGAGGCCGAAATATTCGAATCATCGTAGGCGTAGAGCAATCCGCCGTTCGTGGAAACTTCCGAATCACCGGTAATCAACGAACCCGTCGTCCAAGTGATGCTCGCCGCCGAAAGAACCGACGGCACGCCGGTCACTGCCAAAAAGAAAACACCCAAGGAAACGGTGAACAGCCGATCAAAACGAGTGGAAAGAACTGTTCTCATTACTGGCCGACGATCAAGGACCCAGCAGAACGCGGTAGAAGCGCTGAGGAAAATTCGTCGCCCCGGGGTCCGTCCACGAGAACGGCAAGGAAACCGGATTGGTTGTGAAAAGGTTTGTCCAGATTGTCAGGTTGGTGGAAGCCTGCATTATATAATCCGGCCCGACGGCACCGCTGACGAGCATTTGGAACTGGCCGCTGGTCATGGTCACCGAGGAAGCCGCCGGCAAGGTCACAGGACGGACGGTAATCGAAAACGTCTGCGTTGCACCCAGGCTGGGCGTTCCGTTGTCCGTGACAACAAAGCGGAAAAGGTTGGTGGAATTCGCCTGGGCGATCAATGGGCGCCAAGTAAAGACGCCACTTGAGGAATTCAAAGTCGCATTGGCGGGCGCAATTGGCATGGAATAAGTCAGCGTCTGTGCTGGCTGATTCGGATCTGTCGCAGTGTTGGTGATGTAAAGTGTCTGGCCGGGATTGATGATGCGATTGAAAGCCGTGCTGGTGAACACCGGCGGCGCGTTGCTATAAACGCCGGTGTTGATGATAGCGGTCGTGATGGAATACGGCGCCAAGGTCAGACTGCGATCTCCGGACAGACTGGCGCCCGCCAGGTTTTCCGTGAGCGTCAGCCGCTGTTGCACCGCGCCATCGTTGGCGGTTTTGTAAACCTGCCAAGAGCGTTGCAGGGGATCGGTTGACCAGCGCGCCGTAGTTTGAATGACGGGATAGCTGTAATTGCTGCTCTTGTTGATCATCACCAACACCAACTGGTCGCTCACCGCAGGATTGCTGTTGGTGTGCCGGTAGAGGGAGACAAGAATATTGGTGTCACTGCTGGCCGCTTGCGCGCGCCAGTCGTTGGGCCGGATGAATTTGCTGAAATGGCCCAGCGGATAATACGTCTGCGTGCCGTTGGGTTGGCCGGTCCAGTAGGCCACCGTGGCCCACATCACGTTCCAAACCAGGTAAGCGTTCGCATTTTCAATCGTCATGTAATTGTGAATCGTCACCGCGAGATGCATCCAATCCGGCTGATTCGTGGGGCTGTAGGTTTCCTGATCGTCGAACGGATTGCCCTCGGTCATGAACTTCGGCATTGAAGGATACTGCGAATTGAGTGTGCTCAACTTGGACGTTCCCGTTGTCGCCGGGGCGTCGCCGTAAAGGTGATGGCCGATGGCATCCACCGTCGCTGGCGCGGCGTTTGCGAGGTAAGTGGAAACCGTGCTGCCGCCGATGGCCGTGGTGTCTGGCCCAAGGATTTTCTGCGCGCCAAGCCCGGCACCGGCAAACGCATTGCGCACGGCGGCGAGCGCCTGCGGATAGCCGGCCTTGGTGGAAATTTCGGTCGAGTTCAGATAACTGCCGGCCTGATACTGATAGTTCGTCCCGCTCGAAGCAAAGTCTGGTTCATTCTGAATCGAGACATAATCCGGCAGCGCGGCGTTGGTTTGATAGTAATGCAAAACGCGTGCCCACCAGTTCGCAAAATTGGTATAGACGTATTGTCCGCCGACCTTGGCCAGCGTGCCGCCATAAACGCTGGCGGTGCTTTTGAGATTTTCCGGCGGCGACCAGGACGACAAGGTGATGTAGCCGTTCGGCTGCATCGCGCGAAAGTTGGTCGTGATGGCTACGTTGGCCGCGTCGTAGCCGGCAAAGTTCGCGTTGGTCACTTCATAGGAAGTGCTCAGACGAATGAAACTAAAGTTGAGGCCGGACGCTGAAAACACCTGCGGGTAAAGATTGTAGCTGCTGAGTAATTTCTGGTCGCCCTGGCAGAAGTTTCCGCCGAAGCCGTAAATCGTCTGGTAAGTTGTGGCCGGGTTCAGCGTGATGGTCCCGGTGCTCCCCACGCTCACGCTGCCAGGTCCGGTGAGATAGGGTGCGCTCGTGTTGCTGTTATAGACGCCGCCCCCCAGATGCACGCCATTCAACACCAGTCCGGCCACCGCATTTGTGCCCGCAAAATCCAGCCGCAACACTGATCCACTGGCGACTGCCACCGTTGAGTTCGTATTGATGACGGGCTGGACGATTTCCAGGGTGCCGCCGTTGACGGTGGTAGTGCCAAGGTAGTTGTTCGTGCCGGAAAGAATCAGGGTGCCTGCGCCGGTCTTGGTCAGCGAACCGCTACCGCTCAACGCGCCGGAGTAAGTCGTGCTGGCGCCGTTGGCGCCGACCGTCAAGGTCACCGCCGAACCGGCGCCATCTTTCAACGCAATATTGCCGCTGCCGGCCAGCGCGCCAAAGGACGGCGCGGTGACGCCGGTGGCAAAAATCATGGCGGGATAACCGGCGACGATGCCCGTGTTGTTGTCCATGACCGTGGCGGAGGCCAGCGCCATGTTGTCGTCCACCGACACCGCACCGCCGTTGCTGCCGGAGGGCGCATTGATGGTCAGCGTGCCGGACCAGGTGTTGCCGGCGTTGCTGAAATGCGTGTAAGCCTGGTGGCCGGACTGGGTGTAGTTATCCACAGTTATCGGCCCGGAACCACCCACCACACCGTCAAGATAAAGGTCTTTGCCGATCCAGCGGGTATAGCAGGTCAACCCGCCGCTGTTCACCGTCACTGCGCCCTGAATATGCTGCCCGCCATCGGTCACGGAAAATTGTCCGTTGTTGAAAGTAAAATTATTCGCGCTTGGAAAGTAATAATAGACCACCGGATACCCGGACGTGCCACCGAACCTGATCTGGCCGCCGCCGGAAACCGCGACATTGCCCGCGCCGAGAGAACCGGCATTTTCATTGGCTTGATAATCCATTCCCAAGGCTAGAATCCCGCCACTGATGGTCGTGCCGCCGCTATAGGTGTTGGCGTTGGTAGTCAGGGTCAACGACCCGCTGTTTTGCTTGGTCAGCGTGCCGTTTCCGGAAATGACCCCGCTCAAGGTTTGCGCGGCAGTGCTGTTAAAAATCAGTGCGCCGTTGTTGGTAATGTCCCCCGCATAACTTCCACCGCCCAAAACTCCGGCGCCAGCAAGGGTGAGTGTGCCGGCGTTGATGGTCGTATCCCCCGCGTAAGTGTTCGCACCGGAAAGAGTCAGTGAACCAGCCCCCAACTTGGTCAAGCCGCCGGTGCTGGAAGTGGCCGACTTAAGTATAACTCCAATGGTGATGTTGTGGGCTGCACTTCCGTCGAAAGTGTTGATGATGGCTCCACCATTGCCGACATAGGTGTTTTGATTGCCGCCGTAGAGCGTAATGAAAGCGTTCGTATCGGCCGTGGCCACCACGGTCCCGCCGTTCCAATTGAGCCACGCGTTGCCGCTCGCCTCGCGGTCAGCGAGTTTAAGATACGGTGTATAAAGCGTGCCGCCGTTCAGATCCAATTGAAAAGTGGCGGGAGCTGACGCATTCACCGAACCGTCCACGCCATTGGTGGCCCACACCGTGGCATTCGTGATGGTCACATCCGCCCAGTCGAAACTGCCGGCAGCGGCAACTATCCGATTGGCCGCCAGCGTGCCGCCCGCAATGGTGAGATTGGCCCGGCCCACCGCCACATCGCCCGTAATGGAGACCGCATTGCCAAGGGTCAACGTGGGGTTGCTGGCATAAGTGCTGCCGTTGTTGCCGGCCCCCTGAACCGTCAGGCTGCCGGCCTGCAAGCTGTTATTGGTAAAGGTCGTGCTGGTGAAGTCGGCGGTGGCGAAAGGCGTGTTGGAGAAGGTGACGCTCCCCGCGAAAATAGGCACGGATAAGTTGATGGTTCCGCCGACCGTGTTGAAGAGCGCGCTGTCGGGGGTGGCATTGTTCCAGATGGACCCGGTCCAATTGGCGTCGGTGGTGTTCCAACTGCCGGTGGCCGCACCATTGTTCCAAACCAGGCTGGCCGCCGGCACACCGGGGGCAAGAGCAAGAAACAGCACGCCCAAACCGATGCCGAGACTCTGCCCGGCAAATTTGCAAAAACCGCGTTTGAGTGGCTTCATCATTTCTGAAATCAAAAATTTGTCTCTAACACGAATTCACCACTTGCTGCCGGAGGAAGGTTCGAGATGATGTAGGCGACGAAGCCAGGCAGCACGAGTAACAAAACGCCCGATGATCCAATAAAGATTGGAAGAATGCCGGAGCGATAAATCGTATTCAATGGCGTTTCCTTGGAAACTGGCAATAATTGTCACCACGGGCCGGCATCCAGGTCGGCCGGCCAGAAGAAAACCACCCAGCCGCTCCCGACCGCCCCAGGCTTGATGGTGCCCGCC
>Ga0209698_10001915_pt1 | contig 23894 bp, 22 predicted proteins | sample LitLauG_LLR_2012_FD_187203 | JGI IMG/M metagenome (GOLD analysis project Ga0209698, IMG submission 187203) | Freshwater sediment microbial communities from Pennsylvania, USA - Little Laurel Run_MetaG_LLR_2012 (SPAdes) (version 2) | ecosystem: Environmental > Aquatic > Freshwater > Creek >... | reverse complement strand
ATCAGCCAATCGGCGTCGCGGCAGCGGATGCGCCACTTGAACCCCGGCTCAGCCATCGGATTCCTCGCGGGCGGCGCCGCGGGCGCCGAACCAGTTGACGTCCAGGCATTCGCGCAGCCGCACGCGGGCCCGGTACAGCATGACAAAGCAATTGGTCGTCGTGATCTGCAGTTCCTTACACACTTCCGCGGTCTCGAATTCCAGCCACTCCCGCAGCAGGAAGGCGCGCGCCAGGGTGGCCGGCAGGCGATCCAGGCAGGCCTGCAGCACGGCGAGGAACTGGCTGCGCGTGAGCTGCTCTTCCGGATCGCCCCAGTCGAGCGGCGCGCTGGCCCGGTGACCCGCGGCGGTGAACAGCTCGTCGAGCGGCGTCTCGTCGCCATCGTCGGACTCGGCGTCGATCGCGACTTCGCGCTGGCTGCGGCGGAACTGGTCGATGATCTTGTGCTTGAGGATGCCGACGACCCAGGTGCGCAGCTGGGCCTTGCGGTCGAACGTCGCCAGGCCCTCGAAGGCGGCCAGCATCGTTTCGGCGACGACGTCCTCGGCCCAGGTCTCATTGCGCAACTGCAGCTGGGCCAGGCGCAGCAGCATCGGGCGCATCGCGACCAGCTCCTGCGCGGCGGCTGGCGTTGCGGGCGGCATCGGCGCGGCGGACAAGGCGGCGTGCTCAGGGGCCGCCGGGGACCAGGCGGCGCAGCCGATCGATCAACGATGAGCTGTCCCAGCGCGCGCCGCCGGCCGCCTCGACGTCGGCGTAAAAGCGGTCGACCTGCGCGGCGATCGGCACTGCGGCGCCATTGCGCCGCGCCTCGGCCAGGCAGATGCCCAGATCCTTGCGCATCCATTCGACCGCAAAGCCGAAGTCGTAGCGCCCCTCGATCATCGTCGGGCCGCGATGCTGCATCTGCCAGCTCTGCGCCGCGCCCTGGCCGATCACCTCGAGGACCTGCCTCATGTCCAGTCCGGCGCGCTCGCCGAAATGGATGCCTTCGGCCAGCGACTGGATCAGTCCGGCGATGCAGAGCTGGTTGACCATCTTCGTCAGCTGGCCGGCCCCGCTGCCGCCCATGAGGGTGGCGGCAGCGGCGAACGTCCGCATGGCCGGCAGCGCGCGGGCAAACGCCGCCGCGTCGCCGCCGCACATGACCGCCAGGGTGCCGGCCTCGGCACCGGCCTGGCCGCCGGAAACCGGTGCATCGAGGAAATGCACCCCGGCGCCCCGTCCAGCCTCGTACAGCTCGCGGGCCGCCTGCGCCGACGCCGTCGTGTGGTCGACGAACACCGCGCCCCGATCCATCGCGGCAAAGGCGCCTTGTTCGCCGACCGTCACGGCGCGCAGGTCGTCGTCGTTGCCGACGCACGAAAAGACGATCTGCGCGCCGCGCGCGGCTTGCGCCGGCGTCGCCGCCTGGCGTCCGCCCTGCGCCGCGTGATCGGCCACCCAGCGCGCCGCCTTGTGCGCCGAACGGTTGTAGACCGTCACCGAGTATCCGGCACGGGCCAGGTGACCGGCCATCGGATAGCCCATCACGCCAAGCCCGATAAAGGCGACCGGCAGGCCTGGGGTGCCCCGGGCGCCGTCAGCGGCAGCGTCGCTCATCGTTTTCCTGTTCCCCTGGCGGTGCGTTTCGGGGAGCGATTGTGCCTCCTTGGACCGGCCCTGTCGCGCCTTTAAATATCTACATCTTGGCGCCCTTGCCGCCCGGATTTGCCGCCGGCGCCGCCGCAGTCCGCTAATGCGGACGGGGTATAGCCCCGAGTTCAGCGGCAAAGCGCACAGATAAACCTGTAAGATCAACCTTAAGGCGTCGATCGGGACGCTTGTTTTTTTTGGAGGCGTCGCGCCCATGCATTTGGCCTCGGATCGCTCGCGTCAGGATGCGGTACTTTTGCTCCACGGACTGTCGGGCAGTCCCCTGGAAATGCAGTACCTCGAGCGCCGGGTCCGGCAGGCGGGTTTCCGGGCGCACAATCCCAGCATCCCCGGTTGCGGTTTCGGTACCCGCGAGGATCGCTTCGACACCGGCACCTGGCGCCAGTGGCTGGCCTTCGTCTCCGGCGAGCTCGATGCCCTGAGCCGCGACCACGAACGGGTCTACGTGGCCGGGCTGTGCATCGGAGCGGTGCTGGCATTGCGCCTGGCCATCGAGCGGCCGCACCAGGTTGCCGGACTGGCGCTGGTCTCGACCACCCTGGCCTATGACGGCTGGCAGATGCCCTGGTACCGGGTGCTGGCGCCGCTGGCCTACCATACGCCGTTGCGCCGCATGATCGCCTGGCCCGAGCGCCATCCCTTCGGGCTGAAGAACGAACGCCTGCGCGAATGGGTGGTGCGGGCCATGGATGCCCATGGCGTCTCGGCGGTCGGCGCGGCCTACCTGCCGCTTTCCGGGATCCACGAGGCGCACCAGCTGATTGGCTCGGTGCGGCGCGACATCGGCCGCGTCACGGCGCCGACCCTGGTGCTGCACGCCATCGAGGATGACGTCGCCAGCCCGCGCAGCGCCGAATTCGTGGCCCTGAATGTCGGTTCCAGCCAGGTGCGTACAATCCTCTACTGCAACAGTTACCATATACTTACGATCGACAACGACAAGCAGTCCGTCGCCGACGAGACGATCGGGTTCTTCCGCGGCCCGGCCGGCGCGGCCACGGAGCGTTCCGAGGATTCCGGCGAAAGCCTCAAACTCAAGCATCTGTCGGTGGCATAAACCGAAATGAATGCCGATCTGGCTGAAAAGATCAAGGCGCTGATTGCCGAACATTTCGGTATCGAGCCCGACAAGCTCACCCCGGAGACAGAGATCGCCAGCTTTGGCATCGACTCCCTGGCGATGATCGAATTCATGTTCCAGATGGAAGAGAAGTTCAACATTCGCATGGCCGATTCCCGTGCTCCTCTGGTGACCGTCGCCGATGTGGTCGCGGAAATCGAACGTGCGGTCCGCGAGCAGCAGCCGACCCAGGCGGCCTGACGCCCAGGTCAGGCCGGTGCGCCGGGCGCGCGTCGCCGGCCTGCTTCCGCCGCGGAGCGCAGCATGAACAGGAACCGTTCCGTCTGCGTCACCGGCCTGGGCGTGATCAGCCCGATCGGCAATGGCGTTGCCGGATTCCTCGATGGCCTGCGCAGCGGCCGTTCGGGCATCCGCCCGCTGCAGACCGATTTTGCCGCCCGTATCGCCTACAACGCCTTTGGCGTGGTCGACCTGCCGGCCGAGTCGTCGGTCCCGCGCAGCCGCTTGGCCGGTGTCGACCGGGTCAGCGCGCTCGCCCTGATCGCGGCGCACGAGGCAGTCGACGCCGCCGGGCTGCGCGGCCATCCGGCGCTCGAAAGTGCCATCCTGTGTGTCGGCACCGGCATGGGCGGCGCCGAGACCCTGCAGGCGGGCTACGAGGAACTGTATCTGCGCGGCGGCCTGCGACCCAATCCGCTGATGGTCGTCAAGGCGATGAACAATGCCGCTGCGGCCCACATCGCGCTCGATTTCCATTGCCACGGCCAGAGCCTGACCTATTCGACGGCCTGCGCCTCGTCTGCGCTGGCCATCGGCGAAGCGGCCCGGGCGATCCGCGGCGGCCACGCCGACCTGGCGATCGCCGGCGGCTGCGAAGCGCTGCTGACCCTCGGCACCATCATCGCCTGGTATGCCATGCGTACCTTGGCCATACCCGACCCGCTTGATCCGGGATCGGCGTGCCGGCCATTCTCGGCCGATCGCACCGGACTGGTCCTGGCCGAAGGCGCCGCATTCCTGATCCTCGAGGAAGAGCAGCACGCCCGTGCCCGCGGCGCACCGATCCTTGCGCGCCTCTCCGGCTACGGCACGAGCACCGATGCCACCCACCTGACCAAGCCCGATGCGACCGGCCAGGCCCGCGCGATGCGGGCGGCGCTGGCCGATGCCGGCCTGGAGCCGACCGATATCGGTTACATCAATGCCCACGGCACGGCCACGCTGGCCGGCGATGCCGTCGAGACCGCGGCCATCAAGCAGGTCTTCGGCAGCCATGCCGCGGCGGTTCCGGTCTCCTCGACCAAGTCGATGCATGGCCACGTGATGGGAGCGACCGGCGCGATCGAGTTTGCCGCGGCATTGCTTGCCCTGCGCCACGGCTTCCTGCCACCGACGATCAATCTGCACAAGCCCGATCCGGCCTGCGACCTGGACTACGTGCCGAACCAGGCCCGCTTCGATGTCACGTTGCGCCATGTGATGTCGAATTCCTTCGCCTTCGGCGGCAGCAACGCGGTGCTCGTGGCCTCGCAGGTCGCGGACCGCGCCGCCTGAGCCGCCGGCGCGCCGGACCGGCGCCGCCACGTACCGCCCGCGATCGATGGCTGAGCCGAGCGCCGCTGCTTCGCGCTGGCCTTACCCGCGCACGCTGGCGCACCGCGGCGGCGGCACGCTGGCGCCGGAGAACACCTTGCCGGCCTTCGACACCGGCCATGCCCACGGCTATCGCGGCGCCGAATTCGACGCCGTGCTGGCCGCCGACGAAGTTCCCGTGCTGCTGCACGATGCCACGCTGGACCGCACGACCAACGGCCGGGGGCCGGTGACGGCACAGCGCGCGGCCGATCTGGCCCGGCTCGATGCCGGCGGTTGGTTCGACCGACGATTTGCCGGCACGCCGGTGCCGACACTCGAGCAGGTCCTGGAACATTGCTGGCGGCTGGGCATCTGGCTCAACGTCGAAATCAAGCCGGTTCCGGGATTCGAAGAGCGTACCGGGACCGTGGTAGCGCGCGCCGTGGCCGATTTCTGGAAACGCCAGCACGCCATGGAAACCATGGCCGACTCATGGCTTCCGCCCGTACTGTCGTCGTTCTCGCCGCTGGCACTGGACGCCGCGCAACGCGCGGCACCGCAGTTGCCGCGCGGCCTGCTGGTTGGCCGGGTGCCGGCCGACTGGCGGTCCGCGCTCGAAGCGCTGGGCGCGCGATCGCTGCACTGCGACCAGCGGACGCTCACGCCGGACATGGCCGGGCAGATCGGCGCAGCCGGTTTCGGACTGCTGTGCTACACGGTGAACGACGTCGGCCGCTGGCGCACCCTGCGCTCCTGGGGCGTGGATGCCATCTGCACCGACCGCATCGACTTGATAGCGCCCGAGCCCGCGCCCGCACCCGATCCGGCCCGCCCGGCCTAGGGCCGGGGCTGGCGGCTATTCCGCGTGCTTGGGCGCACCGGAACCGAGCACGCTGCGCAATCGAACCGGATCGATGATCCGCACGTGCTTCTGATCGACCTCGATCAATTCATCCTGGGCGAAGCGCGACAGGCAACGGCTGACCGTTTCGAGCTTCAGCCCCAGGAAACTGCCGATTTCGGCGCGGGTCATGCGCAGCACGAATTCGGTCCGCGAATAGCCGCGGGCTTCGAAGCGCTGCGAGAGGTTGAGCAGGAAGGCCGCCAGGCGCTCTTCGGCGCGCATGCTGCCCAGCAGCAGCATGACGCTGTGTTCGCGCACGATCTCGCGGCTCATCACCTTGCGAAAATGGCTTTGCAACGCCGGTATGGTCGACGAGATTTCGTCGACCCGATCGTAGGGAATCACGCAAACCTCGGTGTCCTCAAGCGCGGTCGTATCGCAGGTGTGGGCATCGGCCGATATGCCGTCGAGGCCGACGAGTTCGCCCGCCATGTGGAAACCCGTGACCTGCTCGTGGCCGTCCGAAGACATCAGCGTGCTCTTGAGGAAGCCCAGGCGCACGGCATACAGCGATTCGAACCGATCGCCCGAGCGGAACAAGGCTTCGCCGCGTCGCAGCTTGCGCCGTGTCGCAACGATCTGTTCGACGCGGCTCATTTCTTCGTTGGATAACCCTACAGGCAGGCAGAGTTCCCGGAGGCTGCAGTTCGAGCAGGCGACGCGGAGGTGGGCAAGGTTCATGGTTGGTTTCGGGCCGGAGGATCGGCCGGACCAGCGATCGCGCATCGCGGGAATGGTTCGGCGCCGCCCCGCGCCATCGCCTGGGTTCGGATTGACGCCGGTCAAGCCTGATCCGTGCGTCGATGACATATTACTCCCCGGGGGCGCAAATCAGATTGGATGGCGGATGGACGACACTTTCATGCACAAGCCCGGCTCAAACCACGACGGGCAGGTCAGCGTGCCGGACCGGGCAACCCTGCGCCGGTTCGACCTCCCGGGGCCCAGGTATACCTCGTACCCGACCGCCGACCGCTTCATCGAGGCCTTCGATGCCCAGGCGTATTCGCGCTGGCTCGGCGTGCCCGGCAACCGCGGCGCCCGGCCGGTGTCGCTCTACCTGCACCTGCCGTTCTGCAACACGATCTGCTACTACTGCGGCTGCAACAAGATCGTCACGCGCGACCACACCAAGGTCGGCGAATACCTCGACTTCCTGCAGCGCGAGATCGACCTCGTCGTGGCCCAGATCAAGGGCTCGCGCCAGGTCGAGCAGCTGCACCTGGGCGGCGGCACGCCGACCTATCTCGAGATCGACGAGCTGCAGCGCGTCATGGTGATGCTGCGCGCGGCGTTTCCGTTCGCCCCGCGCGGCGAGTTCAGCATCGAGATCGACCCGCGCACGGCGCCGCCCGAGAAGGTCCGCGCGCTCGGCCTGCTCGGCTTCAACCGCTTGTCCGTCGGCGTGCAGGATTTCGATGCCGACGTCCAGCAGGCCGTGAACCGCGAGCAGAGCTACGAGATCACGCGCGCCAGCATCGAGGCGGCGCGGGCCTCCGGCTTCCAGTCGGTCAATCTCGACCTCATCTATGGCCTGCCCAGGCAGAGCGCGGCGACCTTCGCGGTGACCCTGGACAAGGTGCTGGAGCTGCAGCCCGACCGCATCGCCCTGTACCACTACGCGCACCTGCCGGAGCGCTTCAAGCCGCAGCGGCGCATCGACGCCGCGATGCTGCCGCCGCCCCAGGAGAAGCTGGCGATCATGATGGACGCGATCCGGCGCCTGCGCGGCGCGGGCTACGAGTACATCGGCATGGACCACTTCGCGCGGACCGACGACGATCTGGCGCGCGCCCAGCGCCAGGGCCGCCTGCACCGCAATTTCCAGGGCTACAGCACCCGTCCGGACACCGACCTGATCGGGCTGGGCGTCTCGGCGATCAGCAAGGTCGGGCCGACCTACGCGCAGAACGTGCGCACGCTCGATGAATACTACGAGGCGCTGCGCGGCGGCCATCTGCCGGTGCAGCGCGGCATCCAGCTCGACGCCGACGACCTGGCGCGGCGCGCGGTGATCATGGCGCTGATGTGCCATTTCGAGGTCGCCAAGGAGGCCATCGAGACTTCGCACCTGCTGCGCTTCGACAGCTACTTCGCCCAGGAGCTCGAGGAACTCAAGTCCTTCGAGGAAGCCGGGCTGGTCGAGTGCGGCGCCGACTGGATCAGCGTCCTGCCCAAGGGCAAGCTGCTGGTGCGCGCCGTCGCCATGGTGTTCGACCGCTACCTGCGCGAGGACCGGCGCCGCCGGCCGTATTCGAAGATCGTCTGACGTCGAGCGGCACGCCGCCGGACGGCGGCGCTCCCGGTCCACGCTCGGCGGCCGGCGTCCGCAGGTATCATCCACGCTCGATCCGCGCCCTGCGCCGCCGCGCGCCGCCGGGCCCGACCTGATGCGACTCCGATGAACAGCAACGAGATCCGGGAACGATTCCTCGAATTCTTCGCCGCGCGCGGCCACACGCGCGTGCGCGCGGCATCGCTGGTGCCGGCCAACGATCCGACGCTGCTGTTCACCAATTCCGGCATGGTGCAGTTCAAGGACGTCTTCACCGGTCGCGAAACCCGGCCTTACACCCGTGCCACGACCGCGCAGAAATCCCTGCGGGCCGGCGGCAAGCACAATGACCTGGAGAACGTCGGCTACACCGCCCGGCACCACACGTTCTTCGAGATGCTGGGCAATTTCAGCTTCGGCGACTATTTCAAGCGCGACGCCATCCGCTACGCCTGGGACCTGCTGACGACGGTGTACGGCCTGCCGGTCGAGAAGCTCTGGGTCACGGTCTACCAGGACGACGACGAGGCCTACGCCATCTGGACCGGCGAAATCGGCGTGCCGGCCGCCCGGGTCGTGCGCATCGGCGACAAGCCGGGCGGCGCGCGCTACAACTCGGACAATTTCTGGCAGATGGCCGACACCGGCCCCTGCGGTCCCTGCTCCGAGATCTTCTATGACCACGGCCCGGAGGTCGCCGGCGGGCCGCCCGGCAGCGCCGACGCCGACGGCGACCGCTACATCGAGATCTGGAACCTGGTCTTCATGCAATTCGACCGCGACGCGGCCGGCACGCTCACGCCCCTGCCCCGCCCCTGCGTCGATACCGGCATGGGCCTGGAGCGCCTGGCCGCGGTGCTGCAGCACGTGCACAGCAACTACGACATCGACCTGTTCCGCAACCTGATCCTGGCCGCGGCGCGCGTGACCGGCTGCACCCGGACCGGCGACAACTCGCTCAAGGTGATCGCCGACCACATCCGGGCCTGCTCCTTCCTGGTCGCCGACGGCGTCATTCCGGGCAACGAGGGGCGCGGCTACGTCCTGCGGCGCATCGTTCGGCGCGCCTTGCGCCACGGCTACCAGCTGGGCTGCCGCGAACCGTTCTTCTACCGCTTGGTCGCCGACCTCGAACGCGAGATGGGCGCGGCCTATCCTGAACTCATCGAGCTGCGGCCGCGCATCGAGGCGGTCCTGCGCCAGGAGGAGGAGCGCTTCGGCGAGACCCTCGAACACGGCATGAAGATCCTGCAGGGCGCGTTCGCCCGCGTCGCGGCGCAATCCTCGCCGCGTCTCGACGGCGAGACCGTGTTCCTGCTCTACGACACCTACGGATTTCCGGCCGACCTGACCGCCGACGTCGCGCGCGGTCAGGGCATCGGCGTCGACCTCGAAGGCTTCGAGGCGGCGATGGAACGCCAGCGCGGCCAGGCGCGTGCCGCGGGCAAGTTCAAGTCCGGCGGCGCCCTGGCCTACGACGGTCCGCCGACGCGCTTCACCGGCTACACGGCGCTCGAGAGCGAGGCCCGGGTGCTGGCGCTCTACCGGCGCGTACCGGACCCGGCCGCCGCGCCGCAGCCGGTCGATGCCCTGCAGGCCGGCGAGCCGGGCCTGGTGGTGCTCGACACCACGCCGTTCTACGCCGAATCCGGCGGCCAGGAGGGGGACCGCGGCGCCTTGCTGTCCGGCACGGCATCCTTCGAGGTCGGCGACACGCAGCGTATCCAGCCCGAGGTCCACGGCCACGCAGGCCGCCTTGCCCGGGGCAGCCTGCGCGTCGGCGACCGGGTGCGCGCGCAGGTCGACGCCGCGCGCCGCGGACGGACGCGGCCCAATCACTCGGCGACCCACCTCATGCACGCGGCGCTGCGCGCCGTGCTGGGGGCGCACGTCCAGCAGAAGGGCTCCTCGGTCGACGCCGACCGCACGCGGTTCGATTTCTCGCACGATCAGCCGCTCACCGCGGCGCAGATCCGCCTGGTCGAGGAACGGGTCAACGAGGCGATCCGGGCCGACGCCGAAGTCAGCGCCCGCGAGATGCCCTTCGACGACGCGATCCGCGCCGGAGCCCTGGCCTTCTTCGGCGACAAGTACGGCGACCGCGTGCGGGTCATCCGCATGGGCGAAGAGTCGCGCAGCTTCTCGACCGAGCTGTGCGGCGGCACGCATGTGGCGCGCACCGGCGAGATCGGCTTCTTCAAGATCGTCGCCGAGTCCGGCGTCGCGGCGGGTGTGCGCCGGGTCGAGGCGGTGACCGGTGCCGGGGCGCTCGAGTTCGTCCAGCAGATGGACCGCCGCCTCGGCGAGATCGCGGCGCTGCTGCGCGCCCCGCCGGCCGAGGCGGCGCAGCGCATCGCCCAGGTGCTCGAGCAGACCAAGGCGGCCGAGCGCGAGATCCAGCGCCTGCAGCAGAAGCTGGCCGCCGGGCAGGGCGCGGACCTGCTCGGGCGGGCCGTCGACGTCGGTGGCGTCCAGGTGCTGGCCGCGGTCCTCGACGGCGTCGACGCGCGCCAGTTGCGCGAGAGCGTCGACCAGATCAAAGGCCGATTCGCCCGCGCCGTCATCGTGCTGGGTGCCGTGGTCGACGGCAAGGTGCAGCTCGTGGCCGGCGTCACCGCCGGCGAGTCCGGCCGCTTGCGGGCCGGCGATCTGGTCAATTTCGTCGCCCAGCAGGTCGGCGGCAAGGGTGGCGGGCGGGCCGACCTGGCGATGGCCGGCGGCACCGACGTTGCGGCCCTGCCGCGTGCCCTGGCGACCGTCGTCCCGTGGACCAAGGAGCGCATATGAGCAATGCCATGATCGACCGCGAGCTCGACGCCCGCGGACTCAGTTGCCCGCTGCCCATCCTGCGCGCCAAGAAGGCCCTGGCCGAGCTCGAGAGCGGGCAGATCCTCCGCGTGGTCTGCACCGACCAGGGCTCGGTGCGCGACTTCCAGGCCTTCTGCCGCCAGACCGGCAACACCCTGCTGCGCCAGGACACCGTGGGCAAGGAATTCATCCACGTGCTGCAACGCCGTTGAGCGGCGCGCCGCCGGCCATGTCGACCGCGTGCATCGTGTTCCGCGCGCAACCCATCCCGCGTGCAGACTCTCCTGCGAACATCCAGCATCCCTGACGGACGGCCCGAATCATGATCTTCCGGATACTCGGTTTCTTCGTGCTGGCCCTGTTGCTGGTCGCCGGCTTGTATCTCCTCTTCGTATTCAAGTGGACCTACTCGAGCGGCGAGCGGGCCGGGTATGTGCAGAAGATCAGCCTCAAGGGCTGGGTCTGCAAGACCTGGGAGGGCGAGCTGGCGATGTCGGCCGTCCCCGGGTCGATGCCGGAGAAGTTTCTCTTCACCGTGCGCGACGATGCCGTGGCCGCGCAGATCAACCGGGTTGCCGGGCAGCAGGTTCGCTTGCACTACGAGCAGCATCGGGGGCTGCCGGGCGACTGCTTCGGCGAGACCGGCTACTGGGTCGATGCCGTGACGCCGGTGCAGCAGGAGCCGCGCGGCATCCCGGGCGCCCCGGCCGCCTTGCCGGGTCCGGCGCCGCTGGCGCCGCCGCCGGACACGGCGCCGGCCCCGCACTGATCCTTGCCGCGCGCCGCGCCGGCGCCGCGCTTTCCGATCCGCCGAACCGGAGCCCCGCAATGAATCGCCGAACCCTGTTGCCGGCCTTGTTGGCGGCCGGTCTCCTTTGCGCCTGCGCCGGCATGAATGCGCCGCAGCCGCTGAATGTGCATGTCGTCGGTCTCGAGCCCCTGCCCGGCGAAGGCATGGAAGTGCGCATGGCGGTCCGCCTGCGCGTGCAGAACCCGAACGAGCAACCGGTCGACTTCGACGGGATCTCGCTCGACCTGGACCTGCGCGGCATGTCCTTCGCGACCGGCGTGAGCGCCGAGCACGGCAGCGTGCCGCGCTTTGGCGAGGCGGTGCTCACGGTCCCGGTGTCGATCTCGGCGGTCGCGGCGATGCGCCAGGTGCTGGGCGTGGCCCAGGACATGGCGCGCGACGCGCCGCCGATGGTCGACTACGATCTGCGCGGCCGGCTGGCCGGCAGCGTATTCGGCGGCATGCGCTTCGAATCCAAGGGACAACTCGCCCTGCCGCCCGAGTTGCTCCATCGCTGAGGCCGCGGCCGCGCCGGCGCGCGGTCGGCGGCCGGCCGCTGCGCTCGCGCGGCAGCGGGCCGTGTCCGATCCCTGGCGGCGGCGCCGCGGATGGCGCACAATTCGCGGCCCCGCGGCGCAACCGCCCGCACGGGGCCAGGACGTCGAACGCGGCGCCCGGCCCGTCATCAAGAGAGGAAAGCTTCCATGTCGATGTTCCCGCGAATTGGTTATGCCGCAGCGCTGCTCGCCGGCCTGACCTGGTCGGCGCTTTCGAGCGCCGCCGCGCCGATGGTCAAGACCCAGGCCCCCGGCTATTACCGCGTCATGCTGGGCGATTTCGAAGTGACCGTCATCAACGACGGGTCTTTCCATCTTCCGTTGGCCAAATTGCTCGGCAACACGACGCCCGGCAAGGTCGAGGAGGCATTGGGCAAGTCTTTCCTCAAGGACCCGGTCGAGACCTCGGACAATGCCTTCCTGGTCAACACCGGGAGCAAGCTGGTCCTGATCGACGCGGGGGCCGGTCCGCTGTTCGGTCCGGGCACCGGCTTCCTGGTGGCCAACCTGCGCGCCGCCGGCTACCAGCCCGAGCAGATCGACGAGATCTACATCACCCACATGCATGGCGATCACGTCGGCGGCCTGATGTCCGGCGACAAACCGGTCTTCGCCAACGCGGTGGTCCGCGCCGACCAGGCCGAAGCCGATTTCTGGCTCAGCACGGCGCATCGCGACGCCGCGCCGGCCGAGGCCAAGGGTTCGTTCGACAACGCCATCAATTCACTCAAGGCGTACCAGGCCGCCGGCCGTTTCAAGCCCTTCAGCGGCGATACCGAGCTCGTTCCGGGCGTGCGCGCCCATGCCAGCCACGGCCATACGGCCGGCCACACCACCTACGTCGTCGAGAGCAAGGGCGAGAAGCTGGTGCTGTGGGGCGATCTCATGCACGCGGCAGCGGTGCAGTTCGCCGAACCGGCCGTGGTCATGAGCTTCGATACCGACAGCAAGGCGGCGGCGGCGGAGCGCCAGAAGGCCTACGCCGAGGCGGCCAGCCAGGGCTACTGGGTGGCCGCGACCCACCTGTCCTTTCCGGCCCTCGGGCACCTGCGCAGTGCCGCGCCCGGGTACACCTTCGTGCCGGCCAACTACACCACGCTGCGCTGAGCGCCAGTCGGGCCGGGCGTCGCGTGCGCGCCGCCCGGCGGCTCGACGGCCGCCATGACCGCTCGCGCGCGCCAAGTCGGGGTCAGTCGCGCGGCCCGTACTCCGCGGCATGAATCGCCGCGGCCGCGACCGCAGCGGCGATCGATCGTTGCACGGCGGCATCGGCGCGCGCGATGCGGCTGCGGATCTCGAGCAGCACCCGCTCATGGCGCCGGCGGTCGAAGCGCACGCCGCCGTCGCGCAGCACGGCGAGCAGCTCGGCGACCACGTCGTCGAAGGCATCGAGCGCGTCGCCGCAATAGCCGTAGCCGCCAAGGCGCTGTGCCGCGTGATCCTCCGGTCGCAGCCGCGTGCTGCGGAAGTAGGCCAGGTGGCCGCGCAGTTCGACATAGCAGCGCTCGCGATACGCCGCCGCGGAGGTCGGCACCAGCTGGAGCGCCGCCTGCGCGTCCTGCTCGGCGCGCGCCAGTGCCGCCTGCGCCTCGATGCGCGCCCGGCGTTCTTCGCGTTCGGCCGCCGAGCGGCCGCGTTGCACGATGAACCGTCCGGCGCCGGCACGGCGCACGCGCAGGAATTCCTCGTCGTGCGGCACGCGGCGGCCCGGTCGCTGCAGGGCACCGCGATGGAAGGTCGCCGCGACCCTGGGCATGCCCGGGCACCCGGGCAGCTGGCTGCGCCGCACGATGCCCGCGCCGACGAGTTCTTCGGCGGTGCCGCGGAACTGCTTGAATTCAGGGTGGGTATCGTCCCGCTCGATGCTCATGGTCGCCTCGATCCGTCGCTGGGTCTGGATGACAGTGTCGCGCACGTGCACGCGGGCGATCGGGCGAGCAGCGCCGGGAAAGAATTTTCCGGTATCGCATCGCGTCGCCGGCCACTCCGTGGCCGGGAACCGTATCCTTTCTTGTGCAAACGATGCCGGCGCGGTTGCCGGCGTACGTCATTCTCATTGCGTGCGCTTCAGCGCTTCAGCGCGAGCAGCAGCACGCCGGCGCCGACCAGGGCGATGCCGATCCATTCGCGCGCGCCGGGCCGCTCGCCCAGGAACGCGACCGCGAACAGCGCGACCAGGACCACGCTGAGCTTGTCGATCGGCGCCACCCGGTGCGCCGGGCCGGCTTGCAAGGCGCGGAAATAGAACACCCAGGACGCCCCGGTCGCCAGGGCGGACAAGGTGAGGAAGAGCAGCGTGCGCGGGCGCAGCTCCAGGGGATTGCGCCACTTCCCGGTATAGGCGATGAAGCCGGCCAGCACCGCGACGATGATCACCGTGCGCACCAGGGTCGCGAGATCCGGATCGACGCCTTCGAGGCCGATCTTGGCGAAGATCGCGGTCAGCGCGGCGCAGCAGGCCGAAAGGAGTGCCCAGGCGATCCAGGGCGATGCATCGGTCGGGGTGATGATCGATCTCCTTGGCGCGCAAGACGCGCGGCGCCGCGATGATAAGCGGCCCGCGGCCCGGCCGCCTTGCCGGGGTCATCCGTCGCGCGTACGCTGCGCGCTCGGAGCCGCCTCCCGACGGGGGCGGCCGGCGCAGGGTGCGCACCTAAGGAGGCGGGGGATGGGAACCACGATCAGTTTCAAGCGGCCGGACGGCACGCCGGTCGACGGATATCTTGCCGAACCGGCGCAACCCGCCGGTGCGCCCTGCGTGGTCGTGATTCAGGAATGGTGGGGCCTGAACGACCAGATCCGCGGTGTTGCCGAGCGGCTGGCGAGCGCCGGCTATGTCGCCCTGGTACCCGACCTGTACCGCGGCAAGTCCACCGTCGAGGCCGAGGAGGCGCATCACCTCATGGAGGGCCTGGATTTCGCCGATGCGGCGTCGCAGGACGTGCGCGGCGCCGTGCAGCACTTGAAGGCGCGCGGCGGCAAGGTCGGCGTGACCGGCTTTTGCATGGGCGGCGCGCTGACCCTGCTCGCCTCGACCATGGTCCCGGAGGCCGATGCCACGGTCATCTGGTACGGCTGCCCGCCGCTCGAATACGTCGACGCGTCGAAGATCAAGGCGCCTCTGCTGGCCCACTGGGCGACCCAGGACGCCGTCTTCGCCATCGACACGGTCGACGCGCTCGAGGCGAAGCTGCGCGCCGCCGGCGTGTCCTTCGAATTCCACCGCTACCTCGCCTACCACGGCTTCGCCAACGAGCAGGCGGTCGGACCGGGGCGCATTCCGGTCACCCAGTTCGATCCGGTCTGGGCGCAGCAGGCCTGGGACCGCAGCCTGCGCTTCCTTGGCCGCTGGCTGGGCTGAATCGCGCGCGATGAAGATCGCCATCCTGGGCGCCGGCGGCGTCGGCGCCTACGTCGGTGCGCGGCTGCAGGAGGCCGGCGAGGACGTCGCGTTCATCGCGCGCGGCGCACACCTCGCGGCACTGCGCGCCGACGGACTGCAGCTGCGCGCCCCCTTTGGCGACCTGCACCTGCGCACCGTGCGCGCCACGGACGATCCGGCCGACATCGGCGAGGTCGAACTCGTGGTCTTCGCGGTCAAGCTCTGGGATACCCAGACCGCGGCGGCCGCCATGGCGCCGCTGCTGGGCCCGCAGACCCGCGTGCTCACCCTGCAGAACGGCATCGACAGCGCCGCGCTCATCGCGCGCCAGGAGCCGCGGGCGCGGGTCGTCGCCGGCGCGATCTACCTGTCGGCCTACATCGACCGGCCCGGGGTGATCGTCAGCCCCGGCGGCTTTCATCGCATCGTCGCCGATGCGGCGGGCGGCGATCCGGTCGTCGCCGCCTTCTGTGCCGCGTGCGCCCGTGCCCATGCCCTGGAGGCCACGGCCAGTGCCACGGGCACGCGCGCGATCTGGGAGAAGTTCGTCGCCCTGTCGGCGGTCTCGGGGGCCACGGCGCTGCTGCGCGCGCCCACCGGACCGATCCTCGGCCACCCCGAGACCCGCGCCTTCCTGCAACAGCTGCTTGCCGAGGGGGTCATGGTCGCGGCCGCGGCAGGGCACGAATTACCCGCGGGCTTTGCCGACGCGGCGCTGGCCGGTATCGCCGCCATGCCGCCGAATTTCCGCGCCTCGATGGCCGAGGACCTGGACCGCGGCCGGCGTCTCGAGCTGGCCTGGCTGTCGGGCCGGATGCACGGGCTAGGTCGCGAGCACCACGTGCCGACGCCGGCGCACAGCGCGGTCTATCGCGGCCTGCTGCTGCACGCCCAGGGCCGCGGCTGAATCGGGCGCCGCGCGCGGCCTCAAGCCGCGGCGCGCGGCGCCGGCAGGCGACCGAGTTCCTCGCGCAGCCGGGCCAGCGTGGCCTCGAACTGGGCCAGCCGTGCGCGTTCCTGGGCGACGATCTTCTCGGGTGCGCGCTCGACGAAGGTCGGACGCTCCAGGTTGGCCTGTGCCTTGCTCCGCTCGCCCTCGAGCCGCGCGATCTCCTTGGCCAATCGGGTGCGCTCGGCCTCGACGTCGATCTGCACCTCGAGCAGGAAGCGGTGCGCATCGACCACCGCGACGGCGGCCTGGCCGGCCTGCGGATGGTGCGCCAGATCGTCCAGCGCCTGCACCGAGGCCAGGCGGGCCAGGGCCATGAGATAGGGCGCCCAGGCCTCGACCTGCGCGCCGCGCGGCGCGATCACCATCGGCACCCTCAGCGCCGGCGCAAGATTCATTTCGCCGCGCAGGTTGCGCGCCGCGTCGATCAGCTGGCGCACGCCGCGCACCTGGGTGTCGGCGGCGGCATCGATATCGTGCGGGCCGGCATGCGGAAACGGCTGGACCATGATCGAGCCGAGGCTGCCCGGTGCCAAGGTGCCGGCGAGCGGTGCCACCTTCTGCCACAGCTCCTCGGTGATGAAGGGGATGATCGGGTGGGCCAGCCGCAACAGCCGCTCCAGCACCTGCACCAGGGTGTGGCGCGTGCCGCGTTGCTGCGCCTCGTCGCCGTGGGCCAGCTGCACCTTGGCCAGTTCGAGATACCAGTCGCAGTACTCGTCCCAGGCGAAGCGGTAGATCGCCTGCGCGACATTGTCGAGGCGGTAGTCGGCGTAACCGCGCTCGACCTCGGCGGTGCAGCGCGCCAGTTCGCCCAGGATCCAGCGGTCGACGAAGGAACGCTCGAGCGGCGGCGCGTCGAGTGCCGGCGCCGGCGGACCGGCCGGCGCCGCCGCGCCATCGCGCCCGGCCACGTTCATCAGCACGAAGCGGGTGGCGTTCCACAGCTTGTTGCAGAAGTTGCGGTAGCCCTCGCAGCGCTTGAAGTCGAAATTGACGTTGCGCCCCAGTGTGGCGTAGGCCGCCATCGTGAAGCGCAGCGCGTCGGCGCCGTAGGCCGGCATGCCCTGGGGGAACTCGCGGCGCAGGCGGGCCGCGACCTTGGGCGCGTCTTCGGGCTTGCGCAAGCCGGTCGTGTTCTTGCGGATCAGCGCCTCGAGGCCGATGCCGTCGAGCAGGTCGACCGGATCGATGGTGTTGCCCTCCGACTTGCTCATCTTCTTGCCCTCGGCGTCGCGCACGATGCCGTGGATGTAGACGTCGCGGAACGGCACCCGGCCGGTGAAATGCAGCGTCATGACGACCATGCGCGCGACCCAGAAGAACAGGATCTCGTGGCCGGTCACCAGCACCGAGGACGGCAGGTAGCGGGCATAGGCCCCGTTGGCGTCGTCCGCCGGTCCCAGCGTGGAGTAAGGCACCAGCGCCGAGGAAAACCAGGTGTCCAGGACGTCCGGATCGCGCTCGACGCGGGTGGCGCCGGCGGCCTGCGCCTTGGCCAGCGCCTCGGCCTCGGTGCGCGCCACATGGACCCCGCCGTGCTCGTCGTACCAGGCCGGGATCTGGTGGCCCCACCAGAGCTGGCGCGAGATGCACCAGTCCTGGATGTGGGTCAGCCACTGCCGGTACACCAGGCGGTGCTGGTCGGGGACGATGCGCACCGCGCCGCTGTCGACCGCGTCGAGCGCGGCCTGGGCGAGCGATTTCCCGGCGCCGGGCGTGCCCGGCGGCGTCGGCTTGTCCATCGCCACGTACCACTGGTCGGAGAGCATGGGCTCGACCACTTCGCCGGTGCGCGCGCAGCGCGGCACCATCATGCGGTGCGGCGTCTCGGCCACCAGCAACCCCTGGGCGCGCAGCTCGCCCAGCACGGCCTTGCGCGCGGCATAGCGGTCGAGGTCGCGAAAGCGCTGCGGCGCGTTGCCGTTGATCGTCGCCGTCGGGGTGAAGATGGGGATGGGTTCCAGGCGGTGGCGCTGGGCCAGGGCGAAGTCGTTGAAGTCGTGCGCCGGTGTGATCTTCACGCAGCCGGTGCCGAACTCGGGGTCGATGGCATCGTCGCCCACCACCGGGATGGTCCGGTCGCACAGCGGCAGCTGCAGCCGGCTGCCGATCTGCGCGGCATGGCGCGCATCGCCGGGATGGACCGCGACCGCGGCGTCGCCCAGCAGCGTCTCCGGACGGGTCGTCGCCACCACCAGGCCGGGCCCGCCGTCGGCCGCCGGATAGCGGATCCGCCACATGCGGCCCTCTTCCTCCTCGGATTCGACCTCCAGGTCGGAGACCGCGGTCTGCAGCTTCGGATCCCAGTTGACCAGTCGCTTGCCGCGGTAGATCAGGCCTTGTTCATGAAGGCGCACGAAGGCATCGAGGACCGCGCGCGAGCGCTCCTCGTCCATCGTGAAGTAGGCCCGTTTCCAGTCGCAGGAATCGCCCAGCCGGCGCATCTGCTGCAGGATCGTGTCGCCGGAGAACTGCTTCCATTCCCAGACCTTGGCGATGAAGGCCGTCCGGCCGAGCTCGCGCCGCTGCTGGCCCTGCGCCTCGAGCTGCCGCTCGACCACGATCTGCGTGGCGATGCCGGCGTGATCGATGCCCGGCAGCCAGAGCGTGTTGTGCCCGAGCATGCGGTGATACCGCGTCAGGGCGTCCATGATGGTCTGGTTGAAGGCATGCCCCATGTGGAGGATGCCGGTGACATTGGGCGGCGGCAGCTGGATGCCGAAGGACGGCCGGTCCGGCCGCTCGCCGGCGTCGAAGTAGCCGCGCGCTTCCCAGATCGGATACCAGCGGCGTTCGATATCGCCCGGCTCGAAGCTCTTGGACAGGCCGGTGTCGTCGCCGGCCGGCGGCACGGCCGGCGCGCTGGCGGTCAATTCGGCCCTCGGGTGGTGCGGCGCATGCGTTCGATCTCGGCGTGCACCGCCTGGGTGACGATCTCGCGCACGCACGCGGCGATGGCCAGCCGCGTGTCGTTGGCCAGCGCCGCGACCAGCCGGTCGATGGCCGGTGCCATCTGCACCCGCACGACGTTCTCGACCTCGAGCGGCAGCCGATCGGCGATCTTGCGCACCACCGCGTTGCAGGCATCGCTTTCGATCCGCGCCCAGTTCAGGTTGGACTCGAGCGCCGCGCCGGCCGTTGCCGGTGCGGCGGGGCCGCGCACCGGTGCCGCGGTCGGCGCGGCCACCGGCGGTGCCACGGGTGGCGGCGGTGGCGGCGGCGCCGGCGGCATGGGCGGCAATTCGAGCGGCGCATGGCCGCCGCCATGGACCCGCGGCGAGCCGGCGAGCGTCCCGGAGGAACCTTCGAGCGTCGGCAGCGGCGCGCTGCGCGGCGGCAGGGGCGGCGGCGCAGCCACCGCTGGCGACAGCGGCGCCCGCAGCGGTGCGGGCGGTGCAGGCGGCGCCACCGGCGGCGCGCTCGGCGCCGGCGGCGGCTCGTAGAGCGCCTGCAGCGGCTGTGCGGCCGGGGCATCGACCGGCTGCACCGTCGGGATGTTCAGGCTCGAGTCCTCGAAGCGGCCGAGGGTCGAATCGATCATCGGCAGCGTCGTGTCGAATTCGAGCGGCGGAAAGCCGAGGCGATCGGTGAGCACCGGTATGTTCGGGTCGTCGCCGCCCCCCGAGCCAGGCTTCTTCGGGATGCTGTTCATGGTGGGTAGGCCGGTTGCTTCCTGCTAGGGCGCGCCGATTTCGTGCGCGACCGGTGTAAAGCCCGCCTCACGGTAGGTCTTGAAGCGGGCCCGGGCACGGACCCGGTCGGCGGGGTCCGTGGACACGACATCGATGATGCGCTCGAAGCGCGGGAACCACTCGCCGAAGCGCTCCGCGGCGTCGTCGTCGAGCAGCAGCAGCAGGTCGCGCGGCTGCTCGGCCGGGTCGCTGCCCAGCCAGATCGGCGTCCGCTCGGCCAGCGGCGACGGCCAGCGCACGTGCGGCAGGAAGTCGAGCGGCGAGAAGGTCCACAAGGCCAGGTCGAGCCGCGCCAGCCGGTCGCGATCGCGGCAGTAGGCGTAGGCCGTGCGGCCCGCGCTGCGCGCCTTGCGCAGGACGCGGCAGGCGTAGCCGACGCCATGGTCGACGTTGAAATGGAAGTCGATCGGCGGCTTCTCGGCCATGGCGGTTTGCGGCAGCGGCGGCACGGCTGGCGCGGGACGGTCCGACGGCGGCTCGACCGGCCGATCAGGCGGCGCGGGCCAGGATGAAATCGGTCAGCAGCGGAACCGGCCGGCCGGTCGCGCCCTTGGCTGTCCCGCCGCGATACGCCGTGCCGGCGATGTCCAGGTGGGCCCAGCGCTGGCCATTGACGAAGCGGGCCAGGAAACAGGCCGCCGTGACCGCGCCGGCATTGCCCGGCGAGCCGATGTTGGCCATGTCGGCGAAGTTCGACTTGAGCTGTTCCTGGTAGTCGTCGTCGACCGGCAGCCGCCAGACGGTATCGCCCGAGCTGCGCGCCGCGGCCTGCAGCTCGGCAACCAGTTCGTCGTCCTTCGAGAACAGGCCCGAGTGCACGTGGCCCAGCGCGACGACGCAGGCGCCGGTGAGGGTCGCCACGTCGACGATCGCGGCGGGCTTGTAGCGCTGCACGTAGGTCAGCGCATCGCACAGGATGAGGCGGCCCTCGGCGTCGGTGTTGAGCACCTCGATGGTCTGGCCGGACATCGAGGTGAAGATGTCGCCGGGCTTGGTGGCCCGCCCCGAAGGCATGTTCTCGCAGGTCGGGACCACGGCGACCACGTTGATCCGCGGCTTGAGTTCGGCGATCGCGCGCATCGTGCCCAGGACCGCGGCGGCGCCGCACATGTCGAACTTCATCTCGTCCATGTTGGCGCCCGGCTTGAGCGAGATGCCCCCGGTATCAAAGGTGATGCCCTTGCCGACCAGCGCGATCGGCGCCGCGTTGGCCCGTGCGGCACCCTCGTAGCGCAGCACGATGAGGCGCGGCGGCTGCTCCGAGCCGTTGGTCACCGACAGGAAGGAGTGCATGCCCAGCGCCTCGATGCGGCGCCGGTCGAGGACCTGCGCCTGCAGGCGCCACTCGCGCGCCATCTTGCGCGCCTGGGCGCCGAGGAATTCGGGCGTGCAGACGTTGGCCGGCAGGTTGCCCAGGCGCTTGGCGAATTCGACGCCGTTGGCGATCGCCTGGCCCTGCTGCAGCGCCTCGTCGACCGCCGGGTCGCGCCGCTCGCCGACCCAGGTGACGCGCAGCTCCTTGCCGGGCTCGCGCTTGTCCGAGGCCTTGGACTTGAGCTCGTCGCTGCGGAAGCGCGCGGCGCGCGCCGCGCCGACCAGGGCGCGCGCATTGGCCGCATCGGTGCGGCCGGCGACCGCCCAGTCGCCGGCGGCGAAGGCCAGCGTGCCGACGCCGGCACCGCAGCCGCGCACCGCGCTGCCCACCGCTTCGACCAGCGCCTTGTCGCCGAACTCGGCCGACTTGCCCAGGCCGACCAGGGCGACGCGCGCGCTGGCGACGCCCTTGAGCGAGCGCAGCACCAGGCAGGCGCCGCGCTTGCCGTCCATGTCGCCGCTGGCCAGGACCGCGCGCAGCGCCCCGACGCTGGCCCGATCGACGCGCTTGCCGACGGCACCGAGCCCTAGGTCCTCGAACACGCCGATCACCAGGCAATCGGCCTTGATCGACTCGGGCGCAGCGGCCTTCGTGTTAAATTCCATCGCGGTCTGTCCCATTTCACGTTGGCGGCGCACGGTGCAGCGAGCGAATCTTCCGAAGCGCTCCCCTTCCCTCGGGGTCGGCACGCGCGGACCGGCGGCCGCGGCTCCTGGATGCCGTCCTGGCCGGGCGGCTGCGGCCTGTCAGCCCGCCAGTATAGAGCTTGGACCGCGCCTTGCGGCGGCCGCTGCCGCCGCAAGGCATCCTTCGACCACCCGCGTGCGCCTACCGATGCCTGCCGAGCCCTACGGCCCCTTGTGCCCGCCCGCATGCCGCGACGCCCGGTCGCGCGCCGGCGCGTGCGCCGCGCCGGGCCCATGATCTTCCGCCGCGCCATCGTCCAGGAGCTGGCCAATGGCGCCGGCGCCTCCTTCTCGGTGCTGTTCTGCATCGTTTTCACGCAGGTGCTGATCCGCCTGCTGGGCGATGCATCGAGCGGCGACCTGGACACGCAGTCGCTGTTCTCGATCGTCGCGCTCTCGACCCTGACCAACCTGCCGCTGCTGCTGACGATGAGCGTGTTCATCGCCGTGCTCATCGCGCTGTCGCGTGCCTTCCGCGATTCGGAGATGGTGGTCTGGTTCGCCGCCGGCCAGAGCCTGTCGGCCTGGGTGCGGCCCGTGCTGCGCTTCGCGCTGCCGGTCGCGGCCATGATCGCCGCACTGGCGCTCTTCGTGTCGCCCTGGGCCGAGCGCATGATCGCGGAGGCGCGCCAGCGCTACGAGCAGCGCGACGACGTGAGCAAGGTCACCCCGGGGCGCTTCATCGAATCGGCGGCCTCCGACCGGGTGTTCTTCGTCGAGAACCTCGACCTGAGCGGGGCGCCGCGCGTGCAGAGCGTGTTCGCCAGCCAGCGCACCGGCGACCACGAGGTCATCATCGTCGCCGCCCAGGGCCACATCGAGACCCACGCCGACGGCGCCCGCTTCCTCGTGCTCGATCACGGCCGCCGCTACGAGACCACCGCGGGCGAGGCGCAGAACCGCGTGCTCGAATTCGAAAGCTATGCGATCCGCCTCGAATCGCAGATCGAGGCGCCGCTGACCAACGCCAACGCGCGCACCTATCCGACCATGGACCTGGTCCTCGACCCCAGTCCGCGCAACCTGGGCGAGCTGCTGTTCCGGCTGGCGTTCCCGATCGCCGTGGTGCTGCTGGCGCTGCTGGCCGTGCCGCTGTCCTACGTCAATCCGCGCGTCGGCCGCTCGGTCAACCTGATCCTTGCGGCGCTGCTGGCGATGATCTACTTCAACGCCATCCTGATCATGCAGGCCCAGGTGCAGCACGGCCGGCTGGCCTTCGCGCTGGCGCTCGCGCTGCCCCATGTCGCGGCCCTGCTGCTGCTCGTCACCCTGTTCAGCTACCGCATCTCGGTGCGGCGCTGGTGGCCGCGCCTGCCGCGCCCGGCCGCGGCACCCTAGGCCGCCCGCCCCGACCGGACCCGACCGCCATGCGCACCCTGGGCTCCTATCTTTGGCGCGAGATCGCCAGCGCCGCGCTGTTCGTGCTGCTCGTGCTGACCGGCATCTTCGCCCTCTTCGACCTCATCAACCAGCTGGGCGAACTCGGCCGCCTCAACTACCGCTTCGTGCATGCCTTCGCCTTCGTCGTGCTGCTCATGCCGGCGCACGCCTACGAGCTGATGCCCATCGCCGCGCTGATCGGCACGATCTACGCGCTGTCCAAGCTCGCCGCCAATTCGGAATTCACCATCATGCGCGTCTCGGGCATGACCACGCTGCGCCTGGCCGGCGCGGTGCTGCGGGTCGGCGTCGCCCTCGTCGCCATGGCCTACCTGATGGGCGAGGTCGTCGCCCCGCCGGCCGAGAACCTGGCGCAGCGCTTCAAGGCGCGGGTCACCGGCAACGCGGTCGGCCAGGAATTCCGCTCCGGGGTCTGGGTGCGCGACCTGGTCCACGGCGACGGCGGCCAGCCCGAGCGCATGCGCTTCGTCAACGTGGCCCACGTCAATCCCGACGGCACGGTCGACGACTGGCGGATCTTCGAGTTCGACCTGGGCCTGCACCTGCGTTCGGTCAGCACCGCGGCGCGCGGCGTCTACGAGAAGGACCAGGGCTGGCTGCTCTCCGAGGTCGTCGACACCGAACTGCCGCTGGTCGACACCTTGGGCACCCCGCCGGGCGCCGGCGCCGAGGCCTCGGCGACCCGCGTCGAGCGCGCCGCGCAGCGCCTGTGGCGCTCCGATCTCACGCCGGCGATCTTCGGCGTGCTGCTGGTGCAGC
>Ga0209698_10001913_pt1 | contig 23912 bp, 34 predicted proteins | sample LitLauG_LLR_2012_FD_187203 | JGI IMG/M metagenome (GOLD analysis project Ga0209698, IMG submission 187203) | Freshwater sediment microbial communities from Pennsylvania, USA - Little Laurel Run_MetaG_LLR_2012 (SPAdes) (version 2) | ecosystem: Environmental > Aquatic > Freshwater > Creek >... | reverse complement strand
CTTAAGATATTATGAAGAGTCACACACAAATGGCTACCCATTAACTGACCAAGCCTGTAATCGTGAGGGTTTTTGTAATTCTCTCACGATAAAATTACTTTCAGTAAGATCTGAATGACCAAATTGAAATGAAAATCAAACCATATTTTCAAAAAAATGCTGTGTAAATTATATTGGGTGGCATTTTGGACTAGGCACAGGAAAAATTATTTTGAAACAAATTTTGATAATTTCAGCATCCATCATAATTGCTGGAATAATTATTGGTGCCTCCTTCTTGCTGATTTCGCATCCATACCTTCAGACTCAAAATTTAAACCCGGATATTTATCCTCCTGCAAAAAATGACAACCCACACAAAATTACATATACACTAATTGCTCAAGATGCTGAAATCGAGGTTGCAAAAGGAGTAAAGGCAAGAGTATGGACATACAACGGAACAGTCCCTGCACCTACTTTAAGATTCAACGAAGGGGACGATGTTACTGTAAAATTCATAAATCATACTCCCATGGCTCATTCCATTCACTTTCATGGAACACATGATGCTGCAGATGACGGGGTAGTTCCTCAGATCCAGCCAGGGGAAGATTACACCTATCACTTTATAGCAAAAGAGGCAGGGTTTTTCATGTATCACTGTCATGCTTTTCCAACATCCCAGCATATCAGAATGGGGATGTTTGGTGCAATGATAGTTGATCCGGTGTCTCGCCCAATGACTCCAGCAAGAGAATACTTGTTAGTATTTAGCGAGTTTGACCCCCAAAACACCCTGCAAGAATTTCCCCAGTATTATCCAATCAACGGATACGTAGACCAATATCTTGACAATCCTTTAATGGTAAAAAAAGATGAAGTTGTCCGATTTTATGTAATGAATATAGGTACTGTTCTTCCAGCCTCTTTCCACTTACATAGTACCATTTTCAAGGTGTATCAATCAGGAATATTATGGAATCCCCCAACCTATGAACAGACTCATGAAGTTGCAATAGGAGACACAGCAATAGTGGAGGCCAAGTGGCAAACTGTAGGAAAATATGCATTTCACACCCATGGGATTGCGGAAGAACGAGGAAATATCGGATTGATAAATGTACTAGAAAATAATGACACCATAACAAGTGAGGAACCAAGCAATTCACCAGGAAGTATATCCATGATACCGTGGCAAGAAGAGACACTAAAGTCTCTTGAAAGCCCCCAGATTGTAGATTACGGAAACTTGACTGTAACAGAGCAGAACTTTGATCATAACTATACCGTAATTCAAACTGATCATGTTTTGATAAAAAGAGAATCTTGGAACCAAAATATTCACGACCCTTTTGACCCTGAAGCCATCCAGGTTCCACCTGGAACTAGTGTCACGTGGACAAACAATGATACTGTAGTTCACACGGTTACTGATTTTAAAAATACTTTTGATTCAGGCATGATAAAAGCTCATGGAGCTTGGTCTTACACCTTCAAAGACAAAGGTGATTTCAATTACTATTGCTCACTTCATCCTTGGATGAAAGGTAGTGTTACAGTCAAATAAGAAAACCAGTTTTTCAAGTTCCAGATTGTAGGCCTAATTTTTCTCGACGTATTTTACAGATTCCGGCATGACATTGTTGATGGCCTTAGAGTCTTTCTTACAAGATTCACAGTCACAGACAAACAAGCCCTGTTTTCCCATGCAGTCATGGTGTTTTTCTTCAAAGCATTTGTAGCAAAGAACCATGATATCCAATTATTTTATGCACTTGGGGCTATTTCTACCCCTCTTATTTTGCCTCAAACGTGCCAAGTAATACTAGTTTTTCAGATCAAAATATTGCAAAAACCGGCAAATTTGGAAAATTTGGCAATTTTGAAATTTACGCTCAATGGTTAAACCCCCTGTTATTTTTCTCCTATCAGGCACAATACGATTTTTTCAAAAACGGCTAATTTTAGGGGGGGTGTAACACTTGTGCCTGCATATGCAAGCCAAGGGTCAAAACACCCCCATCATCCAGCAAGAGTTTCATCTTTTTTTATCATTACGAAGAAAAGCTAAACCCTAGTTATCTCCCCCCAAATTTTCAAGATTTGAAGTGTTACAAGACATCATCAGATACAACAGGAATGTATAGTCTAAAAACTGGGCAGTTCATTGTCTAAAACCCCTGGGGGTTTGATGCCAAAGGTTAGCCGAAAATGCTCAAAAAACCCGAGGGGATAATTTGCTGAAAAATCTTGATTACGCCACATGGTAACAAATTGTTCAATTTGCCATATTACCAATGCCGCGAAGCTATCATTTCTTTTTACCAATGGTAAAGTCAGAATCTTACTTCGTAAGGAGTTATTGCCCTTTATCATAGATCCTTGCCTTCTAGTCAGATGTTCTTCGTGCTCATGATTTCCAACTGTCATATATGATAGTTCTTTACATGTAGGAGGTTTCCAGAGACGTTGCCTCCCGGTCTACACGCCCAATTTTTACAAGAATGTCTATCCTGTAGAAACCATCCAAAAGTAACAATTTTGTAGATTCCAGTACACGGTAAGAATGTTATCTAGTTTTCAAGTATAAAAAAACTCAATTTTCAGAACCACTCTCAGTTGTACTTGGATATTTTTCTAGATAGTAGATGCCTTGACTATTTCTGGAATTTTTTCTCTGGCTTGCACAATTTCTATCTCTACAGTTTCAATTGGTTCATCCACAACATTTCGTTTAATAGAGAACATCTTGGGTTTATCAAAATCTTTAGTGCAGTCGGGACATGCATAAACCAGAACCCTGTACTCATTAGGAGCTTTTGGGTTTGAAAGGCGAGGATAGTAAACTAATCTACCCCCACAATCCACGCAATATCTATTTGCGCGTCTTGTTCTGGCCAATGTGGACCTCCTGCATATATCATCATCATGTGATAGGTATTAGATCCATACAGTCTAATAGAATAAACCAAAACGTGATCGCATTATAATATTTCATAACTCGAATTTAGAAATATCACATATTGAAACCAGTAAATTTTCAGCCAAGAATCAAAGTAGTCAAAAAGTAATGTTTCACAACTCGAATTTAGAAATATTAAGCGCCGCCCGCCAGACTTGAACTGGCGACCCGCTGGTTAACAGCCAGCTGCTCTACCACGCTGAGCTAGGGCGGCAACAGACTTGTTCGTAGGATAAGCGGATTTATTCTTTGCTGAAATTTATTTTTCGATCTTGTCTAGTTTCTCGAAAAGATAAAGCCCGTCAAGAAATACTCGATGATCTTTATTTTTGACTTTGGTATTTTGTTGTAATGCCCCAGCAGTCTGCGATACATCTGTCAAGACTGGACCAGTGATTATAACATCATCGCCTTTTGGAACTACCTTGGTATCGCCAAATATTCTTGAGACTCTAGCTGCACGTTCACCTTGAAAGTTTTCCACATGAATGCGGTCTTCTTTTACCTTTACTGTGATTGGAAAATGAGCATATACAATTTTCATTTTAAAAGTATATCCAGTCTGAACGCCTTTTATCAGTGTATTTACAATGGATTCTGCAGTCTTGAATATAGCATAATCTCGCTTCCTAACACCTAGAGATTTTAATACAATATTTTTTCCGTCAACCTGCAAGTCTACAGGTATTTTTTTGAAGGTTTTTCTTGTTTTACCCAGCGGTCCTTGGACATGCAATATTTTATGAGCTACTGATGCTTTTACTGCATCTGGAACTGGAATTGTTACCTCATGTATCTCAACTTGTTTAGTAGACAAATCCTATCAATAGCCCTCCCAAGCCACTCTTTGCTGCCTCATGGTGAGACATTACTCCCTGATTAGTTGTTACAATCAACATGCCGCGTGAGTATGATGGCAGATATTGTTGTTCCCACTTTGCATAGTCATCCTTCTTTACTTTGAATCGTGGTGTAATTGCACCACATTTTGTAATTTTTGCCAACAATTGTATCTTAAACTTGCCGCCTTTCCTATCATCCACATGTTCAAATTCTCCAATGTAGTTATGATGCTGAAGTGTTTTTAGTACATCGGTTGCAAGTTTGGACGTGGGCAAGACTAGACATTCCCCTTTTCTTCTTGCCTCTGTATTATACAAGGTTACAAACAAGTTTGCTAGAATATTAGTTGCTGGCATCTTATATCACTTGAATTTCCTAAACCCCAGAGAGTTTGCTACTTCCCTAAAGCATCGTCTGCAAAGATCTAGATCATACTTTTGAATTACAGCATTATAGTCACCACATCTTTTACACCATCGAGAACCCTTTCCAAATGTGTGAACTGTTCTTCCTGTTACTTTGTAATCACGATTCTTCATGTTATACTACCTGAATTCCAAACTCACGGGTTAGAAATGCCTTTGCATCTTCAGCAGTGATAATGTGAGTGCGTCCTACACTTGCTTTGTGTTTGCTTCTCAATCTTATATTAAAACCTGGTCTTGTAAGCGAAATTGATACATCAAGGCCCAAGATCCCCACCTGTGGGTCGTATTTTACTCCAGGAATGTCAATGTGTTCCCTAATGCCAAATGAAAGATTGCCAAAATTATCAAAAGATGTGCCTTTGATTTGATTGCCCTTTGCTGCAAACAATCGCTTGATAAGCACAATTGCCGGTTCATCTCGCAAGGTTACTGCAACACCAATAGGTTCGCCTTTGCGTACTCCCCAGTCACGATATGTAGCTTTTGCAAATCTTTGAGATGGTTTTTGACCTGAAATGTGCTCTAATGCGTTCTTTGCTTTTTCAATTGGATCACCAGATTTTCCTACACCCATATTCAAAACTACCTTTGCAACTGAAATTTTTTTCATCGCTGATTCTATTTCTTGTGCCATATCTATCACTGAATTTGTATCACAGGTTTATCTGTACCTATTGCCATTACCAAATCAGATTGGATCTCAATCTGTCTTTCACCAAGATCAACATCTGCTCTTTTTGGCAAGACAAATGTTCCAGGTTTTACATCTATTAGCTTGCCCATACGTCCTGCATTTACTCCACTTGTAATCATCACTTGAACTCCTTTTTGGAGAGGCACGATGTCAAGAATTTTTGTTTTCGGTACTTCGACTAGGCATGTATCTCCCACATTGACCTTTGCGTCTGAAATTAGAGTTCGCCCATCATGAAATCCTAACTGAGTTTTTTTACCCTTTATGGTTACCTTTGAAGTCACTTTGAGCAATTTCTTTGTTTTATCAGATGAGTTAATCTTTATTGGCATCAAGACAGTCAAATCTTTTGGAACAAGTCGATATATGTCAGACACCCCATCCAATTCAACCACATCCATCAAGCCAATTCCATGATGAAGTGATTTTCGTACAACGCCATCTACCTTGACTTTTCCTCCATATATGACAGACTTTGCTTCTCTTAATGATGTGGCAAGTTTTAAGGTATCACGAAGAAATACGGCAGTTGGGATGGACACATCTTTTTTATGGCCACCGGGTTTTACCGTTACAACAAATCTCTTGTCTTTTCTTGTAATGCCCCAGAAAAGTGGAGCCATTTGTCTTTTTAGTTTCTTACTTCCAGAAATGCTAACCATTACTTATTCCCCTTTGATTTTTCAGTTTGAAATTTATCTTTTTTATCATTTATTTTGGCATCCTTTTCCTTTTCTTTTGCAACCTCTTTTTGTTCTTTTGGTTTTGTCTCTTTTTGTTTTACAACTTTTGGTTCTGTCGCAGTTACTGGCTTGGGAGTCTTAGTTTTTTGACCTTCAAGCCTGTTTTGTCTCCATTTATCTTCAAGGTTTAATGAAGTGATAACCACATTTGACGGATGAATGTAAATGTCGACATTTCCACCTTTGAGTTTTTCACGTTTTATTCCTTCTATGGCAATTCCTCTTCTCTCTGTAGAAACACGAGTAACCTTACCTTCAATTCCCTTGAATTCGCCACGTAATACTTTAACACTATCACCTTCTATAACACGCATACTTTTACAATGATGTTTTTCCTTAAGACCCTTAGCAAGGTGAGAACCAAGTTGTTTGCTAAGCAAGTGTTTTGATGCAGTGTAAAGCATTCTCTTACGAATTGTTGTTGGCTTCATATTATACCACCATGGATGCCAAGTTGGCAATTCTTGGATATTTTTCAGCTGCTTCGACTGCTACCGGTCCCTTAATTTCTGTCCCTTTGATTTCACCTTCAGGCGTTACAAGCACCGCTGCATTATCCTCAAATGTTACTCGTGTTCCATTCAATCTTTTTACCGCATATTTTTGTCTAACAATAACGGCTCCAAATATTTGTCCCCTAAGCTCACCCGGACCTTTCTTGACTACAACATTACAAAAGTCACCAACAGCAGCTGCAGGATAACGAGCAACTCTTGTCTTTGTTTTTTGAACCATCACAATTTCTAGAATCTTTGCGCCAGTATTATCAGCACATACCACTTGAGCTCCAAGCGGAAGCGCTCTTGTAACATATGGTCTGAACTCTTGAACTCCTTTTGCGGATACTGCACGACTTTTTGATGCGCCCATTATGATACTACCTCAACTACAACAAAGGAAACACTTTTTGAAATCGGCCTACACTCAGCGGTAAGAACAATGTCGCCCTCCTTTACATCAATACATTGAGGTCTGTGTGCATGTAACTTACTTTGACTTCTGGCATATCGCTTTAACTTGATATCAAATCTTGGAAATTCTTGCTGCACTACCACAGTTTTTGGAGCTTTGGCACTAACTACTTTTCCTTGAACCAGTTTACCCCTTACACTTAGAACGCCATGAAATGGACATAGATCATCACTGCATTCTGATTTTGGCGCTTTGACTTGTAAGCCTATATTTCTAGTCATACTTTTACTCCAATTCGTTCAAATGATCTTTTTGCAATAGATTTTCCATCCACTATAGGAAATGTTCCATTTAGATTGAATTTCCATATGGAATTTTCCTTTGCCATGTGTTTTATGCCTGTTTGAGTTTCAATAGTAAACATAGATTTAGTTTCATCGATTATTTTCCCATGCAATCCTACGACTTGCAAATTACTAGATTCTACAATCGAGGTTTCAAGTCCGATTAATTCATGGCGTGTTATATTTTCAGTTGTAATCATTTGGTTTTCATCTCATTTAATCTAGTTAATACTCTTGCGATATCTCGTCGTAGTGGTTTTACTTTTCCACTATCTTTTCGCAATGTTCCCTTGGATGCCTCAATTTTTAATTTGGTTAACTCTAAACGTAGTTGCCCCAATCTGTCCTTAAGATCAACCTCGTTAAATTCTCTTACAGTCTTCATTTTTATTCTGGCCATTACTTGAGCTCCTCTTCTACCTCTTCAAAAGTTTCCACTGTTTCAATCAATTTTTCTTCCAGCTCAATTACCTCACTTTCTGTACGTGGTTTTGTTGGATCAATTTGTGCTTCCTCGACAATTTCAATTTCCAATGGTAATTCCTCAGCTTTTGGTTTTGCTTCTTTCTTGATTGCCTTGAATTCAAATTCGGGAATGTAACGTTCTTTTCTTGCTATTCTAATTCTAACCCCAATAAGACCCATTTTTGTCTGAACATGCGCAATATCTTCTGAAACTATTACCTCAGCTGCATGCCCAGCACGTGGAAGAATTCCTTTACTATGTTTTTCAAAACTGGAACGGTCACCTCTTAACTTGCCAGAAGTTGTGATTTGTACTCCCATTGCGCCCGCTTCCATTATAGTCTGCATTGTCCACATCACGGCTCTTCTAAATGCAGTACCTCTTGCAAGGTGTTGTGACATTCTATTACACATAACACTAGGCTCAAGCTCTGGTCTTACAATTTCAATTACAGATATCTGTGGATTTTTAAGACCAAAATCCTTCTCCAAAACCGCGGTAAGATCTCGTATTCCACTTCCTTTTCTTCCAATTACGATTCCAGGTCTTGTGACATGCAATCCAACCCTAGTCCCAGTTGGAGTTTTTTGAATATCGACTTCAGAAAAACCTGCTTCTTTAATTGCCTCTCTCAGATAATCTTTCAAAAGCATTAATTTGTAACTATCATTGATGACATTTTTGACTGATGACATATCTAAAGTTCCTGAGCTACTAGCTCAACATGAGTAAGAATGTCTATTTTGGGTGTTGCCCGTCCCATTGCACGTGGAGTAAATCTCTCAAGTTTTCTGCCTTTATGGACAGTTGCATTAATTATCTTTAATCTATCAAGATCCATACCGCGATATTCTGCGTTTGACTCTAAATTATCAAGCAGTCTAAGGAATTCAGATGCCGCTTTTTCTGGATATCTTCCAGACATTACACCAGTATCTGATTTATGGCCAACTTCATTATTATATCTCTTAAATGGTACTGCGCGTTCCAATCTTGTGACAGATTGAAGATAACTTCTTGCAGATTCAATAGACTTTCCTTTTATGTAATTTGCTATTTCTCTTGCATGTTTATGAGAAATGGTTTTCTCTCTTAACGCGGCACGTACATGTCTTGTCTTATCATAATTTTGGAAGGCGTAATCAAAATGCATAGATATCACTTTAACGGTACATACAAGCTAGACCTTGATGCTCCCACACCAGGTGCTCCATGAACAACCCTCTTGTTGGTTAATACAAATTCACCAAGGTAATGCCCAACCATCTCGGGTCTAATTACTACTGGTTTGAATTCCTTTCCAGAATAAACATGAATTGTAAGACCTGTAAAATATGGCAAAATAATAACGTCTCTAAGATGTGTTTTAATTTGTGTGTTGGTTTTTCCAGCTTTTGCAGACTTAATTTCTTCAAGAAGTTTACGTTTACCATCTGTGATTCCCCTTGTAAGTGATCTTCGAGCTCGGGACGGTAAAAGCTTGAAGAGATTTTCCAATGACATAGCCTGCAATTCCTCTATCTGAAGACCTCTATACTTGTACTCTTTAACCATTTATTCTCGCCATTGCTCTAGTTGTTTCACGGCTGACCATATTATAGCATTCCTATCTTAGTAGCCAGATCTCTTGCCTTTTCAACTGTCTGGAATTTTACAAATGCTTTTTTACCATATATAGTTCTGCAGATATTTACTCCGATTGGATCCTCTTTGTAAAGAAGGGTTATTGCCTCCACAATTTTTGGTTTGGTTGCCTCTTCTTTTACCAGGAAACAAATTCTACTTTGATTTTCAACTAGTGCAAATGTCTTTTCAGTAATATATGGTTTCAATATTATGTGATTAGCTTCTTCAACATTCATTTCATATTCACCATAATTTCAAGATGAGGAGATTTTATTTTTGAGATCTCTTCAATGGCACCCTTTGAGAATACTGTCAGTCTGACTGGTCGAGCACCAGGAGCCAAGTCAAGTACGCTGAGACTTTTAGCTTCTACCACATCTACTCCCAAAAGTGAGCCTGCAGCTTTAGTAAGATTCTTGGAATCTTTTACTACAAGCAATACACTCTTGCCTATCTTTGCTTTTCTACCTCTAAGAAGAGGTTTTCCTGAGCGACCTTTTCTCTCTTTTAGCCTATCCACATCTTGGGACAGATTCAAGGCATCAAAAATCTTGGCCAGCTCTTTTGATTTGAATACAGATTCAATTTGGTCAGATACAATTATTGGAAATGAATTTATCTTGTCTACCTTGTGTCCTCTAAGTTTTACAAGTATGGAGGAGGTTGTAGCAGCCAATGCAGAGCATAGTGCAAGTCTATTTTCTTTCTTGTTTAACATTTTGTGTACTATTTTTTCTGAGGTTGGAGGATGTGCCTGTCTTCCCTTACGTGTCATTGCAACACCACCAGCCTGACCTTGCCTTCCACCTCCACCACCTGCCATTCTTGCAACTCTGGCTTGGTGATGACCTGTAGGAGGGCTGTTTGATTCTGCAACTACGTCCATACCAGCATTGGGGTACCTTCCTTGTCTTTGAAATGAGTGAGATTCCAAATGGAGGTATGCTTTGTGAATTAGCTCATTTCTAACAGGAGTTGAAAATACCAATGGCAATTCAATATCCCCATCGTTTGAACCTGTTGTTGAAAATACTGGAACTTTCATTTGTTAATCATTACCTCTAATATTTTTGGTTGTGTGACCTTTGTCAACTTGGGTCTAACTGGAGCACGAAGTTTTACAAGTCTCCTATAAGTTCCTGGAATCGAGCCACGCAATACAACATAATCACCTTGAACTAATCCAAAGTGTTTGTAACCACCAGATGGGTTGATCTTTAATTCATCATTTGCAGTGTTACTCATTATCATTATTCTATTGTTATACTGAGTTCTTTGATGGAAGCCTCGTTGACCAGCTCTTGGAACTGTGTACATGATTGTTGAAGGACTGATTGGACCTAGAGTACCAAGAGCTCTTACACTCTTTCTTGATTTGTGTTGTTTCTTCTTGACACCCCATCTTGTAATTGGGCCTTCGATACCTTTTCCTTTTGTAATAGCTGCAACATCAACTTCAACTCCCTTTTGGAACACTTGATCCACTTTGACTTCTTTGCCCAAAAGATCTTTTATGAATGCAAATTGTTTTTGTACATCCCCACCTTTTACTGAAACTTCAAAAACATATGGTTTCTTTTGTTCAAGCCCTGCCTTACGTGGAAGAATAGCTGCAATTGCAAAGAGTTCATCAATTTGATGAAGCAATTTTTCTGCTTTTTCAATTCCTTTTTCATCTGGTTTTGTTTTGAAGAGTCTTGAAAGTTCTTTTGGTAAATCTTTTGCATAAACATCAAAAGTTGAATCAACTCCGTATCTGTCTCTTGAATAACCCCTTATTCCGATTATAGACATCGGGGGTGTTACAACTACAGTACCAAGTCCAACAAGTTGTTTTCCAAAATTAGGAGTCTTTTCACGATCATCAATACTTGCTATACGCATACATGCGGCCTTGAATCCTGCATAGCCTAGAAGCTTTGGCTGGTCTGCTTTTACATCTGGCCAGGTTCTAATTCTGGCTTCCATGCTCTTAGCTCTACCCCTGGGCAAATATGCAAGGCTTCCTCTCCTAGGTTGACTATGTTTTCTATGACCCATAGATAAACGCTAATTGTCGAAAACCCCATTATAAGTCTAAGTGAAAAAGAGTAAAATCTCGATTTTTAATTTTAGTGCCAAAAATGCATCAGACTTGATACCATGACAAAACTTCCAATGATTACTCCAGCAACACCTGCAATGATGGCAAAAAGTAAAAATTTTTTTCTATTCAACAATTTTCAGTCACCAAGATCCACATTAAAACTAGTTACGAGTCAGAGTATTCAAGACCGCAAGAGTTCCAAGAATGGCTTCTTCTAATCTGACAGTCTCAGTTGCTTGCTCTGGAAAGAAATTCAGTACTTGCGATCTTGGAATATTACCAATATTTTTTCCCAATATTTCATAAACCCCTTTTTTGGGAGAGCCAAAAACAATCAGAATGTTTTCATGCGATATTTGCTCAAAATATTTTTGAGTTTTGTGGATAGTCTTGCCCTTTCTTGATGCAAGTATCACAGGCAACCCCCAACTACCAAGAAAATTGGCAAGATTAGAGACCTCTTTTACATCATATCCCCAATACTGTGAGATCTCTTCTTTTTCAATCTGTTTTATGGAAAAATTTGGATATCCTTCCTTGAATTGAACTATGATCCTCTTTCCCTCTTCTTCTTTACCATAGTATGGGATTAATTCGTCAAAACCAACATTGACAAACTTACTCCCTCTGGAATACACAACAACACCATCTCTGATATCTCGAGCTTTGACCTTTTTTGGATCCGTTGTTTGTACATGAGATGGAATCTTGAGCGGGCTAAGACTGCCAGCAAATTGCAAGTCGCTGCTCATAGGATAAAGCATTTTACGCAGATATTGCGGGGTTTCAAGATAACGGAGGATGGTTCGAATCAATGATCTATCCCGGTCAGAGCCGCTAGCTTCTTTGTAAATGTAAATTTCGTTCACATGAAATATAGAACAGGCCCTTGCAATCTGAGATATTTTCATTGCCTTGTCAAGCGGAGTAGGCTCTTCGGATAATGACGAATCAGGAATTGCTATTGAGATTTTCAATGTATGCTCTAGAGTTTTACGTTATAAAATATTAGGTGCTATTTGGGTCTCTTGGCAATATTTTCTTTGGCTTTAGAAGCAAAGTGTTCAATTTCTTTCTCAGATGTTCTTGTCAGCATTTTAGTATCATGAGGAATTTGTGCCATCTTGATATGTTTTACTCCATCTTTTTCTTCACTTACCAGATAGATAGATTCAATTGCCATGGCTGCTGCCTCCTCAACTGGCATATCTTTCTTGTAATTTTTTTCTAGAAATTCAGTAACTTGATCGGCACCTGCCCCAATTGCCACTGCATCATATGAGATGTATGTGCCGCTTGGGTCAGTAAGATATATGGTGCTACCACTCTTGTCAATTCCTGCAATTATTAGTGCAACACCAAATGGTCTCACACCGGCATATTGTGTATATTGCTGGGCTTGATCTGCCAAGTGTTTTGCAACTGCCTCTACCTCAATTGGCTCGTCATATATCATTCGGTTACTTTGCGAAAAGAATCTTGCATTGTCTACTTGAGATCTTGCGTCTGGGATGTAACCTGCTGCTGCAACTCCAATGTGATCATCTACTTGGAATATTTTTTGAGTAATATCAGAATTTTGTAATTTTCGTGGTTTTTCTTCAACTGCCAAGATAATTCCATCTCTACTCTTTACACCTATTGCAAGTGTACCTCGTCGTACTGTCTCTATGGCATATTCTACTTGGTAAAGTCTACCATCAGGAGAAAAGACTGTAATTGCTCTATCATAACCTGCAGCTGCTGGTAGCATTTCAAAATTCATCCTTTGAAGGTTTAATTTAAGTTTATACAACCTGAGATCATGCATTTTGAGATCTCATTTCATGGTCACAAAAATGTAAGATCACTTCATCCAAAATCAATCGAGATAACAACTGATTCAGATCTTACAGTAAATGGAGATTGCATAGTAGGTGTCAGGGCGTCATGTGGTTGTCTTGGAATTCCAGAAGAAATGAAAGCATTGCTGCAAAAACCTCAATCAGTGGTCACTTGTACGATACTGGTTGAAGAATTTTCGTTCAAGGTAACCGGCAGAGGTAGTGAGAAGCTTACCATGGCAAATCCACATGATATTGTAATTAGAAAAAGTAATTTCACATGTCCAAGAACTTTGTCAATCGGATGTGATACGGCATCAGATTCAATTCCGCGCCAAATGATAGAGGCTTTGCAAAATCCTGAGACTGTAGGAATTTTTAGAATAGAAATAAAATAAAAATTTTATTTCAGAGTGTTGATCAAACAGTTGCTTTCAAACACTTTTGCCATTGCACGATTTACAATTTCCATCATAACGTGTTCTTCATAATTTGATTCTAAGGAAATATTTTTTGGACCTTTTTTCTTTATTTTAGGACCTACATTTTCAGAGATGTTTTTCATCACCTTCTCCAATTTTACAGATGTGTCGGCAATCATCTTTGAGAATTCGGTTTCAAAGTTGGCTGGAAGTTTGTTACCCATCACTCGAACCGACGTGCCGTAATATTTCATAACAGCCCCTCTGACTTCTTCCATTTTTACAATCTCAATCAATCCGGCATTTTTTAAAACATCGATATGATGCCTTATGGTAGTAGTTGCTTTTTTGTATCCCAATTTATTTAATTCTTCTACAATCTGTTCTGTTGGAAGTTGCTTGTGATACAGAATTTGGAGAATTTTAATTCGTGCAGTATCATCAAGTGCTTTTGCTTGGTCTGCATTAGTGGTAAGTATCTTGCTTATTTTGAGTTCTTTTTGTAGCAGTGTTGACATATTCTGCTTTCATGTTTCATAGTTCTCCTAAAAGATCAAGAGGTCACATTTTTTCGTCCAATACGTAATTTTTTTTTATGTTCCAAGTTTGGTCAATCTGTTTGAATATTTCTAATCTCAATACAACATATAATGATACATACTGATTGAAATCATAACAATGGCATCAAACTAATAACAGTTGTATCAATTTCATATCAGTACTAACATTATTGTACCGATACAAAAAATACAGAAAATTTTAAAAAGTAAAAAATCTGGAAAAAACTAGCAACCTGGATGTCAAATGAGCCACAGGTTTCAGAAGATAGTGAGAGGCTTGAATTAGGAATTCGAGTTAAAACTTGATTCCAGTTATCTTTTCGTATGCAATGATGTATCTTGACGACAATTCGTGACATAATTTGTCAGACAATTGTGGTGCAACAGGTTCTTTCCCTGCATTTCTATCATCTTCAAACTTTTTTTGATACCCGTTTGCTACAAGCCAATCACGCAAAAGTTGCTTGTCAAAGCTTTCCTGAATTTTTCCAACCTGGTAAGACTCTTTTGGCCACAGGCGATATTCATCAGGTCCGATGGAGTCGCCAAGGACAATATCATTTCCTATCTTGCCAAATTCTAGTTTCAAATCAGCCAAAACAAATCCTGCATCGTCTGCAGTCTTGAACATTTGACGATAAATCTCAATAGATGTGTTTTCCAGCCATTCATACTCGGTTTTGGTTACAAGATTCTTGTCGATTGCAGCTTGTTTTGATATTGGGAGATCATGTAATTCAGATTTTGTCGTAGGATCAAATATTGGTGCTGACAGTTTTGCTGCAAGTTGTGGGATCGAACCATTTGGCAATATAACCTGACTATCTTTCCACCTTTGAACCAGGCTTCCATAAAAATATCCCCGTACCACGCATTCAATTGGAATCATTTGCATTTTTTTTACGACTATCTTATCCTTGCCCTCGGTTCTGATATAGTGATTTTTGATTGGTAGTTTTTTGAACCAGAACTCGGCAAACCTGCATAGTACCTCGCCTTTTTTTGGAATAGGAGTTGAAAATTTTACGTCAAATGCAGATACCCTGTCTGAAAAATGAAAAAGAATGTTTCCATCTGGAAGCTCGTAGATGTCTTTTACTTTTCCTGATCGTAAAAACTTCAAACAGGCGGTGATTGAACAGGCTAGAATTTAAACTGATATATCTTTGATTTTAAGGCTAGGAAAATATAGCCTGTTTCCTTATTTTGTGCTCTTGCCAGGAATTGCAGGCAGAGTAGTAGTTGAAAGAACATTTGACACGACACGAATTTTTTTTGTAATGATTTTATCAAGTTCAGATCTTGTGGTGGCCTGAACTTTGACAAATATATCATACTGTCCAAATGTGCCAGTTGCTTCCTTTACACCATCAATCTTAAGAATTTCGCTCATGACTTCCATTTCATGACCCATCTTACTTTTTACCAAGACAAATGAAAGTTCCATATTATTTACCTCTGATTTCTGCCCTTGTTTTAAACATAGGCTTTATCCCTAGAGTGGAATAATCACCGCTGGAACATGTAAAGCACATGGAATCATAATCCATCCCAACTGCTGCGGCAAGATTTTTTGAATCATTATACCCAAGAAAATCTGCTCCTATTAGGCGCCTTACTTTTTCTGTAATTTCCTCCTCAGTGTATTTTTTACCATCATCCATGAATGTTACTAGTTCGTCTTGTGAAGGAAAGTCTATTCCAGCATAACACGGAAACAGAATAGGAGGAAATGTAATTACCATGCTTATCTTCTTAGCGCCAGATCTTCTTAGTGCCTTTATTATCGCCTTGGAACTAGTGCCTCTGACAAGACTATCATCAACAACCACAACGTGTTTTCCAGAGATTACCTGAGTGATTGGAATTATCCAGCGATTAATCTCTACCCTATCAGATTGATGTGGTTCAATGAAGCTACGCAATGGACCTTTCCTACTATACCTATCCTTGAGCAATCCTTCTTCAAACGGTACCCCAAGCTCTTGAGCATATCCTAATGCAGCAGGTCTTGCTGAATCTGGAACTGGAATTACAATATCTGCATCTTTTATTGCAAACTTGCGGGCAAGAAACTGGCCGATTCTTTTTCTTGCCAAGTAAATATTGGATCCTTCCATTATACTTGAAGGATGTGCAAAATACGTAAACTCAAATGAACAATGAGCCGGTTTTGTCTCAACGGAGAACATTTCAGATTCCAATCCAGAATTACTAATTTTGATTAATTCCCCAGGTTTGACATCTCTTACAAGTTGAGCTCCAACTGCCGAGAGAGCAGATGATTCAGACGCAACAATGTAAGTATTATTGTCTTTCCTGTGGCCAAGTACCATTGGTCTGAAACCTTTTGGATCGCGCGCTGCATAAATTGCATTATCGTCAGATACAAATGTAAAGCAAAACGAGCCAACCATCTCATTTTTCAAAATAGAGAGTGCGTTTCCAAGTTTTCCATTATCAGCCATTAGTGTGACAAGCCTTTGGGCAGCGATCAATGTGTCACTTACATTTTGCGGAGTAAAGGTACAACCACCAACCATTCCAGTTAGCTCTTCTACATTAGAAATTGTACCATTGTGAGCTATGCATAGATCCTTAACTTTCAGGGGTTGTGCATTTTCCAGATTGCTTTTACCCATGGTAGAATATCTTACATGCCCTATTGCGGCAGGAGATATGTACTCGCGTGTAATCTTGTCAAATTCAGATATGGCGGAAGATACCAGTCCTAGTTGCTTGTATGGTTGTTTCTTTGGGATTGCAACTCCCCATGCTTCTTGGCCTCTATGTTGAAGCGCTCTCAGGGCATCAATGACCATTGGAATCACATTTGCTCCATCCAAGCTAAAAATTCCAACCACTCCGCAGTTTTCTTTAACCATGTGTTACAAGTACCTCCAACGAGTTTAACCATTTTTCTTGTGCTTTATCAACCCTTACAGAAGACACAATTTTTGACTTTTCTTTGAATATCACATTTTTGCCAGAAAAATTACCAATACTTGCATGAGTTATACCTTTTTGTTCAAGAAACGAGAGTGCTTTTTTTCCATCTAAGTTAGAAATTACAAGTAAAAATCTCGAGTGTGTTTCAGAGAACAATAGTTCGTCTAGTCGTAATTTCTCCGCAGGAATTTTTTCAACCGATATCATACATCCTATTTCATTTGAAATGCAAAGTTTCGATATTCCTATACCAAGTCCTCCCTTGGAACAGTCGTGTGCAATTTTCACAAGATCTTGTTTTATGAGCTCCAAAATAGCATCTTGTATTTTCTGAGATGATCTCATATCAACTGCAGGGCATTTTCCTCCAATCAATCCATGGATGTATTCATAATACTCTGAACCTCCAAGTTCATCTTTTGTAATTCCAACCATTATCAACAAATCGCCATTTTCAATTTTCTTTCGAATCAGGGGTTTTCCATCAATTAGTCCCAGTACTCCAATAAGAGGAGTAGGCTTGATTGGACCATTCTCAGTCTCGTTGTATAGACTGACTTTTCCTCCGATGCATGGAATTCCAAAATAATTTGCATAGTCAGATATAGCCTGAACCGATTCCTTGAATGTCCAAAATATTTCAGGATCTTCTGGATTTCCAAACTGGAGGTGATCAACCATTCCAATTGGTTTTGCTCCGGTGCAAACTACATTTCTACAAGCCTCGTCAAAGCATCCTATAACACCCTCCCTTGGATTTACGTAACAATGCTTTGAATTTCCATCAATTTTTACAGATAGAAACTTGCCGTTATCAAGTCGAAGTGTAGCACCATCGCCCCCTGGTTTGACAACTGTTCTTATGCCCACCTCATGATCATATTGAGTGTAGACCCAATGTTTGCTAGCAATGTTAGGATTTGAGAGCATCTTCAAAAGCGTCTTTGACATATCTGAAGGCAGTGCAGGTTTTTTTATCTCCCCAAGAGAACTCAGATATTTCGGTCTGGTGGATAACCTATCAAGCAGGGGGGCATTTGCAACAATTTGACTTGGTAGTTTTGCAATAGTGTTTTTGTCAAGTTTTATTTCCATCATATTGCCTTTATGTATTCTACCAATAACAGAATAAGGGACCCTAAATTTTTCACATATTTTTTTTAGTGTAGCAAGTTTCTTCAGATCTGTGATGACAAGCATTCTTTCCTGGGATTCTGATACCATGAGTTCAGATGGCGACATGTTTTGCTCCCTCTTGTGTACAAGTGACAAGTCAAGCTCAATACCTACACCTAGTGCATCTGCAGTCTCAGAGATGGCGCATGATAGTCCTCCACCTCCAAGATCTTTCATTGCCTTGATGCATTTTTGATTTCTTGCCTCCAAAATAACTTCAATTACCAATTTTTCAATGAATGGATCTGGGATCTGGATAGCTGAGCGATTCTCGGATTCTAGTTTGTCGGAGGCAAACTGTGAACCGCCAATTCCATCCCGTCCAGTGGATCCTCCAATTAGGACAGCATAGTCTCCCTTTTCAGCCCAGTTTCGGATTAGATTTTCTTTTTTGCCAAATCCAATTGCAGCCACATCTACCAGAGCATAATTTGTAAAACACTTGTCAAATTCGATTTCTCCCCCTATTGTTGGAATGCCAAGACAGTTGCCATAGTCTGCAATTCCCCTTACCGCATTTTTAAAAAGCCATCTTGCATGATGGTCTTTTTCTATATTTCCAAATCTGAGTCCATCCAAAATAGCAATTGGTCTAGTTCCAGCAGACAGTATATCTCGAATCACTCCTCCAACACCAGTTGCAGCTCCGCCATAGGGTTCTACCGCAGATGGATGATTATGACTTTCAATATGCACTGTAATAACATAGCCACCTCCTACATCAAGAACGCCAGAGTCATATCCAGGACCTGATATCACTCGTTTTCCTTCTTTTGGAAGTATTTTGAGATGTTTTTTTGAAGATTTGTAGGAACAATGTTCTGACCATTCAGCTGCTACAATTTGAAATTCCAAAGCATTTGGCTTTCTACCTATCTTTTTTTCAAGATAGTCAGACTCTTGAGGAGTAAGGCTCATGCTGTTACACCCAGGGTATTTAGAAGTGATTCAAAAATTAATGATGCAGGTTTTGAATCGCTTGGATTTATTATTTGCTCAGCAGACCTTTCAGGATGTGGCATCATGCCAACAACATTTCCTTCCCTGTTACATATTCCAGCTATGCCAAGTGATGCACCATTAACTTCTTCTGCATAAGTAAAAACAATTTGATTATTTTTCTTAAGCGATGCGAGTGTCTTACCGTCTGCATAGTATCTTCCCTCACCATTTGCAATAGCAATTGGTATTCTCTGGCCTAGTTTTAATTTATTTGTAAATGGAGTCTTGTTGTTTTTTACAATTATCTCAGTCCACTTGCACATAAAATTTAATGATGTGTTTTTGAGCAAAGCACCCGGTAAAAGACCAGATTCGACTAGTATCTGAAAGCCATTACATACTCCAAGAACAGGCATGCCCCTTTGAGCCATTTTTTTGACATCTTTTATGACAGGACTATGAGCTGCAATTACTCCTGCTCGCAGTCTGTCACCATATGAGAATCCGCCGGGTAACACTATGGCATCAATGTTCTTTGGCAACTCATCAGTGTGCCATACAAGTTGGGATTCTAGATGAAAGACATCAGTTAGAACATGATGCATATCACGATCGCAATTGCTACCAGGAAAGACAATAACTGCAACCTTCACACTGGATATTATTTTTTAGAGATATTAAATTGAATCGGCAATAATTTATTTCTAACTAATTTGGGAATGCATATATCCTATGCAGATAGGGTGATCGACTATTGTATATAGCGATCAGATAAGGATTGGTCTTTTTGTCCTTATCGTTTTATTACTGTTACCTGTTCTCAAAAAGGGATGCTAAAGCTAGGAACTCCGCCTCCTGTTACCACAACCCTTGTTGTTGTAAACATTGCAGTTTTTGCATATGGAATACTTACCAACACCCAGAACTCGATAATTTCCAATTACGGGTTTATTCCAAATGAATTGTTTAAGAACGGCTATCTCCTGGACAGCATTTTTAGATTGTTTACTTCAATGTTCATCCACGCGGGACTTGCCCACATATCATTTAACCTGTTTGCGCTGGCATACATGGGAGGTTTTGCGGAGAGAGCAATAGGCAAACCAAAGTTTATCGCACTTTACCTTCTTGCAGGACTGGGCGGTGCACTAGTTCATGGAATTATTGCATCATACATACTTGGAAGTGGATATTCTGTACTTATTGGTGCATCAGGTGCAATCTCTGGAATTTTAGGAATTTCGGCAGCATTGGGGGATATCAGAGGGTACTACTGGCTTGCGATCCAGGTACTCTATGTATTCATTGGCTCTGTTACCTCACTTTCAATAGCGTTTGCAGCCCATGTTGGCGGATTTATCACAGGGCTTGTACTGACCAAATTGTTGATTGAACTGGAACGGCGCAAGAGAAATCCATATAGAAATTTAACTTGATTAATTTTCTGGTTTTTCATCAGGTTGTAGAACAAGGCTGAAAAATACAAATCAACTTTAGAAGTATATTTCTCACTCTCATCTGACTTTGTTTTCAAATCAAACGGAGAATCATTTTTATTTCAATATTTACAGTTAATAGCTATGGGTTTAGTTCGTGACATCATGATTCGTTCCGTGATAACTATAGAGCATGACAAGACTGCAAAAGATGTCGCGCTACTTTTTGCTGAGAAGGGAATTAGCTCACTTGTTGTAGTACAAGATGGCAAGCCAATTGGGCTTGTAACTGAAAGGGATCTTGTTCGCAAGATCTCTACAACTGATAGAAAAAGCTCCGAAGTTCCACTATCAGAGGTAATGTCAGCCAACTTTAGATGGGTTGAGCCAATGACTCCAATCGAGGATGCGGTTCAAAAGATGCTCAACAAGAATGTACGTAGACTGTTGGTGTTGGACAACAATAAGCTAGTAGGAATCATAACAGAGACAGATCTTGCAAAATATTTGAGAAGTAAGCTGCTCATAGATGGAGCATTGGATGATGTCACGGCTCTTAACAGAAAAGTAGTAAAGAGTGGCTAAGCGTTTAGAGTCTCAACAGACACCTTGCTTACAAGAGGATTGAATATTCTAAATTCATTACAAGTTTCCAATACAGTTTTTTCGGCAGATTCCTTGTTTTTTGCATCAATTACAAATCTTAGCATCTTGGCAGAACGGACCTTTTTGATAGTTGTCTTTTTATCTTTTAGAATAAGATCGTTTAAGATAGTGTCACCTTCAGGATCAACAATTTCAGGCTTGTTTTCAATTACTACATTCACCTTAAAGAAAGGCATAAAATGCTTCTAGTTATAATCAATTTAAGCTTTGAGTAGAGTCCAAGAAAATGAAACCAATTTTTGATCCAATAAAGTACAAAATTACTACCAAAGCAAACTGGAATACAGTAGCTTGTGATTATCATTACAATTGGGCAGACAAAAAGATTGGCCCATTTGGGTCTACCACAGAGATTGTCAAGTCAGCAAGGATCAGACACAATGACAAGGTACTAGATGTTGCTTGCGGAACAGGTGCTGTTTCAAAAGAGGTTTCACAGTTTCTTGGCCCAAATGGCTTCTTGGTTGGAATCGATCTATCAAGAACGGCACTGAATATAGCAAGAGAATCGATCGCTTTTCAAAATTCCACATTTTTAGAAATGGACGCAGAAAATTTTGGATTTAACTTCAAGTTTGACAAAGTAGCATGCCAGTATGGATTAATGTTTTTTCCAGACTCGCAAAAAGTTTTAAAGTCAATCAATAAGATTTTAAACCATAAAGGCATGCTGGTCGTGGCAGTGCATGGTATAGCAGAAGATGTACCGTATTTTAGCACGATAATGAAACCAATCTTAGAACACATTCCCGACATTAGACCAGCCGGAACACCCACGGTACATAGGTTTGGAAATTCAAAAGATTTGGAGTCGGAGCTGACAAAGGCAGGCTTTACAGACATCTCAGTGGTACGCCACGAATTTCTCTACGAGCCGGGAACCTTTGAGGAGTATTGGGAGGACTATATGTCCTCTACTGCCAACTCTATTAGGGCCGAGATGGAAAGTCATGGAAAAGAAATCATGGAAAAGATAAGACAGGATGCAAAGAAAAATGCCTCAAGATATGAAAAAAAGGGAAACCTGGTATTTCCCTGGACTGTTCTAATCGCATCGGGATTTAATCACTAAAATTAAAGTGCCTTATTTGATTTTTTTAGCATATGAGGTAAAGTCAGATTCATACCAAATTGTCTGAGCCTCTTTTGCTTTTTCTGTGAATATGTTGAGTGCAACATGGGCAAAATTTTTGCCCTCTATCGCTCCATGCCAATGAAAGATATTTTTTGGAATAAATGCAATGTCTCCTTCTTCGAGGTTTGTCTGAGAAAGTTTTTCTATCTTTACAGTCTCTTTTTTTATACTAGTTTTTTTGTAAATAACAAGCATTCCTTTGCCTTTTGTCACCACAAGAATCTGCCCTCCCTGGTGATAATGTACCTTGGTTCTTGCCCCGTTGTTAAAGTTTGCAAGGTAGACTTTTTCCCCTTTGATTTGTAGCTTGTCCGAAATGTCATTTAACCACGCATTGCCTACAAAATATTTTTTTTTGCTTTGGACAAGTGCCTTGTCAGAACTTAATCGTAAGAAATTCAGTTTTTTCATTTCTATCTTCCAATCACAATCCGCCAAATTCATAAGATGACGGAATTGATGGAGGTACACTTCCAGACACTATTACAATCTCATCATGTGCTGACAGCTGTATTTTATCAAAACTATCTTTCACCTCAATTCCATTTACAAAGACCCGTAGATTCTTGTCACCATTTGTCATCTCTTCAAAATTTGGAGATACCCCAGGAGTATTATCCCAGACCTGAATAAATTGTGCCAGAGTAAATGTAATTTCGCGTGGAGATTCTATGTGTATCACACCTGAGGTGTTATGAGTATGCAGCCAATAGAGACATTCGTTTGGTTTTATCCCTATACCGGCTGGAACTGTGGCAGATTTGCCATCTACTATAACATCAAGGTGTGCGTGAATATGAAACACCAATGCCTCAACAGGCTCACATTGCACTCCCTCTACCGGATTCCTAGGTGATGATTGGTTTTCAGAAAAATATACTCCCATCACCAGCACCACTGCAATTACAGCTGCAATGGCAGTTGCCTTGTATCGAGAAGATTTGGAGAAAGTTTTTTTTACCATTACTTGCTCATTCCTGTGAGACTCTTGCTTGTGCTGAATTAATTTATCAGAATTTTCAAATACCCTACCACAGGTATTGCATTTTTTTTCTGCCTCAGCCAACAAGTTAAATCTCAGATCAGGATATAAATTTCGTGTGGTCTTAATTTTTAAAACATGTTTTTTGATCTTTTCCAAGTGTGACAACATTTTAAACCACCTTCTAAAACCCATAACCTCATGCCAACGTAGCTCAGCCTGGCTAGAGCATCTGACTTGTAATCAGAAGGTCGAGGGTCCAAATCCCTTCGTTGGCTTGACTAATAATACCTAAATCCCTACACGATCATTTTATTATGGAATTGAGCCAGCAATCACAAGGCAAGATCAAGGCAGACATTCACGATTTTGATAGACGGCTTGAAAGCGTCTTCAAGAGGCTGGAAAAAGAACTAACTTTTTTTTCTGGTAATTCTCCAATAATTCCTTCAATGCATCACCAAGAGTTGGAATCCTTCAAGTCCCAGTCTCTATCGGACCCATTTCTTTCAATAAATTCAGATGAGCATATCTTTACTTGTTCTCTTGTTGCGGAAAGATTTCATCAAATAAATCCTTGTGATCAAGAATATACTCGACCATCTCTTTGATTATTTTTGATCTTGATAGTTTTGTCTTTTTTGCCAAATCATCAACACCCTCAATTATCCAGTTTGGCAAATCAATAGTTAATTCCATATCATATCGTAGGATTGACTGTTTTTGAACTTTTCA
>Ga0209698_10001912_pt1 | contig 23926 bp, 21 predicted proteins | sample LitLauG_LLR_2012_FD_187203 | JGI IMG/M metagenome (GOLD analysis project Ga0209698, IMG submission 187203) | Freshwater sediment microbial communities from Pennsylvania, USA - Little Laurel Run_MetaG_LLR_2012 (SPAdes) (version 2) | ecosystem: Environmental > Aquatic > Freshwater > Creek >... | reverse complement strand
GAGTAAAGGCTCTCGGTGTTCTCCCGAACGATAATCAAGTCCACGTCCGGGTACCGCGTGGGAATGTGGGGAAGATTCTTGATAGGACGAAAATTCGCGTAGAGTTCGAACTTCCGCCGCAGAGCAACATTGATGCTGGAGAAGCCTCCGCCGACTGGTGTAGTCACCGGGCCCTTCAGCGCGACGCCGGTGCGCTCAATGGATTCAATGGCGGCCTTGGGAATGTACTCCTGGTGCTTCTCGAAGGCGTCAGCCCCAACGTCGAACGCCTCCCAGGCAAACTTCACGCCTGTGGCTTCGAGAATCCGCACGGTTGCCCGCGTTACCTCAGGCCCAATGCCGTCACCGGCAATCAATGTCACTTTGTGACTCATGTGCACTCCCGTTTCCACCCGCTCGTTGAAAGCTTGTTCGGAACATCGACCTGGTTGTAAGCGGACTTTATGGCCTGTCACGGCGCAGTCTTTTTCGCTTTCGCCTCAGGAACGTCCTTGGCCTTCACCAGGTCTTTCAATTCATCCATGAATTCTTTGACATCCTTGAAGTCCAAATAAACCGAGGCAAACCTCACATACGCGACTTTGTCGTAGCGCCGCAGGCGGTTCATGATCAGCTCGCCGATCTCACTGGTCTTGCGCTCTCGCTCCGCCGACTCGATGACAAAAGACTCCGCTTCGTTCACGATCTGCTCGAGCTTCCCCATGGGAACCGGTCGCTTCTCGCAGGCGCGCAGCAACCCGTTCAGCAGCTTCTGGCGGTCGAACTTCTCCCGGCGTCCGTCCTTTTTGACGACCATGTAGGGAATTTCGTCGATGCGTTCGTAGGTGGTGAAGCGCTTGCTGCATTTCAGGCACTCGCGCCGCCGGCGGATCGATTCCGCCTCTTTGCTTTCGCGCGAATCCACCACTTTGTCTTCCGAAAATCCGCAAAAAGGACATTTCATCGTCAGTTTCCGGCTCGCTGCAGACCAGCATCGGCGCAGGAGAATTGTAGCAGCATGCCGGTGCCCGACAGGCGTGTTCAACCATGAAGGACACGAAGTAACACTAAGGAGAATCTGAAGGCGACGGGTTCCTTCGTGTAACTTAGTGTCCTTCGTAGTGCATGATTCCGGCCCGGGCCGAGGTTTAGTTTGCGCCGGTCGGCACGTTATACTAGCGTCATGCCGGGTGACGCGCAAAAAGCTTTTTATCTCGAAACCTTTGGCTGCCAGATGAATGCCCATGACTCCGAAAAAGTCGTCGGCACGCTGGTGCAGCAGGGGTACCGGCGCGTTGAGACCGTCGAACAGGCCGACCTGATCCTCTACAACACCTGCTCCATCCGCGACAAAGCCGAGCAGAAAGTCTTTCACCGTCTGGCTGATTACAAGAAGCTGCAAAAGCAGGGAAAGAAATTCGCCGTTCTGGGCTGCGTCGCGCAGCAGGAGGGCGAAAAGATTTTCGAAAAAGCGCCGCACGTCTCGCTGGTGTGCGGGTCAGCTTCTTATCGCAACTTGCCGCAGCTTCTGGTGCAGATCGAAGCAGGGAAGCGCGCCACCGGCCTCGATGACCGTCAGACCGACGAGTGCTTTGAGACCGAATTCACCGCCCGTACCAACCCGCACCGCGCCTACATCACCATTATCGAAGGCTGCGACAAGTTCTGCGCCTATTGCGTGGTTCCATATACGCGCGGCAAAGAGCGCAGCCGGACCTCGGAATCCGTGCTGGCTGAGGCCCGCCAGCTCGCCGATCTGGGTTACACGGAGATTCAGTTGCTGGGGCAGAACGTTAATTCGTACCGTGATCCGGAAGGGAAGCGGTCGTTCGCCGAATTGCTGGCAGCAGTCGGCCAGGTACCGGGAATCCACAGAGTTCGGTTCACTACTTCTCATCCCCGCGACTTTACGCGAGACATTGTCGACGCCATGGACGCAGTACCAACACTCTGTGACCACGTGCATCTTCCCGTGCAGAGCGGCTCAAACCGCGTGCTTCAGGCCATGCAGCGGCTCTACACACGCGAGCAGTACCTTGAGCGCATCTCGTGGATCAAAAGTGCGAGACGGCAAATGGTCATCACGAGCGACGTGATCGTCGGCTTCCCAGGTGAAACCGAAGGCGACCTGGAGCAGTCGCTCAGTTTGCTCGATGAAGTCGGCTTTGACGGGATCTTTGCCTTCAAGTATTCCCCGCGTCCCAATACACCCGCAATCTCACTGGAAGATGCGGTCCCGGACGAGGAAAAGGTTCGCCGCCTTGAGCTGCTAAACCAGCGCCAGCGGGAGATACAGATCGTACAAAACAAAAGATATATCGGCACAACCCTTGAAGTAATGGTTGAAGGTAAGAATGAAGCGCGTAATCAACACATCGGACGCACTTCCCAGAACAAAACCCTGAATTTCAGCGCGCCAGAATCTGCCGGAATCAAGGTTGGTGGTTATGCGAATGTGCGCGTGACGTCAAGTTTTCCCAATAGTTTGATTGGCGAGTGGGTCGTAGAATAAGGGCATGGGAGTCGAGTGACGAGGGCGCCATGGAATTCGAGATGACAATTCGCGGTCTGATGATGGATCCGGTCACCAACATGCCGATCGTGATCCTGAAAGACGTCTCCAGCGACACCGTGCTGCCCATCTGGGTTGGAGTGAACGAAGCCCACGCCATCGCGCTCGAAATTGAAAAAGTCACCACACCGCGGCCCATGACCCACGACTTGATCCGTAACGTGCTCACCGGGCTGGAAACCAACGTCCGGCGCGTCGTGGTCACTGATCTGCGCGACGACACGTTCTTTGCCGTAATCTGGCTGGAGCGCGGTGGGGAAATGGTCAGCATCGACGCCCGGCCCTCGGACGCGCTGGCGGTTGCGCTGCGCATGGACTGCCCCATCTTTGTGGACGAGGTTGTTTTGAAGAACTCCAAGATCACCGCCAACCCTCTGGACAAGATCAGCGCCGAAGACCTGCGGCGCTATCTTGAGGGTCTCAACGACGAGGATCTCGGCAAGTACAAGATGTAGCGATCCAACCTTGGAAATGCCCTTGTTGGCGCAACCCTGTCTCTTGGACTATACATAATACCTGTTATCGGACATTGTGACCCTTGCCCTGATACTCACCTAACGCAGGACGATTCCGGCATGAAACAGCGTTCCCGCGATGCGGGTTGCGACTGCAATCAGTTCCCTTTGCCCATGGAACACTTTCACCGTTCTCGCCGAAGAGAACTCCGGGAGGTTGACGCTGCGGCCCGTGCGGATCATTGCTGCCGCAGCATCGTCGGCCGCGACCGTTGGAAATTCCGGCAGCAGCTTCCTGGGATGGAGAACGCAGCGCTCCATATCGCCGTGCTGAGCCGCCTCAGCTAACTGCTCGAGAGTAAACGAGTCCGCTAGGACAAACTCGCCGACGGCCGTCCGCCGCAGTGCCGACAAATGGGCTCCGCAGCCCATCCTCCTTCCCATCTCGTGGGCGATCGAACGTAGATAAGTACCCGAGCTCACCCTGGACCGGAACTTGGCGCGCTCGGCCTCAAATCGGACAATCTCGAATTCCTTGACCTCAACTTGTACCGGCTCGATCCGGACTTCCTTGTTTTTGCGCGCAAGCTTGTAGGCCGGTACGCCCCGAATCTTCTTGGCCGAGAATGGTGGCGGCACCTGTTCGATTACTCCCCGAAACTGTGCAACGATTGCCTCCAGTTGTCCGCGATCGCAGCACACTGGCTGTGCCGAAGCCAAAGGCTCGCCCTCCGCGTCGTAGGTATCTGTGGCAAAACCAAAGCGGATCTCGCCTTCGTAGGCCTTCTCCGACTTCACATAGAACTGCGCCAGGCGCGTCAGGTTGCCGGCGACCAGCGGCAAGACACCGGTTGCCATCGGATCGAGCGTGCCCAGATGTCCCACCGCCTTCTGCCCGATAATCCGGCGCACACGATTCACCACGTCGTGCGAGGTCATGCCCCGTGGCTTGTCGATCACGATGACGCCATTCATGTTGATATTTGATACCGTGTAGGAGCCCCTGAATTTTAAGACGGCCCGCTCACGACGCCCCATGTTTCCGATTCGCGACGACCAGCCCCGCTACAGCACGCCGATCATCAACAGTTTCCTGATCGGTATCAACCTGTTGATATTCCTGTTTGAGGCCTCTCTGACGCCACGCGGTTTGGGAACCCTCGTATTTCAACTGGGAGTGGTTCCCTCTCATGTTAAGGCATTTCTCTCCGGTACCGGTCGCTACTCATTGCTTTCGGTAACCTTGCCATTCCTGACGTCCATGTTTCTGCACGGCAGCTGGATGCATGTCATTGGCAACATGTGGTTCCTCTACATCTTTGGCGACAACATCGAAGACTATCTCGGACACTTTCGGTATCTGCTGTTTTACCTGGTGACAGGGCTGCTCGCGATGATGACCCAAGTGCTGTTTGCTCCCAGTTCCAACGTTCCCACGCTGGGGGCAAGCGGAGCCATTGCCGGGGTGCTGGGAGCCTATTTCATTCTTTATCCGAGAGCGCGAGTGCTGACCTGGTTTCCGATCTTTTTTATCTTCTACCTGCCGGCATGGGTGGTGCTGGGAGGCTGGTTTGTCTTTCAATTTTTCAGTGGTGCGGCGACTTCTTTGGTATACGAAGGAAGAACTGCAGGCGGCGTGGCCTTCTGGGCACACGTGGGAGGATTTGTCGCGGGCGCGGTCCTGATCAAGCTTCTGCCCCAGCGCAGTCGCCGGTCTCCCTATGGCGCTTACTAGTTCTTCAACCTACTTCTTGGGCCGCGACTCTGGCGGCACCAACCCCGCCATGCGGTAATAGCCTACCAGCTGGCCATAGTGCTCGCCGCTGTGTTCGATCAGGCCGTAGGCCATGTCGTAGAGCCGCACCTGCTGGTTAGCGAACGGGTCGACCAGGATATCGGACATACCCTTATCACCTTTGGCTTCGATCGCGGCCGCGCCATCTGCGTAGGACTTCTTCACAAACGCGACAATATCCGCTTTGGTCTTGAAGTCACCGCGCTTCGGGTCTTCGGCGGGCGGCATCTTCTCGCCCTTCACCAGATTGGTAAAGAAATAGTTCGCGCCGGCGGCGTGAAGCATCTGCTCGGCAAACGAGCGCTGTGCGGGAGTTGGCTTGTACTCATATTTATCTTCCGGAAAGTCTTCCGCCATGGCGATAATTTTCCTCCCGATATCATTCCATGCCCCCAGCACAGCCTTCGATGGGCTATCGGCCGGTTTGGGTGCTGCTGCCTTGGCATCCTGCGCACGAACTGACACCATGCCGACCGCGCAAAACAAAATCACTGCCGTTAAACGAACTGCTGCCTTCATAGATCACTCTCCAGTTTATGTTCGGGCCCGCCCATACTACTGGAACGACGGGCCTCAGCCAAGCCGTTCGAGTGGGGTTGATTCCGGTCGTCTGGTTCCGGCTACGGTATTACGCATTTGCGGGACCAGTAGCGGTCTTACACGCCGTTCGGCCGCTGGCGGATCAACGACAGGAACTCCGTCCTCGTTTCTTCTTCGGTGCGAAAACACCCAAGCATGGACGACGTTACGGCCGCCGAGTGTTGCTTCTCCACCCCGCGCATCATCATGCAAAGATGCCGCGCCTCGATCACCACGCCTACGCCCTGCGGTTCAATCACCTTCTGGATGGTCTCCGCGATCTGGGTGGTCAGCCGTTCCTGAATCTGCAGACGGCGCGCGAATAGCTCGACCAGTCGCGGAATCTTGCTCAGGCCGAGTACTTTGCCTTTCGGCACATAAGCCACGTGCACCTTCCCAAAAAACGGCAACATGTGGTGCTCACAGAGGCTGAACATCTCGATGTCCTTCACGATCACCATCTCGTCGTAGTTGACAGTGAATAATGCCTTCTTCAGGACGTCTTCGGGGTCTTCCGCGTAGCCTTTGGTGAGGAACTTCAACGCCTTGTGCAGCCGTTCCGGCGTCTCCAACAAGCCTTCTCGTGCCGGATCTTCTCCCAACCGGACGATCATTTCCCGCGCCAGATTTTCAAAACTGGCCTGTTCAACAGTTGGTGATTTGGGCTTCGCTTTCATGCTTACCACTTTCATGTGGCTCCTTCTGGCGCGTACATCAACGGTGCAACCCCGACGGTCCGGCATATTCGAAGGAGTTCATCAGCGTTTCTTCGATCCGCACTTTCTCCAAATGTACCTTGTCGAATCCTCGGCTTACTGTTTCGTAAATGGCGATGCACAGGTTCTCGGTCGTGGGGATGTTCAGTTTGAATTCCTCAGCCGCGTTCAGGTTTCCCAGATCGTACCGCTCGACCACTTCCCTGCACATGAATCCGTCCAAATCAGCCAGGTTGCATACCATTCCGGTGGCTTCCTCGACCGGCCCGCTGACCGTTACCTCCAGAAAATAGTTGTGCCCATGCCCATGCGGGTTGTTGCACTTCCCATAGGTCAGGCGATTCTCGTCCAACGACATCGCCTCGTTGTGCAGCCGGTGCGAGGCCGAAAAGCGGTAGCGGCGGGTCAAATGCGCTTTCATATTTCTCCGTAGAAATCGGCGAATAAGTCGGGCGTTTCGTAGACTCGCACTCGGTGCAGTCTGGCGTGATTCAACTTCGGCACCAGCCGTTCCCAGATCACGATCGCGAGATTCTCCGTGGTGGGAATGCGGGTGAAGAACTCCGGCACTTCCTTGTTCAGAAACCGATGGTCCATAGCGTCAAGCACTTCTCGTTGCATAACTTCCTTCAACTGTTTGAGGTCAACCACAAACCCCGATCGTGAATCCACTTCGCCCTTCACGGTCACTTCCAGAGTGTAGTTGTGCCCGTGGCCGTTCGGATTGTTGCACTTACCGAAAACGCGCCGGTTCTCCTCAGCACTAAACGCCGGGTTGTGATAAAGGTGAGACGCCGAAAACTCGGCCCTGCGTGTCAAATAAACCATGTCGTTCCTTCAATTAGACGCCCAACTTCGCCCCGCGATTCACTTGTGTTCCCTGCCCTGAATACTCCCGGCCTTTCCACGTGATGCGGCTTCGTACGTGAAAGCGCTGTGAACGAATGAGCAAGTAGGAGAATACCGGCAAGCCCAGAACAGACAGCCCCGTCGTTCCAGCCGAAAAATGGGCCAGCCGCAATCGCGCGAAACTGAGAACCGCCGGCAGCGCGCCCAGAAGGGCTAGTAGTGGCCGCATCTGGACCGCCCCTACGAGACCGAGCATCAGTCCGCCCAGTACAAATATGAACTCGGCGAAGCGCAGTGCCGCCAGTTTCCGTGGCGATGGAAACAGCAACGCCAGGTTCTTGGTCCATCCCTCGCGCAGTTGACCGAAGCTGCGATACATGCGCGTGCACACTCGATCGTCACCGTAACGAAAGAAAATCCTGTGCCCCGCACTCTTGACGGCGCGGGCCAAGGCCACATCTTCCAGCAGCTCGACTGCAATCGCGCGGTGTCCACCAACCGCGTCGTAGACGTCTTTGTGAATCAATATGAATTGTCCGTTCGCAGCGGCCGCCAGCGAAGCAGGGTTGCTGACATCAGCGGGACGAAACGTCGCGGCCAACTCCGCGAAGATCACCGGCATCACCACTTTTTCCCAAAACGTTTCGACGATCTGCGCGGGCGAATAAGACAGCAATGCCGCTCTTTCTCGTTTCGCCTCTTCCAGGCTGGCACGCAGCGAACCTGGCAAATGGACCGTATCAGCGTCGGTGAACAGCAACCACTCGCCTCGGGCAAGCGCTGCGCCCGCTGCCACCGCACTGTTCTTTCCCGTCCAGCCGGTGGGCAGTTCGGGAGCGGATAATAGACGAACGCCGGGGAACGATCGTGCTATTTCCGCGGTGCGGTCGCTCGAGTGATCGTCCACTACGATAATCTCGAATCTCAAATCAGGCTGCGCGGTGAGGGATTGCAGACAGGCGGCCAGATTGTCTTCTTCATTGCGCGCAGGAATGATGACGGACACAACCGGAGGCCCCGAGGCTGGAATCGCGGGCATAAGCGAGATGCACTATTATAAGGGGGTGCGACGGCTTCCTTCGTTTGTCCCAATCCTCACGATGATTGCGGTGCTCGAACTTGCGACGGCCTGCAATTCCCGTCCGAGCCAAATCGACAAGCCGGCCCCTGACTTCACCGTCAAAGACGCTGACCGCACCGTCACCCTAAGCCAGTTTCGCGGGCAAGTAGTGGTGCTCAACTTCTGGGCCAGTTGGTGTGGTCCGTGCATCGAGGAAACGCCCTCCCTCATGAAGATGCAGCAGCGAATGAAAGCCAAAGGGGTAACGGTGCTGGCGGTCAGCATTGATGACGACGACGGAGCCTACCACAACTTCCTGACGACCCACGGCGTCAACTTTCTGACCGTCCGCGATGCTGATCACAAGAGCAATGCCCTCTATGGTACTTTCCGCTATCCAGAGACGTATGTGATTGACCGCAACGGCATCGTGCGCCGCAAGTTTATTGGCCAAGTCGATTGGACGGAGCCGGAAATCACGGATTTTCTCAGCAAGCTGTAGTGCCAAAAATGACAGGGCGAGCAGCTTTGGCGGGAGCGGGACTACCGGGATTGTTGGCCTTAGTCGGCGTTGCGTTCTTATTCGCTGCGGCTGCGCAGCAAGGCAAAGAGCGGCCGAAGGCTGCCCAGGCAGACCATCTGAAGTTCGCATACGAGCGGCCGTGGCGCGGATGCGGACCGGTCGACCAACCCGAGTCGGGGATCACGCTGACAACGGTTTTAAAGCGCTGCCCAAAGAGTTATAGCGAGGCCGCCCGTCCGTATATCAGCGTCATGTTTGAAGTGGGTGCGAAAACGGCTCCGGTAAGAGTCCTATGGGGCGCGTCGCAGACTGCTTGGGCTACGCGTTGCCTCGCGGGTCGCGAGCGCTGCGACAAAGCAACAGGCGGAACAATTGACTTTACTGAGGTTGGTTCAAAAGGCCATCTGCCAAGTTATGACTTGCAGTTTGAGGACGGCTCGGTGGAGAAAGGCACCTTCACTGAGCACAGCGATTGTCATCCCGATATCCGGTGCTGGTGAAGCCCGCTGCTGCGTTACAACTCCACATTCCTCAGCCGCAACGCGTTGGCGATCACCGACACCGAACTGAAGCTCATGGCCGCGGCCGCCAGCACCGGACTGAGCACCCAGCCAAATAACGGATACAACACGCCCGCCGCGACAGGAACTCCGATCAGGTTATAGAAGAATGCGAAGAACAGATTCTGACGGATGTTTCGCATGGTCACGCGGCTCAAGTTCCTCGCCCGAAGAATTCCTGCCAGATCGCCTTTTACCAGCGTGATCCCACCGCTCTCCATTGCAACATCGGCCCCGCTGCCCATGGCTATGCCAACATCAGCCTGCGCGAGCGCAGGCGCGTCGTTAATGCCGTCACCAGCCATGGCCACAACTCTTCCCTTTTCCTGCAAAGCCTGGATCGCCTGTTGTTTTTGCTGGGGTAATAGATCCGCCTCGAAATCAGCAATCCCAAGTTTCATGGCAACCGCATCTGCCGCCGTCTGCGAGTCGCCGGTCAGCATGACAATCCGTACTCCCCGGTTTTGTAAGCCCTTCACCGCAGACAATGCGTTGGCCTTAACCGGGTCAGCAACCGCAATCCACCCGGAGAACTTTCCGTCCACTGCTACGCCAATGACACTCTGGCCAGCCGTTTCCGCGGGCACTTCCGGCACCGCGACGCCCGTGTCTTGCAAGAAAGACACGTTGCCGGCGATCACCTGCCGGTTCGCTACTTCACCGGCAACGCCCTTTCCAGTGTGCGACTGAAAATGATTGACCGCACTTAGCGACAGCCCACGCGCCAGCGCTCCCGTCACGATCGCGCCGGACATAGGATGTTCGCTGGCCCTCTCCAGGCTTGCCACCAGCTGTAGCAACTTATCGTCCGACATTCCTCCGACGGCCTCCACCAACGCAAGTTTCGGCTTCCCTTCCGTCAGTGTTCCGGTCTTGTCTACGACCAGGGTGTCAACTTTTTCCAAAATCTCAAGCGCTTCGGCATTTTTCACTAGCACACCCGCCCGTGCTCCTCGACCAACACCGACCATCACTGCCATCGGCGTCGCCAGCCCCAGGGCGCACGGACACGCAATAATCAGCACGGCCACTGCGCTCACCAGCGCATGGGCCAGCTTCGGTTCCGGGCCCAGCCAGTACCAAGCTGCAAACGCCGCCACCGAACACACCGTAACCAGTGGCACGAACCAGGCAGCCGCACGATCGGCGGGGCCCTGGATCGGAGCCCGGCTGCGCTGCGCGCGGTTGACCAGCTGAACAATCTGAGCCAGCAGCGTTTCTTGCCCCACCTTCTCAGCGCGCATGACGAACGAGCCTGTGCCATTCACCGTTGCGCCCGTTACTCTGTCGCCCGCTGATTTTTCAGCAGGCAGCGGCTCGCCCGTGATCATGGATTCATCGACGCTACTTTCCCCTTCGATCACGGTTCCATCCACTGGAACTCGCTCACCTGGACGCACACGCAGGCGGTCACCCGCTTTCACTTCGCCAAGCGGAACGTCAACTTCCGCTTCCCCGCGCAACACACGCGCAGTCTTTGGGCTCAAGTCGAGCAGCGCGCGAATCGCGGTGCCGGTCATCCTGCGCGCCCGCAACTCCAACACCTGTCCCAACAGAACCAGGGTCACGATCCCGGCCGCAGCCTCAAAATATACGTCCGGATAGCCGCCCATACCCTGCATCGTGGCGGGGAACCATCCCGGCGCAACCGTTGCCATCACGCTGTAGCCATAAGCTGCTCCTGCGCCCAGGCCAATCAAAGTGAACATGTTCGGGCTGACCCGCCTTATCGAGACCCAGAACCGGTGGAGGAACGGCGCCCCTGCCCACAGTACGACCGGCGTAGCCAAGATGAGCTCTACCCAGGGCATGGGAAGGCCGCCAAGCAACCTTTCGACCGGCATCTGCCAGGCCATTCCCGCCATAGAGATGGCCATGAGCGGCGCGGTTAACGCAACGCTCACCCAGAATCGTAGGGTCATGTCGCGCAATTCGGGATTGTCCAATTCAGCCGTGGCCTCTTGCGGTTCCAGCGCCATGCCGCAGATCGGGCATGATCCCGGCCCAGACCGGACTACTTCCGGATGCATCGGACAAACGTAGCGAGTAGTGGGGGTCGCCAGCGACTCCGATTCCAGTGCCATACCGCAGGAGGGGCATGCCCCTGATTTCGCCTCGCGCACGCCAGGGCACATCGGGCACACATAGCTCGGGACTGCGGAGACCTCCCGAGCAGCGGCTGTCGCAGGCTCGTGCGACTGCGACAGAGGTGGGGCAGAATTGACCACACGTGGGCCGATCATAACCACCCCGGGAGTTGGCGGCGGACCCGCCAAATATCGCTCCGGCTCCTTCTCAAACTTCGCCAGACAGCCGTGCCCGCAGAAATAGACGCTTCTCCCGCCGTGCGAGCTGACGTGCTTTGCACCGGCAGTCGGCACATTCATTCCGCAGACCGGGTCGCGTTCCTTTTCGCTGGCAGCCGATACCATTACAGGAGGCCTCAGGCCGATTGGATGGGAAATGCTTTATATTGGATTCGTCGGGTGCCACCGGGGCAACCCACCATTCAGCGCTAGAACAATATCTCAGGAAAGAACTTATGACCAGTTTGGACGTCACCTTCAGCTACAACGCAGTCCCGGGGGAACGCGAACTGCGGGCCCTCGACTCCGTTCGTGAAGTTTATGGCATCCGCAAGATTGAGTTTCGTGAAGGCCAGAAAAGTGTGAAAGTCGAGTTCGACGCCTCTCGCTTTAAGGCCGACGAGGTCGCCCGCCTGCTTCGACAGGCCGGCTTGGATCTGTCGGAAACTGTGGCCATAGCGTAGCGGAAGGAAGACTCTTTTTCTAGGTTGACTGAGATTGACTGGCTGCGGCAGGAACTGCCGGGCGCCGGAAAATGCAAGGGGCGCTCAAGAAAACCTCTGGCCGAAGTTTTTCTCTTGAAACGCCCCGTTGCGCGCCACTTCGTCTGCCATTACCTGTAGCAAGCTGCATGCCGTTCCTAACCTCCTGCAAATATGGGGGTTCCAAACTGCAACGCCTTGTAAGAATTTCCGGTGACCGGAAAGAATTACTGCCGCTGAGAAACCATTTGTCCCACGATCCCCGATTTGGGGTGGGTCTCGAATGGCACCTTCGACCGGCTGAAGAGCGGAGATGCACAATTGAGGGTCTTAGAACCTTCGATTTCTAAACGATGCCCAGTTGAACCGGGCCGCCTAAACTCACCCCCATATACGATTTTCACCGCCCTGCTAGTATTTCAGACTGGATGATGTCTCTCGCCCCTCGTGCACGCTCGTTTGCGCTGGTCGCTTCCCTGCTCTGCCTGACCTCAGGTTCAGTGGCCCAGAAAGCGCCCGCGGTCAAGGTTCCTCCGCCGGTGGCCTACTTCGTCGACGTCGCCGAAAAGGCGGGCCTCACGATGCTCAACGTCTTCGGAGGCATCGAAAGCAAGAAATACATCCTCGAAACCACCGGGACCGGGGTCGCCATCTTTGACTACGACAATGACGGCTGGCCGGACATTTTCGTTCTTAACGGCACAACGCTCGATGGTTCTTCTAAAGGCGAGACTCCCACCAATCATCTGTATCGCAACAATCACGACGGCACTTTCACCGATGTCACCGCTCAGTCTGGACTCATCGCCAGCGGATGGGCCCAGGGCGTCTGCGTCGGCGATTATGACAACGACGGCTGGGAAGATCTCTACGTCACCTATTACGGCAAGAATCGCCTCTATCACAATCAGCACGGCGTATTTACTGATGTCGGCGTCGACTCGGGAACAGCCGGATCGGGAAAAGCCTGGGGCACTGGCTGCGCCTTCGTTGACTATGATCGCGACGGCCAGCTCGACCTCTTCGTGGCCAACTACGTAGACTTCGACCTCTCCACCGCCCCCGCTCCGGGCGAACGAGCATCCTGCATATGGAAAGGCGTCGCGGTCATGTGCGGTCCGCGCGGCCTCGCCAACTCCAAGAACATCCTGTATCACAACCTGGGCAACGGCAAATTTGCCGACGTCACCGCCAAGGCGCACATCGACCAAACCTCCGGGCACTACTCGCTCGGGGTCGCCACGCTCGACTATGACGACGACGGCTGGCCTGATATCTACGTGGCCTGCGACAGCACTGCCAGCATTCTGTACCACAACAACCGCGACGGAACTTTCACGGATGTAGCGGTTAACGCCGGCGCGGCCTACAACGAGGATGGCCGCGAGCAGGCCGGAATGGGCACCGCCGTCGCTGACTACAATGGCGACGGAAGGCTCGACATTTTCAAGACCAATTTTTCAGACGACACATCCACCTTGTACCGCAACAACGGCGATGGCACCTTCGACGACGTTACTTTCGCAGCAGGCCTCGGAATCAACACAAAATATCTGGGCTGGGGCACAAACTTTCTCGACATCGACAACGACGGCTGGCCGGATATTCTGATCGCAAACGGCCATGTCTACCCAGAAGTGGACAAGCAGAAGCTGGGTAGCACGTATCAGGAGCCGCGTATCCTTTACCACAACGACGGTGCCGGAAAGTTTGTGGATATTTCCGATTCTGCGGGACCCGGCATCACCACACCGCATGCCAGTCGTGGCTCGGCTGTCGGTGATCTGTGGAACGACGGACGGATATCCGCAGTGATCAGCAACATGAACGCGCCGCCCAGCCTGCTGGTCAATCAGGTTCGCAACCCCAATCACTGGATCGGCATCCGCACCATTGGAACAAAATCCAACCGCGATGGCATTGGCGCTCGTGTCAGCGTGAAGGTGGGAACCCGAACCCTGGTGGACGAAGTCCGCAGCGGGTCCAGTTACGCCTCCAGCGGTGACATGCGCATACACTTTGGCTTGGGTAGTGCGGCCAAAATTGACTGGGTGCAGGTTCGCTGGCCCGGCGGCCTCCTCGAGCGGTTCGCAAACCTTCCGGTTGACAAGATTCACTCGTTGAAAGAGGGCGACGGCGGGCCGGTCATAGACCCGCCAGTTGTCCATTGAAGCCCACACACGAGTGCAAGCCTGCGTCGTTCTAACTTTGTCGTACCAGCGCTTGATCACCCCGAAGTCACGGATGCAGGTGAACTCCCAGAAATCTACAAGCACTACATGGCCGCGGTAATCGGCGATGTGATGCGGAACCGGGGCGCCCTGGTCAAGCGCGACGGGATCGGCCCCGAAATCAGCCGCCGGGTGCACTTCTAGGTCTATTTGCGCGTGCGCCGCGGCTGGAGTGCAGAGAAACAAAAAAAGGGAAGCCGCGAGTATTCTTCGAGGCTTCCCTTTTGGACTTGTACCCAGGCACTGTACTCTGATTTCGATCCGTTACGACTCCCGTCGATTTCGTCAACGGGCAAGCTCAACTTCTCGAACCAAAGACTAGAAGTTAATCTTCATCGTCAACTGGACCAACCGGGCCGAAGAGTCTCCACCCAGGAACGATCCCAAGATACTGGTTGGTGTGTTCACCGTATCCAGGATATGGCCGAAGTTTCCGTTGTTGATATCATTCACCGGACTCTCGAAGTTCGGATGGTTGAGCAGGTTGAAGAACTGAGCGCCAAATCCAACCTTGGCGCCTTCCCAATGCGGAATCATGGTGTACTTCATAATAGTCATGTCCGTATTGAAGTAGCGAGGACCGAAGAACTGGTTGCGTCGTTGACTTTCGGTCCCCGAGTTCAACTGATTCTGTCCGACATTCCCACCCGCAGCTAAGTCGGGGAATAACGATGACGACAGGCAAGGCCCCGAATTGGCCCTGCTGGGACTGTTGCAGGACGGGGTTGAGCTTCCGGCGAAGTTCGCATAAGCCGCCGATCCGTAGCCGAAGCTGCTCAGAGTATTGGAGGCACCAGTGTTCACAACGGTATACGGCAGGCCGCTGCGGGCGAAGAGCGTACCCGAGAGTTGCCAGCCCTTCAAAAGCGCTGTGGGACCCTTGGGCAGTTCGTAAACGTAATTCAAGCTGAGGTAGTGCCGCGTGTCGTAGTCGGCATTGCCGTAGTTGTATTGCCGGATGTTGTTATCGTTGATGGGGTTGAGTAAGCTGCCCACCCGGCCGCTGAAAGCGTTGCCGACGACGAACTGGTTGAAGCCGCCGTTGGAAATTTCATCCAGCGCGTGGCTCCACGTGTAGTTGATCTGCGTCTGCAGCCCGTGGCTGAAACGGTGCTGCCCCGTGAATGACAGGCCGTTGTAGTTGGAAACTGCTGCGGTTTCGATTTGTTGCACGGTTGAGAAGCGCTGATCAGGCGCGGCTGCCGGCAAGCCGATGAAGCCATTCGGGCATGTGGCGGCAGGGCAGTAGCCGTTCACGTTGTTGAGGAATGCCGTTTCGTGATAGCCGTGATTGCCCACGTAGTTGACGGTGATCGAGGAATTGTTTCCAATCGCGTGCTGTACCTCGAAGTTCCACTCCCAGTACTCTGGGGCCTTTATTGCACCCACATTATTGAATCCCGGGGTGGCAAAAACTCCCCCCGCCGCGGCTGCAGCAGCTTGAATCTGGGCCAGGGTTTCCCCATTCTTAAACCCGTTGGTGAGGGCAGTGTTAGACACCGCAGCAGTCGTGAATATATTGCTGCCATTCGCTACCTGCTGAGGCGATACGTTGCCGAAAATCGCGTTCGGGAACGCGTTATACACTGGGGTATTCTGGGATAGGGCATCTGCAATCTGACCCGGGAATGTATCCATGAACAGGCCAACACCACCGCGGAACACCGTGTTCTTTAACCTAGACGGAGTCCAGGCAAACCCAAAGCGGGGCTGCCACGCGATTTTCGTAAATGACGGAATGGCCTGGCCGATACCGGTCTGGATGGTCTGATTGTAAGGCGTGTTGACATCGTGGCTGATGCTGTTGAAGTTCCCCGCCAACCTGGCGAAGCAGTTCGTTTGGCAGCTGGGAACGGAATTGTGGTCCCCGCGCAAGGCGAATGTCAGCTTCAGGTTGCTCTTTACCTTCCACTCATCCTGCACGTACCAGCCCAGTTGCCAGAGCTTGATGTTTTGCTCGAGCGCAGACGGGAAGACCTGGGTAATCATCAGCCCCACGCCGTCGTAATAATTCGTCAAGCTGAATGGAAGGACAAAACCGCTGGTGCCTGAGCCGTAGTCGTGATCGCTGATGAGGCTCCTGTGGAAGAACAGCCCGGCTTTCAGAGTATGGTTACTTCCGAGCGCGTAGGAGTAGTCGTCAACCGCCTGATAGCCGTTGACGTTGCGTCCCTGCGGCCAATCTACGTCGGCGCCGCCCACTCCATAAAAGGCTCCGTCGCCGAAAATCAGCGTAGTCGGGAACTTGGCCAGCGAGGCTGCGAGGTTGGCGGTCGAGAAGATCGCGCTGTAGAACTGATCGGAAATGATCAGGTTATTGGCCGCTTTCGCACCAAAGGCGCGGTTCCAGCTGACTTGAGCTTGATATTCGGGCTGGGTGCTGACCCCGTTAAAGATTGGGTTAAGCTGGTCGGTGGTCGTCGCTTGGACACCTTTGTCTTCCTGCAGGCGCACAAACATCTTGTCATTGTTGGTAAGGTTGAAATCAAATCGGCCCGAGGTCAGGTATTCGTGGGTGAAGTTAGAAGCGGTACCGCGGTAGGAGTCGGCACAGGGATTCGCGCCGGCGCCGAAGTGTGTTAAGCCATCGGTGAAGGTTTGGCCCACGCAGCCGCTAATATCATTGGCGTTGGGTACCCCTTTTACAGCACGGGGGATGCCCGGTGCGCCGTTGTAGAGCCCAAACATAGTCTGGTAGAACGGCACTGACTGGGACAGGCCGATGGCATTCAGGTTGTCTGTGATCGCAGTCTGAAATAGTGGGTCGGGAACTTGCACCGTCTGACTCGTCGGCAGGATCACGCGAAGGCCTTCGTAGTTCCAGAAGAAAAATGCCTTGTCCTTCTTGATCGGTCCGCCAAAAGACGCCGCATATTGGTTGGCGTTTACGAACGGCCGGGGTGAGCCGTTGCCTACGTTGAAGAAGTTGTTGGCATTCATCACGCGGCCATCCCACCAATAGTTGGCGTTGCCATGCCAGTTATTGGAGCCGGACTTGGTGATGTAATTCACGTTCGCGCCCGCAAATCCGCCATACTGACCGGAATAGCCGTTGGTCACAACCGTCGCTTCCTGCACTTCGTTGTTGCCCAGCGTCAGGTTGGTCGCGCCCGAGTTGTTCACATTCAGGAACGCATCGTTGTCGTACATTCCGTTCAAGGTGAACAAGTTGGAAGTCCCGGACACGCCGAAGCTCGCGAAATTTCCAAAGCCCATGCCGGTGTTCATCACCGATCCCGAAGCCGTCTGTGCCACAAAGCTCAGATCGTTGCCCGGGTTCGGCACTTCCGAAATTTCCCGAGCGTTGAATGTCGTCGAGACTTCCGACGTCTCTGTCTCAAGCAGCGGCGCCTCGCTGGAAACCTCCACGGTCGTTCCCGATGCGTCGCCAACTTCCAGCTTCGCATTGACGATGGCGGTCGAGCCCACGCTCACCGTCGTGGTAGCAGTGGTTTTCTTGAAACCCGCCGCCGAGAGGGTGAGAGAATAGGTGCCCGGCTCCAACAGCGGGAACTGGTAAGTTCCCAGCCCGTTCGTCTTTGTCGAGTTGCTGAAGCCCTTCTCGGTGCTCTTCACGGTTACAGTGATATCGGGCAGAACCGCGCCAGTGGCGTCGGTTACTGTTCCGCTGATGGCGCCGTTGGTTGTGCTCTGCGCCACCAGCATACTCGGCAGCAGAAGAGCCAGCAGCATCAAGGCAAACAGTTTGGACGAATTCAGTTGCATGGTTTGGTCTCCTTTACTGGCCGTGTCTAATGCATCCGCATCACCAGCAGTGCCGGAATTTGAGGGCTGAGTTACAGTTCTCCAGGGATATGGTGCGGTCGTACAACGACGAACGGCGGGTAGACACGATAAGGAGTTGCGTTTGTGATGCAGCCTGAGGCCGTTGCTTCGCAGAAGTGGTGCGCATCTACCAGAAAACGGATTCCGCCGACTACATATCTACGAAAAAGGGGATGAGCGCCGGGTGACAGCTGTGGTCGAAACATACATACTGGTTGGTATGATCAATGGGGCAACACTTCAGCGGAACGATCGCATCATAACAATCGAGGTAACCAAACTGGTGCCGAAGGAGACAATGAAATGGGCCGAAGGACGCTCAATATAATTGCGTTAGGAAGCTCTGCGCTCGTGATCGCGCTGGGTGCGATCTCGCAAATGCAAGCGCAATCCCAAACCCCGTATCCCAGCATGGCTGCGCTGGACCGGTATCTGATCCCGGATCGAAATGCTGAAATAGCCCTGGCACGCACCGCGGCCCCCGAGTCAATATCCCGTGATGCCACGGTAGTATTTCTTGGGCCGCATGGCTATGAAACCGCGGTCGAAGGCAAGAACGGCTTTGTCTGTATCGTAGAACGTGGATGGATGAACCCATTCGACAGCCCTGAGTTTTGGAACCCCAAGAATCGCAGTCCCATTTGCTACAACCCGCCGGCTGCCCGAACTGTGCTGCCGTTCACTCTGATAAGGACAAAGCTCGTATTGACGGGAAAATCCAAAGCTGAGATCAAAGAGAGTATCAGGGCAGCGATTGACAAAAAGGAATTCCCTGCCCTTGAGGCTGGTGCGATGTGCTACATGATGTCGAAAGATGCCTACCTCACTGACCGCGGGGGGCACAACATGGCCCATCTTATGTTCTACACGCCGCTCGGTACGGTATGGGGCGCAAATCTGGTTGACTCCTCAAATAATGTGTCGGAACCGTTCCCGGGATCTCCGGTCTTACTGGCTCCAACGTACAAAGGCAACCCGGAACCGATGTATATGTTCCTGATCGGCACCGGCATGTGGTCGGATGGAACGCCTGCGCCAGTGATGTAAGGAGGCCATTTGAGTCCAGCCTCAAGTGATTGGGAGAAAGCAATCGTGATGGGACTGCCACCACCGCAACTACAAATTGCTACGAAAGGGCCGGCTTCCCGGATGCAGGAGCAGAACCAGTCGTCGCCGCGGGTTGCCATCAAGGTGAAGGGGAAAATTCTCTTCATCAATCTCAGCGATGTGGTTGCGGTTCAGGCTGAAGGAAATTATGTCTCGGTGCAACAGAACGGGACTTCCTATCTATTGCGTGAGTCAATTTCAGCGTTAGCGGAAAAGCTTGAGCCGCAGGGATTTATTCGCATCCATCGCTCGATTCTGGTGAACACGTCTTTTGTGGAAGAGATCAGGCCTTACTCGACGGGCGAATATGGCCTTCGGGTGAAAGGTGGAAAGGAATATACGGTGACCCGCACTTACAAGAAGAACCTCAAATCCCTGGCGGAATTTTGGATTGGCGCCGGCGCCTTCTTCCCCGACTAACAGCGGTCGTCACACAGGCAACGAGTTCCTCCTTCGTGCCGGGCGCAGCGACTCCAGGTGGCCGCTCACCCTTCTTTGACCTGATTTCATCGTCCGCGGATCCTGCGAATTCTTTGTTAAAACGACGTAACCCTCGTACGCCGCGATTAGGAACGTAGCGGTCTCGTTCGCGTTTATATCATTCCGCACTACCCCGCGTTTCTGTCCTTCACGTAGTGCCCCCGCCATGGCGTCGTGCCAGTCCTTAAAAAGCCTTGCCGTCCTTCTGCGGAATCCCTCATCAAGACCTGACATCTCCTGAGATAAATTAAGCAACGGGCAGCTACGCTGAACATCTTCTCTTTTCAGCGATTCGGACTGAACAATGCGGACCAGAACGCCGATGGGGTCCTTGGCGTTCCGTAAAGGCAGCACCCACTTCTGGTGAAGGTTACCTGCGATGACCTCGTCCACCACCGCATACCCGAGGGCCTCCTTGTTGTCAAAGTGGTAGTACAGCGCGCCTTTAGTGACGCCCGCTGCTGCCAGGATGGCATCCATGTCAGCACCGCGAAAGCCAGAGCGATAAATTTCTTCGAAAGCAGCCTGTAAGAGGAGTCCTCGTGTGCGCTCTGGGTTCCGCGACGTCGGCCGTCTACCTTGCGCTCGTTTTCTAACCGCGGACATACCAACTAGTATGCACGTTCTTGCGGGCACCTGTCGAGCCGAACGTTATCAAGCTGCCGGGTTGGCCGAATCGTCCAGCAGCGTGCGTGCACGCTCTCCAGCCATCCAGCGACTGTGGAATTGTCCCCATGAAAACGGTACCGTGCAGTCTTCTGTTATCCGCGCATTTCGCTCAGTAATAAATCACCGGATGTTTTTGCTGAGAAATATGGTGCGCCCTGAGAGATTCGAACTCCCGACCTTCTGGTTCGTAGCCAGACGCTCTATCCAGCTGAGCTAAGGGCGCTTGAGACTCTTTTTGAGGAAGGATACGACTCCCCAAATTATATCCGAAGCCATCTCGCCTGAAAACATCAGTCTCGTCGATCGGATACTCGATCTGCGCTAAACTGCGCAAAATGAGTCACGAAATAATGTCGCCAGTTGCCTCCCTGGATTCACAAGCATTGCGCGCGTCAAGCTTTCTGATACTCTGATGCCATCACTTGCCGCTGCTGAAACGTTTCAGTCGAAGTTGCTGTTCCAGTTCCGGAACATCGCGCCATGCCAAAAGCCATTAGCGATCAGGACCTCATGGTCCTTTCCTCCGCCCGTAACGGCCTCACTTTTCTCACCCCGAACGACTGGGCTCTCGTCTCCGACCGCGCCGTCACTGCGCATTTCAACAAGGGCGACCACCTGGTCCACAAAGGAAAGCCCTCCGGCGGCATCTACCTGATCGCCAAAGGCCAGGCCCGCATTCGCCTTGCCGCCTGGGCGTCGTTGCCTCCCATCGGCCCGGGCGAAATCTGTGGAGAGATGTCATTTCTGGAAGAAAGTCCGGCCAGCGCTGACGTGGTCGCGCTCGAAAATGTAGACGCCTATCACTTGAGCGTCAAAACCCTGCAGGATTTGTTCGAATTGTTCCCCCATCTTGCGTCGCGATTCTATCGCTCCGTTGCCACTAACCTCTCGCGCCGCATGCGAAGCCTCGTCGGCCAGGCCTCCCCAGCCTCCGGTTAGCCTGTGGGACATTCGTGTCGGACGTTTTTAATCCCCCGGGCTGCACCACCCTTCGACACCTCGGTGCCCTGTTTCTTGCCAAAAAGAAGGCGCGCCGGCATCCTCTTGGATGCCGGCGCGCCTTGAACAGCCCTCCCCCAGAACTGCTCAACGACAGCCTAGCTTTTGGCCTAAGCCTTTGGTACTACCCAACCGTGCCATGCCTATGGCCCAAATTGGCTATACGCTGAAACCCCCATAAACACTGGCCTTTCGCTCAATACGGCCCAATAATTCCGCCGATCTGCCGCGATCCCGGCACCGTCTTCCGGGCCGCCGGCGCACCCAAAACCTCCAGGTATTTCAAGCCCGTGCCCGTGTTAAAAAGCACGACTTCATCCTCCGGAGTGAAGAATCCCTCCACCAGCAACTTGCGATAAGCAGCCAGCGCTGCGGCCCCCTCGGGCGCAGCAAAAATTCCTTCCCGCGACGCCCACTGCCGCGCCGCATCCAGAATTTCCGTTTCGCTCACCGAAACCCCCGCACCTTTGCTCTGCTTCAAAATGTCCAGGATCAAATAGTCTCCATATGGCTTCGGTACGCGAAGGCCCGAGGCAATCGTCGCCGCGTTAGGCCACATTTCCATCGTCGACTTCCCTTCTCGCCACGCCTTCACCACGGGCGCGCAGCCTTCTGCTTGCGCGCACACCATCTTCGGCCGATCCGAGGCAATCCAACCCAATGCTTCCATCTCCTCAAACGCTTTCCACATACCCAGCAACCCCACGCCACCGCCTGTCGGATAAATAACTCCTCGCGGCAGCTTCCAGTTCAACTGCTCCGCAACCTCATAACCCATGGTCTTCTTGCCTTCGACGCGATATGGTTCTTTCGTCGTACTCACGTCGAACCACCCATCACGCAGCCAGCTGTCTTTTCCCTTCAACTCGGCAACCCTTCGCGCGCAATCGCTGATAAGCCCATCTACCAGCGTCACCTTCGCCCCGTAGTAATCGCATTCCACGCGATTCGCCATCGGCACATCGCGCGGCATAAAGATGTGCGCTTCCACTCCCGCTCGCGCCGCATAAGCCGCCAGCGCGCTGGCTGCATTCCCTGCCGAAGGAATCACCAGCTTCTTCAACCCAAATTGCCGCGCCATGGTGACAGCCGCCGAGAGTCCCCGGGCCTTGAACGACCCCGTCGGATTCAACCCTTCATCTTTGATGAAGACATTCGAGAATTCCCGGCTCCGCAGCAGCGGCGTAAAACCCTCGCCCAGGGTCACGGGTTCCGCCTCCGGCAGCACTTCGCGATAGCGCCACATTGACGCCTCGCGTCCCGCCAGAGATTCCTTCGTGAAACTTTTCCGCATCGCGGCCAGGTCATACCGCGCGTACAAAACTCCACCGTCTTTCGGACACACGCTCTGTGCGCGATCCGCCGGCAGCCGCTCTCCGCAGCGCGTACATTCCAGAAACATTGCTCGCGACATGACTGGTCAGTCTACCTGAGCCGCCTTTTTGGACGGTCATTCTGAGCGAAGCGCTGGCCTTCGCATGTGCCTGCAGCGCTCACACTCTATGTGTTCTTGTCCACTTTCCGTATCCGCCACAGAATCTGTCTGCACATCCCCAGCAGCACTTCGGCATCCTCGCTCGACATATGCAAACGCCGCACCAGGCGCCGCACTTTCTCCTCCGTCGTTGCCCCCGATCCCGGATGCCAATACCGCGTTTCCCGCAGTACCTCAAACAGGGTCTCTGTCACGCGGTCCACTTCCCCCGATGATGCCGGCCCGTTCCCATCCCTTCTCATTCCGAGAGGAGCCGGGCGACCGCCCTTGCCACTAATCTCCCTCACCAACTCGTGCAGACACACAGCCACCGCCTGCCCAAGATTCAACGACGCATTCGTTCCCGGCGTCGCAATGCTCATTGTCCAATGACAGTAGCTTAGGTCTGACGTTGACAACCCATAACTCTCCGACCCGAACAGCACCGCCGCTCCTGCCAACGCCAGATGGGCGCGAACCCGCTCCGCTCCTTCCTCCACGCCATATGCCGGATGATGTAATTCCCGCCGCCGCCCCGCGGTCGTCCCTACTACTAACGAACAGTCCGCCACGGCCTCCGATAAGCTCTCGTGTTCCTGCGCAGTCGCCAGAATATCCGCAGCCCCCACCGCTGACCGCGCCTCGCGAAATGCCTTTTCGTAGGGCTTCACCAGGCGCAAATCCGTAACCCCAAAATTGCTCATGGCGCGCGCCGCCGCCCCTATGTTCAATGGATTGCGAGTCCCCACTAGCACCACGCGCAAACCGTCGAGTTGACTGGAGAGAGCCATGCCCCTCAGATTCTATCGCGCATACACGGCCAGCCCGGCACAGCCGCTCTTCGTGAGCGTCGCGACTTGCGAAATACACGGGGGATTGGAAGGCGGTTCACGGAACGTGCGCGCATTGTTACCGAAGCTCACTCGATCTACCTTGCGCGCAATGAAAAAGGGTCCGGCCGCAGCCGGACCCCTTTGAAGAACAGTTGCTTAGTCGCCGCTGCCGCACGAGCAAACGCCGCGACCGCTGCCCAATCGCACTGTGAAGTAGCAATCCGCTTGCAGGCTGGCCAGTTCACCGGTGCTCAGTAAAGACGTGGTATATCCCGTCTCCGTGATGGGGTAGCCAGAGCCAACCTTGTTCTGGATGTGCGTCCCCCAGGCGTTCAGCTCGCCGTAAGGAACCACGTTCGAGGTGGGATCGCAAGGCGCGCCGTTGACCTCGGCCGACACGATCTTAATGTCGCCGGTGCCAACCACGACCGTCAGCGGGTTATTGGTCAGGTTGCTGTGTACCGACAGCGT
>Ga0209698_10001911_pt1 | contig 23927 bp, 19 predicted proteins | sample LitLauG_LLR_2012_FD_187203 | JGI IMG/M metagenome (GOLD analysis project Ga0209698, IMG submission 187203) | Freshwater sediment microbial communities from Pennsylvania, USA - Little Laurel Run_MetaG_LLR_2012 (SPAdes) (version 2) | ecosystem: Environmental > Aquatic > Freshwater > Creek >... | reverse complement strand
TCAGCTCTCAGAAGAGCCCAGAGCCGAAAGCCCCGAACCTAGAGCCTTGAGTCGCGCTATCCAAACTGATGCAAAAACCGGACGTCTCCCTGAAAGAACAGTTGAATGTCATCCACCCCGTACTTCAGCAGCGCAATGCGATCGACGCCCATGCCGAATGCGAATCCTGAAACTCTGGCGGGGTCGTAGCCACTGAGTTTTACAAACTCGAACACGTTAGGATCGACCATGCCGCAGCCCAGAATTTCGATCCATCCTGTTTGCTTGCAGGGGCGGCAGGGCGCATCGCCGCGCCGGCCGCTGCCGCCGCAGATGAAACAGCTCACATACATCTCCGCGCTCGGTTCGGTGAACGGGAAAAACGAGGGCCGAAAATGCGTTTTCACAGTCGACCCAAACAGCGCTTTCATGGCGTGGTCCAGCGTGCCCTTCAGATCGGCGAAGGTAATGTTCGTGTCTACGCACAGGCCCTCGATCTGATGAAACATGGGCGAGTGGCTGGCGTCAGGCGGATCGTTGCGATGTACTTTGCCCGGGATCACGATGCGCAGCGGCGGGGCCATCTTCTCCATGGTGCGAATCTGCACCGGCGAAGTATGAGTGCGCAACAGCAGGCGCTCGCGCCGAGGTTTCGCCTGCTGGCCCGCGATGAACAGTGTGTCTTGCGTGTCGCGCGCGGGGTGATTGGGAGGAAAGTTCAGGGCTTCGAAGTTGTAGTAATCCGTTTCGACGATCGGCCCCTCGGCGACCGAGTACCCGAGCTTCTGGAACACGTTGACGATTTCATTCTGGGTGCGGATGACCGGATGCTCGGCGCCTATGGCGCGATGAACTCCGGGGAGGAAGATATCGATCGATTCAGTCGAGGCAGCAGCGCGGGATGTCTGCGGTCGCGTCGCTTCCACCAGGGTTTCGATCTGTGTCTTAAGTTGGTTGACAGCGGCGCCGGCGGCGCGCTTGGAGTCCTTGGGCGCGGCCTTCAGCCACAAATCGTTCACTTGCGTCAGAATGCCGTTCTTGCGGCCAAGCCACCGGTCGCGAAACAGCTTCAGACCGGCGTCGTCGGAAACCGCGGCGGCTTCTTGCTCGCATGCTTGCACGCACTCTTGCGCGGCATCTTGCAGGGACGCGTCCGAGTAGTCATTGAGCTTGGTGACGCTGTAAGCCATTGTTCGCGAAAATTTCCAGAACTGTCATTCCGAACCGCTTCGGCGGTGAGGAACCTGCTGTTCTTATGAATGGCAGACGCACGCTGCTCCGCAAGAATGACAAACGCAAGCGAATACGTCAAACGGCGCAGCTCGAAGCCGCGCCGTTTTCACGAACAGAGTCCTGGCACGGATAGAGCCGTGCCGTTTCCGACGCTAGGCCAGCGCTGCTTTCGCCTGCTGAGCCAGGCTGGAAAACCCGGCCGCATCCTTCACGGCGATGTCGGCCAGCATCTTGCGGTCGAGTTCGACACCAGCCTTCTTCAGGCCGTGAATGAACTGGTTATAGCTCATCCCGTTCAGTTTGGCGGCGGCGCCGATGCGGACGATCCAGATCGAGCGGAACTGCCGCTTGCGCTGCTTGCGTCCGCTGTAGGCGAACTTCAAGCCGCGCTCCACCGCCTCTTTGGCTGCGCGGTAGAGTTTTGATTTCGTCAGGAAATAGCCGCTGGCGCGGTCTAATATCTTTTTGCGTTTAGCACGGCGTTTGGTGCCGCGTTTTACTCGGGGCATGGTGGTCTCCTTTTTGGTTTCAAACTGCGGCGGCTGGAGGTAGGAAGGAACCGCGCGGGTCCCAGACCTCTTCACACGCTGAAGCTATTGTTGATTGATGATTCTTGATTGCTGATTGAAAAACCGTAAAGGGCACGGCCTCAATCAACGATCATCAATCCGTAATCAGCAATGCCTCTACTGGTACGGAATCATTCGCTTCACCTTGGCCAGATCGCCATCGCTGACGTAGGCAGGTGAACCGAGCTTCCGCTTCTTCTTTTTATCTTTCGAAGTCAGGATGTGGCGCAGGAAGGCGCGTCCGCGCTTTACTTTGCCCGTCCCGGTCTTCTTGAAGCGCTTGGCGGCGCCTTTGTGCGTTTTCAGTTTCGGCATAGATCCTCAAACAGACAGCCGCGGTTTGGGCCTCGGCTGGATTTCAAAATTTTGTAGGCGAAGCGGAATCTCCGCTAGCTCTGCACGGCCGGCTTTGCCTGGCTGCTTGGTGCGGGCGCGGCAGACGCTGCAGGCTTGGCCTTCTCGTGTTTTTCACCCGCCACTTTTTTCGGCGCCAGAATCGCGTGCAGCGTATTGCCTTCCTGCCGGGGACGAAACTCCACGATGCTGTGGGCTTCGACGTCTTTCAGCAGCCGTTCCAGAATCTGACGCCCCAAGGCGGTTCGGGTCATTTCGCGCCCGCGGAAAAAAATTGTCGCTTTTACCTTGTCGCCTTCGTCCAGGAAGCGCAGCACATGGTTCTTCTTGGTCTCGTAGTCGTGGTCGTCCACATTAATGCGAAACTTGACCTCTTTAACCGTGATGACCTTCTGGTGCTTTTTCGCCTCGCGCTCGCGCTTTTCCTGCTGGTACAGATACTTGCCGAAATCCATAATCCGGCATACCGGCGGGACCGCGGTTGGGGAAATCTCCACCAGATCCATGTTCTTTTCGCGGGCTTTCTTGAGTGCCTCAAAAGGAGGCATCACGCCAACCTGTTGCCCTTCGTCGTCGATTACGCGGATTTCGCGGGCGCGAATGCGGTCATTGGTGCGGATAAAGCGCTTGTCGATGCTGCCCTCCGTGGCCTCAGCCAGTTTGAGATCATGAAATTATAGCATGAATCGCACTAGGCGCTGTCCGGTCCAGGCTCATTGTGGCGAACCACAAAACTGGCTTGACTCCGCTCGCGGAGCGCTGTAAGTTCACCGATACAAAGTGGAGCAGCCCCTTTAGTTTAGCGGGGTTTGCGTGGTACATCGGCTTCCCCATAGGCCGATGGGTAGCTCAACACCTTTGTCCTCGAAAGTGATACTTATGACTCCTGCGGCCGTGCCTCGCTGGCTGACGTTTCTCCCGGCTGTTCCACTACTCGCGCTGGTCTGCATCGCTGGTAGTCCCGCCAAGCTCTGGGCGGGCCCGGGCTTTCAGCCCGTTTCACCCGACGAACTTAATTTGACCGCGGAGCCGCTGGCTCCGGGCGCGCATGCCGTGATTCTTTTCCACCAGATTGATCGCGACGACAACGTCCACACCTCACACGAAGACGATTATTACCGGATCAAGATTCTGACGGAGGAAGGGCGAGAGTACGCGAACGTCGAAATCCCTTTCTCGAAGGGGGACGCCGAAATTGTAAACATCCACGCGCGGACCATCCGACCGGACGGTTCCATCGCAGAGTTCAAAGGGCAGGTTTTCGAGAAAACCGTCGTTAAAGGACAAGGAATCAAATATCTGGTCAAGGCATTTACCCTGCCCGACGTTCAGATAGGCGGCATCATCGAATACTTCTACACGGTCGATTACAAGGAGTTCTACATCTTCAACTCGCACTGGATTCTGAGTGACGAATTGTTCACCAAGGCTGCGCGCTGCTCTCTCAAGCCGTTCCAGGAAGAGGGCTGGACCATGCGATGGACCTGGCGAATGCTCCCCACGGGAGTTGAGCCAAAGCTAGGTCCTGATCACGTCATCCGGATGGACGTTCAGAACATTCCAGCTTTTCAGACGGAGGACTACATGCCTCCTCCGAATGAGTTGAAGGCCAGGGTCGACTTCATTTACAGCGACCAACTGCTTGATCGCGACAAAGACAAGTTCTGGAAGAGTTTCGGGAAAAAGCGAAACGCAGCGTTGGAGAGCTTCGTGGGCAAGCGCAAGGCAATGGAAGCGGCTGTGGCCGAGACTGTCAGCGCGAATGACGCTCCTGAAGTCAAGTTGCGAAAGCTATACGACCGGGTACAGAAGTTTCGCAACACGTCTTACGAGGTGCGCAAGGCCGACCAGGAAGAAAAGCGCGACAAGGAAAAACCGATCGCAAACGTGGAAGAGTTATGGAAGAAGGGTTATGGAAACGGAAGAGATTTAACCTGGCTATTTTTGGCTCTTGCACGGGCCGCCGGTTTTGAAGCCTACGGCTGCTGGGTGGCAAATCGCGCTGAGTACTTTTTCAATCCGTCAGCCATGGAAGACAGCAAACTGGACTCCAATGTTGTCCTGGTGAAAGTGAATGGCAAAGACGCCTACTTTGATCCGGGAGGGCTGTACACGCCATTCCAGATGCTGACGTGGGCGGAAACTGGCGCCCCGGGCCTTAAACTGGATGGAGAAGGCGGAAGCTGGATCCAGACCACCCTACCTAAGAGTGACGAGTCTCAAGTTGACCATATGGCGAAGTTCAAACTATCCGACGCGGGCGACATCGAAGGAACGGTCACGGTTATATACACTGGGCTGGAAGCGATGTACTGGCGTCAGGACAAGAGACACTCGGATGACGTCGAGAAAAAGAAATCGCTCGAAGATGCCATCAAGAGCCGCATTCCAGCGGCTGCTGAGCTTGAACTGACGAACAAGCCCGACTGGACCAGTTCGGAGACTCCGCTAGTGGCTGAACTGAGTGTGAAGATCCCCGGTTGGGTTTCGGCTGCCGGCAAACGAGCATTGATGCCGGTCGGTTTCTTTGACGCGAGTGAGAAACATGTTTTCGAGCACGCCAATCGGACTCATCCCATTTACTTCGAGTACCCCTACCAGACGGCCGACGACGTGAGCGTCGATCTGCCGCCCGGGTGGCACGTCGGCAGTGTACCGCCGGACCAGGTTAGCGACGGCCACATCGTCCAATACAGCCTGAAGGTTGAAAATAACCAGAACGTGCTACACGTCAGTCGAAAACTGAGTGTCGACGTGGTGATTCTGGAGCCGAAATACTACGGTGGCCTGCGGCGGTTTTTCCAGACGGTAAGGAGTGGAGATGATCAGCAAGTACTTCTACAACCAGGGGCGGGCGTTGCGAGCAATTAATAGCCGGGCAATTGGCTTCCTGACTATTGCGCTCTTGGCGGTTGTGAGGCCGCCACTGGCGCGGTGTGGCGATGCTCCGCCGTGGATGCACGCTCTGGTAGCCGCGCCCCTACCGGTCTACGAAGAGAAGACCAAAGCTGTGCTTCTGTATTCCGAAACAAACGTTACCGTTTTGGCCCCGGATCGTATCAGGACCCAGGTGCGAGAGGCTTACAAGATCCTCCGGCCCGAGGGCCGCGATTATGGCGTGGTCCATGTCGTGTTCAATCCTGAGCGGAAAGTGAAAAGCATCCATGGATGGTGCATTCCGGCGCAAGGTAAAGACTTTGAAGTCAAAGATAGGGACGCGCTGGAAGTCTCTTTGTCGGTGCTTGGGGGCGAGCTGGCCAGCGACCAAAAAGCCAAGGTCCTGCAGATTCCGGCTGCCGACCCGGGCAACATCGTTGGTTATGAATATGAGGTCGAAGAGCGTCCTTTTTTTCTGCAGGATATCTGGTCATTCCAGGAAGTCGTGCCCGTACGGGAGAGCCACTATTCCCTCCAGCTTCCTGCGAGCTGGGAGTTCAAGGCTTCCTGGCTGAATGCAACCGAGGTCAAGGCGGCAGATGGCGCGAACAATCGCTGGAGTTGGACGGTTCGCGACGTAAAAAGCATTATTCCTGAGCCAGAGATGCCGCCGATGGACGGAATCCGGGGTCAAATGGTGGTGACTTTCTTCCCTCCTGGTGGACCGGCGGTCAACGGATTTGCTGCCTGGTATGACATGGGAAAGTGGTATTCAGGCCTCGTGCAGGGACGTGATGAACCCACCGACGAAATCAAGGCACAGGTAGCCCGGCTGACGGCAGACAAGAGCACGCAATTCGAGAAGATGCAGGCAATCACTCAGTTTGTGCAGCATGACATACGCTACGTGTCGATTCAGCTTGGAATAGGCGGTTGGCAGCCCCATTCGGCCTCGGATGTATTTTCTCATCGCTACGGAGACTGCAAGGACAAAGCAACCCTTACGCGCTCCATGCTGCGCGGATTGGGAGTCGAGTCTTACTTCGTCGTGATCAACACGGAACGCGGATCCGTTGGGCCTAACACGCCCGCACACAACGGGTTCGACCATGCGATTGTCGCCATTAAAATTCCTGATACTGAGACTTCGCAAGTAGCGACCCTGCTCCATCCCAAACTCGGCAAGTTGCTGTTCTTCGATCCCACCGACGAAATCACCCCACTGGGAGAGATTCGGGGAGAATTGCAGGCCAACTACGGCCTCTTGGTAACACCAGACGGCGGGGAACTGCTGGCGTTGCCGCAACAGCCGTCCGCGATGAATGGCGTCGAGCGGCACGGCAAGCTCACTCTCGACTCCACCGGCCGCCTTGTCGGCCAGGTCATTGAAATCAGGAAAGGTGACCGAGGCCTCGAAGGGCGCTGGAATCTCCGCGCGGCAGCGAAAGATACGGATCGAATCAAGCCCATCGAGAACATTCTCTCGAGCTCCTTGCCTAACTACCGCATCACCCATGCCAGCGTCTCCAATATGCACGATGCCACCCAACCTTTTGGCTACGACTACTCGTTTGAGTCGGAAAACTACGCAAAAAACACAGCCGGGTTATTGCTGGTCAGGCCACGCATTGTGGGAGTGAAATCGCAGGGATTTCTAGAGACGAAAGAGCCCCGCAGGTTCGCTGTCGAGTTCCAGGGGCCAGTCCGGGACATGGACTCCTTTGAGATTGCGATTCCCGCCGGCTATATGTTGGACGACCTGCCCCCAGCGGTTGATGTCGACTATGGCTTTGCGAGCTATCATTCAAAGACGGAGTTCAAGGACAGTAAGCTGCATTACAGCCGGACCTTCGAAGTCAAGGAATTGAGCGTGCCCGTGGAGCGCGTGGACGACTTGCGACGTTTGTACCGGGTAATCGCCGGCGACGAGCGCAACACGGCGGTCTTACGGCCGGGACCGTAACTGCGACTGCGAAAGCTTAAACGAATTTCCGACTCCGGGTGCGATTTCCTCGCATGAATTGCGGGCAGCCCCCGTCACTTCCCGACCCGCCAGCGAATCTCCGCTGATGCCGGTGATGTCAGCTCTCACCCAGCGATTCGAATCATGCTGTCCTTCCAGTCGCAGCTTTAGGAAATTGTCGGTCAAAGCGTCGGTGCCCTCATCCCAGCCCCTGCCTTCACCGGCCAGGGTAATCGCTTCGAGCTGCGTGCCCACGAATGACCGAAGAAACGCAGTGTGCTTTTCGGCCCCCAATTCACGCAGAATCCGATTCCGCTCGCGGACGACGTGGACAGGCACTTGCTCCGGCATCGCCTCCGCCGGGGTGCCGGGCCGAGGGGAGTACGTGAAGACATGCAGGTAGGTAAACGGCAGCTCTTCGATCAGCCGCCGGGTCTGGTCAAATTCGGCGGCGGTCTCGCCGGGAAAGCCGACCATCACGTCGGCCCCGATAGCGGCGTCGGGCATGGCTGCGCGAATCTTCTCGATCTTTTCGCGATAGTGCCAGGGGCGATACTTGCGGTGCATACGGCGAAGCACAGCGTCGCTGCCGGACTGCAGCGGCACGTGGGCGTGCTTCGCGATTCGTGCGGAGGAAGCGACGAGCGCAATCAGGGCGTCGGACCAGTCCATCGGCTCGACCGAGGAAATGCGAATCTTCTCAATCGATGTTTCCGCCAGAATCTTAGGCAGGAGCGAGGCGAAAGTTCCGGCCTCATCGCGCGAAGCCGGCAGATCGCGTCCCCAGCGGCCCAGGTTGATGCCGCTGAGCACGATTTCGCGATAGCCCGCTGCAACCAGCGCACGCACTTCGGCGATGATTTCGGCAGTCCGCAGCGATCGACTCTGTCCCCGGACTGAGGGGATTACGCAGAACGAGCAGCGGTTGTCGCAGCCATCTTGAATCTTAAGGGTGGGGCGAGTCCGGGATCCGCCTCGAGCGGAAGCCTCGAACACCGGTGCCGCCAGCAATTCGGTATGAGCAAAAATGTCGGAAACGAACACCGCACGTTCGCGCCGCGCCGCGCCCCCGTTGCTTAGAAGCGACTCTATCGAAACAAAAGTCGCCTTCCGCGGCCCAAGTTGGTCGCCGGCCCACAACTGTGCGGCAGCGATTTCCGCAAGCCTGTGTTTGTGCGAATTGCCTACGACCGCTGTGACCCCCGGTAGAGCGGCGATCTCATCCGGAGCGCGCTGTGCGTAGCATCCGGTAACAATCAGTTTCGCGGCCGGATTGTGCCGGCGCACCCGCCGAATCGCCGCCCGCGCGTCCTGATCTGCCGCCGCGGTAACTGTGCAGGTATTCAGCACCACGACATCGGCCACGTCCGCCGGGGAACAAGACAGTCCTAGTTCCTCGAATTGCCGTTCGATGGCTGCGCCGTCGGCCTGGGTGGCCCGGCAGCCGAAATTTTGGACAAAAAAGTTGGCCACGTTTCCATGGTAGCGCAACTGCGCGCTGATGAGGCTACGCTGAGGCCGCAGGACGCTTTTGCTGGAAGCACTCGCGACAAAGCACTGGACGCCCCTGGGTCGGACGGAAAGGCACCGTCGTTTCCTTGCCGCACTGCGAGCAAGTCGCCTGGGTCTCGACCCTAAGAAGACGCCGGGACCCACTCTGGGCCGCGGTGCTGACAACCGCTATCCGTTTCGTCTTGCACGACTTGCAACGCTTGGGTTCGTTGCGGAATTGCTTGTCGTGAAAAAACAATTGCTCTCCCGCCGTAAAAATAAAGGCGGAGCCGCAATCCACACACTTGAGCACCTTGTCCTGAAAATCCATTGAGGATGGCTCCCTGATCCCTGTTTCCCGCGCAAAAGTGGCGGCCGCGAGCCGCCAACAACGCGGAAAATCAGCCACATCCCCCTCAAACTACCCCTGGACTCGGCCCGGCACCCGCCTGGGGAGCAGGTGCTACAACATTACAGCTTCCACATGTCGCAACTTACCGCAGGACCTGTCGAGCTGCGAAAGACAGGACCGGGCCGCCCGACTGGGGCGACCCTTCCACTTACTCTTCCTGTTTGCGTGTCTTCTTGCGTGCGCGCTTGCGGGCCAATGCCGCCTTAACGCGCTTCTTCTCGCCCGGTTTCAGGTAATAAGAGTGACGTTTGACCTCTTTGATGATGTCTTCCGTCTGCACTTTACGCTTGAAACGGCGAAGGGCGTTCTCGATGGACTCGCCTTCTTGCAGCCTTACTTCTGCCAAACTTACACACCCCCAAACTCGCCCGAGTGGGCCCTGTTAGTAGACACAAGGTTCTGACCCCAAGTCAAGGCTTAAGTCGTAGCCAATTCTCAGAATCGACGCCTATTCAGAAGACGAACTTGGCCCCCAGTTGCAGTTGCCGTGGTGCATAGGCGGCGTTGGGTTTGAGGAAATTCGCCGGCTGCTGGTAATAGCCCGGGTAGTACGCGCTACCATTGGTGACGGTCCCCTGTACGAACGTCGTAGCCTGAGACGTAAAGCTGCTGGAAGTGATCGCAACCCGGGTGTTGGCACGGTTGAGCAGATTGAATGCCTCCATGGTCAGGTCGAGCCGATAAGGCTCGCGCATTTTGAGCTGCCGGGTCAAACGAAGGTCGGCGGAGAAGTAATTCGGGCTGGTGAACGCATTACGCGTGTATCCGGGCAATCGATCGTTCAGTTCGTTGTTGTCCTGGTTGGGATCTCCCTGAACCGTCGCGGTGAATGGACGGCCACTACCGGCGGTGGTGATCGACGACAGTTTCCAGTTATTGAAAATCCGCCCCAGCACAGGGTTTTCTCGATGAAAGGGATGCGGCTCAGCCGAGAACGCAAACACCACACGCTGCCGCTGATCGGTCACGCTGGGCCCCCGCTCGCCCTGAGGTGCGTAGGCATTCTGCACGGTGGCCGGCTGGCCTGCAATCAGAGCATCGGGACCGTCGTCGATGGCGCGGGCATACGTGTAGGCAAGCCGGAGATAAGCTCCATGCGAGACCCGACGATTCAGCGAAAGAGTTCCGCCATGATAGAAGCTGGATGCGGCACTCTGGAACTCGTAGATCGCCCCCAGTTGCGTGATCGGTCGCCCCAGCGGGTTGATGCAGGGTGGAAATGGGCAAGTCAGACTGGATGTGAACTGCCAGGTCGCAAACGAATCCACCGTGTAGTAGCCGTTCTGAAAGCTGGTGCCCGTGATGTCGAAAAGAGGATACGTCAGGGCCTCAGGCTGAGGAAGGTTTACGTCCACGGCGCGAATCAAGTGTTCTCCGCGCACGAACAGATAGGAAAGCGTCAGGCTGGTTCGCGGGGCGACCTCGCGCTCCAGGCTCAGACTTGCCTGCTCGACCCTCGGCGTGACAAAGTTGGGCGCAAAGGCCGAGACATTCTGGGTCACGCCTTGCGTGAATCCAGCCGGAAGCTGGCAGCTGACCGCAGCCAGCGAACAGGGCACCAGCGGATTGGGATAGACCGGGAAAACCTGACGGTCGTAGTAGTGTGTGTTGTTCAGGAACACTTGAGCGTTGCTGATGCCATTCTCCGTGGCGATGGCGGAGTTGTAGACTTGCGGAATCCGCACATAGAACATCCCGAACCCAGCCCGGACCACGAGTGGCCGCACCTCGCCCAGCGAATAGGCGAATCCGGCGCGGGGAGCGATGTTTGCTGCATTGAACGGCACCTTCCCGGAAGGCGGAAACAGGGGATTCGAGATCAGGCCCGCGGTCGAGAACTGCTGCAGGTCCCAGCGCACGCCCAGGTTGACCGCCAGGCGGTCAGACAAGCGAATGGAGTCCTGCGCGAACGCGGCGCAGTCGTTCGCTCCCGGATGCGACACGGGATTGCCGAAATTCTGAATGTAGTAGTGCGGTATCTGATGCGCGTAAGCACGGAGCGGCGTCAGCGGCAGGCCGCTCTCCATGGGCTGGAAGGTGAACGGGTCCACTTTGATCGGATAGAAAAGATATTCTCCCGCCTGCTGTGAGGGAAAGAAGTCGTAGATGGTGGTCAGCATCGCGTCGCCGCCGACCTTGAAAGAGTGGCGCGGGCCCTCCCGATCCACGGTTTCGGCGAAGTGGAGCCGGTTCTGGCGTGCGGTGCGGGGCAGCAGGCTGGAGCGGCCGATTCCGTCCATCCACAACGGAATCTTGGTCAGCGTGTCCGATGAGTTCGAGAACGATTCCTGCAGATCGCGGGAAAACTGCGCGCGCAGCAGGTTTGTCCAATGTGCTGAGAAAGCCGAATTCAGCGACGCCGCGGCGGTGTCGGTCGCGACCGTTTCCTGCCCGTTGTCGCTGGTAGCGTCGTAGCTGACCGGGCTGGCGGGATCGAGGAACACGTTGTTCGATCCCCAATAGCGCGTGGAACTGTATCGCAAGGCCAGTTGATGGCGTGGAGAGAGCCAGGCATCAAGTTTTCCGAAAGCCGAGTTGCCGACCTGCGAAGCTTGGTGCTGCCCCGCGAGAGCGGTCAATTGCGCGGCCGTCGCAAAAACCAGGCCCTGATCGGTGGCATCATAGTCCCCCGGCGTATACGGCCCAGTGCCGGGCTGAGGAACGACCACGGTACTGCCGTTCAGGAACTCCACCAGCGCAGGAATATGGAAAATGTGCTGGTCGAAGCCGACGAAAAAGAAGATTTTATTTCGCTTGACTGGCCCGCCGAATGTGAATCCTGCCTGCTGTTGCCGGTCGGGCGGTTTTACAGAGAGGAACTCCTCTTTGGCGGCCATCGAACTGTCGCGAAAATAATAGAAGCCGGTACCGTGCAGGTGGTTCGACCCGGAACGAGTGATCACGTTGACCACCGCGCCGCCCGAGCGCCCCATCTCGGCGCTGTAGGAGTTCGAAGAAACGCGAAACTCCTGCACCACCTCAGTGGAAAATTGGTAAGGTGCACGGTAGCGCCCCAGCGCCTGGGCATAGAAACCATTGTTGAAGTCGCTGCCATCCACTAGAAAGCTGTTTTGAAAGCCGCGTTGGCCGCCGAACGAGAGGTCTCCGCTGTTGGTCGACGTCAGGCTTCGCGGGTCCTGCGTGACGCCGGGTGAGAGCAGCATCAGGTCGGAGAAGCGGCGCCCGTTGAGGGGAAGGTCGTTCAATCCGCGTTCATCAATCACGGTAGAGATGCCGCTGGGCCGGGTCTCCACTAGGCTCGGCTCGCTGGAGACGGTGACGCGCTCTTCCGGACCGGCGATGGCGAGGTGAAAATCGAGTTCGGTCGCGCCGCCCACTTCCACATGAAACGTCGGCGTCGCCTGCGGCGACATGCCCTGGCCGACCGCGCGCGCGGTGTAATCGCCGGATGGCAGTGCGATGCTATAGCGGCCCTCTGCATCGGCGGTGGCGGCATAGCGCGCTCCCGTGGCGGCATTCACCGCCACCACCGATGCTGCCGGCACCGCCAGGTCATGCGGCGCCAGCACCGATCCTCGAAACACGCCCGTGGTGGCCGTTTGCGCGTTCAGGCGGGACATCAGGAAAAACAGCGTCAGAAAAACGAAGTAAGCAACCGTCACCAACCGGTGCAACGAGGGCATAGGACTCCCGCCTGCTTGCAAGATATGGCTCGGAGGGATTGCCTACGCTTACCGGAGCGTATGGGCCTGCTTCCGCAGAGGGACCCGAAATCTGTATAGCACGGAATTGCCGCGAAACCTTGTGACGCGGCAGTTCTTTTTGTGAGCGCATTCCCGGAGTGGGAACGGGCGGCTGGGGGCGGCGTGTTATCTTCAGAGTTCTTAATTTCAGCACTCAGACAGCACCTGAACCGTCCATGATTCGGTCCTATCGAGGCGTCACGCCGTCCATCCCAGCCAGTTGCTACGTGGACGACTCGGCCCAGATCATCGGTGACGTGGTGCTGGGCGAACATGCCAGCATCTGGCCGTGCGCCGTGCTGCGCGGCGATGTGCATGAAATTCGCGTCGGCGCCCATTCCAACGTGCAGGATTGCAGTGTGCTGCACGGCATGAAGGAGCAATACGGCGTTTATCTCGGCGAATACGTCACAGTGGGACATTCCGTGACGCTGCATGGATGCGTGATCGAAGACCGCTGCCTGATTGGCATGGGCTCGATTATCCTGAACGGCGCGCGCATCGGCGCGGGCTCGATCATTGCCGCGGGCACGCTGATTCCGGAGAAGACAGTCGTCGAGCCGGGATCGCTGTGGATGGGATCGCCGGGAAAATTTCGCCGCAAGCTGGATGAAAAAGACCAGGAAACCATCCTGCGGTATGCGCGGAATTATCTGGGGTATAAGGAAGAATATCTGTCGGAAAAATAAGTTCTCGGTTCTCAGTTGCCAGTTCTCAGTCCGCTGAGAACCAGAAACTGAGAACTGAGAACCGGCAACTGAGAACTGCATCAATGATCAAAGCCACCCGAGGAACGCGCGATCTGCTGCCGCCGGAGACGGCGCAGTGGAACTTCGTGGAAGCGGCGGTGCGCGACGTGTTTCGCGCCTACAACTTCCAGGAAATCCGCACGCCGATTTTCGAGGCGACGGAGTTGTTCGCGCGCGGCGTGGGCGGAGAGACTGATGTGGTTTCGAAAGAGATGTTCACGTGGGAGGACAAGGGACGCGCAGAAAGCGATAAAGGTCAATCCCTAACCCTGCGCCCCGAAAATACCGCTGGCGTGGTCCGTGCCTACATCGAGCACAAACTCTGGGACCGCGGGCTGAACAAGCTTTACTACATCGGGCCGCAGTTCCGGCGGGAACGCCCTCAAAAGGGCCGTTACCGGCAGTTCTATCAGATCGGAGCGGAAGTCATCGGGCCGGCGTCAGCCGGAAGCGAGTCTCCGGCGCGCGATGCGGAAGTGCTGACCATGCTGGCGGAATTGCTCGACCGCCTGGGGATTGAAAACTGGATCCTGGAATTGAATTCGGTTGGCAGCGCCGGCGACCGCGCCCGCTTCAACGACGCGCTGCGCACAGCGCTGGAACCCGTGGTCGGGCAGATGTGCGGCGATTGCCAGCGCCGTGCGGTGACCAATCCGCTGCGCGTTTTCGACTGCAAAGTTCCGGCCGACCAGCCGATTATTGAAAAGCTGCCGCGCATCAGTCATTTTCTGGACGAAGCCAGCCGGCAGCACTTCGACGCCGTGCAGGCGATTCTTACCAAGGTGGGCGTCCGCTTTACCTTGAACGACCGGCTGGTGCGCGGCCTCGATTACTACACCCGCACCGCGTTCGAATTCACGCATGGCGCGCTGGGCGCGCAGAACGCCATTCTCGGCGGCGGCCGCTACGACGGCCTTGCTGAATTGCTTGGCAGCCCACAAGCCGCGCCCGGAATCGGTTTCGCCATCGGCGAGGACCGGCTGGTGATGTCGCTGCAAGCCAAGGCGGAACCGGCCAGCATTCAAAGCAATCCGGCGGTCTACGTTGCACCGCTTGGCGAAGGCATGAACGGCGAAGCGGCCCGGCTGGCGCGGGAATTGCGGCGTCACGATGTGGCGGTCGAACTGGGAGATGAAGGCTTCCGCCTCAAGAAATCATTTGAAGCGGCCACGAGAATCGGAGCGAAATATATTCTGATCGTCGGCGAGAATGAAGTGAAGGCCGATGTCTTCACGCTCAAGAACCTTGCCACCGGCGAGCAAGTGTCGGTGGGGCGGGCGGAGCTAGCCCAGCGTCTCAAAGCGTGACGTGTGGCGAGGTCGGCTGGATTTCTGTCGGCTCATACTCGCCACACCTTGTAGGGGCGTCATCCCGAGCGGAGCCGTTTTCTCCAGGCGAAGCGAGGCCTGCCATGAGAGAGTCCGCCTAGCGGACGACCGAATGGGATATCGCGTGGTGTGCATCAGCTGCGCGCGAGATTCCTCAGCCCGCTGGTGAAAACGCGGGCTTTCGGAATGACGCAGCACGAGTTGGCGAAAAAAAGTTCAACCTGAAACGCTGCCGAAACTGGGCCGTCACACCGGAGCCACCATGAATCATTTAGCGATCATCCTCATCTTTGTTTCGTCTGCAACTTCCTATGCGGGCCCGGCCCGCCCCGATGCTGCCGCCCTCATCCAGTTGCAACGGGACTGGATCGCCCGAGAGTCCAAGGGCGGCGCGGCCGTGCTTTCGCCTCTGCTCGCGCCTGACTTTGCCGGCGTCGACGTGGACGGCAAGCTCTACTCGTATGACGACGCCCTCGGTCTGTACGAGGGCGACAACCTTCAAGTCTATGATTTTAAGTTAGTTAACATAAACGACAGCACCGCTGTGGTCACCTACGACCTCATCGTTCAAACTCCCCCGGCCGAGGACCAGGGTCCGCCGCCGAAATATCAGCACGTCAGCTCGGTGTGGACCCGCCAGGGCGGACGGTGGAGGCTGAAGTTTCAGCAGGCCACCGCCAGGCACTGGGGCGACTGGTAGACTGCATACCATTGCGGCGTACCATGCGCGGCATTCCAACGAATGAGAGACGGAGAAATAACGATGAAACGGAAATCAGGAATATTGATGTCATGCTTGTTTTGCGCTGCAACGGCGATGGCGCAAGCACCCAAGCCTGCGCCAGAGGTTAAGAAGCTGGATTTCATGACCGGCACCTGGACTATTGACGCGGACCTGAAACCCGGTCCCATGGGCCCCGGCGGCAAGGTTACTCAAACCGAAAAGTGCGTGTGGCAGGATGGCGGCTTCTACCTGATTTGCGACTCCAGCTATACGGGCGCGATGGGCAGCGGCGTGGGGCTCTCCGTGCTGGGATATTCCGCCGAGGACAAGGTTTATACCTACCACGACTTCAACAGTTGGGGCGAAACCGGCGATTCCAAGGGCACGATTGACGGCGACGCCTGGACCTGGACGAGCGACATGAAGATGGCCGGCACGACCATGAAGGGCAGGTATAGCATGAAGGTCCTCTCGCCTACTTCCTACAGCATGGCCTATGAAATTTCGCAGGACGGCACCAAGTGGATACTGGTGATGGACGGCAAGGCGACGAAGAAGTAGGCAGGTTGCTGCGACATCAAAGCTCCAGCCCTGGGCTGGAGCTTTTTCTTGTTTCCTGCGACCGGAGCGAACGGCCTGCCATTTATAATCAAAGATTCAAGTTTCATCAGTATTTCTCACTTCTAAGGACACAACTTGCTCGACTTTCTCGGCGATCTGAAGCGCACGCATATGTGCGGGGAACTCCGGCCCTCTGACGCGGGCAAAAAAGCGGTGCTGATGGGCTGGGTCAACCGCCGCCGCGATCTGGGCGCGCTGCTGTTCATTCACCTGCGCGACCGCAGCGGCATTGCCCAGATCGTATTCAACTCCGAGCTGAATGCGCCAGCTCACAAGAAAGCCGAGACGCTGCGCAACGAGTTCGTGATTGCCGCCATCGGCACGGTAAAGCTGCGCGACGCCGACACCATCAATCCAAATATTCCCACCGGCGAAGTCGAGCTCGTGGTGGACGAACTGCGCATTCTCAACGACTCGAAGCTGCCGCCATTTTTGCCGTCCGACACCGCGCTGACCAACGAAGAGACGCGCCTGAAATATCGCTACATTGATCTGCGGCGTGACGTCATGCAGTTCAACATCGAGACGCGGCACAAGGTGGCGAAGGCCATCCGCGACAATCTTTCGGCACACGGATTTTTTGAGATCGAAACCCCGTTCATGACGCGCTCCACGCCGGAAGGAGCGCGCGATTATCTCGTTCCCAGCCGGGTGCAGCCGGGTACGTTCTATGCGCTGCCGCAATCGCCGCAGATGTTCAAGCAGATTCTCATGATCTCGGGATTCGACCGCTATTTCCAGATCGTCCGCTGCTTCCGCGACGAGGACTTGCGCGCCGACCGCCAGCCCGAGTTCACCCAGATTGATCTGGAAATGACCTATCCGCAGCCGGAAACGGTGTGGGGCGTGGTCGAGAGTTTTCTTACGGCGGCGTTCAAGGCCGCAAATTTCGACATCAAGACGCCGTTCCCGCGCATGGAATTCGACGAAGCCATCCGGCTCTACGGCATTGATAAGCCCGACTTGCGCCTGCCCGCGTTCACCGACGTGAAAGATTGTTTTTCGGCGACTGACCTTCAGGAGCTCGCGATTAATCCCAATCTGCCGGTGATCGCAATTCGCATTCCGAAAGTTGGCGAACTCTCGCGCAAGGAACGCGACGATATCAAGCCCATGTTCCACAGCAAATCGGGCGCCCGCGTGTTCGAGGACTTCAAGCGCATCGCGACCAAATTTCCGGAGGCCGGCGCGAAAATCAAGGCCAAAGCGCAGGCGGCGGACGATGATTTGCTGGTGCTGGTGGTGGGCTCGGCGCAAAGCGGCCCGCAGACCGAGCTGCCCGCGCATCGCAAAGTCACACCGCAGGAACTGGCCATTTACGCCTCGGCCGGGTTGCTGCGCCTCGCCCTGGCGCAGAAGTATGCCGACCGCCACCAGTGCTTCCAGCGCGGCGACTACCGTTTTCTCTGGGTCACCAATTTCCCCATGTTTGAGTGGGACGAGGGTGAAAAGCAGTGGATGGCTGCGCACCATCCCTTCACCTCGCCGCACGATGAAGACATGCACCTGCTCGAGAGTGGGGTTGAGTCGGTAAAAGATCCGCAATCATCGCTGAGCGCGGTGCGGGCGCTCGCCTATGACGTGGTGCTGAACGGCACCGAGCTCGGCTCAGGCTCGATTCGTATCCATCGCAAGGATGTGCAGGCGAAAATTTTCCGCGCGCTGGGGATGACGGATGAAGAAGCCAAATCGCGCTTCGGCTTTTTTCTGGAAGCGCTCGAATACGGCACGCCGCCGCACGGAGGCATCGCGCTCGGCCTCGACCGTATCGTCATGATTCTGGCCGGCGCCGACAGCCTGCGCGAAGTGATCCCATTCCCAAAGACCGCGCGCGCCGTGGATTTGATGGTGGATGCGCCCACGCCGGTGAGCGAGCGCCAGTTGAAAGAGCTGGGGATTCAGATCAAGAAGTAGGGTTGAGCATTTCCGGGGTGAGCTCCCCGCAACTCCTCACCCCGCTCAATCCCATGGTCAACTCAAAATCGGCCATGAAGTTCGCCACCGCGTCGCGGACACCCTGTTCTCCGGCCACGGCCAATCCCCACAAGAATAAACGGGCGAGCAGCACCGCCTTCGCGCCAAGCGCGAGGGCCTTCACCGCGTCGGAGCCATAGCGCACGCCGCTGTCGAAAAGAATGGGAACTTTATCCTGCACCGCCTCCGCAACCGCCGGCAGCGCGTCCAGGGTTGCGATGGCGCCATCCACCTGGCGGCCGCCGTGGTTCGAAACGATGATGCCGTCCATACCGCAGTCGAGGGCTTTGCGCGCGTCGTCAGGATGAAGAATGCCTTTCAGCAGAATGGGCAGACGCGTGTGCTGGCGCAGCCACGCCAGGTCTTGCCAGGTAAGCGCGGTGTTGCCGAACACTTCTCCCCAGTGGCGGATGGCTGCGGCGGGATCGGCCTCGGGAGTTTGCGCCAGTTGCGAACGGAATACCGGGTCGCTGAAAAAATTGGCGATGCCCTTGCCCAGCATGAACGGCAGATAGCGGTGTTCTAGATCACGCTCGCGCCAAGCCAGCATCTGGGTATCGAGCGTGACCACCAGCGCGGAATATCCCGACGCCTCGGCACGCTGCAACATGCTGGCGGTGATTTCCGGATCTTTGCCCCAATAAAGCTGAAACCAACGCGGCGCAGCCCCGGAGGCCGCCGCGACCTCTTCGATTGAAAACGACGCGAGCGTGCTCAGCACAAACGGCACGCCCAGCGAGCTTGCCGCCCGCGCGCTGGCCACGTCTCCGTCACTGTGCACCACGCCCTGCACGCCGACCGGGCCGAGCAGCACCGGAGAGGGAATTCGCCTGCCGAAGAGTTCGATGCTGGTGTCGCGCTCAAACACGTTGCGCAACATGCGCGGAACGATGCGCCAGCGGTCAAACGCCGCCACATTGTCGCGCATGGTCCGTTCGCCGCCCGCGCCGCCCGCGATATAAGCCCAGGCTTGCTTGGACAGGACTTCGTGCGCCTTGCGCTCCAGTTCGGCAACCGGCACAGGGATGGAAAGGCTGCCGCCGGTATGCACCATGCGGTAAATCTCTTGCTGGCGGTCCATGCCGGGGCTCTTGATGCCGGATCGAGGAACCGAGAATGGCGTACCGGGCATGGATTTTCTGGTGGCGCGCCTGCGGAGATAGCAACGCCGCTTTTGCCAACCAGTCAATGTACACAAATTCCCCCGCTTACGTCAGGCACGTCATTTTGTGCGGCGCGACGCTTTGCCTTACCGTGTCGCCATCTGCGACACTGGCAGGGCAGCGCCTTCTGCCTCCATGGGTAAAATCCACGTTCTTTCCGATGCCGTTGCCAACCAGATTGCGGCTGGCGAGGTGGTGGAGCGCCCCGCGTCGGTGGTGAAGGAGTTGCTGGAAAACTCGCTCGACGCCGGCGCCACGCGAATCAAGATCAACATTGAAGCCGGCGGGAAAAAGCTGATCCAGGTGGTGGACAACGGTTGCGGCATGGTGCGCGACGATGCCATGCTGGCCTTCGAACGCCACGCCACGTCGAAACTGAAGACCGCGCAGGACCTGCTCAGCGTGCAGACACTCGGGTTCCGCGGCGAAGCGCTGCCTTCCATCGGCTCGGTTTCGCGGCTGCGCCTGGAAACCCGCTCCCCCGACGATGCAACCGGAACCATTGTGGAAATCAACGGCGGCAAGATTGCGCGAGTGGAAGAAGCAGGCCTGCCCGAAGGCACGTCCATTACGGTGCGCGATCTTTTTTTCAATATCCCCGCGCGCAAGAAATTTCTGAAGGCGGAAAACACCGAGCTGTCGCATATTGCCTCGCTGGTCACGCATTACGCCCTGGCCCACGCCGACAAACACTTCGAGCTGCATTCCGCCACCAACGCGGTGTTGGTCGCGCCGCCGGTCGCAGGCCCGAGCGAGCGCGTATTTCAGATCTTTGGCAAAGAGGTCCTCGACCAACTGATTCCGCTGGCCGCCACGGTGCCGCTCGACCGCGTCGGCTTGCCGCAGCCCCCTCCATGGCGGCGCGAGGCCGAGGAAGACACTGTGCCCGCCGATCCCGGCCAGCTTCGCCTGCATGGCTTCGTGTCGAAGCCGGAGATTCAGAAGCTCAACCGCAATTCGATCTTCATCTTCGCGAATGGACGCCTCATCCGCGACCGCATCGTGCAGCATGCCCTCACCGAGGCCTATCGCAACATCATTCCGCCCACGGTTTATCCCGTGGTGCTGCTGTTCCTGGAAATGCCTTCGGCCGAGATTGATGTGAATGTGCATCCCGCGAAAACGGAGGTGCGCTTCCGGCAGCAGTCCGTCGTCCACGATTTTGTCCGTGACTCCGTGCGCGCCGCGCTGATGAAAGCCCGTCCGGTGCCCCAGTTCGCGGCGGAGATTCGCGCCCATCCCACGGCCGGCCAGGCACTCACGCCGGGAGCTTCGGGCTGGGACGCCCCGTCCAGCCGGCCGCTCAGCGCCGTGGATTCGGCGGCATGGCGCAGCGTCTACGAGCCGGCGGGAGGCTTCGCGCTCCAGCCGCCCAGCGAAGCGCCGATGGCCGAGCGCCTTCAATTCGACGGGGGTGGCATTGCGGTCGAAGCCAACGCTGCCGTTCCCGTGGCGCGGGAACTGAAATTGCGCGGCATCGAGGCGATTCCTGACTACGGATGTGCCCCGCCACTTGAAAACACTGACTCCGAGCCCACGCTCGAGGCCCTGGCCACGCTCAAGCCGCTCGGCCAGATCCGGAATTCTTTTGTGCTGGCGGTCAATGAAGACGGGCTTTGGGTGGTGGACCAGCACGTCGCCCACGAACGCGTGCTGTTCGAGCGGATACTGAAACAGCGCGCCGCGCAGCAGGTTGAAAGCCAGCGCATGCTGATGCCCATGGTCGTCGAGCTCACTCCGGCGCAACACGCCGTGTTTGCCGAGATCGCCGACGAGCTGGCGCGCAACGGATTTGAAGCTGAGCCTTTTGGCGCGCGCAGCCTGGCAGTGAAGGCCGCTCCAGCCGGCGTGGACGCCCCGGCGGTCGAACACCTGCTGCACGAATTGCTGGACCAGCTTTCCAGCGAGGAGCAGTCCCTCAACCTCGAAAAAATCCGCGCCCGCATCGCCGCGTCCATCGCCTGCCACGCCGCGATCAAAGTGAACATGCCCCTGGAACAGAACAAAATGGAGTGGCTGCTGGCCGAACTCTCCAAAACCGAGCATCCCATGTCCTGCCCGCACGGGCGTCCGGTCGTACTGCGGTATTCTGTTAAAGACATTCAGAAGGCATTCAAGAGGATCTAATCAGCCGCTTGTAGCTACTCCCTAGTGACCAGTGACTAGTAACTAGTCACAATCTTTATGACCGAGTCTGAACTCACGCAGTCGCGGCGTCAAAACTGGCGGCAGGCCGGCAATCCGGCCCGCACCCTCGAAGACGCGCGCCGGTTCATCGAAGGCGTCGGTTTGTGCCTGATGTATCCGCAGCGGAACCTGCCGCCGATTCCCAACTTCATGGCGGCGTTCGTGGGCACGGAGGCCGGCCTGCCGGACTGGCAACATGCCTTCGCCGATCCCCGCGCTGCGGAAGCCATGCAGTTGATGGTGCGGCTTCTGCGCGAGCGCGCCGCATTCGAGGCCAATTATCTCGACGACAATAATCCTCTGCTTCTGGCAGCGTCGGTGTTTCCTTTCTACTATGCGATGGTGGGCGAGCGAAACCCGAAGCTCGCCCCCAAGCCCGGCCCGCGCTCTCCTTACTCGCAACTTTCCTGCGATATATTCGCCGTCATTCACCGCGACGGGCCGATCTCGAAACAGAAGCTGCTGGAAAAAATCGGCGGCGGCCTTTCGACCGCGGTGCTCGACAACGGGCTGGCCGAGCTTTGGTCGAAGTTGCGCATCACCCGCGTCGACTACCAGCAGCCCGAGGGCTCGGTTTGGGACGTGCTCTATCGCTGGGCGCCCGAGGCCGTTCACGAAGGCATTCAGCTTTCGGTGCCGGAGGCGCTGTCGGCGCTGCTCTCGAAATATCTCGACTCGGTCATCGCCATCGAACAGACAGAATTGGAAACCTTCTTTGGCCGGTTCGTTTCGCGATCGAGAGTCAGGGACGCAGTGAATGCGCTGCTCTCGGCCCGCGAGTTGAGCTTCACCCAGGTGGCGAACCGCTCGCTGCTGCAGATCGCGCCAGTGCGGGAACCGCTGCCGGCGTTACGCTCGGCGTCAAAATGAAGGCCTACCGAGGCCGCCTAGCTCCATCCCCCACCGGGCTGCTCCACGCCGGACACGCGCGGACCTTCGGCATCGCCGCCGATCGCGCCGTCCAACACAACGGCCGGCTCATCCTGCGCAATGAAGACCTCGATCCGCAACGCTGTCGTCCCGAGTTCGTCGCGGCGATGTATGAAGACCTTCGCTGGCTCGGCATTGAGTGGTCGGAAGGCCCCGACGTGGGCGGCCCGTTTGCGCCTTATTCGCAAAGCCAGCGCCGGGAGCACTACGTGGCCGCATGGAAGAACCTGCGCGATCGCGGATTGATTTATCCCTGCACCTGCTCTCGCAAGGACGTCGCCCAATCCGCTTCCGCGCCGAACGACGTCGACGACGAACCGATTTATCCCGGCCACTGCCGCCCGCGCACCGACGCTATGCGGTTTCCGGAACCCAATGGAGTGAATTGGCGCTTTCGCGTGCCCGACGGTGCCGAGGTCCACTTCACCGACCTTCACTGCGGGCCGCAACAGTCCACCGCCGGAAAAGACTTCGGCGATTTTATCGTCTGGCGTCGCGACGATGTTCCGTCCTATCAGCTGGCCGTGGTGGTCGACGACATCGCCATGCAGATCACCGAAGTCGTTCGTGGGGCCGACCTGCTCAAGTCCACAGCGCGCCAGATTCTGCTGTATCAGGCCCTGGGCGCCGAGATTCCCGCTTTTTACCACTGCCACCTGTTGCGCGACGAAGGTGGTGTCCGCCTGGCTAAGCGCCATGACTCTCTCAGCATCAGGCGACTGCGCGAGACGGGCCATGCGCCGGGGCAAGTGCGCGCTGGTACAATCAACGCCTTGTCCGACGAAAATATCCGACGACAACGCCCCATGACCGCCGACCGCAAACTGATCATCGCCATTGACGGGCCTGCCGGGGCGGGGAAGAGCACCATCGCTTCGCGTCTTGCGCGCAAACTCGAGTACGTCAACCTGGAGAGCGGTGCGATGTACCGCGCTCTGGCCCTGAAGGCCATCGAGCGCGATATGTCTCTTGACGACGAACCGGCGCTGGTCGCGCTCGCAGAATCTTCCAAGATCCGGCTAGAGCCGGCCGCCGGCGGCAATCGCACTCTGCTGGACGATTTCGACGTTTCCGGGCGCATTCGCGAACGCGACGTGACTGAAGCGGCTTCGCGTGTTTCCGTGCATCCCGGCGTGCGGCAGTGGATGGTCGACCGCCAGCGCGAGATGGGTTTGGCCGGTGGCGTGGTGATGGAAGGCCGGGACATCGGCACCAAAGTTTTTCCCGATGCCGACGTAAAGATTTTTCTGGATGCCGACCCGGTAGTGCGCGAACAGCGGCGTCTGGCCCAGCAGAAGGTGAAGGGCGACGTCGCCGCCAGTGTGGCGGCCGATCTGCGTGAGCGCGACCTGCGTGACCGCACCCGGGCCGCTTCTCCGCTGGTTCCGGCCGGCGATGCCGTGGTCATCGACTCCAGCGGCATGACCGAGGACGAAGTGCTGGAGAAAATCGAAACTCTCGCCAACAGCAAGTTGGGCCGCGGATAATATCGCGGCCCGCCTCTTTCATCCACTGCCCATCAATTGTCGCTGGTCTTCACTTCCGCCTTTGGCGCGGGCAACGCCTTGCCCGCAGGCTTCGCCGCGGGCTTGGGCGGTTCCGGGGGGCGGGGCGGCTGCAGAGCAGCCTTCCGAATCTCAATGTTCCCCTCCTGGTTGCTGATCACCAG
>Ga0209698_10001910_pt1 | contig 23930 bp, 16 predicted proteins | sample LitLauG_LLR_2012_FD_187203 | JGI IMG/M metagenome (GOLD analysis project Ga0209698, IMG submission 187203) | Freshwater sediment microbial communities from Pennsylvania, USA - Little Laurel Run_MetaG_LLR_2012 (SPAdes) (version 2) | ecosystem: Environmental > Aquatic > Freshwater > Creek >... | reverse complement strand
GGAGGGTTGGGAGGCGGCGCCGAGCGGGTCTGGGCAAAGGCGGGCGAGGCAAGCAAGCCCAATGTAAGGGCACAGAAGACTGCGTTGACGATTTGAGATCGTGACCTCATGGTTCTCGCCAAGCGAGAGAAAACCTCGCAGCCCCGAATCATAGTCCTGCTCTTGCGCCGGGGCCAAGAAATTCCTGACCACCCAAGAAAAAACGGCAGACGCCGAAGCGCCTGCCGCGAGGAGTGGAGTGGAACCTTGCCTAAAAAATGAGCTTCATCCCCAGTTGCAGGCTGCGTGCGCTTTGAGAGCCGGTGATGGTCCCAAAGTTCGGGTTACTCGTTGGATTGCCCGGGGTACTGACCACCGGTGTCCCTGGGTCGAATGAGCCGCCAGCAGGGCCACCTGAGAAGGTCCACACCGGGTGGTTAAATGCGTTGAGTGCTTCAAACCTGAACTCCAGCCGCATGCCCTCGGTGATCAGGAAGTTCTTGTGCAGGCTCAGATCGGCATCGAAATACTTAGGACCTCGAATGTTTCCAACCGAGCAGGTTCCGAAAACCCCTAATGAGCCGGCAGGAGCGACCGGATGCGAGACATTCGATGGGTCAAACCACTGGATGTAACCGGGAGTGGTCGAGGTGGCTGCGACGCGATGGTTGAGGATTCCAATCTTGCCGTTGCAGTTCGGCCGCTCGGAAAGAGTCGCGGGACCGATTCCGTTGGTGTTCGAAGGATCGCCGTTGAAAGCTCCCCAGCCCCCAAACTCGTTCAGCGTCAGGGCGTTTCCGGAGTGCGCTGAGAGAATTGCGCCGATTTCCCAGTTCCCGAGGACGGCATTCATGGCCGAGTTCAAATCGTGGCCGAACTGCTTGCCCTTGCCAAAGGGCAACTGGTAGGTCACATAACTGCTGAGCACGTGCGTCTGGTCAAAGAAGCACGGTCCCCAGTCGGAATGCGGGTCGTAAATATTCTGCGGCCCAGGCTGACCGCCCGAACTGGTCGCTCCGACGCTGCCCCATCCAGTGCCGAAGTAGCCCGGCGAATTGCTCAGGCACTTTGACCAGGTGTAGGCCACCTGACCTTGCAGCCCGTTGCCCATGCGCTTTTCGAGGACGGCCTGGAGCGAGTCATAGCGTTGGTTGGAGTTAGACATGTTGGCGCCGGCGAGCGCACCGTTCTGGTCCGCCTGATAGAGCGAATTTGCCGCGCCGCAAGTCGATAACGACGCCGGATCGCACGGCGTATAGCCTCCACCCAGGTAGGGTCCTGCCTTCTCGCTGATGATCGGTTGGCCGGGTTTAGCGATGGTCCCAGCGGCGTTTAGGCCAATGCGCTGGGCCAGGTCTTCAAAGTTCAGCAGGTCGGTGCCGTGCTGGCCAACGTAGCCAATTTGGAATGTCGTGGAGTTGTTCAGCCTCTGCTGAATGGTCAGGTTCCACTGTTGGCTGATAGCAGGCTTGAAATTTTGATCCGTCACTCTGACCCGGCTCCCGGCATAGCAAGCAAAGTCGACGGCCGGGCAAACATTCAGCGTGCCGTAACCGGCTGCCAGCGTGGTTCCAACGTTGCCCTGGGCGTAAATGCCGAGCGGAGGATTCATGGTGAGCTGCTCGTTGGTACCGCCGCCCTCGAAGAAGTTGGAGATCGAGTAGCCAGCTCGGATCACGGTCTTCCCCCCGAGAGACGCAGGGGACCATGCAAATCCAACCCGAGGCTGCCAGTCTCCTTTCCCGAGATAATTGTTATAGAGCGCGCGGTTGCCGAATTTAGTACTGGCATCCTTACCGTCCGGCGTATAAATGGTGCCGGTGAAGAGACCAAAGTTGACCTCGCGGTTCTGGGTCTCAAACAGTGGCGTGTGATCTTCAAATCGCAGGCCAAGGGTCAGAGTCAGATCGCTGGTGAGGCGCCAGGTGTCCTGTGCGTAGGCGGCAATTATGTCGCCGCGATGCTTGAATAACGACTGCTGGGCGTAGGTGTCCCGAGCTCCACCCGGGGCCGAGATTCCCAAATAAAGATCGGAGAGGCCGGAACCGCTCTGCGTCCCCACCGGGATGCTGCCCAACCCCCCGTTGTTGCCGTTGTACTGGAAGTCTTGGCGGTTCCGGACGAACTGGAAGCCAGTCCTTAGCGTATGGCGACCGCTTACGATCGACAGATTGTCATTGAACTGCCCCTGGGTGGTGTGGAAAATCTGCACCAGGTTCTGCGACCCCAGCGTGGCATTCGCGCCGTTTCCAACGCCGCTCACGCTGATGAGGAGCAGTCCCGGAAGCTCCTGATTGGCGTTATTGATGCCCAACTGTTGCCCGACGTTTCCCAAAAAAGAGGTCGGCGTGAGCGCCTGGTTGAACTGCACCGCGTTGAAGCCGATCCGGGCCTCGTTCAGCAAAGTTGAGCTAAAGGCATGAGTCCAGCTCAGAGCGGCGTTCTTCATGGGCTGGTCCGCGCCCTGCTCGGCGCCGGCTCCGCAGAAGACGCAGCCGCTGAAAGTAGGATTGCGGAGGTGCGCCTGAGACCACCGGAAAAAGATATTGTCTTTGTCCGATCGTTTGTAGTCGAGCCTGACATCGCCCTGGTCAGTGTTAATTTTGCTGCCGCTGCTGAAGAAGTAGTTATTTCCGGTACCGACTGCGTCAATTTGCGGTAGGGGGTAATACTTGCCGAACTGCGTAAACAGATTGTTGGCCACCGTGCTAATGGGATCGTCGGCTGTATTGGCAAAGTTGTTGGACGGAACAATCGCGCCACCGTTGTTCGGGTCCCTGACTTGGATGGCCCCAGTGCCCCCAGTGCATGCCCCGGCAACGAATGCGCCACCAAAGTCGGTGCATAACTGTCCGAAATCGCCGGCCCGCATTCTTTGCGTCAACAGCTGTGCTCCGGTAGCGCCCGAATTCAAATCACGAAGGCCCTGATAGTCCACGAAGAAGAAAAGTTTGTTCTTGATGATAGGGCCGCCAAACGTTACACCAAACTCGTTGTAGCGAAATTCTGGCTTGAGCGTAGTTCCATCGGCGGAGTGGCCGGGTACGATCTGGCCCTGAGAGGGAAGGTTCTCGAAGCTCGTAACGCCTGTCGTCCATCCGTTCGACGGCAAGTTCGCATCCAGCGCATCGTTGCGGAAAAACTCGTACACGCTGCCATGAAACTTATTGGTGCCGGACTTGGTGGACACGCTGACCACGCCGCCCTCGAAGTCGCCGAACTCGGCGGAGGGGTTTTGGGTGATGACGTTGAATTCCTGCACCGCATCTACGTTGGGGGTGTAGGACGTCTCGTTGTTCTTGTCTTCGCTGTTCAGGATTCCGTCAAGGAAGTACTGGTTTGCCTGCTCGCGGTTGCCGTTGATAAAGGGGCGGCTGCCGTTGTCGAGGTTCTGCGGCTCGTTAATTCCACGCGGATTGTTGGTGGTCGTGCCCGGAGCCAGCAGCGCGAGTTGAAGATAGTTGCGTCCGGCAAGCGGCACGGCCGTGACCGCGGCGGCATCGATCAGCGTGCTGACTTCGGTGCTCTCGGTCTGCAGCAGCGGTGCCTGGTCGCTCACTTCGACCGTCTCGTTGACTTGGCCAACCTTCATCTTCACGTCCACGCGCGCGGATTGATTCAGCACCAGCGTGAAGGGCGGCTGCACGGCGGTCTGGAACCCCGGCGCGGTCACTTTGACGCCGTAATTTCCGACCGGCAGGCGCAGCAGGCTATAGGCGCCGGCCTCGTTGGTTTCAGCGGTCCAGACGGTTCCGCGATCTGCGTCGGTCGCCTTGACCGTGGCGCCCTTGAGCGGCGCGCCGCTCTGATCAGTCACCGTGCCGACGATGGAGGCAGTCACGTCCTGGCCCCAGGCCGGCGTTAACAGAGCCGCCAAGCCAACCACAGTCAGCAAAACCAGAAACCCATTCGCCAGTTTCTTCATCGCACCGCCTCCTGAGAGCACCCACCGTCGGACCCTATCAAACAAGGCCCTAATAGAATCGCACTATGCTATATAGCACAGGGCCTTTCATGGTCAAGAACAAAATGCACATAACAAAAAATATTTTGAGGCGACCCGCACGACCGCTCTATATCGGACAAGCGCTGGGCGGTGGCGGGCATATGTGGGCCGCCGCCCCAAGTTCCCTGCTCTCGATGACGCCCCTGTCGCTAAAATCCCTGTAAACCATCGAGGATTGAGATGCTGCGGCGTCCGCGCCCTCTTCCGTCCAAAAACGGGTAAGGGAGTGGCTCGGCATCTGCTCTATAGCGATTGTGGCGCGGGAAGCGAGCTTTCGGCGCCTCGCACCGGATTTTCGCTTTACAGAAAGCCGCGGTTACGCTATATAGCACAAGAGGACTTGAATCGGCGACGCGTCAGGGATGGGTTGCGGGGCTGCGCTGCCCGGTATCGCTTTGGACGCCACGAAATCCAGAGAACCGCTTATGCCAGGAAATCACCGCAACGGAACTCCGGTCTACAAGCGCATCCAGAACGCCATCCGCAAGCGCATTGAGGCGGCGGAACTGAACCCCGGGGACGCGGTGGCGTCGGAGCGGGAACTCGCCAAGGCCCACAAAGTCAGCCTGATGACCGCGCGCCACGCGCTCGCCGGACTGGAGCGGGAAGGGATCGTCGAACGCCGACGCGGCGCCGGCACCTTTGTCGCCGCCCCGAAAATCCACTTCAACAAGTTGATGAGCTACACCGAACATATGTCCAGCCGCGGGCTGGCTCCGCGATCGCGCGTGCTGGTCGCGAAATTGGTGGAAGACGAGCAGGAAATAGCGGCGCGGCTGGGACTCTCGGCATCGAGCAGCATGGTGAAAATCGCGCGCCTGCGCCTCACCGGGGAAGAACCGTTCGCGCTGGAAACCTGCTATCTTCCCGCGACCGAGTACGCAGACCTGGTGAATACGCCTCTGGGACGGGGATCCCTGTTCGCCGCTTTGCAGCGCGACTACGGAGTGGAACTGGCCTACGCGGATGAGGAAATCGACGCCACCGCGGCCGACGCAGGCATGGCCGAGATGCTTGCGTTGCCGAAGGGCGCTCCTCTCCTGCGGATTCGCCAGGTGATTTATTCCACCACAGGCAAAGCCACCATTTACGGAGTCGGTTTCTACCGGTCCGAGCGCCACACGCTTTTCATTCGACGCTTCCGCTAGCGGGTGCCTGGCCTCCCGAGGACTGCCGAGAACTTCGCGGGCCAACTTCTGAAAGTCTTCAACGATTGGCAAGAAGGACGGGTTGTGCCATCCAAGCGACCCACTACTGAACGATGACCTTCCCGGTCATCTTCGGGTGGACAGAACAGAAATAAGAGTAAGTTCCGGCCTTGGTGAATGTGTACGAGAATTTTTCGTCGGTGTCCCGCACTTTCGATTTGAACGCGCCGTCGGTGCTGACCACGGTGTGAGGAATGTCGTCACGGTTGGTCCAGGTAACGGTCGCGCCTACGGGGACCGTGAGCGTCTGCGGTGCAAAGCTGAAGTTGTCGATGATCACTTCCACGTTTGGCGCGGCGGGTGGTTCGTTCGCGCTTACGCTTGGCGGTGCCGTAAAGAACAGCAACATCGCAATCATGGCTGGCGCCGCCAGCCCCGCAATCCAAATCTTGTTCTTCGTCATTAGTTTTGTGTCCTTTGTAATTTCTTAGTGCTTGATTCTTTCCGTGGCGCAGATACTTCCCGTCTATCCGGCACTCGATCCGGCCAGAGCCAGGCCGCGCCCGCCGCTTTATGCCGCCGGCGGCTCCGCAAGTGGAGAATCGACGATTGCCAGGCTATGACCGCTGACCCGATAGTTGATGTCGGTAACTCCCAGGACGCGCTGCAACTGGTCGGCGGGCACCTTCATCGGCCCCGCGGAGGGCGCCGTACCGGGTGCAGGTTGAGGGAAGGCGGTCGACATCGCGGTGTGGAATGAAACTTTGCCTTCGATCTTCTGCATAATCTGGTGGATGTGACCGTTCAACACAGTGACGGAACCGAATCGCTTGATGTAAGACAGGGCCTGCTCACTGTCGTCGGTGCCCCAACCCCAGTCGGGATAGATGGTCCACAGGGGAATGTGCGCAAACAGAACAACCGGAGTGCTGGCAGAGCGGCCTTTGAGGTCCTTCTCCAGCCACTCCAGTTGTTCGTGGCCGAGCGAACCCATGCCGCCCGCCTTCAGGTTGGCAACATTGACGAGGCCGATAAAATGCGCGCCTTTGTGATCGAAGCTATACCAGCCCGTACCCTGGGTGCCTTTCCCAAAGCGTTGCAGATATTCCTGCCCGTTGTCGCTCAGCATGTCGTGTTCCCCCGGCACAAAGTAAATCTGTTTTGCGGGGGCCCCTTTCAAGACCTGGTCGAGGGTGTCGAATTCAGCTGGCTTCGAGAGCTGGCTCAAGTCGCCGGTGTGGATGATGAAATCGGGCTTGTGGGGCATGGCGTTGACCTTGTCGATGGCCGTCTGCAGAGTCGCCGTGACATCCGGATTCGCCGGCTTGCTGAAGCCGATGTGGCTGTCGCTGATCTGAACAAAGCTGAAGTCACCGGCTTTGCCGGCAGTGTTATGGCCTTTGGCGAAGGCGCGAGACACCGGGACGCCGGCGCTTAAGGTCCACACGAGGCCGGTGCCCGCCCATGCCATGCACTTAAGGAATCCCCGGCGGTCGATGCCGTCATCGTTGAGTTCCTGCAGCTTCCGATCGATAAGATCTGTTTCCTTGACCGTCATTGTGCCCTCCGGCATTGCTAGGATCTTGAGTGGATAACCGTCCAGCGGCGTTTTTATTCCCTTGCCTGAAAACCGTTACCCGCAGCCTGAGTGTTATGCGGAGAGCGGCCTTAGCCCGGCCCGTTCACTCCGCTCAGGAAGCCGCCCAGATGCCCGGTCAGCGCAACGATCACGACGCCCAGGATTTCAAACGGCAGGCAGAACCGGGGCACGGGCCGATCCCTGCGTCTGGCGCGGAAATGCAGCCGCCACACCAGCCAGATCATCACGCTGGAAACACACGCCAATAACAGGTGTAGCAATAGCAATCCCCTCAGCTTTTGCCCCTCGAGCTGGAGCTGCCAGGCGAGGAGGCCGGTGGCGAGCACCGGGAAGGTCGAAAGCGCGGCCGCCAGCAGGTTGTAATAGGTGACTTCCTGGAAGCTGCGGCGTTTTGTCCAGCAGCCGATCAGGTCGAACCCAACCGCTGCAATAAACAGCGCGATTGGAAAATGGATCAGCACGACGTGCTGTGCGTGCCTGGCAAGGAGTGTGTTCTTGAGGTCGAAAGGATTGACCATGATTGCGCCGTTCTTGATTGCGGGAATGAGTGCCACGGAACGAACTATCACCGTTCGCTGCCGGCACTTACGGTGGATAACCGAGCAGGAGACGTTTTATTCCCTGTAGCAGGTGCGAGCGGCCTTAAGGACGGAGATTCAAATGGACGATTGAATCCGGATCGACTGCGCGTGAATTCAGGCGGCGGAATACGCTATTCCATGTCAAACGCCAACCACTGCAGTCCTCCTCCGCGCTCGACCTGCAACACGACTGCGTCATGCGGCTTCAACTGGGCGAGAGCTTTGCGGAGCGAGCTCACGGAGTCCACCGGCAACTGATTCACAGTGTGAATCACGTCGCCAGTTTGCAGGCCGGTCGTCGAACTCGTGAAATCGGCAACCCGCGCCACTACGATAACGCCGGTGGGGTCGCGCAACGCGCCCACCATGGAGCGCAGCTCGTCGGTCAGATCAAGAGCGAGGATGCCCAGCGGGGAAACTAGGTTGTCGCGGGAGTTGCCCAAGTCCGGCAGCGCGTCCATGGGATCTTTCATCTCAAGCACGGGGACGAACAGCGTCTTGCGTTCCGTTCCGCGGAGCACTTCCAGCTTGAGCACTTCATCGAGTCGATGCAGATAGAGGGCCGCCGTGAAGGCCGGCAGAGTGCCGATCGGGCGATCATCGGCGCGCAACACAATGTCTCCAATTTTCACGCCGGCGGCGTCGGCAGGGCCGCCGGGCGTCACGTCGTCCACCACCACGCCCCAGTTCCGCGCCAGACCCAGCCCCTTGGCCAGGCTGGTGGTAATCGTCTGCGCACCCGCCTTGATCTCGACGCGATGCACGTGCCCATACTTGCGCAGGCTCTCATAGACGAACTGCACGATTCGCGCAGGGATCGCAAAACCCAATCCCTCGCTTCCACCCGCTTCGGACAAAATAAAAGTGTTGATGCCGACTGCATAGCCGTCAGAGTCAACCAGCGGACCGCCGCTGTTTCCCGGGTTGATGGGCGCATCGGTCTGGATGTACACCATCGGGCGGCTGGGGTCGGCCTGCCGCGCTACGGAACTCACTACGCCCATGGTCACCGAGTTCGCCAGGCCTTCCGGACTGCCCATGGCGAACACCAGTTCGCCCTGGTGAACGGGCCGGCGGCTGCCCAGAGAAAGCGTGGGCAGGCCGGTTTGATCAATTTTGAGCAGGGCCAAGTCGGTGTCCCGGTGGACGCCGATCACTTGCGCCTCCACCACGCGCTGTTTGCCGACGGGAGCGATCTGATCGGGAAATTCCACCGAGGGGACGGGGAGCGCGACATGAATGCGCTGCGCCCCCTCGACCACATGGGCGTTGGTCATGATGTAGCCGTCGGGGTCCACTATTACTCCCGAGCCGATGGCATGCTCGCGCGTCACCAACGCAGTCTGACCATGACTGTTTTCTTCGAGGGGGCCGTAGCCGGTGACAAGGATTTGAACCACGGCGGGCGAAATCTTCGCGGTGAGTTGCTCAATCGCGAGATTCAGTTGTTGCAACGCTTGCGGTGGTTCGGACGGCTTCGCCTCGGCGCCAGGCGTTGGCGCTTCGTGCGTGGACGGTGTCGACCCTGCAGACGCCACTTTCTGGCCGAGGCCAGAGGCTGCGGACATCAGGAAGCAGAGAATCGCAGAGACAACAACGGAGGCGCGAAATCTGCGTCCCGAGCGGAATGCGGGAATCAGCATCGTCTTACTCCTTCTAGAGTCTGACGATCATGGTATCAAGCGGCGACTGGCGCGTGGCGTCATGCGGATGCCCGCGGCCCGAGGGCCAGGATCCCCGCGACCAATGTTGACCTTGCAGGCAGCAGGCAATAGAATTGCGGCCCTGAAGACCTGCTCCCCGCGGAGCCTCACTCCCCTATCACGCGGGTGCAACAGGGCCGAAAAACTGTAAAACCTTTAGGTGCGCCCGATATGGCGACTCGAAGACCCGCGTCCGCGGTTCCGGTGGCCGAAATTGCCGCAGCTTTGCTGGCCCAGGCCGAGGTCGGCGCGCGGGCGCGCGTGATCGCCGACTACGTCGCGGAACTGCTCTCCGGCGCCGCGGCCGTGGTGTATGTCATTCAGGACCAGGAAAATCCATCGTGGACGCCCAAAGCCACGGCGGGCGAGATCACGGTTGGTCGAGTCGAGAATTTCAACACGGGGACCCTGGGAGCGGTGGCTGAGAGCCGGGTGCTGCAGGTGTTCGAGGACGCCAACTTGCAGCGCGAGGATTTCTCGCATCTCGACATTCGCCGCACGGTCGCATCACTGGCCTATGCCCCCCTTCTGGTGGATGAAACTCTGGTTGGCGTCATCGAGATGATCGGCTACGAACAGCCATTTCCGGATGCGGTGTTGGAATCGCTGACGGAGGTTGCGGCATTGGCCTCGCCGGCCATTGCGGCAGCGCTGAACTACGAGAGCGAGCGCAACGCCAGCCTGCATTCCATCAGCCGCGTAACCCAGATGTATGACCTGGAAAAGGTTTTCAACTCAACGCTCGAAATGGACGAGTTGCTGGAGATGATCGCCAAAAAGTTTCACGAAATGTTGAACGTGCAGGGCGTCAATCTGTGGATGGTCAACGGGGACGCTCTGGAGTTGGTGAGTCAGGCGGGGTTCGACGCCACGGTTTCGAAAGGCGCAGTCCAGCGGGCTGGAGATGGGGTCGCCGGAGACATTTCCGACAGCGGCGCAGCGGCGCTGATTACCGACGTGGAGGATGAGCGCTTGAAAAAGCGCAATTCCGGATTTGAAGATGAAGCCGTTTTTTCGCTGCTGGCCGCGCCGCTGATGGAGCATGAGCATCTGGTCGGCGTAGTGGAAGCGGTCAACCGGCACGACGGACTTCCATTTGATGAAGACGACGAATTCCTGCTGGCGAGCATGTGTGAAACCGCCAGCAATGCTTTGCACAACGCCGACCTGCTGCAGACCGAGCGCAAGGTAGAGGTCCTGGAAGCGCTGGTCAAGATCAGCGGAGAGATTACATCGACGCTCGATCTGGATCGCGTGCTGCAAGCTATCGTGAACGAACCGGCCACCGTGATTCCTTATGAGCGGGCCGCGATCGCGCTGGAACAGCGCGGAAGGCTGCAGATCAGAGCGGTGACCGCCGCCGTTCGCATCAATCCCCAGGACCCTGACATCGTGCGACTTCAGAACCTCTTGGAATGGGCATCGCTGTCGAGTGGTCCCATGCTGATCACGCAGCGCGGAGACGAGGTCGATGACGATCGGGAAGAGACGCGGGCGAAATTTGAGGCCTATTTCGAGCAAACCGGGATGCGGGGATTTCACTCGCTGCCGTTAGAGGACGACGACGGGCGCGTCGGCATTCTTTCGTTCGAGAGCAGCGATCCGGATTTTCTGAACACGGCGCACCTGGAGATGATCAAGGTGCTGGCGGGGCAGGCGACGGTGGCGTTGCGTAACGCCACGCTTTATCGCGAGGTCCCGTTTATCGATCTGCTCGAGCCCATCCTGGCAAGGAAGCGCAAGTTCCTGGCCCTGGAAAAACGGCGGCGCATGGCACTCATTGGCTCGGCGGCGCTGGTCTTGATTTTCCTGGTGACGTTTCCGCTGCCCTTGCGTGTGGACGGCCCGGCTACTGTTGCGCCTGCGCACAGTGCCAAGGTGCAGCCCGAGGTAAACGGCGTGGTGCAGAGCGTGAATGTGCGGGAAGGTGACGCCGTGCGCCGGGGGACGGTCCTGGCCAAACTGGACGACTGGCAGTACCGCACTGCTCTGGCTGCGGCGCAGGCGAAGTACGAAACGGCATTGTCACTCATGAATCGTGCCCTGTCTTCGAATGATGGAACGGAGGCGGGCATCCAGCGAGTCCAGGCCGACTATTGGGCGGCCGAAGTCGGGCGGGCCCGCGAAAGCCTGGAGAAGACCCAGTTGCGCGCACCCATCGACGGACGCGTCGCCACGCCTCAAATCGAAGACATGGTCGGTCGGAGCCTCAGTCCTGGCGACAACTTCGCCGAGGTGGTGGACACTTCTCACGCCAGCGTGGACGTGGCCATCGATGAGATGGATGTGGCCAGGCTGCAAGCGGGGGAGCAGGCTGCGGTGAAACTGGAAGGCATTCCGAGCCGCACCTTCCATGCGGAAGTGACGGTGGTAAGTCCGAAGGCGGAGTTGCAGGGCGACCAGCGTTTTTTCTACGCGAGAGTGCTCGTGCCAAATGAGGATGGCACAATCCGGTCGGGGATGCAGGGCCGCAGCAAAATCTCCACCGGGTGGGCGCCCGCAGGTTGGGTCATCTTCCGCCGGCCGGGAATGTGGCTGTGGTCCAGGATTTGGTCGTGGGTTGGCTGGTGAACGCCCGGCCGATGGAGCAGAGAGGAATTATGAAGCACAGCATCGTGGCGTTGATGATCCTGCTGGTGGCCTGCAGCGCGTGCAACAGCTCGAAGGTTCCTTCCGCGGCGGCCGCCGCGCCGGCGTCGCCGCCGGCGGCTGCGCCGGAAGCCGCCCCTACTGTCGGCTTTGTGGCCTCCGGCCCGATTGTGGTTGAAAATCAGGTCGATGTTGCCGCCTTGCGTGAGGGCGTGGTGGTATCCATTCTGGCCGAGCCCGGCACCCAGGTGCGCCAGGGGCAAATTCTGGCAAAGCTCGATGACCGCCAGATTTCCGCGGACCTGGATGCCGCGGCCGCCCGCGTGCGATCGCTTGAAGCGAACCTGCAAAACTGGCAAGCGGAAACGAAAGTTCTGCAGGCAGACCGCTCCCGCGCCGAGAAACTCTACGCGGCACAAATCATCGCGAAGGAACAACTCGAACACGCGCAATACAAGGAAGAAGCCGACGAGTTCGAGATCAAGCGCGAAACCGAAAGCCTGAACAACGCCAGGGATGTTCAGAAATCGCTCGAACTGGAAAAGGAAAAGACCAGCATTACTGCGCCATTCGATGGCATCGTCGCGCGTCGTTACGTGCGGACTGGTCAAAAAGTATCGGTGGGAGACCGGCTGTTCTGGGTGTCGGCGCTGACTCCGTTGGAAGTAAAGTTCACGCTGCCGGAACGCTTCTTCGGCAAAGTGCGCGAGGGCCAGCAACTGAGTGTAAGCTCGGCCGACCTGTCCCGCGAGACCAAATACTCCGCGAAAGTGGTCCAAGTAAGCCCGGTCGTCGATCCTTCCAGCGGCACGATAGAAATTCTGGCACGAATCACCGGCTCCGCACCCACGCTTCGGCCTGGAATGCTGGTAAACATCGCCGTCCCGTAGCGCTCATGAATATTCTTGAAGCCCTCGACGCCGCGCTGCCCGAGCTGCCGGCAAGGATTGCGCGCAAGGGTTACCCGAAACTCGATCCGCAGGTCATTTCCAAGACCCACATGGAGCACGGCATCGAAGTCGTGCTCGCCAAAATGCCGGGCAGCGAAAGCTTCGTCCGGCTTACTCGCGAGCAATGGATATTGCTGGAATTGTTCGATGGGGAGCGGTCTTACAAAGAGATTGCGGACCTGACCGAAGAAAAGGCTGGGGTTGCGTTCACCGAAGACGACGTAAAAGAATTCTCGGCCTTCCTGCAGGACCAAACCGACCTTTTTTTTCGCACGCCGCTCGAAAAGAACATCACGCTGAAGCAGAAGCTCGGCGCTCACCGTCACAAGCGCAAGCGCTTCGCGGTTTCCGACATCACCGATATCACCCTGCACCGCTGGCCGCATGCCGACGACTACTTGACCGAACTCCAACCCTACGTGCAGTTCGTCTACACGACGTGGTTCACCCTGCTGACCCTGGTCTGTTTCGGGATCATGGTCTGGATGTGGGTCGGTAAGATGGACGAAATCTGGGCCGACAGCTTTCGCTTCTACAACTTCACCGAAAAAACCGCGTGGGACCTGATCGAGTTCTGGATCCTGTTTGGGGTGATGGCGTTTTTCCACGAGTCCGCGCACGGCATGACCTGCAAGCAGTTTGGCGCGAAGGTGGAGAGGATGGAGTTCCTTCTGATGTATTTCGCGCCCACTTTCGTCTGCGATGTAACCCAGATATGGGTGATCGGAACGCGCAAGGCGCGGTTGAGCACCATCATCGCCGGCATCTGGATCGACCTGATCATCTGTTTCGTGGCAACGACGATCTGGTGGGCCAGCGCTCCCGGGATGTGGACCCACAACCTGGCCTACAAAGTGATGATGGTTTCGGGGATCGGCGTCACTCTCATCAACCTGAACCCTCTTATCAAACTCGACGGCTACTACATGTTTTCCGAGATCATCGGGGAGATGGATTTGAAGGAGCGCTCCACACTCTACGTTTCGGAGTGGCTCAAGAAAAATATTCTTTCGCTGCCGATCGAAGTCGAATATATTCCGCGTCGCCGCCGGGTCCTTTACACCGTTTACGCGGTGCTCTCGGGGATCTACAGCTACATGCTGATTCTGGTGGTCGTGATGTTCGTCTATCACACGCTGCAGCATTACTCGCCCGAGTTTGCCTGGATTCCGGGGCTGCTGCTGGCCGGGTTTATGTTCAAATCGCGCATTCGCAAACTGGTGAGGTTTATGAAGGACGTGTATCTGGATAAGAAAGACCGGGTAAGAGAGTGGTTTACGCCGTCGCGAATCGCCATTTGCGGGGCAGTCGCCCTGTTGTTGGCGCTGTTGCCGTTGTGGCCGGACTTCGTCGAAGGCCGCTTCGTGCTGGAGCCCGCGAGGCGAGCGTTGATTCGCACCGAAGTTCCTGGAGTGGTTGCACGAGTGCTGGCTGCGGAGAACCAGCAGGTTACACCTGGCACGGTGCTGCTGGAGTTACACAACCTCACGTTAGAGTCGGAAGCGGCGAGGGCGGAAGCCGGCTTGCGGGAAACCTCGGCCCGCGCCACGAGCGCAAGCATGCATTACGCCGATTTTGGCCGCGCTGAACATGACCGGCAGGAAGCGGCAGAGCGCAGCCGCCTGCTGGGCGGTCAATTGGAGCACTTGCAATTGAAAAGCCCGATCGCTGGCATCGTGGTAACTCCCCGACTGCACGATCTGGAGGGAAGCTATGTGGTCGCGGGAACCCCAGTCGTAGAGGTTGCTGAACTCGGAACGATGATCGCCCGGATCTACATTCCTGAATTCGGCGTGAGGGATGTGCGAATCGGCACTCGCGCGCGCTTGCAGATGCAGTCAAGAATCGTGCCTCTGACGGGCACGCTGGCGTCCATTGCGCCGCTGTCTTCTCCCATCGACGCGGCGCTCATTGAAAAAGAACAGCTGGGCGGCATTGTGCCGCCTCCATTTTATGTGGGGTCGGTAAACCTCGAGAACGATGGAACGCTGCGGGAAGGAATGACGGGCACCGCCAAGCTGTTCGTACGCCGCCGCAGCCCGGCAGCCATGATGTGGAGATTCGTTCGCGATCTCGTGGAGCGGCGGTTCTGGTAAATCAAACTGGACCTGGCGGACGCCAAAAAGGGCCTGTTTTCACAGGCCCTTTGGCAGACGAAGCGACCGCGCAAGCGGGGTAGTTCAACGGACAGCAAAGCGGCCAAACCGAAGGCCGCAACGATCCGATTACATCACCGGCTTGACGGCCGGTTTAATTGCCGGCTTGATCGCGGGCTTCACGGCCGGTTTGATGGCGGGTTTGATGGCTGGCTTCACCGCCGGTTTAATGGCTGGCTTCACCGCCGGCTTGATCGCCGGTTTAATGGCAGGCTTGACCGCCGGCTTGACGGCAGGTTTTACCGCCGGGCGCACAGCCGGGGACTGAGTCGGGGTGGCCAGAATCGCCTTCCTCACCGCCGTCCGCTGACTAATGAGAGACTTTTTTTGCACTGACATTGTGATCTCCTTGAAGTTGTTTTGCCCTTTTGCTGCGCCGCCCCAAAATCCCCTCAGCGCTTCACGCCAGTCCATTTGCAAGGAGGTTGCCAAACGTCCCAACCTAGGGCGTGGATTCTAGATCTCATTTATTTTCAGATATTTACATCTCCTGCCCCGGGGTTCAGCATGAAATTCATCCCTGATGAAAAAACGAGATAGATAAAATATTAATCTGTATAGGGTTTGATTTTTAATCTGTGCTGCGCAGGACTCAGTTCTTCAGGTCCCTGCCGACCTGATATTTCCGGCATAGGTAGTGAATCTTCTGTTTGTCGATGTGCAGCAACCTTGCGGCGGCCATCTTGTTGCCGCCGGTGCGCCGCAGGGCGGCTTCGAGATAGGCGACCTCAATCCGCGAGATTTCCTCGTCGAAATGGACTCCCTCCTCGGGAATGAGCAGCGATTCCTGCGAGGTGGCGCTGTTGTAGAGCATGCGTTGGGGCAGGTGCTGCACCTTGATAGTGGGCCCATCGACCATCAGGACCAGCCGCTGGACGAGGTTCTGGAGCTCTCGCACGTTGCCCGGCCATGGGTCGTCCTCCAGAACATGCAGGACCTCGGGATCGATGCGCTTGAGGGGGACGCCATTCTGCGCGCAATAGATGCGGAGGAAGTGGTCCATCAGCAGGGGAACGTCCCCGGACCGCTCCCGAAGTGGCGGCAAGGTAATCGGCACGACGTTGATGCGGTAATACAGGTCTTCCCGGAAGCGGCCGGCATGGACCATGCCTTCCAGGTCTTCGTGGGTCGCGGTGATGAGCCGGAAGACGATTTTCCTGGGCGTGGTCCCCCCGATCCGAGTGACCGCCCGATCTTCCAGCACACGCAGCAATTTCGATTGCAGGGCCAGGCCTAGCGTGGCGATCTCATCCAGAAAGAGTGTGCCGGTGTGCGCCAGTTCGATGTGGCCGGGCCGGGTGGCCTTGGCGTCGGTGAACGCGCCCTTTTCGTGGCCGAATAGCTCAGTCTCGATCAGATTTTCGGGCAGTGCGGCGCAGTTGATGCTGATAAACGGCTTGTCGGCGCGGTCACCGAGCGCCACAATGGCCCGCGCCACCAATTCCTTTCCTGTCCCGCTCTCTCCGCGGATCACCACCGAACTGCCGCTGCCGGCCACCCGGGCGATCGCCTCGTAAACCCGGCGCATCGGCTCGCTGGCGCCGATGAGTTCGGCAAAAGACTGGCTCTCGTCCTTGGCGCTGAGCCGGTTGCGGTACTCAATCTCGGCCCACCGCTTTTCCAGAGCGCGGCCCAGGACGATCCGCACCTCCTCAAAGTTGATCGGAGCCACAAAATACTCGTCCACGGTGGCGTCCATCGCCTTGTAGCGCAGCCCCCGGCTGCTGGAGCGGGTCAGCGCCACCAGCAGCACATCAGGCACAAGGGAGCGCAATTCGCTGAGGGCGGAGACCCCCTCGTCCGGGCGCTCGCCGATCACGTCGATATCGAGCAGCACGCTGTCGGGCGGATGCTTTTTCACCAGGGAGATCAGGGCATCCCAGCTCGGCAAGACGCGAAGACTGTAATCGGCCGCGAGGTAGGCCTCTGCCTCCGGCTGTATCGACTCGTCCGTGGTAACGATTACGATGCTGAAGCGCGAAGGTAGGGATTCGTTTTTCGGGCTTGGCATGCCTTTCCCGCCGCACCGCAGGATTATGACAGCATTTTTTATCTCCTGGGGATGATTTTTTCACCCATGGCAGGATCGGCTTTTCAGTTTCAGGGCGATGCCAGCTTCAAAGACGCTTGCCAAAATCCGGCTCTTCCCGTAGCTTAAGCTGCGCCGACCAAGGCGGCTGAGGGCCGAAGCCGGCGATATCAGGCTGCTCGGAGGGTTCGGTTGGACATTAGCATCCGCAAGCGTTCGCAAGTGCAGTTGATCCAACTCCGGGGGCAACTCCGGCTTGGCGAGGCCGTGGACCAGTTTCGCAAGGCCATCGATGAGGCGCTGGCGGAGGGTGACACGCGCTTCGTCGTCAACCTTGCCGAAGTGCCGATGATCGACTCCAGCGGGATCGGCGTTCTGGTGCGTTCCCTGGCTTCCACCAAGCAGCGCGGCGGAAGCCTCAAGCTGGTGCAGCCGTCCAGTTTTGCGGTAAAAACCCTGCGGCTGGTGGGCGTGCTCAACCTGTTCGAGGTTTTCGACGACGACGACTCGGCGGTGGCATCGTTCAGCTGACGGCCGATCAGAAACTCTGCATTCCAACGAAGACTCTCTTGCAAACAAGAACGAAACTCTATGCCAACTGAACTTGGCGGCAACGCGGAAGACAGCGCACTGTCAGATCTGATTGACTTCAGCATGCCCGCGGCTGCTGGAGCGATCAATGAGGTTGTGGACTCCATCACAGAAGCCTTGACCAGGCTGGAGGTCCCCGAGCAAAAAAGATATGAGGTGGCGCTGGCCGTTCAGGAGGCTCTGGCCAATGCCGTGGTCCACGGATGTGGAAATGATCCGACGAAACAAGTCCGGTGCCGGGTCAAGTCTGACCCGCGGGGGCGGATATTGATTATTGTGAGCGATCCCGGACCGGGGTTCAGTCCAGATCTTCTCGCGAACCCACAGCAGGAGGAGAACCTCTATGCTGACCACGGACGCGGCGTCTACCTGATTCGCCAGCTCATGGACGAAGTCGAATTCGAGCGGCCGGGAAACGAAATCAGAATGTGGAAATACTGACCGGCTACGAGCGCTTGGGCACCCCTACGGCAACGGCACCTGCAGGTTTGGCATTGGGGCGGCCGCAAACAGCCGCTGGCAGGGTTTCGCCAGCCAGCGTGCCCATTGCGCTGACCGGGAAACTCTGGCACTGTCGGTGGCGATGCCAGTATCGGCATACATCTGCCGGTAGATTTTTGAAATCAGTACAAAGGCCAGACGGGCGCGCAAGGACTTTATAAATCCGGAGCGCGCCCAGATGGACTTCAGTCCATAGAAGGTGTCCCACACCGATTGCGTGCGCATGCGAACTTCCTCTGCCGACATGGTCGGGTGGGGCCAGTAAACCTTGGGCCGAAGCGCTTGCGGGATGAGCCAGCGGCGGGTAATCGGAATGCCGCCGAACATCACCGGCGCGACTTCCATTTGCTTTTCCCAGCGGTTGAAGTCGACCGTCCCAGGATAGGGCGTGAGCATCACGAACTGAGCAAACGCAATTTCCGCCTTCGCGGCGGCAGCGGCAGTCGCCGCGAAGGTCTCCGGCTTGTCGCTGGGCAGGCCGAAGATGAAAGAACCGAGCACGTATACACCGTGTTGGCGAAATGTCCGAAGCTGATTGACCAGGTCTTGCCCCGCGAAATTGAACTCTTTGTAAACGTCTTTCAGTCCTTCCGGGGTCACGGCCTCCACGCCGACGAGCGCCCCTTTGATATGGGCGGCCTTCATGGCCTCGAGGAATTCGGTGTCTTCGGCGGCTTCCATCGTGATTTGGGTGAAGAAGATGGTGTCGGACGGAAGCTGGGCGAGGCGCCGCATCAACGCAAAGCGCTCGGCACGGATACCGCGAAGATTTTCGAGGCGGGCCGTGTTCTTTTGCTCTTCAGCCAGGCGAAGATCAGTAAGGGTGACGGGGTAAAAATTGTCGTCGGCGAGGGCGATGAAGCGAAACCCGAGCCTTCTCAGTTGAACAATCTCTTCGATGACCGCATCCGAAGTGCGCTGCCGGGGGCGCTGCCCATCAGTACGCCACACCGAACAGAAGGAGCAATGCTTGGGGCAACCGCGAACCGTCTGTACCGATGCCCACATATAGCTTTTACGCGGCACCAGGTCCCAGCGCGCCGGGAGGAACTCGTTGCCTTCAATTCGTCCGCCTTCATAAACGAGCTGAGCCGTGCCATTGGCCAGGTCCGCCAACACCTTCGGCCACACGATGTCTCCATCGCCCTTGACCACGGCGTGGGCGCCGCCGAGTTCGTGGGCTTCGTTCGGGTACAGAGTGGAATGAATTCCGCCGAACACAACGAAGGCGCCGCGCTCGCGGGCGATCTTCCCAATCTTATAGCCGCGCAGCGCATTGGCGGTGTGGATGCCGATGCCGACCACATCGCCAGCCTGGATTGTGGCCGGATCCATTGCCTCCAGGGTTTCGTCGACGAGGACTGGATCGCCATAGCTCGCCGGTGTGGCCGCGGCCAGCACATACAACCAGCGCGGTGTGATGACCGCGGTGCCGAAAGAAACTTCACTGGGATTGACAAGATGAACGCGCACGCCGTGTCGCCCTCCCTGGGCGCCTTACGCGGTTGCGCGACGTTCAATTTAGTGCCCGGATGGCTGTTCGTCCTGTGCCGGCTGTTGATGGCAGCCTGCCGATCAGGACGTTGGGAATGCCGGGGCGCACCGAAGGGCTTGAGCTTATCACAGTTCACGCGATTCAGCCTCGATTCGCCTGGCTAGCGAGGGGGTTGAACATGAGAAAATGCCTGTCCGACTCAAAGAGGAACCCATGCGAACCCGAGTAGAACGTCAAACGGTGGATCTTTCTGGATATCCGGAATTGGTTGTGATTTATCTGGGGATGCGCGTGAACCGCCTTGCCGGACTCAAGACTTTACTCGGATTTGGGCCCGGAATCTCTTCGTCCGTCGCCGCGAAGCCCGACGGGCTGCTGCAGCACGAGAACCTGATCTATTCGGTGTTCCCAATGCATGTCGGCATGCGTCAATACTGGCGGGACGCCGACTCGCTGCTGAAGTGGACCCGCTCCGACCCGCATCGGCACTGGTGGCAGCGATTTCTCAAAGACTCCGGGGGAACCGGCTTCTGGCATGAAACCTATTTTGCGCGGGGTGGCATGGAGGCTATCTATGACGACGTGCCCCAGCGGGTCGGATTCATGGCGTTCGCCCCTGTGGTGCCGGCTCGCGGGCCGATGTTCAGCGCAGCGGCCCGTGGTGGCAAGCGGTTCGACGAGGTTCCGGTCCTATCTGAAGAGGGTTTATATTCCGACAACCCTTAGGAGTGCCCTGGCACCCAAGGTCCGACCTCTCCGGCCAGGAAAGCGGTAAAATTCAGGGGCCGCATGGAAGTCCCGCGACGCAAAATCCAAAGCTCAACTTTACGACACTCACAAGGAGTACCCAATGGCAAAGAAACAGACGGCAATGAACGGTAAACGCAAACTCAGCGCCCAGCCGCGCCTTCATCAGCGTGCCGGCGAGCTCCAGCCTTACGGGACTGTGAGCCATCTGCTACCACTCGAACTCGAAGAGCCTGTGCGCCTGGAAATGACCGAGCAGCTGAACCAATTGCTCGCCGACAGCATGACGCTGCGCGACCTGTATAAGAAATCGCACTGGCAAGTCGCCGGGCCTACGTTTTATCAACTCCACCTGCTCTACGACAAGCATTTTGACGAACAGGTTGAGCTGGTGGATTCAATTGCGGAGCGGATTCAGTTGTTGGGCGGTGTGAGCATCGCCATGGCGGCGGATGTGGCCGAAACTACGCAAATCGAGCGCCCTCCGCGCGGCCGCGAAGAGGTGCCGGTGCAGTTGTCGCGGCTCCTGGACGCCCACCAGATCATCATCCGGCTGGCGCGCGTGCTCTCCCGCCGCGCTTCAACGCTGGGCGACGATGGAACCAACGACCTGGTGGTGAGCGAAGTGCTTCGCACGAACGAACTGCAGGCGTGGTTTTTGAGCGAGCACCTGGTGAACGTTCCGTTGGTCGAAGCCATTGAGCCATCTGGCCAAGCTGGCGCGGCGTAGGCGAAAGAACCTGCCGGAAGCGGCCGCGGCACGATGCCGCGGCCAAGCTTCCGTCAAAATTCAAACCGTATCCCGTACTGCAGTCTCCGGGGAGTGAATCCTGCCGCCGTTGAGCTGATGACGCCGAACGTCTGGTCCCCCGGCGAATACGCCGTGTTCGGCAGCCCAAACCGGGGATGGTTGAAGGAATTGAAAACGTCCACCCGCAGTTGCACTTTCATCGACTCTTTCGGCGTGAACTCTTTGTAGAGGCTCATATCGACACTGTGGATCCCGTCGGTACGCAAATGGGAGAAATAGCGCGGCCCATCGCCCGGCACCTGATCTCCGGGATCGGCGAAACAATTGGCGTCGAGGATCGGCATCTGAGTGATCGCGGCGCGGTTGCTGCTGATGCCGGTTGAACCGCCGCAGAGCACATTCGGCCGCTGGTTCCCGTCGATCAGCCGCCCTCCGTTGGCGACCGGAATCGACAACGGCTGGCCGGACTGCGCCGTGATGATGGAAGAGATGGACCATCCTCCGACGACAGCGTCCGCGATCCGATTCATGTTGCCGCCGATCCACTGCTGGCGGCCGATGGGAAGCTCGACAATGATCGCCGCAGCCAGGCGTTGCGGCGTGTCGTTGGCGCTGATTCCGTGCTCGGCTCTCAAGTTGTCCAATTGCTGTGGGTTTCCATTGTTCAACGTCCCGACGAATGCATTTGCGCCCACCGAGGAATCATCGGTCAGCTTGGAAAACGTGTAGCTGCCTTCGAAGCTGATGTGGTGCGTGGTGCGTTTCTGGAAGCGAATCTGCAACGAGTTGTACCAGGAACTGGCTTCCAGCAGAGGCAGGCCTTCGAAGTTTGCGTCGAACTGTGGGTAGGGCCGCAGCAGGTTGATGAGGGGGATGGTTGTCTGGCCGTAGCGGGAATCGGGTTCGTTGAAAATGGCAGGGCCGGCGGAGTAAGTGCATCCCACTCCGCTGAATAATGAGCAGAAAGGATTGGCGACGGGATTTGCCAAGTAATTGCTCACACAACTATCGGCGTCACAGGTTGGATCTAGAGCGTGCTGTTGAATTGACGTCTGGGCCAAGAGGCTCGACGAAATGAAATTCCGATTGCGCGTGCTGGAATATCCACCCCAGGGCAAGTGCGTACTGCGGTTGGCCGAGTAATCCACTCCGATCACGATCTGGCTCGGCAGCAGGCGCTGGATCCCAAGGTTCCACTGATAAATGTCCGCGTTCTGCGCCGGTGACGTACCGAGGTCGTTCTGGTTCAGATAGCCCCAGTCAGCAAGCTTGCCGTACTGAGTGCCCTGCGGTCCGGTCAGGCCACCCGGAAAAGGATTGGCCAGACTTGCGGAGCGACTGTTGAAATTGTCGAGCGTGAAAAACATGGTGGCGCTCTTGCGGAAGGCCGTGCCGGGATACTGGAAGTTAGTCGCCACATTCATTCCGTAATAGACGCCGGCGCCACCGCGAATGACGGTGTTGGAATCCAACTGATATGCGAAGCCCAGGCGCGGGCCGAAGTTGTTGCGGTCCACCGGCACGCTTCGCATGCCAGACTTGGCAAACAGCGTGATGCCGTTAAGCGCCAAAGTGCCCAGGCCCAGCGCTTGCGTTTGCCCGCCGCTGGTCAAATCGATACTCATACCGCTGGACCCGGAAAAGTCGCTGAACTGTACTCGATTCGAACGTTCGGTATAAGGCGTACTCCATTCGTAACGCAAGCCAAGGTTCACAGTCAGTTTCGAGTTCACCTTCCAGTCGTCCTGAAAATAGAAGCCCGTCTCTTTCGATTTGGTTGAGACCCCCGGATAGACATTGATCACGCTGCCGTTGTCGGGATATCCGAACAGCACGCTGGCAAAAGGATTGCCCTGCGTGCCGCCTTCGGCGTTCGTGTTCGGCATGTCGGAGGTGACATCGTCGGTGAAGTTCAGTAATCCGGTTGGATAGGGCGGTTGGAAGAAATTGTTGAAGAAAATCCTCTGTTCGCCGCCCAGCTTCATCAAGTGCGGGCCTTTGGAAATGACCAGTTGCGACGAATAACTGTAAAGCGTGTGGGCAAACGTAGTGTTGATGCAGCACTGGTCATAGAGACTGGACCATGCGGAATTCCCTGAGATCTGGATCGTGGGCATGCGGTCAATGCCATTTGCGTTCAGGACTGCGGGCAAGTTGGCGCTTTCCAGCGTGGGGAGGCCGGAAGTCGCCCGCTGCGCGGCCCGGTCCACGGCGAAGTGATTGGTCCAGATAATTCTTGGGTTGAGGGTCCAGGTATATTCCAGCGCGGCGTTCTGAACATTGAGCGGCGCATTGGCGATTCCACCGTTGTCTCCAGTGTTATCACTGCCGTCGCCCAGACCCAAGGGAGTGGTGGCATTGTTGTGCAGCCGGCTATATCGGCCGTTGATGCGGTGCTTGTCGGAAATCTGATGGTCCAGCTTGATATCGAACTGATAGCCGGGGCTGTGCGAGAGCGTGCTCAGGCGGTAGTTGTTGAATTCTCCCGGCAGATTGGGCTGCGGATACTGATTGAGGATAGCTTGTCCAATGGCGTCGATCTCTGAAGATGGGATTACATTAAGCACGCCGTTGCTTTGAACCTGGGTGCGTGTGGAACAGTTCGGGCTGCAGCTGATCGGATCGAAAATCGGATTCGCCGCTCCCGAGAAATCGCCAGCCCGCTCATTCGAAGTCCCAAACATTCCATTTGTTGGAACGCTTGCAACGATGTTGATCGGCTCGTTGTCCCGTACTTTCTCGAAATCGACAAAGAAAAACGTCTTGTTCTTGCGGATTGGGCCGCCCAGCGCAAAACCGTACTGATCACGTAAGTGGTTTGGCTTGCCATTGGGCTCAGGATTGAAGAAGTCGCGCGCATCAGTCCCCGCGCGCTGCAGGAAATACCAGCCGCTGCCGTGGAGAGCGTTGGTCCCGCTCTTCAGCACCATGTTCACCACGGTGCCACCATTGTTGCCGAACTCGGCGGAGAAGCTGTTGTTCTCGACCTTGAATTCCTGAATGATTTCCACGGAAGGCTCGTAGTAGACGTTGCTGGTTGCACCCTCGCCCTGCTCGGGCGCGCTGATCAGCGAGCCATCCAGGCGCACTTCGGCGGTCGCATT